>Ga0160467_100189_pt1 | contig 82329 bp, 95 predicted proteins | sample HID1972I_E11MG_FD_108221 | JGI IMG/M metagenome (GOLD analysis project Ga0160467, IMG submission 108221) | Enriched pill bug-associated microbial communities from UW Madison campus, WI, USA - HID1972I_E11 MG | ecosystem: Host-associated > Arthropoda: Insects > Digestive system > Unclassified ... | reverse complement strand
TGGTCGATCCTCCGGCGTCTCGTCGCGACATCAGCACCAGCATCTGTCGCCAGTGACCGGAATTGACCACTACATATCGTAGGAAAGCTTCTTGCAAATCACTGATTCCAAATCAAAACCTTCGTCGAACAAGGCCACTGCCGAGCACACTCCGCTCATGAAGCATAGTGGGCGTATGCTGGCAACCCATTGATTTCTTAGTCACTTTACCCAAGCAAGTCCTGATGAGGGGCTGCGTTTCTACAACGTCGCTACCCAACCTCTCAACGCCGCCGGCGGGGTGGCCGGGGCGATTGACAACCCTTGATTGCATGCTATGGCTTGCAACGGGGCGGGGTTTCTTACTCCTTTTTTCCCTGCCCCATTAAGCCCCCGAGCTGCAGGCCTCCTCCCCCGGTTGTTCGGGGGCTTTTTTGTTGTAGCTCGCTTGCGCTTTCCCGAAAATCCACTACCCCTGAAAGCATCCATTGATCTTTCTGGGAGGAAAGCATGCAGCCCCGTTTTACCAACGCCGCCGTTCTGGCTTGCCTGGCCTTGGCCGGGTGCTCGACCGTTCAACCCAACCCCAAACCCAAGCCCAGCAGCCCCTGGATTTACCAAACCCCGAAGCCGCACGGCGCCATTTACCGGCTCTTCCATCCGAAAAGCGAAAGGATGTGGAAAGGGGTTTCCCCAGCGCTGCGGGAAAAGGTTGAAGCCGTCCAGGCCCAGCTGGCCGCGGAAGGATTCGATGTGCGGCCACTTGAGGGCTACCGTTCGCCAGAGCGGCAAGCTGCGCTCCTCGCTACAGCTTCCGGTGTCACGACGGTTGGTGCCTACAGTAGTTGCCACAACTTCGGCCTCGCATTGGATGCCGCCGTTTTCATCAATGGCGAGCCGAGCTGGAACCTGGACGATCCGCATGTAATGGCCGGTTATCAACGCTTCGGAGAGCTGGCGGAGATCGTGGGGCTGAACTGGGGCGGCCGGTGGACCAGCCCGAAAGACTATCCCCACGTCGAGCTGAAAGCCGAGTGCGGCCAGGCAAAGTGGGCCTACCGGCAGGGCCGACGCAAGCCGGGCGCGTTTCCTCCAGTGACCGGGACACCCTCTTCTGAAGTGCTGGCACGGGCGCTGGCGCCGGCTTGGTGCCCTGCTGGAATGGAAACGGCGTGTCTGGCGTGGGGCAGTGAAAACCGGATGGCCTGGAACTGGACGCTCCCGACTAGGGTTTGTGTCGGCACCTTTCCTAACACCTTTAAAAAGATCACCTGATCGACTTGCGGAAATGCAATCGCCTGTTATGGATGAAGTATCAATCCATACTCGGGAGGGTTTTCATGGCTTCGCTTCGCATTTCGATTTTGACGGCTTTGATGGGGGCCGCGTTGTTTTCCTCACCATCGTTTGCTCAAACCGCCACGGGGACCGGGGCCACGGCTTCGGACCCCAACTCGACGGCGACCGGGGAATACGCCCAAGCCTTAGCCCCGAATGCCACTGCAACCGGGGCTTATGCCAATGCCTCCGCAGACAACGCAGTGGCGTCGGGCACGAATGCCCAAGCGTCCCGCGCGAACTCCATTGCGATGGGCCAAGCCGCGAATGCCACGGCGGTGAACGCCGTTGCGGTAGGCACGCTGAGCTACGCTGGGGGCGAAGCGGCCATGGCCCTAGGAGCGCAATCCGCGGCTACCGGCGTCCATTCCCTGGCGGCTGGTGTCCAGTCACAAGCCAGCGGGGACCTCTCGTTGTCGCTGGGCTACTTCAGCCGGTCGCGAGGCAACTCGTCGTTGGCTCAGGGCACCTTGTCAGAAGCCAACGCGGATCATGCAGTCGCCATTGGCTCCTCCACGGTCGCCGACGCGCGCCAGTCTGTCGCAGTGGGCGCCGGGGCTGAAGCACGAGCGCAAGATTGCGTCGCCCTGGGCTCCCATAGCCGATGCTGGGCCAGCGACGAAGTCAGCGTGGGATCCACTTCTGAGGACGGAGGCCAGAGCACCCGCCGAATCACCAACGTCCGCGCCGGCACCTCGGACACCGACGTCGCAAACCTGGGACAAGTCCGTCAGGCGGCCCAAGCGCTGGGCGGTGGTGCCACGTTCGTCAACGGCAACTTTTTCGCGCCCATCTTTCAGTTCCGTAGTGGAGCCACCTACAACACTGTCGAGGCCGCTATGGATGATCTTGATGGTCGCTTGACCGTCCAAGAGCAGAATCCAGGCGGTGGCTCGGGCACGCCCGGCCCGCGTGGCGCAGATGGGTTGAGCGCTTACGAGGTGGCGTTGGCCAACGGCTTCCAAGGCAATGAACAAGATTGGCTGGCAAGCCTGAAAGGGGAGCCAGGGGTCCAAGGGCCTGCCGGCAACGATGGGGTGGACGGAACCGCTGGGACCGGCTCGGGCTCGACTGCAAAGGCGGGCAAGAACGTCGAAGTCACCACCCACTCAGACGGCACCCAGACGGTGGCGGTCAGCGACAACGTGCAGTTGTCCGACCAAGGCTCTGTCCAGGTCGGCCAGACCACCGTCAACGCCCAAGGCGTGACGGTTCAAGGCGGCCCTTCGGTGACGACTGTGGGCGTCAACGCGGGCAACCAGCGCGTGACCAGCGTGGCTCCGGGGCGCATCGAGCGCGGCTCCACGGATGCCGTAAACGGTGGGCAGGTCTACGAAATGCAGCAGGTGTGGGATGACCGCTGGACCGACACCGACCGCCGTTTGCGGCACCAGGATCGCCGGATCGACGGTTTGAGCGCCCAACTGGGAGCGATGAGCCAAATGGCAACCGCTGCTGCCCAGAACGGCGGCACGGCGGTTGGCCAGGTCAACCTTAACGTGGGCCTCGGGTTTTCGGGCGGCAGTGCTGCAATGGCCGTGGGCTGGGGAGCACGAGTCAGCGAGAAGGTCAGCCTCTCGGCGGGTCTGTCATTCGGCTCTGGCAACAAGCCGGTGGCCGGGCTCGGACTGAGCATCAACCTGGGGCGTTAGACGATTGCGCGGTGGCGAAAGGAGGTGATCGTATCTCGGCAAGGGCCCTTCGGGGCCCTTGTTCGTGCCAGGGCTTGACGAATCGGCTCTTTCTTTTATGGGTATGTAGGTATACCCATCAATAGAGGACCCTTGAACTGGAAACGCAATCAGAAATACCTGCCACGCCCACGCCATCTCTACGGGTTGTTCTTTGACAACGGGTGCTGCTACGTTGGGCAGACCGTCGATTTAAAGCAACGCGAGCAGCAGCACCGAAGCGCTCGTGGGGGCTGGCAGGGGCGCCGATTTTCGTTCGTCCCGCTGTCGAGCATGACGGGCACCCAGGCCGATGCCGAGGCTCACGAATACGCGTGGCGCTACAAGGCCTTTCAGCATGGCTGGCGAATCTATAGCAAGCCGCCGGGCATTCTTATCCGCGACCCGCGTCGCCGCACCACTGGTTACATGAAGTCCTTGGCGGCGGGGTATGCGTGGCCCGAGGCGGTTCCGCGCCGCTCGGCGGGGGCTCCGTCGTCCCTGGCTTGGGGGCTCTTCAAATGGCTGTTCCTCTACCCCTTCCTTTTCGGCGTGGCGGTGATAGTGCTGCAGGCCGTGGTCATGGCCACCCTGTAAAGCAAGGGCCCCGGCGGAAGCCGCGGGCCGCCCTGCCCCACCCTCCATGCGCTTTTGCTCCATGCCGCTTTTGACGTTGCTTTGGTGTCAAAAAGAACGCGGCCAGTGGCCGCGCCTCAAAGCAAAAGCGGTGTGGAGAGAAAAGCACATGGGCGGCATGGCCGCCCAGCCTGCTGCTCACAACGAGAAGCCCTGCCTGTGTTTCGGGGACTGCGCCGGCAGCTTGGGAGAGGCCTTGCGCGCCCGCCGCAACGGCTCCAGCACTTCCAGCAGCCAACGGGCCTTGCGCTCGCCCTCGCTCCTCTGCGGTTTTGGGCGTTCCGCGTGCTCCTTCAGCAGCGCGTCGAGCTTGCCTTGGATGCGCGTTCGCTGAGCGGCTGGGCGTTGAGTGGTGGGGCGTGCAGCTGCCCCAAGGCGCTGGACAACCGGACGTTGCGGATCGTCTTTCAGTCCAGCGTCGAGCACGGTCTCTTTTAAGCGTTCCAATCCCAGGCGCTCGTTCAACCGCTCCACGTCTTCGGACGTTGCATACATGCGGTAACTTCCCTTCGTCAAACGTGTGAAGGCCACCAGCCCACTATGGGCATCAAGCATCCCAAGGTTCGCCAGGTGGTAGATCTCCCGCTTGCCCTGGCCTTGGCTTTTATGCACTGTTCCTGCGTAGGAATGCTGAAAACTCTTCATCTCAAAACTGTTGAACGTCAGCCGCCGCCCGTCGCCCTTGGTCTCCGAGCGAATGGAAACGCTGATGTCGTAGCCGCCCGCCCTTGAGGGCTTGATGTTGTCCACCACGGCCTGGGTGCCATTGATGACCCCCAGGTCCTTGTTCTTCGCGGTGAAGACGATCTGATCGCCTTTGGACAACGCCAAGTCGAACTTGCGCCCCTTGTCCCGGGCCTCGATCACCACTTCGTCCTGGCCCAGCTCTCCCCGTTCTTTCAACCCAGCCCGGATGCCAGCATTGAGGGCGGCCACGTCGGCTCGGGTGTGGGCGATGACCAGCTTCTCGCTCATCGGTGCCGGGTCTTCGAAGTATTCGTGCAGCAGCCGCTCGCGGGCCTCCTTCTCCGTTGCCGTTTCGCGGATGGTGTCGAGCAACCGGGCCTTGATTTCGTTGCCCTTGTTGAGGGTCTGCGCCCGGGAACGGCTCGCCTTCTTCAAATCGATGACCTGGCCGTTTTCATCGGTTGCGTAGAACGACAGTGCGGTGTCTCGGTCTTCCTGTTTGCCCTGGCGTCGGATCTCCGTGAGCTTGGCATCGCCCACCGCGCTCTTGGTCAACTGAAAGCCGGACCCAGCCCCGATGGGCTGAAGCTGTTCCACGTCCCCCTGCATGATGACCTTCGCCCCCGCCTTGGCCGCGTAGCTGAAAAGCTTGTGGGTGTTGCGAGCGTCCACCATCCCGGCCTCGTCCACCACAATGATGTCCGTCTTGCGGAACTGCATCTTTCCTTCGTCCAGGTCATGGAGCATCTGCGCCATGCTCACGCTGGACATGCCGCTTTCCGCCTCCAGCTTTTCGGCCGCGGCGTTGGAAACGCAGACGCCCAGCAGCTCAAATCCTTGGCTTTCGTAAGCTGCCCGAAAACACTCACTGATCGTCGTTTTACCGGTTCCGGCGAGCCCCGAGAGATTGCAAACGCCCCCGCTGCCCTGGGTGATGTGGTCCAGCGCGTGGCGCTGCTCTTTGGAGAGCTGGAAGCCCTTGGCCTTCTCGTAGTCTTCTACAACCCGGTCCACGTCGGCCTGGGGCACGTGGTGATGGGTTTCCTTGGCTCGGTCAATCGCGAAACCCACCACTTCTTGTTCGATCTGCAACATCCACGGGGCGCAGTAGCGTTCCTGGGTGTGTCGCCTTGCGAGCGAGTCGCCCTTGTCGTCCTCGTGCAGGCGCATGGGGTTCACATGCACCAGGTTGTTCTCCTGCTTGAACGCCTCCAGCAGGCCGTAGAGCTCTGGCACGGTGACGCTGCCGGCGTATTCCTGGCCCAGGACCTCCAAGAGGTTGTGGTCGCAGAAAATGGCGTCCGTCTCGTGGAGCCGCTCCAGCAGTTCTGCGGGGGATTTCTGCTCCATCTCGTGTGCGTTGCCTTTGGCCTGCTTCAGGCTCTCGGTGCTCACGTCGAAGCCCTTCAGCGCTTCATGCCAGAGCTCGATCAGCTCGTGGTAGGGCGGCTCGTCCTTGTCTTTGCGCGTGGCCAACGTGGCTTGTTGGTTAGTCACGTTGTGCTTGGCTGCGTAGGCCAGGATTTCCTTGCGGCGGTTGCCGTAGCGATCCGTGACCTCCTCGCTCAGGCCCGCGATCCGAGCGTAGACGCGCCCGGTTTCCTGGCCGTCGTCGTCCAACTCCCTGATTCGGTCGACTCCATACCCCAGCGCCTTCATGCCTTGGTAGAGCTCTGTCTTGTAGACCTCGTCTATGGCTTTGCGGTAGCGGAAGATCTCTTCAGCAGAGAGGCTGGCCTCGCCACCGTCACTGCCCAGGCTGAGGTTGTAAAGCAGGTTGTGGGTGTGGAGACTGGGCCCCATCTCGCCGGTCGCCTCATCGGCTCGGGCGGCGTAGTGGTGGTGAGAGCTCCAGATCAACCCATCCACCCCGATGACATCCTTGCCGGCCTTGTTGCGGCGAGTTTCGGACATGGCTTCGAAGGCTTCCATCGCCCTCTGGACCGCGTTGCGGTGCGCGGCATGGATGGCTTCTTGTTCTGCGGGATCAGACGCCAGGGCAAACGCCACGCTGCAATCCAGCGGAGCTGAAATGGTCAGGTCAAATCCGATCCGGTGTCCGCCTGCCAGGTAAGTCACGTCCTTGCCGTCCTTCTGCAGCGGCTTCCCCGTCTTGTCCTTACGCACCCGGATCTGGCCGCGGTCGCCTGCGTTGTGGCAAAGCGCCCGCCCCGTCTTGGGGTCGAACCCGTCGGTGAGGGGCAGCATCAACTCCTTGGTGGCGCGCTGCTCAGCCAGGCCCTGGTGCTTCGCCAAGCCCCCGTAGAACCGTGACTCGGCTCCTTCGCTTGGTGCTGGCAAGTCGTAGTAACCAACCACCTGGCGAGCCTTCTCCCGGGCGAGTTCCTGGGCTAGCAGATAGTCAATGGAGGCGCAGCCGCCACGGGTTCCGCTGGCATTTCGCTTGAGTGTGGTTCGGTTGATCATGGGTCCCCCAGTGCATGTTCTCTTCCACATGCATAGCAAAAATGCTCGAATGAGCAATACGGTATAGGGGCTTCACGTGATCTATTTCTTCATAGAAGAGACCAACGAACAGGTAAAGGTTGGACGTGCCAAAGACATTGAGCGACGTCGTAGAAATCTACAGACAGGCAACCCGAGGGAGCTGCAACTCCTAGGGTGGATTCGCACTGATGACGATGTGCGTATCGAAAGGGAAATACATCAACGCCTCAATATCCTCCGTGGTCGAGGCGAGTGGTTTCACATCGACCCAGCTGATGTCCTTCCAATCCTGTCGCACTATGGCATTGACGGCTTCGTAGGGACAACGGAGGACTCATTCGCCATCGTCGGCCATGACCGAGATGGCATACCTGAATACATGGGTGTCTGGAACTGGGGAGACTTGGAGTTCGAGGAGTGCTGCCCTTTTTGCGGGTCTTTCTGCGGCATGCACTTCCAAGACGCTTCTCACATGTATCACTGCATCAACTGCGACCGACTTGAGAGTTTCGAGTTTTTGTCACCGGACTACGGTCGGGAGGATGAGGAGAGCGATTGATCTATTTCCGAAAGATCGCCTCCAGCTCGTCATCTGAAACCGCGCGGAGCTTCGGCGACGTGGCACCGCGTTTTTGCAGCTCCGCGGCGGCCTGGTCGGCGGTCATCTTCAAGACCCGCTGGACCTCTGCGGCGTTCTGCGCGTTGGCTTCGGGCAGGGGCTTTTTCTGAATCGGTTGCGCCCCCTGTTCGGTCCACGCGGCGCGTTCCTGGCCGTCGCGCGCGTGCGGGTAGCTGACGCCCGGCCAGTCCAGCAAGAGTGGGTTCCGGCTTGTCTGCACAATGGCCCGGATGCCCCAACCCTCGGAGCCATAGGCACTGCCACTGCGTGGGCCCAAGTCGTCAGTGAGTCGCCCCGGTGGAACAACGGCTTTCGACTCCTCGTGGACGGTTGCTTTTTCGTCGTGGGCCCGCCAAGCCACGGTGCGCTTGCCCATGTTCCGGGAGATTTTTTCCCGGGTCTCGCCGATTTGGAGATGGCAAATAATGTGTGTGCCGACCAACCCTGAAAAGGCTTGCGCGGTCTTGTCCCCATAGATCCTCTCGACCTGTGACCAATCCTGCACGGCCATGCAGGCCACCACGCCTTTTGAGCGTCCCAAGGCAAGCAACGGCTCGATGTTGAGCTTGCCGGCGGAGGTAAGCTCATCGAAGAAGAACCCCAGGAATCGCCCGGCTTCGTCATCTGGCAGCGAGGGGCCGATGATTTCCGGCACCGCGACGTTGATCATGGCGGAGATGTAGGCCTTGGTTAGCACCTCATCAGGACCTGATTGAACAATGACCTGCTTGCATCCCGTGTAGTCGTCCTTGATCCAGTCCAGCATGGAGAACATCTGCCCAGGCGTGCGCTCGGGCCAAGCCAAAGCTAGGCGCTCGATAACCGCGGTGCCGTTGGCGAGCACGGCCATACAGCTGCTGGTGGTGTTCGAATCGGGATTGGAAATGAGAGCGGCGGCTCGGGGATAGTGGATTGAAAGCGCTTGGGACATGGGTCCGGCTGGGCGGGCAACTAACGCGGCCAAGTCTGCCCAGCCCCAGTCCTTGCCCTTCGTGGCCTGGAGTTCACGCACGCAACCCTCTAAAAGAGCTTGCGCCGCAGACGCCCAGAATGCGCCACTGCCCTCCTCCGGGGGGATGATGGATTGGGAAAACGCGGCAGCTTGGGTTTGCGTCGCTACGTCCTGGCCGACATCCCAAATCCAACTGCGCTTATCAAACGGACAGACAATCGCTGGCCGTTCAAAGATCGAAGTGAAGTCGCCCTTGATGTCGTAGATGAATGCCTTTTTGTCGAGCCTGACCACCTGTTCCAGCAGGTGCTTCAGGATGACCGATTTGCCCGAACCCACGCTTCCGTAGATGAACATGTGACGGGCCAGCAGCTTCTTGCTGACGGTCCAGTCGGGATGCAGCGACAAGGCATGCAACTCGTCCCTCTGCTCCTTCTTCGTCAGCGAGCGTCGGCGGGCCTCGGCCAGGGCTCGTTCCCCCTGCAGCAGTTCAGCGCCGGAAACGTGCCAAGTGTTCGATCGCGGGATGAGCCCCCGACGCGTCACCCAAGCCGACGCCCACCCGGCCAAGCCCGCCGCGACGCCGACCCGTGCCAACGTGCCAAACGTGGCCTGCTCCTTGGCCACTTCCCAGAATGCAGCGGCAGGCTCTCGGAAGGAGATGGTGCCGGTGGCAAGGTTCCCCAGCGCTGCCAGGCTGCCAGTCAGTGCCTGACCGAAGTTCATCAGCGAGTGCGAGGATGGGATTTGCCAGCCCAGCCAGAGAGCCGCGGGATAGGTCAGCGCCGCGACGCATGCACCAGACAGCAGGGCCTGGGGCCAATAACGCACCTCGCGGCTCGGCTCGATGCTCGACGGGACCGTCCAGCTCCAGCAGTCATAGACCGAGGGCTTGCCCATGCTCCCTCTCCCTCACCCGATGCACGTCCCCCGGCTTGCGGCCGGCGTTGTCGAGCCGCCCAGGGTCCGCGCCTGCGGCCATGAGCTCTAAGCAGCATTGCGCGCGTTTGTGCTGGGCCGCCACATGTAGGGGAGTCTCCCCACGGGGGTTCCCCAACGCGGGGTCCGCGCCGGCCTCAATCAACCGACGAACGATGCCGGGGTGGCCTTGGCGCGCGGCGAGGTGTAGCGGCGTCTCGCCGCTGGCGTCGGGCACATTGGGCTCGGCCTGCATGCGCAAACAGGCCTCCACTCCATCGAGGTTCCCGGTCGTTGCGTTCTCGCAAAGCCACGTCTGCCAAGGGGCTCCGTATAGCCCCAAGTGCGGGGCATGCGCATGGGCTGCTGCCAGCACCTGGCTACCATGCATCGTGGTTAGCGCTTCTCGATAGGTCGCCTTGACGTGGTCCGCCGCCAACCGGGCTTGGGCATCGGGGACCTCAAACCGCCGGAGCAGTTGGGCGATGTCCAGAGGCGGCTGAGACGGCGAAGGCAACTCGGGCTGGCTCCGCATCCCTTCAATGGCAGTGGCAGCGGCAAGGTTGGCTCGCACGTGATCGATGGATTCGCGAATCTCCGACAGCAATCCGAAGCGCTGATCATAGGTGAGCTGGGAATAGGCCCGGGCCAACGCCGGCGTTCGCGACGCTGCCGTTTCAAGCGCGTCATCCAGCGCCCCGCGATCCGTGAAGCGAACCAGCGCTACGGATGCACCCTTCCATAACTCCAGTTCCATCCCCGTGTTCTGGTCGTTCGGTCGAACGACCCAGTCGAAGCCGATTGGGGTTGAGGTGTCCACGCCTGCGACTTGGGCGTGGCGACAAAACTGTTCGGCCAAAACAAGTGCCTGGCACGCATCGGCGGTGGCCATCGCCTCGTGATGCTTCCCGTAGAACTGGGCCAGCGTCAGGGGGTGGAGGATGGGATGAAGCAACGGCTCGTGGGGACGATTCAAGAAATCGCCCCCACCTGGGTTGCCTGCTGGGTTGTCGTGTTGGGGTTCCATCCCCTTTGCATACCGTCTTTTTCGGTTTTGGCAATCAGCAAGCGATCTTGAGGATGAAAGCCGCGCCGACCAAAACCCCGGTTTGTAGGAAAAGTGAGACGGTGTGCAGATCCATCTGCTCCAAATCCTCCTTCAACCAGGCCATCATGCCAACAACCCTGCCACGTTGGCGGCCACGTAGCTTACCACCGAAAAAGAAAGCAACGTGATCAGCAGGTTCCCCACGTTGTCCACGGCGAACTCGTAAGCATCGGCAAAAATATACATAGGGGCCTCCCCCGGTTGTGTTTGACTGATTACAGTCAACCACATCCCATAAAACTGGCAACCCTAAAAATCTCGATTGATCGACACTTTTGATGTTTAGTCAAAACCTTTCTTCTCTTTTCCAACCCCCATCCCGCCTCTTGCTTTGAGCCGCTTTTGACGTTTGCTTTTATGGGTAGATCGATCCACTCACAAACAAGGGAACGTGCCCAACAAAAAGGGCCCCGAAGGGCCCTGGATGCGACACGGGGAATGGACCGTCATTGACGGTAGATGTTCTTCTGGACTTGGGCCTCGTGCTTATCCCAGTCGAAGTTGGCCTCATAGCGCTTCATGAAGTCCGCTTCCTTCTTCGCGCTGGCGGCGTAGTGCGCGTAGCCCAACTTACCAGGCCCCATGGTTTGCTGCCGCTGGGCCGCAGTCAGCATGGGGATGTTTTCCCCCAAGGATTGCCCCCCGTCCTTCTGCTGGCGCTTCTGTCGCCATTCGTCCACGGTGCTGAACACCACTTGGGCGTGCTTGTCTTTGGGCGCGTCTTCAGCGCGCTGCTGCACCTGTGCGTGCAACCGCTCTCGCGCGTCGGTGATCTCGTCGGGCTTGGCTTGCTTGGCCCAGTCCAACACGGCTTGTTGCTTCTCCTGGATATCGGCCTGGTCCTTCGCCAGCGACTGGTCGAAGACGGCTTTCTTCTGCGGTTGGTGGTCGTTTGGACGCTCTCCGGCCAGCTTGGCTCGCCGTTTATCGCGAGCGCCCAGCAGGTCGTTGAAGACGTCGAAGTGGGCATTGCTCATAAAGTCCTCCTTCAAGGAAATGGATGGTTAGGTCAGCATTGATCGATTTTGGAAAAGGGCAAGGGTTGCCTTGCCCTTTTTGGGCTCAATCGTTGGGCATCATCTCGGCCAAGTCCGTGCGGCTCACGCCTGCCCGGCAGAGCGAGACAATCGCATTGCCGCGTGCAGCGGTCAGGGCCGGGTATTCCTCTTCCAGGAAGAGCGGCAGGACCTCCCGCTTGCCCCCTGTGGGCATGTCGATGTCCCGTGCCAGCTCCTCTTGGCCCACCGTGTCTTCAGCCCCGACGCGCCATTTGCGCCCCGTCGCCGGATCCACGCGAAGCGCGCTCAAGCGGCCTGCGCCCTGCATCAGCATTTGCTCGTAGGCCGCTGCGTAGGGGTGGTTCGGATCGTTGAGAACGCTGTGGCGGAAGTTGGTCAAGCCACCCGAGAAATCGATGCCACGCGTCGGCTCCTTGAAGGTGGTCAACTGAGCCTTGCCCAGCCGCTTCATCAAGTAGTTCCGTGTGACAAACGAGTGGTTGAGCGCGACGACCGATTGCATGGTGTTGGCCAGCAAATCGGCTTCGTTCTCCGACCCGTAGGTGTTGATAAGGCTGTCGTGGCCCTGCACCGCGATCACCGGCATCAACCCCAGGCTTCGGGAGGTGCTGAAGAGCAGCACATCGTCCGAAGTCAGCAGCAAATGCGCCTCGTCCATCATCAGCAGCACGTCGGTTTGGCCCGGCAGCATTTCGCGCCACTTGTCGCCGTGCGCCCCACGTGCCCGAATGCCGTTCATGACACGCTGCTTGAGCAACCGCTGCATCATGTCGCCCGCTTCGCCGAACTGGGTGGGGGGCAGGAACAAGCCCACGAACTTCCCGTAAAGCGCCTGAGAGACGTCCACTTCCCCACGTTCGACGGAATGCCACGGGATGTCATCCGCCGTCCGGAGCTTTTCACCCCGAAGCAGTTTTTCGATGAGCCCCCGCGAGTTCAACGTGAAGGACTGGCGCTGCTCCTTATGCATTGCAGGAACGCCCAGCAATGCCCATTCCAGCGAGCTTTGCAGCTGGGACATGGGACGCAGCAAGTCGGGATGGACGGTCTCGGACCGGGTGGCCAAGCGGTTTTGGTAGTCCTGGGAGTAGGCGGCATAGGCCTCCCGCTCTTCGTCCGTGCTAGACGTATCCGGGCGCTCCAACCCCAACCAGTTCACCAACTCCAGCACGCGAGCGCTGGCAATCTCCCCGCCACGCGGCGTCGGCACCACCTGCTCAACCATCGCCAACAGCTTGGCATGGTGGAATGGGGTGTAGAACCAGTTCCGGGAAGCCTCCGCCACAATCGCGTAAGTGCCCATTTGCTCTTCCACGCGAGCCAGCGCCGCTTCCAGGTCTTCCAACCCCAAGCCACGCTTCTCCAGCTCCTCCCGCTCCAGCAGCATCATCAACCGGGCGTGCTCCAACCCTTCCAGCTTGGCGATGCAGAAGTCTCGGTAGGCCTGCTCGTGCTCGCATGCGGCCTTCAGGACGATGCCGGTGTGGAAGAGGAAAGCGTCGCCGCCATCGCTCCAGAGCTTGGACTTCTCATCGACCTTGCCACCGGTCGCGCCGCGAAGGGCCTTGGTGATTTGATCCGGCTCCAGGCCCTCGTAGGGGGCCACCGACATGCCTGCGCGCACGACGATATCAAACGCGTCCTTGCCCAAATCGGAGATGATCGCGCCGTCCTTCGCGTCGAGGATGAGTGCTCCACCCCCGCTGCGCTTCGCATCAAGAACGGTCTCGCCCGCGGCGCTCCCCTTCAGTTCATTCCGCAGTCCTACGGCCAATGCGGACTCGCGATAGCGACGGGCCAACGGCCGCAGCACGCTGAAGGACTTGCCCGAACCGATACGCCCGTAAACGATCAGGCCTTGGGTCAGGTCGCGCCAGGACAGCATCATCACCGTGCCCTTGTCCGGCGCAAAGCCATGGCCGCGGTCGTTCAGGTGACCAGACGCTCGACCCACCTTCAAAAGCGGGGTCTTGTCGCGCAACGCTTCGGCAGCCTGCTGCTCGCGGGCCTTCACGTGGGACTTGGACAGGGCACCCTGGGTCGCCAGGTTGTTATCCATGTTCTGCAGGTAGAGGCGAGCGGCCGTTTGAACGAAGTTGCCTTCCGTGAACTGCAAGGCATACATGGCCGCAATCACAAACGCCACGGCCACGCCCATTCCGTCCGGGAGAAGGGAGCCAACCCCAACAAGGGCCAAGATCACCACCATCCACTTCATCATCTGAATGAAGCGCTCGGCGGTCCCCCCCAGCACGCCCCGGTGGGGATGCGAGGCCGCACTCAGGAAGGCCGCAAACAACAGCAGGCCAGGAATGGTCAAGATCAGAAGAACGATGCCCGCCATTTTGGCAAAGCCCGCAGCGACCGCCATCATCCCCGCTCCCGTGTTCATCGGGTCAACCGCTGCTTGCCCCATGCTGGCCGCGTCCACGTGGAGCGCGGACGACAACGCCGCCGAAGCGGTTGCAATCAGCACGGGCAGCACCATCAGGGCCAGGCCCTTGAAGGCTTCCTTCATCCCTTCCGCTTGCTTCAACGCAACAAAGTAAGGAATGGCAGCCAGCAGCACCACGTAACTAAAAGCGCCAATGAGCGAGCCGAAGAAGTATTGAACCGCACCAATCAGCGGGAAGGCCAGATACATCAGCGAGGTTGCAGTGCTGTCGCCGCCCAGCGCCATGTCGTCCCCCAGCACGAAGCCTTCGGCACGACGTCCTTCCTTGGTGATGATCATGCGGGCCTGGGTGTTGCGCAGATCCTCCGGAACCTTCGGCCACCACGGATGGAACTGGTCCAGATCCAGTTCTTCGGGCACAACCAGTGCCATCTCTTTCTCGTCGAAAACCGCGCCCGCTTGGACCGCCATATCTACATCCTCTGGGGGAACGTCCAGCACGCGGCTCTTCACGCGGTCGCTCACGTCAAAGCGCCCGACCAAGTTTTCGTAGCGGTCATTGCCGTCCAGAATGATTTGCTCCAGCGTGCTCGACGCTTGATCGTCCTTCTTGAACAGCTTGCGGCCAATACCGACCGTCCAATCCATCAGCGATAGCAACATGCTCAGTGCCTCCCGTTGTTGTTGTTGGTTTGAGATAGCGCCTCACACGCCACGATTTCCTGAGGCGTGATGGTGCCGCTCGTCCATTTCTTTTTGCACTCGTTCAACGACAACGAGGGCGCAAGTTGGATCGCCGCCGGCGAAGGGCGTGTCCCTTTCGCTTTGTTGACGACCAATGCCCCAAAGCAAAGGGCCACGCACGCGGCGGAGGTGACAAGGAAGCCGGCTTTGGACACATGTTTTTCGCTGGCGTGCCGAACCTGGCTGGCGCGCAGGGCGTCCATCCTCCAGGCATCAAAGTCCTCATCGTTTGCCACCGGCATCTTCCGGTCCGCCCGCAGGTAGTAATACGAGGTCAGGACGTTTTCCCTGCAATCGGAGAGCCCAAAGCTTTCTGGGTTACCAATGAAGAAGCGCCCATGCAGGTTGAGCCACTTCGATCCGAAGTGGAGCTTTCCGGGCTTTCGATACTGCGTAAACAACCACCCAAACATTTTTCCTCCCATCTTTCATGGATACACATTCTTTCTAACAAGGCTTTCGATAAGCGCAAGCTCTTCACCTGATCTTTTCTGCCCACGCGTCGATATCGCTGTTGGCTTGGTCCTGCCAATGGTTTTTCGGTTCGGGTTTGGCAACCGGCTTGGGGGCCGGTTTGGGCTTTGCAGCCGGTTTCGAAACTGGCACCGGCTTTGACGCCGGGGCAGTTGCCGGGGTCTGGGCCTTAGGTGGCTCTGCCAGCACCGGGGCTTCCACAACCGGGGCAGTCACGGGCTTGGGCTCCTCGACCTGGGGCGGCGCGGATACAACCGGAGCAACTGGCACGGTCACGGGGGCCAAGGCAGTCACTGCTGCAGCCGGTTTGTCTTGGAGCGGAACGGTTTCGCTGGAGCGGTGAGTGGTCCACCACGCCAACGCCCCACCCAGCATAAGGACGGCCACGCCCGACCCAGCCAGAAGTTGCCAACCCTTCTTGTTGCTGTCCTTCGCAGCCGCCTCACCGGACGGCTTGGCGGGCCTGGCCTTGGGGGCTTCCGGTTTCACCGGGGCCCGGGTCGCCGTCGCCTTGGGGGCCGCTACCGGGGCTTGAGCCGGCTTGCTCGGAGCAGAGGCCGGAACAGACGGGACCACCAGCTCGACAGGTGCTGGAGCGGCAGGCGTTGCGTCCACGGCTTCACTGACGGCAGGCGCAGGAGCGCTGACCGGCTCTTTGATGACAGGCGCGGGGCCTGCTTCTGGTTCTGCTGTCGGCTCGGGAACCACCTCCTCAACAACCGGCTCGGGCGCTTCGGGAGCGGAATCGGTTTGAACGGGCTCGGGCTCAACCACCCGCGGCTCGGGCTGGGCAGTCGCTTCTTGCTCGGCCAACGCCTGGGCGCGCTCGACTTCCAGGCGCGCGTTCTCTGCGGCTTCGGCTTCCTTGCGCGCCTTGGCCTCTTCCGCACGCCGGGCCAACGCTTCTTGCGCCTCTCGCCCCTTCTCAGCGGCGACCGAGGCCGCTTGCTTGGTTTTGTCTGCCAAGGCTTTGCCAAAACTTGCAGCCAGCCGGCCTGCGGTTTTCAAGTTTTCTTTTGTCGCATCGCTGACGAGCTTCTCCGCGTCCGTGGGCGCGGTGGTCTTGGCTTGTGCTGCTTTGGCGAGCAGCTCGCGCTGCTTGCGTTGTTTGATGAGTTCTTCGGGTGTCATGGTTCCTCCCAGGCTTGAATAAGATTTGAGCCAGGGGGCTTTCGCCCCCCAGCTCTCGGTTGGCTTAGCGAACGTCGGGGATCGGCGAAACCGTGATGGCGTAATCGCCCCGGCCGCACTGGTCATCCAAGCAAGCGGCCCCGCGCCGGTTGCCCACGGCGTAATCGTCCAGGCCGCACTGGTCATCGACCGTGGCGTTCTGAAGCGCGCCGCGCTTTGCCAGCTCAACGACCGGCACCTGGCACACGGCGGTGTCCGCACCGCTGAAGCTGACCGTCAGCTTTTCCTTGCTCGCCTTCAGGAGCGCGGCCAGCTTGTCCAGCGTGGCAGCGGTCTTGGCACTCACCGGCTGCATGTCAGCGGCCGGGTAACGAATGACCAGCTTGTCCAGGGCTTCTGCAGGACCGTCCTTTGCCTCAACAGTCGTGGTGTGCAGTTGGGTGTCGAATCCCGCAGCGCGGGCAGCGTCGGCCACCGCCTGGGCTTCCTGGACCTGCGCGCGATACGACGCAACCCCGCCAACGACTGCGCCTGCAGCGCACGCCGTCAGGGCCTTGTCTTTCTTGCCGGTCAGCAGAGCGATGCCTGCACCGGCAGCGCAGCCAATCGCGCCGGCCTTGAACAGGCGCAGCTTGTTGGTCTTTTGGGGTTCGGGCTGGGTGCTGTCCTGGGCAAACGAAAGCCCCGGAGCCAGCAACGCGGCGATGGTGAGAGTGAGGATGAAACGCTTCATGGGTATGCCTCCTTATGAGGTAGTTGGGAAAGGGGTTAGTAGGGCTTGGGAGGCAGGAACGCCGGATTGGCTACCGGCCCACGGCTTGCTGCTTTGGTGGCCGGTTGCTTGGTGGGTGCGAGCGCGACGGGTTCTTGTTGCGCCAGGAACTGGGAAAACGCTTGAAGGGTTTTCACCACCAGTTCTTCATTGGCCTGGAGCGCGGCGGTCTGCTCTGCCCGCATATCAGCGAGCGCGCCTTCAAGGGCAAGGGCATTTCGGGTCTCGGAGTCGCGGACCGTTGCTCGGATGTCGCGCAACGCATCGGACGCTTCCAGCCCCTGAACCACGCCCCGGTTCTTTTCCAAGACAGCGAGGCGCAAGTATTTATTGAGGCTGACCCCTTGTTCTCGTGCGCAATACCGCGCGCTCTCCAGCTCATCGGGAGCGATGTTGAAAGACTTGGTTGGAAGCGACGGACGACCCACTTAACCCCCTGCATTGAAAATCCATACCCAATGGATTAGCAGGAGTTTTTGGAAGCGCAAGGGGGCTAAGCCGGTATTCCTTTGTTTTTCTGCGCTTCCCGCACTTTTTCAGCCGAACGGTTGGCCAAGTTGTTAGCCAAGGTTAAAAGCAAGGCGCAGCAAGGCTTGGATGGGTGGAAACGCGCAGCGTTTCTAGCCAAGCCGGAACCCATCGGAGGTGCGACTTGTGTATGGCCTACTCCCTTCACCCTTCGGAAAACCTTGAACGGTGAATGGGCAGCCAACGTCTTCCCCCGCAGTCCCTCCCCAGTTTTCGCTCCACCGATCTTGCGCTTCCGCTTTTCCCCGGTAGTTGTATGAGAAAGCCCTTCACTCGCCACAACCCGGAGACCCCTATGCCCCTCGCCCCCGCCACGCCCCGCCGCTCAGAAAAGTTTTCGCCAGCCCCCGCAGCCTCCCTCCCTCCCCACCCAGCTCCCCACCTCTCCACCCACTCCGCCCCCCCTGTCTCAGAAATCGGGGACCGCCGTTTTCCTCACTCCCGCCCCCCGCCCCAGTTCGTTTTAGTCAAGCGGAGGCGAGCATGGGATCGCGTGAGTGGTTGGTTTCAGTCACGTTGCTCGGGTGTTCGGAAAGCCCTGTCTCCATCCGTTTTAGTCAACTCTGCTTGGGGGTTCTTGAGGTTGTGTGCTGGGGGTTCGGTGCTCGGTTCGCACGCCCTGGAAACGCTGACCCCATCCGTTTTAGTCAAGCGGGCTGACCTTGCTCTCGTTCGCTGTCCCCCGGCCTCCGATCAGCGATTGGCGGTCCAGTGCTGGGCTGGGAATGGATCGGGCAAGCAGGTTCAGGGTTTTGGATCGGCGGTTGCTGGGGTGGTTCGACAGGCTCGGCAAGGCGCTTTAGTCAAATCTTTTTCAGGCTTCTGCAACGCCCCACTGCCCCCGTTCCGCGATCCGGTTGCTGGGCCCGCGTTGAACGGCTGGGGGGTGTTCCGTGCTTGAGCTGACCCCCTTCTTGGACGCCATCGCCCGAGCCGATGCCCCGCTGGAAGGCAAGGCCAACGGGTGGCAACGCAATGCTGTTTTGGCCGAGTTCGGTAACGCCTGCGCCTTCTGCGACGGTCCGTTGGACCTGTCCTCTCCCAAGTCCTGGACGGCGACAACCCTGGTGCCCGCGCAACTGGGCGGCCCAACGTCCGTGGTCGAAAACTGGGTGCCTGCCTGCCGTTCCTGCGCTGCTGCCAAGGGCCTGCGAGATGTGGTGAGCTGGTCGGAGTGGCAAGCGAAGGCGGCCCCTGACCGGGTGGCCCTGCTGCTGGAGCGTCGGAGATCTGCGTTGCTCTACGCGGAGAACCACTTCACCCCGTTGAGCCGTCACTCGAAGCGCGAGCGCGTGCTCTCCCATCTGTCGGCACGTTTCTCCAAGCCCCGCTTCAGGGTCTATGCCTGGTCGGGTGAGGTGGATGGGGAGAGGGTGGGTTTGGTGGGCTGGAGCACCCGGTCAGGCGATGCCCTGGCACTGAGCGAGGCCCTGCTGGCGTTACGAATGAGGGACGGGGGCGAGGTGGTGGCAGAGGGCCAGGTGACCCTTCTGCGGCTTCCGGCAAACGGGTTCCTGGGGGCCGTGTGGGCGCTCATTGAGGCCCATGGGATCGTCGTGCCGCTTGAGGTGCCGGGCGGTGGCCAGGTGGACGATGACGACTGGCGGGAGTGCTGGCGCCACCGTGTGATGGACCCGGTGAGCAACCACAAGCGGATTCCGATGACCGGCGATCCTGCCCTGCCTCATGCCCCCCGCGTGCTGTCCAGCAACCCGGATTCCGTTCGCCGGCTGGCCCAACTGCAGGCCGCCAAGCGGGCGGACCGGCTGGAGGAAGCGGAACTTTTGTATCGAGAAGCGACGGCCAGGAAGGCGAAACACCTAGAACGTGTGAAGCGTGGCCTGGAGGCCCCGATGCCGCTGGACGAATACCGGGCGTGGGGGGATGAGGTGCGTCGGCTGGGGGTGATGTGGGCTCGGCTGGTGAACGAGAGCTTGACGATCGGGTAGAAAAAAGGCGACAACAGCGAATCACAACGACGCAACGGATTGCATATGCCCTTAGAAGATCTATATCGACTCAGCAAGTTCGAGCTGTCCCTCATGCTAATCAGGGAGTCGAGCAAAGAGAAAGGCATCCCCAGACCACTCCAGAACGCAACATGGGAACAAGCTATCCTGGATCCGAACTTCATTCCGCAGATGGAGTGGATAGATTTCAATAAGTTCCGGAAAAGCGTCATCAAAGTTGTCTCCGATCAACTTAAGAAAACTGCCTCACTAGGCAAAAAGGTTAGAGAGATCATTTGCGATGACTTCGAGGCTTGCAAAAAACTTCACCTTCGAACAGCTGCCCTGGCATTAAGCCTTTCGCAGGCACTCAAAGATTATTTCGGCGAACTGGTCGCAAATATCATCACCGTCATCGTGGTATTCCATTTGTCTTTGGACTACTTTTGCCGTTGCGATCTCATGAAGAAATCCTAGCCTTCACTCTTTGAGATACAACTACGAACCACCCCGCATAGGGGGAGTCCTTCACCAGGTGCCGGTTCCAATCCCTTTCCCCATCGGTCCACCACACCGGACCCCGTTCGCCCAATCCCCTCTTCGCGCTGTCCACGGCACGCCGGGCGGCGGCCAGCGCCTCCTCGTCCCCGTTGGCCTTCGCTGACTTCACGGCACGCCGGGCATCCATCAGTTCGTGGACCAGGCGCTCCCTCTCCGGCTCCCTGAAGCCAGGGTTCGTCGTCCGCCAGAGGCGCCCGCGGACGATGAGGTAGCGGCCGTCAGGGGTGGTGAGGGGATCCATGGGGAGGAGCTTATGGGGCGGGCAGTGACGACGGTGCCGAGCCCCCTACCGTATTGACCTCCGTGAGCAGCACGACACTTCTCCCGTCGAACGCCTCTGCCCCATGTATCGATGGATAGGCTAGCCGCCGCTTCCCACGTAACCCACGGTCAGCCGACCTCGTCAGCTCTGGGATGCACCACCATCCGCGAACAGTTCAACGCCATTGATGTAGCTCGATGCGTCACTTGCGAGGAATACGACCGCGGAGGCAATCTCCTCCGGCTCACCGATGCGTCCCAAAGGGCTTTTGTCCTTTAGAAAGGCCAAGCCTTGCTCAGCATTCTCGCCGAATGCCTCGCGCAGAGAGTCGGTGTTCGTGGGGCCCGGGCTCAAGATGTTGATGCGAATGCCCGACCCTTTTAGTTCAGCGACCCAACTGCGAACCATGTTACGGACGGCTGCCTTAGTGCCTCCATAGATGCTCATGGTCGGACCCGGATCCACGGACGCCGAGGAACCGATGATCACGACACTGGAGCCCGGTCCCAGCAGGCCCAGCGCGCCTTGGAGTGTCAGCACGACCCCTTTGATGTTCGTTGAGAGCTGCTGGTCAATCTGGACTTCCGTGATTTGCCCAAGCGGAGCATGAGACCCACCGCCCGCGTTGGCCACCAGCACGTCGATCTTCCCAAAGCGCTGGCGGACCTCTGAATACAGGGCTTCCAAGCTTGCCGCTTTGCTGACATCAGCAACGATCCCCACCGCTCCCTCACCCAATGAGGCAGCGGCTTCGTCCAACACTGCCTGGCGCCGTCCGGTGATCACAACCTTGGCACCTTCGCCGACCAGTTGCTTGGCTATCGCCATCCCGATTCCACTGCCACCGCCCGTCACAACAGCAATCTTTCCTTTCAAGTTCAACATTTCCGGCTCCACATTGTAGTGGTCACTATAGTTGTTTATAGTGACCACTAAAGCAAGCCCCCGCGTTTTCCAGATGTTGTTGTTTTGTCCCTGCTGACAGAGCTACCTAACTTGAGAGACCTTTTAGCCATGAACGAACGCCGCACGAAGGCCACACAGATCGAACCGACGGGACGCTCTGCACGCAGTCCCAGGCGAGTATTCGACCGAGAGGCGGGCGTTTCCATCGCGAAGAATCTTTTTCACGAGCACGGCTACGACGCCGTCGGCATTGCGGAACTCACACGCGAACTGGACATCAACCCGCCCAGTCTTTACGCCGCGTATGGCAGCAAGGTGGGCTTGTTCGAACGCTGCTTGGCTGCTTACGTTGCTGAAGCCAGCCTGCCGGCGGACAAGATCCTAACTTCAGACCGCGCCTTGCCTGACGCCATCACTGAGCTGTTTATGCAGGCGGCTGCGCTCTACACCAAGTCGACCACCAAGCGGGGATGCATGGCAGCAGAAGGCATGCGCTCGGCTGATCCCCAAGCCCGGGCGTTGGCCATCGCCTACGGCGGAGCTGCCTCGTCTTTCATTGAAGGCTACATCAGCCAAACCCAGCCCCAGCGAGCAAGGGAACTGGCCGACTACGTCGTGACGACATTGCAGGGCCTTTCGGCGTCGGCACGGGCCGGCTTGACCAGGCCACGCCTCGCATCGGTCGCCAACCTCTACGGGCAAGCCTTCGGCGCCCTTCTCCACACCCTTTGAGCAGGAGTATCAAACCGTGACAATCCTGGATCACATCGAACTGGCCGTGCGGGACGCGGAGGTGTCGCGACACTTCTATGAAAATGCCCTTGCGCCACTGGACATCGCACGGGTCATCACCGTGGAGCCAGCAAAGACGCGCACGACAGGGACGCGTCACGGGTTTGGCAAAGACGGCTATCCCAGCCTATGGATTCATGACAAGGAGGCGCCCGGCACCGGGACGCACATCGCCTTTGGCGCGCAGTCGCGATCCGTGGTCGATGCCTTTTACGACGCTGCATTGAAAGCCGGCGGGAAAGACAATGGCCCCCCGGGCGTCCGCCACCGCTACCACCCCCACTACTACGCCGCTTACGTGTGGGATCCGGATGGCATCAATGTGGAAGTGGTCTGCCAAGCTCCTGGTGCCAATCCCAAATAAGCACTCTGTCGGGGAACAGTCTGGTTAGGCCTGGGCTTCTGGCCTGGAACGCAAGTTAGCCAAAATGCGCGACGCGTCTTGGGATGGAGCCAGTCCGAATGCCCGAGCGTATTCGCGGCTGAACTGCGTGCTGCTCTCGTAACCCACCTCCATCGCCGCGGCCGTCACGCTTGCCCCCTGTGTAATGAGCAGCTGACGTGCTTGAAGCAGACGAAGCTGCTTCTGGTATTGGAGGGGGCTGAGCGCGGTTGCGGCCTTGAAGTGGCGATGGAACGCCGACTCACTCATCGCAGCCAAGTCGGCAAGGCCGCCAATCCGCAGCGGTGCAGCGTAGTGCTCGCGAATCCACTGGATGGCCCTGCGCACGCGGCCCAATGCCGACTCTGGCGTGGCCACGTCATGCAAGAGCTGTCCATGGGGGCCTTGCAGCACCCGATACAGGATTTCGCGTTCGTAGACCGGTGCGAGGGCTGGAATGTCGCGGGGCCGCTCGATCAGCCCAAGCATCCGCACCCAAGCATCCATCAGCTCGGGGGTGACTGTCGCAACCGAGAAGGCGGAGACAGGCCGGGAAGACACCGGGGAAGCCATTGCCGGGCCCTCCAAGTCCTCGAGGAGCCTTCCCAGAATGTTCGCATCCAGCGTCAGAGCGACCGCAAGGTAAGGGCTCCCGTCCGATGCAGCGTGGATCGCTCCGACGGCTGGCAGATCCACCGTCATCACGAAATAGGTCGCCGGGTCGTAATGGAGGGCCTTCTGCCCGACCGTCATGGACTTTCCACCGCGCAGGATCAGGTTGATCATCGGCTCGTAGACGGCCGACAAGGCGTGCTCGGGAATCGCACCCTGCACCATCGCCACCCTAGGAATACCGGTCTCGGTCAGCCTGTTCTGGGCAGTGGCGGCCAACCTCCGTAGTTCGTTGAGCTGCGTTTTCATAGGGTTGATGAAACAGGACTGGCAACGGTCGCGCAAGCCAAAAGCAGGATTGGGCAGGTTTGGGCTGCTTTTGGGCAGGCGATCCACGGACCTGCCCGCTACCTTGAGGCTCCTCAACCAGACGGGAGCAAACCATGGGTGTCATCGTTATCACGGGCGGCAGTCGGGGCATCGGAGCCGCAGCGGCCAAAGAGTGCGCCAAGCGCGGCCTGGGCGTCATCCTGACCTACAACCAGAACCCTGCGGCGGCAGATGCCGTGGCGGGGGAAATCAAGAAAGGTGGCGGCGTGGCAAGCACCCTGCCCTTGGACGTGAGCGACGTCTCCAGCTTCAGCACCTTCCGTGAGGCGGTCGAGCTTCAGCTGGACAAGGTTTGGAACACGGACAAGCTCTCGGGGTTGGTCAACAACGCTGGCTATGGCCTGTTCAACCCCATCCAGTCCGTTACAGAGCAGCAGTTCGATGGCTTGTTCAACGTCCACCTCAAGGGCCCGTTTTTTCTTACCCAGGAGCTGTTGCCACTGCTGGGGGCTGGCTCATCCATCGTCAACCTGACCAGTGCAACGACACGCGTCGCCACCGCCGGCGTGGCGCCCTACGCGTCCTTCAAAGGCGGACTTGCAGTGCTGACGCGCTACATGGCCAAGGAGTTCGGCGACCTCGGCATCCGCGTCAACGCTGTCTCCCCGGGTCCGATCCGGACCGAGCTCGGGGGTGGGCTCAACGACGAGTTTGAAGCGATGCTCTCCGCCCAAACAGCGCTTGGACGTGTGGGCGAGCCAGAGGAAGTCGCCCGAGTGATTGCGATGCTTCTGTCTGACGATGGCGCATGGATCAATGGGCAATCGGTTGAAGTCGCTGGCGGCTACGTCGTCTAAGGGGGAGATCATGCTTGACCATGTTTTTTTGACGGTGGCAGACGTTCAACGGTCGGTCGCGTTCTATGAGGCCGCTCTCAATCCATTGGGTATCGTCAATCGCCTGGACTACGACGGCAGCGATGGTCCTCCGGGCCACCCCGACCTCAAGGGCTTCGGTGCTAATGGAAGGATGTTCTTCTGGTTGAGGCAAGGACAAGCCCACGGCAGCGCCGCCCACATCGGGTTTGTGGCCAGTAGCCAGGAAATGGTCGACGCGACCTACCGCGCCGCAATGTTGGCCGGCGCCACCGAAATCCACGCTCCGGGCGCGCAGCTCCATTACGACCCTCGCTACTACGCCGCGCAGGTGCGGGATTTAGACGGCTACAGCTTGGAGTTTGTCTACAAGAGCTGGCAGCACGAGGAATGAAACCATGACGGTCCAACGTTCGTTGAAACAAGCCGCGGAGAGATTCATTGCTGGAACCAATGCGTTCGATGCCGACGCTGTTGTGGCACTTTTCGCTCCCAACGCAACCATTGATGACCCCTCGACCGGGCATACCTTCTTAGGCCATGCCGGCATTCGCGATTACGTGGAGCGCTATTTCGTTGGTTACCACACCGCTACTCGTCTGCTTTCTTTGAAGGAGCTGGCAGAGAACCAAGCGCTCGCCCGCGTGGACTTCACCGGTGACTTCGGCCATGAAATCGGTCGCTTGCTAATCACCCTCGACCCGGCCGGGTTGATCACACGAATCGACGCAGATCTGGAGTAAGGGCGTGAGCCAGCTAAAGAAAATGATGATTTACGGGGCATCTGGTTACACCGGCCGGCTTGTAGCGTATGAAGCCAAACGCGCCGGGCTGCGCCCCATCCTCGCTGGCCGAAGCGGCGCACAGCTCGAAGAGTTAGCTGCGAAGCTCGGCCTTGAGCACCGCATCTTTGCAGCTGGCAGCACCCAAGATGCCAGACGTGCACTTGCCGACATCGACCTACTGGTGAACTGCGCTGGCCCCTTCCAACGCACCGCACCCCACTTGATTCCAGCAGCAATAAGCGCACGGACCCACTACCTCGACGTATCCGCAGAACTCGACAGCTATCGCCTCTCTGAAACGCTTGGAGCGGAAGCAAAGCGTGCAGGAGTGATGCTGATGCCAGGCGGCGGCGGAAGCGTGGCGATGATTGGCAGCCTTGTCGCCGTGCTGGCGGGAAAGGTTCAGAGGCCTTCCCACATTTCCTTGGCGCTGCATGTCTCAGGATCCATGTCGCGTGGATCGGCCATCAGCGCAGCCGAGAACGTCAGCCCGATTTACATCACCCGGCAAAACGGCGCTCTCCGTGAGCAGGCGGGCGCAGTCAACAGGCGCTTCGACTTCGGCTCCATGCAGGCCGAATGCTTCCCCGCTACGCTCCCGGACGTCGTCACGCTGTGGCGAGACCACTTAGCGCCAAACATCGAGACGTTTGTGCATGTCTCAGGAACAGCGTTCTCTGCCAGTGGCATCGAAGAACTTCCGGCAGGTCCGGATGAGCTCGAGCGCGCCGCGCATCGCTATCAGGCGGCCGCAGTGGTGACCGGTGATGACGGACAGGTGGTTTACGGCTCTCTGGATACCGTCAATGGCTACGGTTTCACTCCGTTGGCGACCGTGGAAGCATCGCGACGCATCCTCGACGGCGCTGCTAAACCAGGATTTCAGACGTCGACCAGTCTGTTCGGCGCCCGCTTTGCCGAGGACATCGCAGATACCAGCATTAACGTGATCGAGGTCGGGTGAGCTCGGTCAGCGATGATAGAAGAGCAGTCAATAGGAGTTTGCGCCAAGGCCTCCGTTTATCCTCCCCCATTCGTTCCCCGCCTCACCGACTCTGCTCCAGGCACCGGTCCACCAGTTGCCGCATTGCCTCGCCCAGCGAAATCCCGGCCTTCCGAGCGTCCTCAACCAGGCCCTTGGCCAACTCCTCGGAAACCTTGGGATCGGGCAGCACTGCGCCGTAGCGCTTCCCCTCAGGCCCATGCGGGGCACGGACACGGGGCCCGAACGGCTGCCGGATGTCGGCATGGGTGGCCACCAGGGCAGCCAATGCACTGCTGGCCGTGAGCCCCTCCTGTCGAGCCAGGGCCCGGAACGCGGCGGCCTTGGCTGGGGCAATGCGAACCGTGGGCAACCGGCGCGGGGCCGGCTGCTTGGGTTGGATGGCGTAGGGGTTAAGCAACTTCCTCGTCCTCGTCCTCATACTCGCGCTCCTGTCCGTAGGCCCAGACAAAACGGGTTTCATCTACGATGCGCATGTTGCGCCAGCCCAGGTTCTGCTCCAGATCTTCCATGCCGGCTTCGGCTTCGGCGAGCGTCGAGTATTCCGCGTTGTCGATGGGCACCCAGTTGGTGCTCCAGCTGTTGGTTGAGTAGTTGGCTTGAATGGTGAAAGTGTTGTTTTGCATGGCGGTTACCTTTTTGGCTTTCAGGTCAGCGGCATTGCTTCCCTATGAATCCAGGTTACGACAGGGCTTAAAAATGTAAACCCGAAAACAACACATTTATTTGACTAAAGTGCAGAACTGACGGCAACCGCAGAAAACACAAAAACCCTGAAACGCCTCACACTTCCGGCCAAGCGCCGGGCCCGGCGGAAGCCGAGGCCCCACCCGCCTTTCCCCAACACGCTTTTGCTTTGAGCCGCTTTTGCCGTTGCTCTTTCCACCCGCCGCCAGCCATAAAAAAGGCGGCCCATGGCCGCCTCTCTCTCGTCAGGCCGCATCGGCCCTACCTCTTCTTCCGAGCCCGCCCCACAATCGCCTTCCGGACCTGTTTCCGCACCGGATCCAGGTCGTCGGTTGCCGTGGTGACCACCAAGCGCCTCTTCGACTTCTTGAGCTCTTGGCAGGCCCAGGACGCCAGCGCGATGAGCGCAGTGGTGAGAATCGGCTGCTCTTCCCCGGTGACGTCCTGAATCTGCTCACGCAGCTTGGGCGGCACGGTGACCATCGTTCGCTCCACACGCGCCCCGTTCTCGTCGCGGTAGTCAAACATGGTGGAGTCGCGTCCCACCTCCAGATGAACCCTCTGGCCGTCCCGCAAGTAGGGCCGCTCTTCTTGGAAATCGAAGTAGGTCTTTCGTCCTGGCGCGTCCCCTGCAGCCACCATCAGCTCTGCCAGCTGCTGTTCGGAAAACTGGTCCAGATCAATGAGCGGCGCATACGTGCGTTCCGGCTTGGCGTGGACCACTTTCGCGGCGGTGGACAGGTCTTTGCGGGCTTTGGCAACGGCGTTCTTGGCGGGGGTCTTCTTGGCAGCCATGAGGTCCGGCAGGGGCAGCATTGGGATGTCCATCATGCATTCCCCCGGCCCGGGTTGGCCAATCTTTTTTGGATAGCCTGACCTACCCGCAATATATCTTCTCGGGCGTTAGCCACGCCCGCGCCGCGCATGGAAAAGACGGTCTCCCCCAGCTCATAGAAGCTTCCCAGCGCAGCGCGCTCGGGGATGACGATGGCCCCGGCCAGCTCCGGGTCTTCCAGCCGCCGGCGGTGTTCAGCCCGCTTGATGTTGACCCGGTTGGCCACCGGTAGGAAGGCCTTGCCCTGCTTCCGGAGGGTCTCGATGGTATGCAGGTAGACGACGTAACTCCCGCCGTCGAGCAGAGTGGGAACGATGTAGAGGCCGCCATCCGGAAGCTGATCTTTCACTGGGGCGCTGGGCGGCAGGTCTTGGATTTCCAAGTCGAACCCGGGGGAGGCCGAACGGCCCACGGTGAATGGGGTTTCGTCGGAAAGCGCGGCCCAGGCAACAGAACAGCAGCGCGGATCTCGGTCGTTCACCAAAACTCGGTGTTGGGAGGCGAAGAGCGCAGCAAGATTGAGCGAAAGCGTCGTTTTGCCAACGCCCCCTTTGAAACAACAGACGACGAGACGCATGATAGAGATCCTTTTATGGGTAGGTCATGCAACACACTAGGCTGCAAACCTAATCCCGCAAGGGCCTCTGCATCCAGAGGGTTTTCGCCGTGCAGACGTCCGGGATTCAGCGACCCAGGCCGCGGCGGGAGCCGTGGCCCTCCCCGCCCCTTCTCCCACGACGCCTTTCGGCGGCGAGTAGCCGCCGGCACGTGCTTCAAACCTCTTCAGCGACCGGTTGCTGAGTCTTGATGAACGCTGGGTGGTAGCGGTGAAGGTGGGTGTTCATCAAATCCGCGGTATGGCGTGCGAACCATGCCTGCATTGCCGGGCACAGAACGCCTCCACAGACCTCTGCGACGCTCCGACCTTCTGAGATCTGACGACGTTCTAGCTTTCCACTGTGTCCCCGTCGCACCACGAACCGCTCCCCGACGCGGACCAACGGGTTGGCCCCGGCGTCCATAAGCGCCTCAATCATCCCAGCCAAGCGCGCAGCCAAGAGCCGGTCCGACTGGATGGCCTTGGCATACATGACGGAGGCGACGGCCAACGCAGTGATGCCAGGATCGCCCGCCACGCCAGCGTCGAGGTCGGGCGTTCCCTTGAGTGTGTGCAGCCACCCATAAAACGCCAGCGGGTCGTTTGTTTGTATAGCCCGTATCAGGTTTTCGGTCCCCGTGCTCATTGCCCGCCTCCCAGAACCCCGACGAGCACCAGGGCCACCAGCACGTAGAACGGCACCAGCACGATGCTCCACCATGCCTTGGAAACCTCTTGCAGCACGCTTCCTTGCCGATGCTCCGCCGGCAGTTGATAGAAGTGCACGAGGGCGCGCCCAGCGGTGATGGGGTTGGCGACCAGGTCCTGGTAGAACACCGTGGTGCCCAGGAGACCGACAAACAGCAGGGCCATGTTCAAGAGGCTCATGCGAAGCGCTCCTCTTCCTTTTTCCAACGCCGCTCATGACGGGCGCGGGTGGCCAAGCGCTGGAGGCGGCGATGCTTGTCGGCCAGTTGGTTCAGGCCGTTGGTGCGGTCCAGGAACCGCGCGGCGGTGTGGAGCTGGAAATGCGCCAGGTCGGTGCTGGCGGGCTCGACGAGATGAATCTTCATGTCTTCACTCTTTTATTGTGGGTAGGTCGGCTTACCCATTAAGCCGCTCCTACACCACGATCCAACCACTTCCCCAACCTTTGTCAACCCATTGATTTGAAAGATTTTTGACTAAAAATGAAAACTGTCGCCAGGGCTTGTCAAAACGCAGTTGTGTCGCATGCTGAAGTGCATGACACCGCATGCCCGCCCTCGCCTCCGTTCTCCCGCCCCAGGCTTTGGCCTGGTCGAGTTGCTGCTCGCATTGGGGGTTGCCACCGCAATGGGCGCCGCCGCGTTTTGGGTCTACCCCCGCGTCACCACTCGGGTCAACGTGGCGTCGGACGTCGAGAACGTTCGGGACCTGGCCAGTCGCATTGATCGGTCCCATGGCGTCATTGGCTCGTTCCGCGGCGTCAGCACGTTGAACGTTCTTGAGGATGGGCTGGCCCCCACCGACTTCCGCCAGGACAGCGCAGCGACCATGAGCAACGCGTGGGGCGGCGCGGTGACCGTGGCCCCGGCCACGGTGCGCTTGGCAGGGGATGCCTTCACCGTCGGGCTGTCCGGCCTTCCTGCCCGCGCCTGCGTGCCGTTCGTGTCGGCCGTGGCGGGCGACGTGAACGTGCGGGACGTGATCGTGGGCAACACCAGTGTTTTGCTGAGCAACCGAGGGAGCTTGGACGTTCCAAGCTTGGGATTGGCATGCGGTGTCGATGGAGCCTTGGTCGAGGTCGTCTATTACTCCGGCCTCGTGGCAGGTGCGTCGGTGGCCGTGGTGCCCACGCTTCCCCTGCCCTCCACGCCCGCCGTCCCTGGCCCTTCAACGCCGACCCCGGCGGGGCCCGTGGCCAGCGCGCCCAGCGTGAGCGATGCGGTGCCGGGCGTTCCTGGGAACGTGTCGTCAGGCCCTGGGGTTGATCCTTCCCCGCCGCTTCCACCGCTTCCCGTTGCGCCCAGCGTTCCGGTGCCTCAGCCGATCCCAACGCCAGTCCCCAGCCCGGCTCCGCCGGCCTTGGTGCCGTGCCGGCAATCGGAAAGCTCGGTGGCTCGGGCCAGCTGCCCGGCCGGCACGTGGGGCACGGAGACGGTGCGCACGCGCCAGGTCTGCGCCGCCGCCGACGTGGATCCGAACTCAGACGCTGCATGGGCTCGTCCGGAGGCGTGGGTTCAAGCCCAGACGGTGGCGGCCGTGACGACGAGGGATTGCCAGGCCTGCCCCGGAAGCGCCCAGGAGCAACGGGATCAATGGCTAGCGACATCTCAAGCCTGCCCGTCTGGTCAGGTAGGCACCCACACGTGGCAGCGCGAGCAGCGTTCCAACCGTTCCGTGTCTTACAACTGTCCGGCTGGCACCACGACCCTGCCGGGCCCCGTCTACGGCGGCTGGTCTGCCTGGGTGGATACCGGTGCCCGTCGAAATGAAATCAACACATGCGTGTCCTCGGCCCCTCGCTGCAGCGATGGAAGCCTACAAGTAGCCGCTTGGTATTCTGCCGACTGGCAAGACTTGCCACCGCCGTCGGGTTCGAGCTGGATCGCCTATTGGTATCCCGACGCCGTGGTTCGCCTGACGCCTCCTGAGAAGGCCCGGTTGAGTTGGGCTATCAACAACGTGCCCGTAACTCGGACTGAAACCCCGGCACCCAACGGCATGAACATGCCACCGAACGTCAGTGAGACTGCCCACTATGGCGAACAATGCAACGCGCTCTCCGATGTGGGAAACATCCTCTATGACTTCACGTATTCATTCGAGTGCGTCGCCGACTTGGGCAGTCATTACTGCGACTACAACTGGACCAGCGGGGGCACTGCATTGGCCGTTTGTCGCCAAGAATGCGCTTCCAACTTGGTAGGCAAGAGCAACAATCCTTATCGCTGGAAGTGGCCCGAAGCGTCGGTGGTTGCTGCTACGCCCACCGTCACCTGCACGGGCCAGCCCGGATGCACGCCCAACGGCGGGTTTGGCACCCAGGAAGGCCTTCCGGCGTGCAACGAGCATAGCGCGGGCCAGACCGTCGCATTCAAGTGGTATCGCCAGTATTACAACCCCGTGCGGGTGGCCTACCAGGCGCTCATGCTGACGTGTCAGGGGCCAACTTGACATCAACCCACAAACCTGAAACAGGTGACGCGCCCTTAGAAGGGGTTCGCGACAGGCTTCTCGAGCTTGGCCACACGAAGCGTCAGGCTCTTAGACTTAATGGCACCGATCGCATAACGCAGATTGGAAGGACACATATCAATCAGCACATCCGACAGCGACGCTGTTACCGCGTCTGCATTTGGGCGATCCTGCTTCCACTCATAGCGTATCGCGCCCGATGAAATCTTGAAGTTTTGCCCACCCTTGTAGATGCATTGCTCCTCTTTCATGGTGTTGTCCACCTTGGGTTCACCATACTTACTGGTGATCAGCGCCTTGACGCTATCCACGATCCTATTGGATTCCCCAAGCTTTAAGTAAATCGACTGCAGTTGCCCACCAACGAACGTAAGAACCGCCTCTTGCGGCTGGTCACTCAAAGGACTGACGATCCTCGTATTGAACTTGTCCTCACCAGGCACTGGGCTGGAATGCTCATACTCGTAGGGTTCCAACGGCGATTCAAGATAGACGCCGTCGCTCTGCGAGAGGGCCTCAACAGCACTCCGCGGCACGCCAATCTCAAGCTTTCCGATGCCGATCGGGCCTTTGGCAAAGCATGCAACCGGCACTAAAGTTAGCACTGACAATAGGACTCGAAAGACTTTCATGATTCCCCCTTGATTAGATTGTTGCACGCTTACGTGACCACTCAACAATGACGCCAAGGCGCGGCACTGTGTCGAGCTTGCCGACTCACCGGTCATTCGCCCCCGCTCCGAGACGGCTTACTGTGTGACACCTATTGTTCAGACTATTACACCGGACAGGCAGCCCCTAGGTCCTCTGAATGGTCGTCGTCGAGAGTGGTTATCCAGAAGTCCCTTAGCGCCTACGGCTGCGTGGCACCACTCCCCTAAACACCTTGGTGCGATGAATGGTCAAATAGTGCTTTAGGCGATCACCTGGCTTCCTGCGAAGCCGCACTTCAGCTGGAAGCAGACCGGCAGCCGTCAGCTGTCTCTTGATGCCCTTGTCCGCGAAGATGGCGTTCCCTTCGTCATCGAACGTCATAAGTCCAGCGTCAAACAACGAGTCCAACGTAGCAACCAGCGGCAGCCCGTTGTGAGGATCCAACCTCGATTCTTCACCTGTCGGAAGCTCCGCTTCGGTCGAGGATTCGCAGGCCCACGGCTCGGCGTGAGATGCCCTGATCAGCGCGAGGAGGGTGCAGCCCGTGACCGCACACCGATGATCCCACAATGCCAGCATCTCACGACGGAATTTCCCTTGTCCCAGTCGTGCCTCCATCAACCTCTGGCGCGTGGTGGGATTGCTCACGCCATCCATCTCGCTGAGCAAAGCGCTTGCTGATGGGCCAGGCGTCTCATCCATTCGGTATGCAGAAGGCATCCGCGACATCCCAAAGACGCGGCGCATGTAGACGTCTTTGTGGTTGGCCTTTAGCTTTCTACCCACCTTCTCCATCGCCGCGCCAAATGTCTTTGGCGCAGTTGCCAGTGTCTTCAACGGAAAGACAATGCCGTCAAGCACGTCAGCCCAAGAAGAGCGTCCAGTCATCGCTTGGATGACCTTGCGATCTTCCTGACTGCCCACCGTGAAGCGCAGCACATGAAGCCCGCCTAGTCGGGCAATTGACAGCAGTGGCCTCCCGTCCCTGCCAGGCGCCTTGGTGCCGAATATCAGCGTCCGACCGCCCTTCATCCCGTTCCTGTTCGAGTAGTTGGCCAGATAGGCATCGACCGGACCCACCCTACGCCGCAGTTCGTCGACTGCCACGTTCAGGCCTCTTCCCTCATCTGGCGTCAGACCCAGCTCTATGACTTCCTCATCCTTACTCAGTTCCATCTGCGCTAGTCTCCAGAATAGTCATGGTCAGTGCCCACTACGGAACGCCATCCCAGTTAGTTGCCCGCCGCTCAAGGTGCTCAGCCGGCTCATTGACGCTCCGCACCCCGCACCAAATACAAACAGAGGGCGCCCCCACTGTTCCGGCATGAAGTTAACGTCACTATCGGCATGCAGTAGCGGATCTTGATGACGATGGCGCCTGCTCAAGACAGATAGCTGGTGGAGGGCCCGCAGAGCTCGCGCATCCTCGGGTCAAGCGACAGATTTCTGGGCCTCAGATTCGGCTAACCCCGCATCCAGGTCTCAGACACCCTCGTTGTGACGCCACTGAAGTCCCTGACATGTCTAAGCAGATCCCCATTCCGTGCGTCGCCCAATCAGCGCGAGAGGCCTTGGCTCGCGTGATTGACGGAGGCGCGCTCAGCTTGGAACCGCCGTCCTATCCCACGCCCGTTTGGCCCACCCTGTCACCACGGCCACCACGCCGATCAGAAACACGCCCCAAAGCCAAGCGAGGTAGAACGCGGCCGTGGCCACCTGTCCATACACCGGATGTTCGGCATACTTGAACCCCAGAAAAGCGGCCGCAATCACCGCCACCAGGCCCACTCCTCCCCCAAGCAGCGCTCCTTTGAGGAAGCCATGCTTCCGGAAATACGGCATCCGTCCCGTGCGCACATGCCAGTTCCACACCAGCTGAGCACGAACGTGGAGCACCAGGCAGAACGCCAGGAATGCGAAGATCAGCAGGCCCCCGGTGCAGTAGAGCGAGCCCATCAGAACGCTGGAGCGCATGGCCTCCATCCCACCGGCCAGGGCGAGCAGCCCGAGCGGACCCAAGATCACGCCGGGGAGGATCATGGCGGCCGGCCCGGTGGGCGGGTGCAACGGCTGGTATGGCGGATAGCGGTTCACGGTGATCTCCCCTGTTGGATGGCTGCACGCTCCATCGAGACCGGCGTGCAGTCAAGCGGTAGGCCGCGGCGCGTTTAGCCCGCAGAGGTCCCTTCGTCCTTCACTTCGACCACTTGCCAGCCCTCGCCTTGCGGGCGGAACAGTGCCCGCAGCTTCGGCTTGAGGGTGCTCGGCTCGTCCGTGGTGGGCTGGCCGCCGATGTAACCCAAAGCCTTCACCGACCCGGCAATCATGCATTCCTGATCCCCATTGGGCTTTTTCTCGCAGTCGAGCTTCAGGCCGCCCGCGTCGGTGACCTCCATCTTCCATGTGCGCTGCAACGTCGCCTGCTTCCCCCCTTCGGTAAAGAAGCCTTCCACAACCTTGACCCCATCCTCCTTGGTGGGGCCCTTGTCGCCCGAGCAGCCCGTCAGCGCCAAGCATGCCGCTGCTGCGGCCAGGATCATTGCTTGTTTCATGTCATGCGTCCTTGTCTTTGGAAGGGGTGATGCCGATGACCTGGTTCTTGTAGCCAATCTCCAGACGGTCGATCTCGAGAACAATGTCAGGAACGCCGTTGGGCTTCAACCTGCCCTCCAGGACCTTGAAAAAGATTCGGTCCCCCGTGGCGTCGCGCCCCACTCGTCGCAGTTCGGCCGCATCTTCTGGCTTCAGCCGCAGTGCGGCGTGGTAGCGCCCGCCATGCTCGACCCCGACCACCGCATTGCCTTTGCCGATTGGGGACGGGCCGATGACGGACGTCGGCAGGAAGCCGGGGGATCGGGGATACCAGTGGTAGTTCATGACCAACACGTAGGCGTGAAGGGTGTTGGTCTTCGAGTCCATCTCGACGTCGATGTAGGGCCGCAGGTAAAAGGCGTCGGTAGACGTGATCTGGCGCGCCTTGGCATCGAATGCTGCCGCTGGCTCGCCTTGCAAGCCCACGCGTTTGAACTGGTGCTCCCACGAGCCGATGCAGTAGCTGCGTGTGGCCGGGGTCAGGACAAGGCCAGCTTTGGCCTGGGCAAAGAGGTTGTCTTCGCACATGTTGGAACCGCCGGACGCCGTGGCCGCTAGGCCCCACCGGATCCGGGTGTAGCCATCGAGCACCGGCGGATCGCCGTCGTCCCAGTAGGTGCCTGCAGGTTCGAAGTAACGCTTGGTCGACGGGGCCGAGACGGCGTCTTTACCGGCCTGCATCAATCCCTTGCCAATCCTTCCTAGAATGCCGTCCTGAGCGGTGGCGGCCCCGCTGGTGAACGCCAAGCACACCGCTACGGCTGCAATCGTTTGCTTCATGCATCCCCCCATGCCGGCCACCATGGCCGCATTTGCCACTTTGGCAAATGCGATGCAGCATGGGAAGCGGCAGACTTGGGGATTGTCCCGGTTCGTTGAACGCCCATGCCTGCCCCTCTCGCCCCAGCTCACACGTTTGGCCGTCGCTTGCGCGAGGCCCGGCTAGCGAAGGGCCTGACGCAAGCAGAGTTGGGGGCCGTGCTTGGGTTGGACGAGGAAAACTCTGCCGCCCCCCGGATTTCGCGTTACGAGAGAGGGGATCGGGTGCCGGACCCTGCAACCATGGAGAAGCTCGCCCAGGCCCTCGGGTTACCGGTGGCGTATTTCCATGCCACCAACGACTTGGTGGCCGAGACCCTGCTGGTGATGTCGCGGCTTGACCCCGAGCAGCAGCGCGACCTGCTGACGAAAGTGAGGGATTACGCGCACAGCCGTGGCGTGGACATCGACCCTCCGGAGTAGCGTCAACCATCTCAGGGATGAGCAACATGTTGAAACGACTTAGACGTTGGTTGCCACGACGGCATGCGCCGTGCCCAATGGCACCGGAACAAATGCAGGCGCTGGTGGACATCAACCTGCTGGAAATCCAACTAGCTGCGTTGGATGCCCTCAAGCCTTCGACACCAGCCGCAGAAGCGGCCCAGCTGCGATCGCATGCTTGGCTCGCGTCGGTCCCTCGCGAAGGCCGGATCGGGACGGCAAACTGGTGCGATCTGCGGGCAGACGCGCGAGCACTGAACCGTGAGATAGCAGCCGTCCTCGCTGCCGCACAGATCGATGCCCCCTCAGAGGCCTGATCCCTACCGTTCGCGAAAACTATTTCCCATCCCCTACGACCATCACCGACTTGCCCCCAAATGTGACCCGCGTCACTATTGAGGAAGGGGGACGGAGCCTTCCTGGCTACCGCCAATCATCAGGGAAGTGACCGATGGCAAAGAAGGACGGGGCTACCGCGCCCACGACGCTTGAAGACTGGTTGAATGGCCGCCCAAGCTGGTTGCGCATGGCTGCAGCTATAGTCATTCAGCACCGGCGCATGCCGAACGAGGAAGAGATGGAGGCGCTGGCGACCCACTGCCTGGCCGACGCGGCCAAGACGCTGGACGCTCCCCACCCTGCTTTGGCACCGGGAACCATCTTGGGGACACCCACCGCCGCTGAGCTTCGCATCGACTCGGTCTCTTCCATCCGCGGCGTCAATGCCCTTGGCGAGGACGCGGCATTGGATCTCAGCCAAGGCCACATGACCGTGGTCTACGGACCGAACGGGGCCGGCAAATCGGGCTACGCCCGTTTGATGAAGCACGTTTGCGGCGCGCGGGCCAAGGGATCCATCCACGGCAACGTGTTCAAGCAGAACCCCGATGCCGCCTCTGCTCTGATCAAAGTCACGGCGACCCGATCCGACGGCACCACATCGTCTGCTGATCTCACTTGGCAAGAAGCCGACGGCCCACACGCGACATTGAAAGCGGTGCCGGTCTTCGACTCAGCCACAGCGCTGGAGTTCGGAGACAGCGCCACCACCGCCACCCATCTTCCCCGGGCGATGCGGTTCGTCGGGATGCTCATCAAGATCTCCGATGACTTGGCCACCCAGTTGAAGGCCCGCGCAGCCAAGCTCACCAGCAAACTGCCCATCATCCCGGAAGACCACGCGCAGAGCAGCGCTGCAACGGTCCTCCGGAAGTTGACGGCGAAACTGACGGAAGAGGAGATCAACCAGCGTTGCGCCTTCCCCGCTGCACTGAACGATGAGCGTTTGGCGCTGGAGACCGCACTGGCCCAGGCGAACCCTGAAGTGGCCCACGCCAAGGCCATCGGGGAGCTGGAACGCTTGTCGCAAATGGCCGCGAGCATCTCAGCATTGAAGGAGAGCTTGAACGACGAGAAGGCCCAAGCACTGTTGATTGCCCGCAGCAATGCAGAGGTCAAGCGCCAGGCCGCCACCGCCTATGCCACGGCCTTTCTCAATGGGCTGCCGCTCAAGGGCGTCGGAGACGCCGTGTGGCGAACCCTTTGGGACGCTGCAAAGGCGTATTCGACCGGGACTGCCTACCGTGACCACCCTTTCCCCCACGTTGGGGACGAGGCCTGTTGTGTCCTCTGCCAGCAACCCTTGGAAGACGAGGGCAAGGCCCGCTTGGCCAGCTTCGAGAGCTACGTCAACGACACCTTGCAGACTGACGCAAAAAGCGCGGAAGACGCGCTGACGGCGCTGAAGAAGGCCTTGCCCAGTCCTCTCACCGATGTCGCATGGCAGGCCCAGTGCGCCGCTATCGGCTTGGAAGCCCCCCAAACAACTGAGCTGTTTGAGGCCATCCATGCGAGGTTGAAAGCCATGGCCGAGGCCACGGCGGCTCCGGCAGTGCAGTGGTCTACATGGACCAACGCCTACGATCAGAAGGTCAAGAAAACCACCGCTGATCGCGACGCGCTGGCGGGCTTGCTGGACCCGACGGGGCGGAAGGAGAAAGAAACCCGCCTAGCAGAGCTGAAAGCACAACAATGGCTATCGGAGCAGCGCGATGCGGTATGGGCCGACGTGATCCGCCTCAAACGCGTGGGAACGGTGGAAGCCGCTGTCCGGTCCACCTCAACCAGCCAGTTGACGACCAAAAGCAATGACATCGGCGAATCGGAGTTGGCCAAGGGCTACTGCGACCGCTTCAATGCCGAGTTACAGGCGTTGGGGGGCCATTCGCTGCCCGTCCGCATGTCGTATCGATCCCAAGGCAAAGGGGCGTTCACCTTCTACGTTGAGCTGAAGGACGCGCAAGGTGCCCAGAAGAATCGTGAAATCCTGAGCGAGGGTGAGCAACGCATCGTGGCATTGGCGGCCTTCCTGGCCGACGCGACAGGACTGGAACGGGGAATGCCGGTGATCTTCGACGATCCCATTTCCTCGCTGGATCAACGCTTTGAGGAGGCGGTCGCCAAACGCTTGGTGGATCTGGCCGAGCATCGCCAAGTAATCGTGTTCACGCATCGGCTGTCTTTGATGGTCCTGCTGCAGAGTGCCGCCAAGCAGCGGGCCAACCTCGATCAGTCTACGGTCAAGGTCGCGGTTGAATCGATCGCCCGCGATGGAAGCAGGACCGGCATGCCGGCGCAGATCAATACGTTCTCTCTGAAGCCACAATCCGGCTTGAACCAAATGATCAGCAACATCGGACAGCTTAAGAAGCTTGATCCGCCGCTAAAAGAACTTGCCCTGAAGGCAGCCTGCAGCAACTTCCGAATCTTGGTCGAGCGCTCTGTCGAGGACGAGCTTTGTTCTGGCGTCATCAACCGCTACCGGCGCGAGATCAACACGCTCAACAAGCTACAGCGGCTCAGTGCAATCACCCCAGCAGACTGCGCACTGATCGACGGGATGATGACGAAGTATTCGGCATTTGAGCACTCCCAACCCACCGACACCCCAAGTTGGCTTCCGGATCCGAACGAACTGCTGAAGGACGTGCAAGACATGCTCGAATGGTGCAAGACGTTCAACGATCGCGCGAAAGCAGCGGCCTCCCCCAACGCGTAAATCAGGACCATCCACCGCCCCCTCTAGTCAGAGGATCGCTGCCATCAGAAGCGCCGCTTGGCAGCGATCCCCATCGCGGGTGGCAGCGCTTGATGGAAATCGTGCGCGCGAAGAAACGCGTGCAGCCACTCTTCGGCGTCCTTGACGCCCGTCAGTTCCCGAATCACCACCCCGGCCAAGCAATCCCCAGGGACGGCAAACAGGTCGTCGTTCAGATCGCTGCTGGACAGAGGGGTATGGAAATCGGCCCCCTCTTGGAACGCCTGAAGCAGGTGCTGCCGGGCAAGAGGATCCCGGCGTGCCGCCCATGCGAGGCGAACGAGCTCCGACGATGGCCAGGGTGCGGGGGTCATCAGAACTCGTAACCGTCTGGCACGCCCGAGGGGATGCCCTGCATGGGACCCGAATAGCCCACCTGCTGGAAGAGGCTCTGAGTGGTTCGCGTCATGCGATCCAGGCGTTCCGGGACTTGGTCCAGGGCGAACAGAACCATGCCAAAAAGGGCGATGTTGAGCAGTTTGTTGAAAAGTTTGCGCACGAGCGGGGTCCTCCGTGGTTGTCAGGGGTTCGGGTTTCAAAAAAGTTGGTGGTGTTGGGCGATGCCGAACAAGCAAAGCGCCCAGGTGGCCGCAATCGTTGGAGGAGCCAGGCAAAGCGGCACGCCGAGGGCGATGTCCGACAGCTTGGCCTTGGGGTCGGTCACCATCTCCCATCCCAGCTTGGCCGCCCCCATCCCCGACATGGCGTCGAACAGGAATCGCAGGAGGGCTGAGGTGGTGGCGACGGAGGACCGGGCGGGCGCTTGGGTTTGGCTGCGGGTATTCATCAGAGCGCATCCAATCGATCAGCAATGGCCAATCCGGCGACCAATCCAGCCAAGAGGCAAAAAGCAAAGAACGTCAACATGGGGTTTCCTTTGGTTAAAGAGCATCGGCGCCCTTCTCTGATCTCAAGGTAAAAGAAAACCAACTTTTCGCAATAGATTGACCCTACATTTTTCTGACTAAAGAACAAAAATGATGGGCAGACGCAGAAAATACAAAAACCTTGAAACACCTCACATTTCCAGCCCAGCGTCGGGCCCGGCGGAAGCCGAGGCCCCACCTGCCCTTTCCCCAATGCGCTTTTGCTCTAGCCGCTTTTGACGTTGCCTTTTTCTCCAACAGTCCCTTGCAGGCACAAAAAAGGCGACCAATCAGCCGCCCTTCCCGATTTCCATCCTTTTAAAACCGCGCCCGTAGCCGCTGGTTGGCGTGAGTTTGCTCCACCTGCCCACGGGCTTTCATGGCCGCGGCTACTTCACGCTGAGCGTCAGCGGCAAAGCCTCCAGCTGGTGGTTTCCAAGCGTCGGCACGCGGAAGCAGGGATTCCAGGAGTGTCTTGCGAATGTGAGAACGGATGAGCCCAGCGGTTGCCGTGTGCCCAGACCTATCTGCGGCTTGCTCAGGAGTTTCCTTCCAACATGCCTCACTTACATCTTCGCCAGCGTAGCTCCAAACCCTGCATGCCTTAGCGGGATCCGCCCCATGTTCCAACAGCACTTGGCAAACAGCAGAATGGCCTCCGGCAGCGGCCAGCAGCAACGGCGTTGCCTCTGGACTCCCGAGAGGTCCAATCGCAAAGTGATCTGGCGCGCCGATGTAACCCACTTCTTCGCGACGGTCCACGCTGGGGATCGGCCCCTCAAACTTCTGCTGAGTGCTCTCGTTTGGATCTGCCCCATACTCCAACAATACTGCGCAGATGTCTTGTTGACCTCGCTTCGCAGCCAAAGCCAAGGGGGTAGAGCATGCCCCTTGGTCAAAATCCGTCAGGTTGGGATCGGCGCCATGCTCAAGGAAAAGCCGGACAACAGACAGGTTCCCTTCCCCTATAGCCATCGTGAGCGGGCTCGACCAGCCCCTAGCCATCTTACGTTCGCAATCATCTGGATGAAGCCCGTGCTCCATCAGGACTTTGCAAGCCGCCAATGCGGCTCCAGGGGGAATGGAGTCAATGTAATCGTGGGAAAACATCTGCTGCAAAAAGTTCCTTTGTTGATTATCTCGCGATGCTGGATCACCGCCTTCGGCAATAAAGGATCTGAAGTTGGCCTCGACTTCAGCGGGGGTGAACTGGTCGACGCTTGTATTGGCTATGCCCATGGTGGAAACCTCATTGTTTTCAGGTCAGCGGTATTGCCTCCCTACAAATCCAGGTTACGACAGCCCCGAAAAATGTAAACCCGAAAACAATACATTTATTTGACTAAAGTGTAGAACTGACGAGCAACCGCAGAAAACACGAAACCCTGAAATGCCTCACATTTCCCGCCCTGCGCTGGGGTCGGCGGAAGCCCCCCCGCCCTTCCCCCAATGCGCTTTTGCTTCATGCCGCTTTTGACGTTGCCTTTTTCTCTTCAAGAGCTCAAAAGAACGCGGCCTGGGCCGCGCCTGAAAAGCCCCCTTCGGGGAGGAAAGACCCAGCGCCGAGGCTTCCGCCCCAGCGTCCGCGTGGCTGTCCTTGGCCCCATGCCCGCAAAAGGCAGTCCGATTCGTCAGGCGCTGGCTTGGATGCATCGCCAGACCAACTGGCGAACGGCTTCTGTCTGACGAATCCCAGCCCGGTTGGCGTCGATGAGCAGGGCCATGGCGACCTGGGGAGCCACCTGCACACTGGGAAGCGCGGTTTTATAGCGCTCTCGCCCCTTTGCCTCTCCGGCCCACGGCGTCGGGCATCGAGGGGAAAACGGTTCTCGAATCTGGGCGTGTTGCTCGATGAGTTGAGCCAGTGCAGCGCGCATGCTCAGGCCTTGCGCGGCGGCCAGGGCTTGAAACGCGGCTTTGCTGGGCGCGTCAATCCACGTCTCGTGGATGGTTTCGACCAAGCGTTCTGGGGGGCGGAGAATGTAGCGTTTGGTCATGCAGGGCTCCCGTGCGGCTTGGCCATCCATCCTTGGGCGGCCGCTTCTTCAGCGGTCAGCAACGCGGAAGTGCCCAGGAAGCGTGTGAGCTGGTAATGGCCGATGGTGTGCGGATACCGCTGGAGGTGGGCGTGCATGGCTTTGTCGAAGTAGCACGTGGACCCCGAGCGGCGTTGATAGGCGAAATAGCGGCGGCGACGCGTTGCTGGGGGCTTCATGCCGAACCCCCGCAATCGTCGCAACGCTGCATTTCTGCCGGATACGTTGAGAAGGGGTAGGCCCCTTTCTGCCCCACTTCCCCGCAGCACCCACACTGCATGAGCCCCCGAGCCGTTTGGCAAATCGCGGCCTCCGGGCCTTGCCAAACCACGCCGACAACGACGGCTTCCCAGGAGCTGCCGCTCCGGGCAACCACAGTGAGCCTGTCGCCGTTCCGAACGTTCGGGGCGGGCACCCGGGCGCCCCACTCGCCCGACTTGAGTTGGAGGGGGCTGGCGTGGTGGTGGGCCATTAGAAGACCCCCCGATAACCAAGGGGACGTAAGCCGGACCGGCCAATAACGTAAGCAATCATGCGAAAACCTTTGAAGAGGGGGCATTCCCTCACTACTCACTCAAACTAAGCCACCTCCAAAAAATCGCAATACTTTCACCATGCGTTTTATCGACTAAATATCAAAACTACCGGAAGGGCGGCGAATCGCTGAAAAAACCTGAAACGCCTCACATTTCCCGCCCAGCGCCGGGCCTGGCAGAAACCGCGGCCCCATCTGCCCTTTTCTCAACGCGCTTTTACGCTTTTGCTTTGAGCCGCTTTTGCCGTTGCCTTTCGTCTTCAAGAGCTCAAGAACGCGACCTTGGGCCGCGCCTGAAAAGCCCCCTCCGGGGAGGAAAGGCCCAGGGCCGGGGCTCCCGCCCCAGCCCCCGCTTTTCCTTCCCTTGGTTCAACGCCCACAAAAAAACCCCGGTTTCCCGGGGCTCTGTCTGCAACGCTGAAAGCCGATCAGGCTTTATACGGGTGCGCCGGCCATTCCTGCTCCGGGTGCTTCTTTTTCCACGCTTTGCCTTCAGCGGTTTCCGCCCAAGCAAGGAAGGCCTTCGGCTGACGTCCAGTGCCAGCCCACGTGGTCCCATCCGGGATCTGGAACTTCGGGGCGCGACTGATGCCGGCGCTTGCGGGAACCGACTTGCGTGGCTCAAGCAGCGCCCTCAGATCGTTCTTCTGCTTCGTCGTGTAATGCTGCCCAAACTGCTGCAAGGTCTCGTAGACCCCAGCAAAGCTGGCCCCCGCTTCGGCCGCCAGCGCGTCGCCTTCGGCCTTTTCCATTTCGGCCACCAAGGCCTCCGCTTCGGCCTTTTTCTTGCGGATTTCTTCGAGCGTCAGTGCCACGGTTTTCCCTTGGGGTTGGTCAAGCCCCGATCCTGCCGTTTTGCGAGACCACTGTAAACCCTCAACGACTCATGCCCGGCTTTCGGTTGGCCAGTGCCATGGGGCTTTGCCCCTGGAAGTCACTCGGAGTCTTGTCTACGCCTGCGGCAATCAACCGCAGGCAGCTTTCCGTGTCGCCTTTGTCGGCCGCCAGATGGAGCGGGGTCATGCCGGCATGGTTGAAGCTCTCTCGCCAAGCGCCGGCTTCCAACAAGGGGCCCACCAAGCGCGGGTGTCCGTTCTCAATGGCTTGGTGGAGCGCGGTGTTGCCCCCGAGGCGGGGCGCGTTGACCGCCGCCCCAGGGCCAACTCGGCTTTCAACAAGCCTTCATCCCCGGCTTGCAACGCCTCCTCCAGGAAGGCTTGCCGACCGCAGGTCTGCTGGAGGTGTTGGGCGTGGTGCTGCCGCTCCCGAAACGCCACCCCGTCCATCGCGATGGCTGCAAGGGTGGCCTTGTCCATCGTGTAGGAGTCGACATTACCCGGCAGATTTGATGCCATCAACGGAGCTGCAGGCGAGCACCGCACCGCCTCAATGATGGCGCTCACGCCTGCTCAAACCTTCATTCACGCGGTGATTGGCCGCCGCAGTGCAACGTAAGACGGTCTTCAGAACATAAGGCATTGTGTCCATGCATCCGGATGTCCTCGGCTGGGCCGCGACGGTGGTGCTCATCGCCACACTGGTCCGGCAGATGATCAAACAGTGGCAGTCGCCCCACCCTGAAACCGTCTCAAAGTGGCTGTTCGTGGGACAGATGACGGCCTCGGTCTTGTTCACCGTTTACAGCGCCCTGCTCGGCTCAATGGTGTTCGTGGTGACCAATGCCCTGCTGTTGCTCACGGCGGTCATCGGCCAAATTTTGGCCTGGCGTCGTCGGCGGAGACCCGGCCCCTTGCCCCCTTGCTGACCGCTCGTGCGGTCACAGCCACCCGCGCTTCCGGCCGACAAGAATGGACGCAGCTCCCAATCCGACCATGATGCCCACCGCGACGCAGAAGCCTTCGGTCTTGGCGCCGAAGAAGTTCGCGTCGAAGTTCATGCCCAATGCGCCCGCGATGACGGCCAACAAGCCCGTCACGACCGTGACGAAGGTCAGCAGTTTCATGCGTTCGTTGGTTTGCAGCTCGGTCTGGGTGCTGAACAGTTGAAAACTGCCCACCACCAGATCCCGGGCGTTCTCGACCACATCGAGCGCCCGCTCGAACCTATCGTCCAGGTCGCGCAGGTGTCGTGCCACCTCTTCGGCCCCATCGGGCACAAAGTCCGGTCGTGAGAGGCCGTCGAAGACGGTTCGGTGCGGTGCCAACATCCGTCGGAGCCTAGAGGCCGCGGCTCGGAGCGCGGCGAGCTCGGGCAGGGCAGAGCGCCCTGGGGGCTGATCAGACAAGATCCGGCTCTCCAGCCGTTCGATCTCCACCTCAAACAGCGCGACGGCGGAGAAATACGTGGAAAGATGCCAATCCAGCAATGCGGCTACGAAGCTCGCCTCGCCTAAGCAGCCGATGTCGCGGACGCTCTCGGGCTCCCGCTCCCGCAGGTCGACCAAGAAGGCAATGTCTTCGTCGTGGTGGGTCACCACAAAGTTGGCCCCGGCCAAGACGGTCAACACCGCGCCTTGGAACTTCAGGCCCTTTCCGCGCAACACCGCTACGACGCGCGCCATGAAGTGGTCGGCGAACTTTTCAAGCTGCGGATTGGTGGCGATGGGACTGCCGGGCAGGGACGCAGGATTCAACCTCAGCGCGCGCCACACCTGTTCGGCCTGGTGATTGGACGTCCCGCATAGATCGACCCAAAGGAGTTCGTCGTCGCTCGGAAGATTCCCTGGGAGTTCCTCCAACCGAAGCGTGCAACTGCCCTTCTCGCGATAAAGCTTGATGCTGAGGCTACTTTCAGGAACGTCGGGGGTATCCATATGAAAATCTTGCCGAGCGCAGGTTGAGCCAGGCGTGAAGACCAAACGCCGTCCGTTCTCATGCAGCAGGGGACGGTCTCGACGCCCTGCTGAGCACCAGCAGGCATGCGCTGTTCGGGAGAAAGGCGAAAGGCCTCCCCCGCCCTACACGTCGCGAAAACTCCTCATCCTCGCTCGTTCTGAAAGCTATTCAGCCCTCGGCGTCGGCGATTCGCACATAAGCTTCTGTCATGGCCGTAGAGAAATCAGCCCCGCAGCGAAACGCATTCAGCAACGCGCCCAAGAGGTAGCGGTGCTCGTCGACGGGGAACAGATCCACGTGGTGTTCGCCCTCTCGGATCGCGTGTTTCACTGCATTCCTCAGTCCCACCATGTCCTCTTTGATGTCACGGTAGACCAGATCTTGGCGAGCGCTCATCTGCCTGGCCACCTGGAGCATGTGCTCGCCAATGGTGGGGGTGTCGTTGGCCGGGGGCAGCGCGCGGAGCATGTCCTCTGCCGTGCCGGCCAGAAGCACGACGGTGGCGGGGTGAAGCTCCGCCAAATAAAGCACGCACGCGGCTTCCAAGTGGCCGATGGCGATGTCCAGCTTGCTCAAACGCATGGAACTACGCCATAGGAAGGATGGCCATGATACCCCCGGGCGGCGCCCTCCTAGGGGGGCGAAAGGCTTCGACGCCTAGCGCGCCTGTTTAGGCGCGTCTGCACGCGCGTGTCATAACCTTGGGGTCACCTCCACTTCACGCACCGTCGCCGGCCATGGGCGCATCGTGATCGCTCTTCTCAACTGGGACGCCCGCATGGCTATCAAGACCGCTGAAGAACTGTTTGTGCACGAGCTCTCCGACATTTACAGCGCCGAAAAGCAGCTGACCAAGGCCCTGCCCCGCCTGGCCCGCGCTGCGGAGAATCCGGACCTGGCCGCCGCCTTCGAGACGCACTTGGAAGAGACCCATGGGCAGATCGAACGCATCGACCAAGTCGTGGAGGTGCTGGGGATCCGCCTAAAGCGCATCAAATGCGCGGCGATGGAAGGCTTGGTGGAGGAAGGCAAGGAAGTGATCGATTCCATTGAGAAGGGCCCGGTGCGCGACGCGGCCCTCATTGGCGGTGCACAGAAGGTCGAGCACTACGAGATCGCCTCCTACGGCACCATCGCGGCCTTGGCCAAACAGCTGGGCTACAAAGACGCCTTGCCCTACCTGCTTGAGACCCTTGAGGAGGAAAAGGCGACGGATGAAAAGCTCACCCTGCTGGCTGAGCAGGGCGGAAACCAGAAAGCCGCCAGCAAGTAAGCAACCACGGTGGGCCTTCGGGCCCGCCTTTCATTTGGGAGCAGGAAATGTGGCGTCGCAATGGTCTGTCGATCGTGCTCTTCGGCCTGATGGTGCTCTTTCTGGTGGGACAGGCTCTGACCGGTTGGCAGGTCCACAATGAAGAGCTGAACCAGCACGGCCTCCCGTCCTTGACGTTTTTGAACTACTTAACCACGGGCCACTTCAGCAGCGCCACGTTTGAGAACTGGGAAAGCGAGTTCCTCCAGATGGGAATGTATGTGCTCTTGACCGTTCGGCTTCGCCAAGCAGGGTCGGCCGAATCGCGACCGCTCGACCCATCGGAAGAGGTATCCCGCGTCGAGCCAGGCAAGGCCCCATGGCCGGTCCGCAAGGGCGGCATCTGGAAGGCCCTCTACGGTCACTCCCTGGCCATCGCCTTTTTCCTGCTCTTCTTTCTGTCGTTTGCGCTTCATGCGCTGGGGAGCTGGAGGGCGAAATCCGCCGAAAATCAACTCGAGGGCCTCCTCCCCCCGACCTTCCTCGATCACCTTTTCAGTAGCGACTTCTGGTTTGAGTCCATGCAGAACTGGCAAAGCGAGTTTTTGGCCGTGCTCGCCTTGGTCGTGGCGACCATCTTCCTTCGGCAAAAGGATTCTCCCCAGTCCAAAGCGGTGGAAGCGCCGCATTCTCAGACAGGCAACTGAGATGCCCGCCCCCACGCTCCTGATCATCGACCTATTCAGTCGATTTGACTTCCCGGACGGTGAACGTTTGGCTCCCTTGGCCGCAGACGCTGCAAATGTTGTGGCAACCCTACGCCGGTTGTTCGATGAACAACGCTGGCCCGTCATCTACGCCAACGACAACTTCGGCAACTGGAAGTGTGGGTTTCGCGAGCTCGCCGAAGAATGCCTTCGCACGCCGGGCGCCCCGCAGCGCATCGCGCGCCTGCTACACCCTGGCCCGGACCATTACATGATCCTCAAGCCCAAGCACTCCGCGTTCCTGTCCACGCCGCTTCAGATCCTTTTGGAGAAGGTCGACGCCGGCCCCCTGGTGCTGACCGGCATGGCCATGGACTCGTGCGTGCTGGCCACGGCCATTGATGCCAACTCGCGGGAGCATGAGTGCATTGTCGTATCGGACGCAGCCGCCGTTCTTCCCGAGCGTCGCCAAGCAGCGTTGGACATTCTCAGGCAGTCTGGGGTCGCCATGACACTCTCTTCGGACGAGCTGCCGGCGGCGCTGCATTCCTAGCTGAGGTCCCTTTGAACCCTACGCCCGGCTCGACGAACCCCGGGGTGTGGAACGTTCCAAGCGCAGGTTCATCGCGATGGCGCTGCCCGAGGGCGCGTCGTCGCATTCAGTGAGTCATTGTTCTCACTTGTTCTGCGCCCATCTGGCCAAGCTCTGCCGCATCGCGTCGATGCCTTCCCAAGGGTCCTTTCGTCGACGCTTGAGCTTGCCCGGCACGTCCTTGATCGTGAATGCATCGGCCCGCTTCAGCTTGGCCAACTCGCTCCATGCCAACGGCATGGCTACCGGAGCACCTGGCCGACCCCGCAGCGAGTAGGAGGCCACGGCAGTGGCTCCTCGCCCGTTGCGCAGGTAGTCGACAAAGATTCGCTTGTTTCGCAGGCTCTTGGTGGCGGTTGCAAGAAAGCGCTGCGGTTCGGACTGCGCCAACGCGTCGGCGAACCCCTTGGCGAAGCGCTTGGTCAGATCCCAGTCGCAGCCGGGGTCGAGGGGGACCACGACATGGAGGCCCTTGCCTCCCGACACCCGCAGGAAGGACTCAAGCTCCAGTTGGGCCAGAAGCTTCCGAATGTCGATGGCGGCCTTCTTGACCTCCGCAAAGGGCACGTCCGGACCGGGATCCAAATCAAACACCACCCGGTCGGCGCGGTCGGGCTCCTCCGCATGGCTACCCCACGGATGGAACTCCAAGGCATTGAACTGGACCAGCTCCAGCAGGCTGGCGGCATCGCGCACCACCAGGTAGTGGGCATTGATGCCACTGTCCTCCTTGAGCTTGACCGAGTCCACCAGCTCCAGCCCGGCCGTGTGGTGCTTTTGGAAGAAGCAAGGCTTGCCGGTGCCAGCGGGGCACCGAATGATCGACAGGGGCCGGTTGATCACCTCGGGCAGCAGGTAGTCCATGACCGCCGAGTAGTAATCCCAAACGTCCTGCTTGGTATAGCCGTCACCGGGGAAGAGCACCTTGCTTGGGGAGGACAGCTTCGGAGGCACGCGATCGGCTTGAGGCTTTGCGGCGGTCTTTCGGGCAGAAGACGCCGCCGGTGCCTGCTTCCCACGGACGGGCTTTGCCGAGGCAGCGCGGTCTGAGTCGGTCAGATCGGCCACGTCCTTGTCGGCCCTGACCGCCTTCAGGGAAGCCTGGCGCAGTAGTTGCTGGCCACCGATGCCACGGTAAAACACCTCCACCACGAAGCGCGGCTCGAACCAAGTGGCGGCCCGGAGATCGGTGTCCTCCGTGGGCACGTAGGCCGTCGGCTTCTTGCCTCCGCCTTGGATCCTTTTGCTCACGTCCTTGATCAATGCGTCAGAGAACCCGGTGCCGACCCGTCCCACGTAGAGCCAACCGTGCTTGGGATCGGGCTTGGCCAACAAGAGCGAGCCAAATCCACTTCGGCTGCCCTTGGGGGCTGTGTAGCCGACCACCGCGAACTCGTCGCTGGCCAGCTGCTTGGTCTTGCGCCAGTCATCGCTGCGGCCGGTGTGATAGCCGCGGTCCGCTCGCTTGGAAATGATGCCTTCGAAGTGCTGCTCGCCAGCCAAGCGGTAGGCTTCGCTGCCGTCGCCGTGGACGTGAGAGCTGAAGGCCAAGTGGCCGGTTTGGCCCTCCAGCAGCTCCTGCAGGAGTGCCTTGCGTTCCACCAGAGGCGCGGCGGCCACGTCCACACCGTCGAGGTGCAGCAGGTCGAACAGCGCGTAGGCCAGCGCGCCTTGCCGCTCCCCGGACAACGTCGCCTGGAGCAGGTTGAAGTCCTCCTTGGTGCCCGATCCGGCGATCAGTTCGCCATCCAGAGCCGCAGAGGTGAGGCCCAACGCCGCCACGGCATCGCGTATCTCGGGGATCTTGTCCGTCCACTCCAAAGCATTGCGGGACCAAAGCCGGACGGCCCCATCGGCGACCGTGGCGAGGATTCGATAGCCGTCCCACTTGATCTCATGGACCCATTGGTCGCCCTGCGGCGGGGCCTCCCCCAGCTTGGCCAACTGGGGCTCAAAGGGGCCGGAAGGCGGGACCGCTTCTCTCGCTTTGGGCAGGGCCAAGGCCTTCCTGGCCCAGTTCTTCCGTCGCGCGCGCCTTGCGGGAACGGCCTTAAGCTTCTTCTTGTCGGCTTTACCGCCGCCGGCCCTCTTGATGTCTGCCGCTGGGGCCGCCGACACATCGGCGAGCAGATCGTCCGCTTCAAGATCGTTCGCATACGCATCGTCGTCCTTAAACAACAGCCACTGCGGCTGACGGGCCGGTTTGCCGGAGCGGACCAGGTGCCACCCGCCTTTGAGCTTGGTGCCGAACAGCTCGAAGCGCAGGTGGCCCTTGGCGAGTTGGGCCTCTGCGTCTCCTTGGGTGGCCCAGACGCCGTGATCGAACTGGGCCACGTGACCACCGCCGTATTGCCCCTTGGGGATATCGCCTTCGAAGCTGGCGTAGTCGACGGGATGGTCCTCCACTTCGACCGCCATCCGCTTGACCTTGGGGTCGTAGCTGGGCCCCTTCGGCACCGCCCAACTCTTCAGGGCGTCGCCGACTTGCAAGCGAAAGTCGTAGTGTCGGCGGCTGGCGTGGTGGAGCTGGACCACGAAAATGGCGCGCTGCCCTTGGGGCAGCACTTTGCCAGGTTCGGGCTCCTTGGTCTGGTCAAAGCGGCGCTTGCGGCGGTATTCGACCAAGGACATGACGGCTCCTCGTTACTTGCCCAGGTGCTTGCGAACGGCCGCAGCGGTGGGGCCCACGGCTTTGACGGCGGCCCGGAGCTCGTCGGCGGACACGCCCAGCGCCTTGGTCCAATACTGGAGCTCGTAGTCTTCGTTGACGTTGATGCGGTCGCGGTCCGGGCTGCCGGTGTTCTTCTTGTCGTCGCTCATGAGATTCTCCTTTGGTGATCAGGCGCTCTTTCGAGCCTTCTTTGCGGGGGCCTTCTTTGCGGCTTTCTTTGCTGGGGCCTTCTTTGTGGCGGCCTTCTTGGCCGGCTTGCTGTCCTTGGCGGAGGGCTTGGAGGCGGTCTTCACCGGCGTCGCCTTCGCCGGGGTGCGCTTGTTGGTTTCCAAGCTCTTCTGGAGCAGCGCCATGAAGTCCACCACGTTGGTCGCCGAGTCCTCGCGGTGCTCCGGTTCCTCAAACTTCGTCGTGGCACCGGCCTGCTTGACCCGCTTCTTGATGATGTCGGACAGGCGCTCGCGGAACTCGTCCTGGTAGCTGTCCGGCTCCCACTCAGAGGTCATGCTCTCAATCAGCTGCTTGGCCATTTCGAGCTCTTTGGGCGCAACCCGGTAGTCCGACGCCCCACCCTGCGGCAGTTTGTATTCGTCCGGAGCCACCAACTCCTGCGGGTAGCGAAGCAGGATCATGATTAACGCATCGCCTTCGGGCATCACCGCGCAGATGTATTCGCGCGTGCGGATGACCACCCGAGCGATGCCCACCTTGCCAGTTTCCTTCAGGGTCTCTCGAAGCAGGACATACCCTTTCTCGGCCTTTTTGCCGGGCACCAGAATGTAGGGCTTTTCAAAGAACCTCAGCCCGATGCTCTCGGCGTCGACAAAGGCCTCCACGTCGATGGACTCGTGCGTCTCGGGGGCGGCCGCAGCGATGTCTTCTTTTTCAATGACGACGTAGCTGCCTTTGTCGTATTCAAAGGCTTTGACGATGTCCTTCCAAGGGACTTCTTCGCCGGTTTCGGCGTTGACCCGCTCGTAGCGAATGGGCTTTTTGTTTCGTGCGTCCAACATGCGAAAGCTCAGATCCATGCGACGCTCGCCGGACATGAGGGACACCGGAACGTTGAGCAGCCCGAAGGACAACGAACCACTCCAGATGGGCCTGGGCATGCCAGCCGCCTCCAATCCTAGGGCCTTTCGTTGTAGGCCCGCCCGCGTCGGCCGGGCGTGAACCCGGCCGGCGCGGCGCAGTGGTTACTTTTTGGCTTCGACGCCCGGCGTGGCGTCGCGCACCATGAACTCTTCGGTCACCTCGGGCAGGTGGGCCGCCAGCCAGTCGGCCATCGCCTCTTCCTGCACGAGGATTTCTTCGCAGATCCGGGCCGTTTCTGCATCGCCCACCGTCTTCGCTGCGGCGATCAGGGCCGTGTAGGAGGCGATCTCGAAATGCTCGAAGACGTAACCGGCCATCGCGCCTTTGACGATCTCATCGGAGGCCGTCATGCCGCCGACGGCCTGACCGAAGGCTGCCATCTTGCCCATCACGTCCTTGAGGGTCGACGGCGAGCCGCCCAGGCGCTTGATGCACCCCTCCAGCAGTTCGCGTTGACCGATGGTTTCCTGGATGTGTTCCTCGATGCGCGCCTTCAGCACCGGGTAGTGCTCGATGCGGGACGCCTGCCCCTTGAGCATGGTCTCCGCCTGTTGCTCCATTGCGTGTGCGTCGCGCAGCCAGTCCAACAGGTTCTCTTTGAGCTCTGCCATGGATGTCCTCCTCTCGTGTCGGGCGAAGCCTTACCGTATCGAGGCTGGGATGCGGATCAAGCGATCCCCGAGTGAAGGCTTGGCGAACGGCGGAGCATCTCAGACCGGCGGTGCGTGGGCCTGGAGATCGATGGCCCTCGTGGTGAACGGCGCGCATGCAACGCATTCGCAGCCTATTGACCCTGCCGGCCCCATCCTGAAGTTTCCTCAGCGCCAGGCTGTCCTCATGTCCAGATCCGCGCTTTTGCTTTTCTTATTGGCCCCCTCCCTTGCCCTCGCTCAGCAGGGGGACGGAACCGACGTCCAAGCCAACGTCCACACGTTCAAACCGGCCAAGGTAGATGCGACGCCCGAGCGCGTTCAGGCCCTGAAGGTGCCCAGCGGCTTCCAAGTGCGTCCTCTTGCGCAAGGCCTTCAGAATCCCCGGATCATCGCCGTGGCACCAGACGGGCGGATTTATGTCTCACGTCGAGATCAAGGCGACGTGCTGTTGCTGGAGGATGCCAATGAAGACGGAGCCTTGGACGCCGAACCGAAGGTGGTCTTCTCACGTCCAGGAGCGCACGGGCTGGCCATCGCCAACGGGCAGCTGTATATCGCCACGGCCAACGACGTGTATCGCGCACCCATACGCCCGGACGGCACGTTGGGTCCAGAGGAACGGATCATCAACGACCTGCCCGATGGCGGCCAGCACCCCAACCGCACGCTGGCCTTTGGCCCCGATGGGATGCTCTACATCAGCGTGGGCTCGTCCTGTAACGCGTGCAACGAGACCAATCCCGAGCACGCGGCGCTGCTGAGGTCCTCGACGGATGGCAAGAATCGGTCCATCTTCGCCAACGGCCTGCGGAACACCATCGGCTTTGCCTGGGACCCCAAGACCGGGGAACTCTGGGGGATGGATCACGGCATCGACTACTTGGGCAACGATGAGCAGCCCGAAGAGCTCAACCGCATCCAGAAAGGCAAGAAGTATGGCTGGCCGCACGTCTGGGGCAAGGACGGGGTAAATCCCCAAAGCACGCCGCCGGGCCAGATCAGCAAGCAGCAATGGGCCGCCACCAGCGAGCCCATGGTGCTGGGCTACACCGCCCACGCGGCCCCCATGCAGATGCTGTTCTACACCGGCCAGCAGTTCCCGGCAGCGCACCGGGGGGACGCCTTCGTGACGATGCGCGGTTCCTGGAACCGCAAGCCAGCGTCGGGCTACGAGGTGGTGCGGGTTCGTTTCAACGCCGGCAAGCCGGACGGGTTTGAGCCTTTCCTGACCGGCTTCCTGGTCGACAACGGCCAAGCGCATATCGCACGGCCCGTCGGTCTGGCAATGACCAAAGGCGGTGCACTTTTGGTCGGCGACGATGCCAACGGCGTCATCTATCGGGTGACTTACGGCCAGGGCCAAGCGTCCGCCTCCCCCGCGGCGGCAGTGCCTAGCGGGCCCCTGATGGCCCAAGTGAACCAAGGCTCGGGGGTGCCGTTGGCCAAAGATCGGATCGGCAAAGCCGCTGCGTTTGAGTTCGTCTCACCGTCGTTCTCCTCGGGCCAAGCGTTGCCTCCCCGCTTCAGCGCGTATCACGACGATGCGTCGCCCGCTCTTTCTTGGAGCCCGGTGCCTGGTGCCAAGTCCTATGCGCTGATCATGGAGGACCCGGACGCGGCCAACGTCAAGCCCTTTGTTCACTGGGTCGCCTACAACATCCCGGCCAGCACCCTGTCGTTGCCCGAAGGGCTACCGGTCGATCCGCGACTGCTGAAGCCGGAGGGGTTGCTGCAAGGGGCGAACAGCCGAGGGTCGGTGGGTTATTTTGGTCCCAAACCGCCGGTGGGCGATCCCCCGCACCATTACCACTTCCAGCTGTTGGCCTTGGACAGCGTGCTTGACTTGAAGCCCGGCGCCACGCGGGACGACGTGCTGAAGGCCGCTAAGGGCCACATCTTGGCTGTAGGGGAGACCGTTGGCACCTACCAGCAAACCGACGCGCCGCTGAAATAGAACAGGAACCGAGCGTCCCACCAGCGCCAGACGCTCAGAAATTCGGTGAATCTCCAGTTCCTCGCAAAGGGACTGGAGAGCCGCTGCCATCTTCTTCAGCAGAATGGCTTTCCAGGCATGTCGCGCCCGGGAAGCGCTCCGGCAAGGACACCAAAGCCCCAAAACCCGTTGTGAAAAGGGACGGCACGCGCGCCCGACGAAGCGCCCGAGCTTGTGTCCCTGCGTGATAGCGCTGGACGCTGCTCGCGGAACGTCGAACGGTCACGCCTATCCCAGCAACGCGCGCTTGCTTATCAGGAACAACAGGCGATCAATCGCCGTTGCGTTGAGCGCTTCCCCATCGCCCCGCACCTTGAAGCCCGCCCAATCGGCGACGCCTACATCCGCCAGTTCGTTGACCTCGACCGGCAACCACCGCATGGGCCAATAGGGCAAGCGGCGAGCGGCGACGGTTCCTCGCTGCAGTTCCATCACATCGTGATGGCTTGAGGCTCCAAGCACCCTGGAGAACGCGACGCTCACCCCGTCTGACGGCCCTTCCAGGTATTGGAGGAAGCGCGTTCCATCGAACAAAAGCACGCCCGTGACCCCGGCATCTCGATTAAAGCGTGCGGCGTCGTCGGCAAGCGCGTCGAGCTTTCCTCCGTGCAGCCCAAGAGCATCCCCGCGCAGCGCGTTCGAGGCCTCGCTCACATATACCAAAGCCATGATGGGCATTGCGCGCTCCTCATGGGGGTCACCCCAAGCCGAATGTAGCCGCGGCGACCCGGTTAAGCAATGCGTTGTGGCAAGCCCGAAAAGGGGGGCACATTACGGGCTTACATGCCGAGCCCTGCGGTTGGCCGGCCACTTAACGTCCAACGGAAACGTATCCAAGACTCAGTGGCAGTTCAACGTCCCGACCTCATCCACGCCCGGCAGTGGCGAGGGCAACGCGGCTTTGCACGCACCGAGCACATCCACGATCAAGCCCGGCTCCGGGCGCTCCAGGTAGATCGCCCCGTCATATCCCACGATGGTCGTTTCGTGGGGCGTGGTGGCCACGGTGCCGGGCTCAATGGTCGCGCCGGTCAACGCGAACGCCCGCGCGTTCCGGGTCAGCACCGGGAACGTCACCCGCACACCGCCCTGGCGCGGGGCCACGGCTTTCTTCTCGGTCTCCCCGATCTCCACGCCCACCGGCAGGTCCTTGTCCTTGAGGCTCACAGTGGTGGGCAGCAGGGAGGGAACGTTGGTCACCAACACCCGGCCCTGCCGGCTGGTCGTGCCCACCGGCGCGCCGTTGACCCGCACCGGCACCCCGGCTTGGCCTGGCACGTCCACCACGGCGAAGCTGGCGTAGGCCGGACGCCCGAAGGCCACGCCTCGGTGGTCCAGGAACACAGCCCCGGAGAAGTTCGCCGCCACGGTGGTTTGCTCGTCGTAGCGGTCCAGCATGATCCGGGCGTCGCCGTAACGGGTCATGGCATCCGCCGTGGCCCGGGTGCTGCCCAGATCGCCCTGGGTGTGCTCTGCAGCCAAGCGAAGGCCGCCGTCGGTGCGGTAGGTGGCCCGGGTGGTCAGGGCGTCCTGGCCCGGCGCCTGGCGAGCGTGAACGCCCACGCTGGCCTTGCTGCCGAAGCGATACGTGTAGCTCGCCGATACTTGGAGATCGTCGCCCTTGAGGTCTCGGAGGACGTTGGCGGAGACCTGGCCCGCGGTGCCCAGGTTCGCGCTCACGCCCAAGGAAGCGAACGCCAGGCTGGAGGGCCCCGTGTCGATGGCGCTGTAGGTGCCGCGCACGGTGAAGCGGCGATCTGGGCGGTAGGAAACGCTGGCTTGGGTGCGCGAGGCGATGGGCAGCGCCGTCGCGCTCTGCAGTCGCCAGAACCCATCGCTCTCCTCGTGCTCCAGTCGCACACCAAAGGTCGGCCCTCTGTAGTCGTAGCGGGCCGCCCAGCGGGTCCCACCGTTGCTGCTGCGGCCCACCTCGCCATCGAGCACGCCCCAGGTGCCGGGGGCCCAGGTGCTGCCCAGGGTCAGGTTGCCGTTGCCGTTCTCGTCCACTTGGCCACCGGCTCGGATGGTCCAGCGGTCGTTGACGCCCTTGGTCCAAGAAGCGCTGACGCCGGCCTTGCCGTAGCGGTTCTCGTCCTCGCGCACTTGGCCGGCGGCGATTTCCCAGGTGGAGAGCCCGGGACGCAGCAGGGTTGGCGCGACGTAGAGCCGTGCAGTGGAAACGGCGGTCTCGCGGCCGTAGGCGTCGCGCACCACCACCGCCGTTTGGCTGGCCCCCAAGGCCACGTTTCGGCCGTCCACGGTGAAGGGGCCGGCGTTGACGTCCCGGCGCGTGACTTCCGCTTGGTTGGACAGGACCTTGACCTGCCCCGGATCCAACGCGATGCCACCCAAGGTCGGGACGGGCCACGTCGGGGTGAGCGGGTCCAACCCGGCAGGATCCTTGGCAACGCGGAGTCCGCCCAGCGCCACGGGGCCGATGCGGGGCGTGGCGTAGACATCGCCCGCTTGCCAGCTCAGTTGGCGCTGCAGGTCGTCCTTCTGCCAGGCCGTCATGCCGCGACGCATGCCAAACCCGTTGGGGGATTGGTTGAGTTGCCCGGTCGTGGAGAGCACGCCCCACCGGCCCCCGGTTCGTGCGTCCAGCGCAAGCGACGTGGCTTGCTCGCCGTGCGTCAGTTGGGTGGCGAGGTTGTAGTTGACCAGCACACCGCCGATGGCGGGCGAGAGTTGGGGAACCGGGTTGCCGTGCCGTGTGAACTGCTGGGCCGGCTTTCGATCAGCGGGAATGGTGAGCTGGACCGTGGCGTTCTCGGGGTTGTAAGCCACCGTAACGCCCAAGGCGTTGTCGGTCAGGTCCTGGCTTTCTTCGCCAGGCTTGAGGGTCACGCCGAGCTGCTGCCAGGTCGAGGCTTCCGCCACCCAGGCCCCGCTTTGCTGCCAGAGCACCACGGGATCCCTGGCCGGCAGCCCGTTGGCCTGGATCGGCGCGGCCAGCACCGGCTCCACCCCGTCCGGGATGCCCGCATGCGCGCTGCCGATGGCCAGGGCCAGCGCGAGGCCCAGGACGCTTCCCCGCCGCACGTCTCGCCCTTAGTTTGCCGGAACGGTAACGGGGGACCCGTTGACCGTGACGGTGACCAAGGCGGCCCGCTGGCCGGGCTTGAGCTCCACGTGCTTGCTCTGCCCCGGCAATACCCATCCCAGCGCGCCTTCGCGCCATGTAGGCATGCCTTGAGGACCGACGGCGGTCAGGCGCGCGGCGGTGGGCCCGGTGTTGGTCAGCAGCAGGCCATCGGCGGTGAAGCGGGCCTTGAGCACCGGAAGACCGGCCTTGGCATCCTCAAACCCCACCGGCAGGTTCTGGTGAATCAACAACTGCACGCGGCCCGCCGTGGACGGCTGGGGCAACTGGCGCAGCAGCACACGGTAGTAGCCGGACGTCCCGACGCCTTGGGTGCGAACCAGCCGCACAGCCCGGCGGGACCCAGGCGGGATTTCGACAATGGACGGCGCTGCGAGCACCGCCTTGGCGGGGCTGGTCACGTCCTGCCCGCTCGGATCTTGGGACCAGTCCAGCACCGTGACCTGGAAGCGCTCAGGGGCGTTGCCATGGTTTTCCAAGGTCAACGCGCCTGCCTTTTCTCCAGCCGGAGCCACGATGCTTGTGGGAAACAACGATACATTGCCCGCCCAAGCAGGAGTGGCGCACAACAAAAACGATGAAACCATCAACAAACCCTTCAACATCATTCCTCCAAACCGATCACCTCCACTGATCCAACCAAAACATTTAAAGTTGTCAACCCGACTTCAAAAGAAAACCCCCGGAAGATCCGGGGGTTTGATATAAAACCTGCGGGGGTCAGTAAGTCAGGGTGACCGCAACGGTGTCTGAGAAGGTCCCACCGGGCACCTTGTTCAAATCGTAAAAGGCGTAGCCGACGCCAATCGGCTGATCCTCACCGGTTCCCACGCCCTCCCAAGCGTCGGCTCCGCTGCCCCACACCTGGCTGGCGCCAGGGTCTTTAAAGAGGTCGTATGCAACGACGTTCCCGGCTCCATCGGACATGGCTCGGTGATTGGGATGGCCAATCGCGGCCCCGTAGTTCAATCCATCGCCGGGCACGATGCTGAAGGCAGTGCCTTGGTTACAACGAACCAGCAACGCGCCGTTGGCATAGCCCTGCGTGCCAAACGCCAAGCTGTTGTAATCGGCTCCGCCAAGCGGCGTGACAAGCAGGCTGCACTCGTTATTGACGGTAACAGAAATCATTAAGTCTTCGGTGACGTCAGCGGCAGACGCAGAAGCTGCTGAAAAAGCGGCCATCAAGGCCAGAGAAAGGGAAAGGGTCTTGCGCATGAAAAATCCTCCTCGGATATTGGAAAGGGAAAGGGCCGGTTTTGGCTTACTTCACCAATACTCGATAAATCGGATTAAGCAATGGGATCTGCCAACATTTTTTGCGGGTGCCAACCCAAGCGCTTGCTTGGAGACCAAGACGGCTAGTGGAAGTCCCGAGATCGGGTATCCAGTCCGCCCAGGATGTTGCTGAAGTCGTGCAGCCGGTTGGCGATGAGGTTCCCCACCCCGTCGTTCCACTCCCACTTGCCGTCCACCGCAAGCAACCGGGAGCCCAGCAGCTCCTTGCGCTGTTCTTCGCCCAGGTCCGGCCAGACGATGACTTGGACGTTGCCTGCCTCGTCTTCGAGGGTCAGGAACGTGGTGCCGCTGGCCGTGGCGGGCCGCTGCCGCAAAGTGACCAGTCCAGCGACGCGCACCCGCGATCCGCTGCGTCGGCGCAGGACTTCCTTGCTGTCGATGCACCGCTTCTTTCGCAGTTGCTCCCGCACCAGTGACAATGGATGCCGGCCCAAGGTGAGGGCCAGCGTTGCGTAGTCGGTGGCGAGGTTTTCGCCCTCGGTTGGACTGGGGAGAAGCACCTCGTCTTCGTCCGGGCTGTCGGAGAACAGCGGCCGCTGCTGTTCGACGCCCGCCACTTCCCAGCGCGCGTCGTTGCGGTGGCCCGCCAAGCCCGTCAGGGCACCCGATTCGGCCAGCACGAGGAGCTCGCGGCGGTTCAGATCGGCTCGATGGCAGAGGTCCTGGACGTTGCGAAAGCGTCGGCTTGCACGCGCCGCCACGATTCGACGGGCGGCCGCCTCGTTGAACCCGCGCATCTCGCGCAGGCCCAATCGGATGGCCGGTTGCCGGGCGCGATCGGCGTGATCTTCGAGCGTGTTGTCCCAGTCGCTCACCATGACGTCCACGGGACGGATTTCAATGCCCTTTCGGCGGGCGTCCTGCGTGAGCTGGCTGGTGGAGTAAAAGCCCATGGGCTGCGAGTTCAGAAGCGCGCAGGTGAACGCCGAGTGCTCGTGGCACTTGAGCCAGCAGCTGGCGTAGGTCAGCAACGCGAAGCTCGCCGCGTGGCTCTCGGGAAAGCCGTAGCCGGAGAAACCCACGATCTGTTGAAAAACGTCCTCGGCATACTCCAGCGAGTAGCCGTTCCTGAGCATGCCGGTGATGATCTTTTCCCGGTGGTGGTCCATGTTGCCGTGGCGCTTCCACGCGGCCATGGAGCGCCGAAGCTGATCGGCTTCGCCCGCGTTGTAGCCGGCGGCCACCATGGCCATGCGCATGACCTGCTCTTGGAACAGCGGCACGCCCAACGTGCGCTCGTAGATCTGGCGGATGGCGTCGTTGGGATAGGTCGCCTCTTCGCGACCCTGCCGGCGCTGGAGAAAGGGATGGATCATGTTGCCCTGGATGGGGCCTGGGCGAATGATCGCGACCTCGATGACCAGGTCGTAGAAGCACCGCGGCTTCATGCGGGGCAGGAACGACATCTGCGCGCGGGATTCGACCTGGAACACGCCCACAGTGTCGGCCTTGCCGATCATGTCGTAGGTCGCCACGTCCTCGGGCGGGATCGTGGCCGGGGTGAGGTCTCGGCCCCGGTGTTTCTTGATGAGGTCCAGGGCTTTGCGGATGCACGTCAGCATGCCCAGCGCCAGGCAATCGACCTTCAGCAGGCCCAGGCTGTCCAGATCGTCCTTGTCCCACTGGATGATGGTCCGGGCGGGCATCGCCGCGTTCTCCACCGGCACCAGGGACCAGAGAGGGGCGTCGGAAATGACGAAGCCGCCCACGTGCTGGGAGAGGTGGCGCGGGTGATCCAGCAACTGCTCGGTCAGGGCAACCAAGCGGCGCATCACCGGTGAGGCCGGATCAAAGCCGGCCTCAACCAACTTGTCGTCCAGCGGGGATTCTCCGCTCCACCAGCCCACGCACCCGGTCAGCGCGTCGACCTGGTCCATGGGCAGGCCCAGGGCTCGAGCCACGTCGCGCACCGCGCTTTTGGCCCGGTAGCAGATGACGGTTGCGGCCAGCGCGGCGCGCTCCCGGCCGTAGCGGCCGTAGATGTATTGGATGACCTCCTCGCGTCGCTCGTGCTCGAAATCGATGTCGATGTCCGGCGGCTCGTTGCGTTCCTTGGAGATGAAGCGCTCCATGAGCATCTCCGTGTGCGTCGGATCCACCTCGGTCACGCCCAAGGCAAAGCACACCGCCGAGTTGGCGGCGGACCCTCGCCCTTGGCAGAGGATCTTCTGGCTGCGCGCGAACCGCACGATGTCGTGCACCGTGAGGAAGTAGGCCTCGTAGTCCAACCCCCGAATCAAGGTCAGTTCGTGCTCGATCTGCTGGCGCACCTTCGCCGGCTCGCCCCCGGGCCAGCGCCACTTCACCCCTTCTTCCGTCAGCTGGCGCAGCCAGGTGGCCGGCGTGTGCCCGTCGGGGACGATCTCGGCCGGGTAGCGGTATTTCAGCTCGTCGAGGTTGAAGGTGCAGCGATCGGCCACCGCGACCGCCTCGGCCATCAACCTAGGCGCGTAGACGGTTGCCAGCGCGTTCGTGGTGCGCAGGTGCCGCTCACCGTTGCGGAACAGAAACGCACCGGCTTGAGAAACCGGCACGTTGTGGCGGGTGGCCGTGAGCACGTCTTGCAACGCCCGGCGTCCCCGCGTCGCCATGTGCACGTCGCCCGCGGCCAACATAAGCAACCCAAGCGTGGCCGCCGCCTCCTCCAACGCCGCCAAGCGCTTGCGGTCGTTGCGGTCGCGGTGGAGCTCCACGGCCAGCCACAGCCGGTCGCCGAACACTTGCTTTAGCCAGGCCCCGTGTTCGGTATCGATTCGCGGGTTGGGCACCCACAGCGCCAGCGTGCCCGGCAGCCCGCTCTCAAGGTCGGCGCGAGAAAGGACGTAGCTTCCCTTCGTCGCGGCCCGGCGCCCGTCGGTGATGAGCCGGCAGATGGATTCGTAACCGGCCTTGTCCTGGGCGAGGAACACGGCCTTCAGCCCGTCGGTGAGCGTGACCTCGGTGCCGACGATGAGATGCATCTCCGTGCGCTTGGCCGCCTCGTGCGCCCGCACGATCCCCGCCAGCGAGCACTCGTCGGTGATCGCCAGCGCGGTGTAGCCGCAGGCCTTGGCCCGCTCGAACAACTCCAGTGCAGAGGACGCGCCGCGGTGGAAGCTGAAATCGCTGAGGCAATGGAGTTCGGCGTAGGCCGGGGTGGTCATGCGAACCACCCATGCAGCATCCAAGGCCCCTGCTCGCCCACCCCGCAGAACGCCCAGGCGTGCTGTCCCTGGGAGGTCTCCAGGATGTAGTAGTCGCGCTTGGCGTGTTCGCCGTCCCACCACCCCGTTTCCATGCGCTCGGGTCCGGCCAGCACCCGGCAGCGGTGGTCGCGCAGGGGGATTGGCCTGGGCAGGAGCCACGTCGGCCGGGGCGGCCGGTCCATGACGGGCTCCAGCATCGCCGCGTGGTCCACGCGCTGCCAAGCGTGCTCGGGGCGTGGATCCGTGCCGGGGACGATCTGGTAAACCGAATCGGGGCCCAAGCGCGCGCGCAGGCGTTCCCGCAGCTGCTCCCAGGGCACGGCGGCTTGGGGCCGCTCGTCGAACAGGTCGCGCCCGCCGGGCACGAACGCCGGCAGGTCCTTGGCGACCAAGCGCAGGGCAATGGTGGGCTTGGGCACCGTGACGCGCTCCAGCCGGCCTTTGGTTAGCTCAAACAGCATCGCGGGATCACGCTCGGCCGCCAGCAGCCCGATTTCCACCTCGGTGGGGGCCAGCTCCTCGTGCTCCAGGTAGAGCGTGAAATGGAGCACGCCCCCGTCCCGGCCCGCGAGGTAAGCCGCCAGGTCAGCCGTCATGCGGCGCACCGGGAACAGCAGCGCCATGTGGTTCTCGACCTCATAAGACAACTCCACGCGCAGATCGAACACGTCCGGCGGCTGGTAGCACTCCAGCAGCTCGGGGGCATCGCCGGTCATGCGATCCAAGTGGTTGCCCAACTCCGGGCCGAAGCGGCGGCGCAGCGAATCCCTGGGCAGCTGGAACACTTGCCGCAGGTGCCGCACGCCCATGCTGACCAACCGCTCGCCTGCCTCGCCAGGCAGGCGCGCCTTGCGCACCGGCACCCGGGCCAAGGTGTTGCGCAGCTGCTCGGGGTTGAGGACCGCCAGCCCGTCTTCGGCCTGGGCCAACACAAGCGCGCCCAGCGCGGTCGGCGCCAATGCGATGCGGTGGCGGAAGCCCAGCTGATCCAGCTCTTCCCGTAGTCGGGCTTGGAACGTGGACCACTGGCCCATGATCGAGAAGCTGCCTTGGACCTCCAGCACGATGGCATCGGGCCAGCCGGCCCAAACCTGGGAGCTGAAGCGGTAGGCCCAAGCGGCCAGGAAGCGCTGCCACTGCGCGTCGAGGGCCTCGTCGTGATCGATGGCGGCAAAGCGCGGGCAGATGGCCTGCGCCGCCACCAGGCGCTGCCCCGGGCGCAAGCCGGCGTCGCCTGCTGCCTTGTTGACGGCGACCAGCTCGCGGCGCTGCGTGGGGCCGCCGATGAGTGCCAGCGGCTCGTCAGGCGTGGGGTGACGCCGAAGGACGCTGTCGATCCCCAGGTGGGGCAGCCAGATACAAGCCCAAAGCATGCGGGCGCCTCAATGCCAAACCGGCAAGGCGAACGAGCGGACGGGCGCTGCGCCTCCCCTGCACTTGCGCACCACCACCGAGCGGTCGCGGGTCACTTCCAGGCGCAGCGCCGCCGGGGATGCCTGGTCGGCGTGCCGCCGATCCCGCAGTGCAAAGCCCAAGGCCTGGCCCGTGTCGGCGGCGACCTGGAGGCGTCGCAGGCCGTGGTGGTCCACCCGATTGGGCCAGCCGATGACAGCGGCGCATGCGCCCGAACGCAGCGTCTGTTCAAACGCCCACATCGCTTTGGCTGGCTCGGCGTCGATGACGTGCACGTGGCGCAGGTCCACGCCCCGCTCCTGCCAAGCCGGCGCGTAGGGCACGTAAGGCGGGGCCACCAGCACCACCGGCTTGCTGGCTTGGGTCAGCCGCGTCAGGGTGGGCAGCAGCACGTCGATCTCGCCCACCCCGTCGGCGGGCAGCAGGATCTCGGTCAACGCCCGCTCGGGCCAGCCGCCCAGCGGCAGCGCTGCATCGAGATCCGCGTGCCCGGTCGGCTCCCGGCTTGCAGGCACCGCCGTGGGCTGGCCCCGCCAAACGGTGCGCGAGTGAAGCAAATCAGCGAGGGCAAGGACCTGGCCCACGTCAGAGCGTCCGAATCAATCCGCAATAGAGCCCTTCCACCGCAAAGTCCTCCAGCGGATCGGGATCGATCGGCGCGAACGCCGGGTTGCACGGCAATAGGCGCAGCGACTTGCCGCGGCGGTGGAGCCGTTTCACAGTGATGCCCTCGTCGCCCAATCGCGCCACGACGATCTGCCCGTGCTCGGCGACCGGGGTGGGATGAACGCCGATCAGGTCCCCGTCCAGAATGCCGGCCTCCAGCATCGACTGGCCTTGGACCCGCAGCAGGTAGCTCGGGCGCGGACGAAACAAGGTCTTGTCCACGGAAATGGTCCGCTCGACATGGTCGCCGGCCAGGATCGGCAGTCCTGCGGCCACGCGTCCCACCAGTGGGAGCTCGAGGGTATTCGAAGGCTTGGGCTTCGGCCCCAGCAGGCGAATGCCCCGAGCCTTGTGGGCCAGCAGTTCGATGTGCCCCTTGTCGGCCAGCGCCTGCAGGTGCTTGGCCACCCCGTTGGGGCTCGCCAGCCCAAAGGCGGCCGCGATTTCGGACAGGGTGGGGGCGTTGCCGTGCTGCTCGATCTGCTGGCGCAGGTGGTCGAGCACGGCTTGCTGGCGGTCAGTGAGGTCATTCATAGGTGGAAATATTTACACCCACGTGGCGAAGAAGTCCAAAGTGAGTTGAGCGTGGAGCGATCTCACGGATTGCGACGCCTTTCAAATCAGGGCGTTGCCCCGAAGACCTCAGCGTGGAGCTGAACCCGTGGAACCTCTACCGCTCTGCCCGGTGCGCAAACGCCGCCTGTTCAGACCAGTGCGCCACCGGACGACGCCGACGGCCAGGCGCCAGGTTGCGGCAGGCCCAGCCGACGCATCATCGTGGTGCCGTTGCGCACGCCCTGGTCTTCGAAGTTGTTGTTGAAGATGACGTGCAGCTCGTCCACCGCCCGGGACAGCTCCTCGATCTGCGCTGCCAACCCGTCCAGTTCTTGCTCGGAGTAGTCGTAATCGAACCGATCGGACGCCGCGGTAGCGCCCTTGATGTCCCAGGTCTCTTCGTTGCGCCCATGGAGGCGGACGATAGCCACTCGAGGGTCCGTCGTGGCCCAAACCTGCGGGATGGCCTTGGCCGGAATGTTCTGAGGCTCGTCCACCACCACGTGCACGACGCCCAGCCGTTGCTCCCAATCCAACGTCTCGTTGTCGCGCATGCCGTCGAACCACCCCATCGAGCGGAACTCCACGGCCAGCTTGTAGTCCCGTAGCCGGTCCACGCACTCCTCGATGTGCGCCATCGTCCGGGGAGCGGGCTTCACCCAGTGGGGAAACTGGAAGTGGACCGTGCGCAGCTTGCCGCCCTCCTTCAGCGGACGGATGCCCAGCTCAAAGCGCCGCCATAGCTCGTCGCGGATTTCGGCCGGGGTGTCTTTGTAGTAGAGGTTCTTGTTGTTGACGAAGTGCAGCTGGAGCGCGTCGGCGATGTCCTTGGGCAGGACTCTCTGCGGGGTTTGGTGCCCCGTCAGCAGGCGAAACGCCTTGATGTTGAACGTGAAGTCGCCGGGCGTGCGCTCGACCCATTTCTCGGCGTTCGCGGCGCTGGGCAGCGCGTAATAACTGCTGTCCACCTCCACGATGGGGAACCGGGTGGCGTAGTAGCGCAGCCGATCCTCCGGCGACTTGGCGTCGCTCGGATAGAACCGCTTGGACTTGATCAGGCTGGGGTCTGCCCAGCTGGCGGTGCCGACAAGGATTTTGCCCATGCCGGCACCTTAGCCCCCTTTCCGTTGTGGCGGCGCCAACAACGGCGGAATGCCATTACCGCTCGATTCGGTCCCCGAGTGCCAGGACGTAGATCTGGCCTTCGAGCTGCTGCAGCGCGTTGGTGTAGAGCTGGTAGGTGTAAAAGGCCGCCGCAGACTGATCATCGTTCACAGCGTCGCGGTCTGCAGTGATCCTGTCGAGGGCCTCCAACAGGCCCTCCGGCACCTCCCGCTCAAGCAGCGCCTCTACCGAGATGCCCTCTTCTCCTGCCACCTTTTCGACCTCGTTGCGGAGCGCTTCAATGGCGGCCGCCGCCGTTGAGGATTCTTCGCGAAACGAGTGGAAGCCCTGCTCCGAATAGGGCTGGATCGGGGTCGCCATCAGTCGCGCTCCACCACCACAGTCCAAGCAAAGCTGGACTTCGGCAAGCCGGTGTCCGGGTCGGTGCCCATGGTGACCTGCGGCAGGGTCGTGACGACCCTCCAGCCCTTGGCGTAGAGCTGCGGCACGGTGAGCGACCCGGCGGCCTTGCAGTCGAACACCGTTTCATTGGTCAGCGTGCCGCCCGGGGGCGTGGGCGTGGGCGCTGGCTTGGAGGAGCAGACTTCGCCCTGCTTGGCGAGGACTGGGGTGGAGAGGGCCAGCAGTGCTGCGGCCAGGCAAATCTTTCTCAAGCGCATGGGTGTTTCCCCGGTAGGCCGCCTTCCTGGCGGCCCTTGGACCATAGCAGCGCGTCGCAGCGATGGGGATCCCCAGAGGCTCGGATACGATGCTTGCATGCCAGTGCGCCCGAACCTCGCCTATGACCTGCTCAGCTCCGTCAGCAAGCTGGAGTTCCAGCTGCGAAGGGATGGGAACTTCTTCCGGAAGAATGCAAAAGGTCAGGCGATTCCCGATGTCCCTTGGCGGAGGGTGGAAGACCGCGTATGAACCAGGGCGCGTTGTCCCCCTACAAAACTCGTAGGGGCCAACTCGTCCAGGTGCGCTGACGAGACCTCAACACTGGCTTGAACACGGATGTCCGCTGGTCCAGTATTCCAAGTTGAGGGTCTCGGAAGACCCATAGGGGGAGTTCGCATGATCAGTTTGGGTGAGTTCGTAACCGCACTCGGTGAACTCGGGGGCGATTTAAAAGGCGTGGTCAAGTCTGGCGCGCCGGAGATTAAAAGGACCGGCGGCGCATTGGTTGGAGAGTGCGTGGACACTGTCAAAGAGAACCCCGGTAAGACCGCGCTCATTGTGGGATCAAGCGCGGTTGCAGCCATCGCCACCGGCGGGGCCGCGTTTGCCGCTGCACCGCAGATTGGCGCCATGGTCAGTGCCGCAGGGTTTGGTGTCGGCGGAGGAACTCTAAGTGGAGCCGCGGCCAGTTCTGCGGGGCTCGCTGCACTCGGTGGGGGCAGCCTTGCCGTTGGCGGCGCCGGCGTGGCCGGAGGAACCGCAGTGGTCACCGTTGCCGGTGCCGCAACCGGAAGCTTGGCTGGCGGGGGCATTGGGGCCGCGGCGTCTACCTTGATCGGCAGGGAGAAGCACGGCCGATGAGCTTCGCAAAGTTGATCGGGGGCGTGGCTTTCGAAATAGCCAAGACTGCTTTGACCAATGGCGCAGCGCCTTCGAAGCCATCGACGGAGCCTTCCACTTCGAACCAGCAACCGACCACCACATGGTGGTTGAGAGAAGAGCGCGCCCAGATCGATGCGTATTTCGCGGCTAACGCCTCAACGCCTTTGGGCGAATGCAAAGAAGATCTTCTTACTCTCATGCAAATGGTTGTGACCAAAGCATACGAAGAAGGCGCTGAGGAAATGCTCGAAGGAATCAAGAGCAACAATCCTGGTGTCAGTTGGAGCTGACCTATCCGGTGAAGTCTAAGGGTGACAAACCGGGAAAGGGCTTCTTCGGGTCTTCGAAAGATTGACCTTCGCCGTGTTTGAACATGTCCACGATGATATCCGAAGGCAAGAAGCAGCGCTTCAGGCGTGCTCCAGATCGCCCGCCAGATCCGGTCGCCTGCGTTTCCCGCCGACGACCCAGCCGGTGTGGCGCAGCTCACGAGCCAACCGGACGCGAGCCCGGCCAGACGCTAGAGCTTGGACCATGTGACAACCGGAGGGCCGGGAGGCACCTCTCGGCTACCAAGTGTTGAGTGCCGCCTTCTTGCAAAAACGGTAGACCGCTGAGCTGCTGACCCCAAGCTCCTGGGCCAACTGGGACCTGCTGATGAACCGCAAGCGGTTGTGAACCCGGGCTCGATCCAGCCCCCGCAAGGTGCGGTGCTCCGGCCCTTTCAGGACGCGCCCCAAGCAAAGGGCCCGGCGGTCCAGGCCGATGGTGGCTGGCGACACGCCCAAGCGCTGGGCCACCTCGGCCGAGGTCAGCCCAGCCTGGATCAGTTGTCGCACCTGCTGGCGACGCCCGATGAGCTCACGGGCTTGGCGGTCCCGGAAGGCCTGCCGTCCAGAACCGACCAGGCCGTGCCGCCGGACGAACCGGTTCACGGCTTGGTGGGTGACGCCCAGCCATTCGGCCAGGGCGCGTTCCGTCACCCCTTCGTCCAGCGAGGATTGAATCTGGGCCGGAGACCGGCCACCAAGGAAGCCCTTACGCGGACTCATCGAGCCATTGCCGCGAAGTCGCCGTGAATCACCGCAGGTGACACGCCCAGTGCTTGCGCGACGGCCTCGGGCTTCATGCCTGCAGTCATGCCGGCCCGAATCGCATACCTCCGCTGACGTGCATAGGCTTGGCGACGCGCCTCCGGGCAGATCGGCATAGCATCGGACGGGTCTACCCGTTGGGCGTGCTCGATTTGCTCCGGCTCTCCGTGAGCGTTGCGGTGCGCGGCCAAGGCGTCGTCCACGTCCTTGCTGAAAGGCGTGTTGCGTTGGGCTGCGTCGTAGATGGCCTGGATGTCCGCGGGCATGGGGAGCAGCTCGATGCCGTCCGGCCCGGGAAGAACGCCTGGGACAAACAAGGTGGAAGGCTCGCGTGTCATCGGCCCGCCCGGTAGCCCAGTCCCGCGCTAAGCAAGGTGGCCGCGTATAGAGCGGCGTCCTCAGCGCTGGAAATGTTGAGGGCCAATATCACCGCCACGAATGCGAGCGTGAGGACGCCGCCCGCGAAGATTCCCCCAAAAATCGCGAAGTCCACGTAGAGCGAAGCGCCGCGCTTCCCAGCCCAGAAAAAGGCCAGCGATTGCTTTACGGTCGGGTAAGTCAACGCGATCATAAAAGCGGTAACCGCCGCCGAGCAAAGGAACACGGCAAGGCCCAGCATGGAAAGGACAAGCATCGTCAACGCACTCATCCGCGCGACCTCCCCTTGCCCCAGAAAAAGACCAGCAGGCAGAGCACCGCGACCGTGCCGAGGACAAACAGGCCTCCCCCGGTGGCGACGTGGCGCCAAACACTGAAGGTGGCTTGAGCCAGGAACGCGGCGATGACCACCATCCCAACCCCAAACAGCCCGCCATGGATCACGAAGCGGCCGTGCGTGCGTGCGTCCCGCCCACCGTTCCTCACCCGTTGCCAGGCTGCCTTGGCGTCGGCAAAGCGCTTGAACGTCCAGAGCGGGACCAGGACCATGAGGCCGAGCAGCGTCAGCAACAGAATCGCGCTCACCATGGGCGGCCTCCCGCGCGACTCCTCAGCGGGCGCGCCTGGAAAGTGAGAGGTTGGCCCCACTGGCTGGGCTTGAGATTCCATGCCATTGGCAGGCGGTGTAGCTCGTGAGGTTGCGCAGGGGAGCAGTCCATGCCATCTAGGAAGAGCTGCGCGTATCGCTTGCAGTCTGCATAGGCCAAAAAGCGAGCGGCGCGCTTACGAGAAAGTGCGTTCCACTTCATCAGCGCTGCCCTCCAACGGCTACATTTTCTCTGCCCGCACCGATGACTACGGATACGGAAGCTGCCTCAAGCTCTGTAATCACTGGCTGCGCGGTCCCTTCGGAGCGGAGAAAAACTTGATCCCCCACCTCAAAAGCCCCCTGCTCGTCGCCCTGCTTGTAGAACGGCAGAATGCGGCCAGCGATGCGCAGCGCACATACGCTGTCATCCAAACCGTTGTTTCGCGTGTCGCGGCATGGGACGCGCTCATAAGTCACTCGGAGCGTGTAGTAGCGCTGCGCCTCGTCAATCACCCACAGCGTGACGCTTTCGCGTGTTGCGGGGCTCTTTTTCAAGATTGAGTTGTAAGCCGCGTATGGGCCACGGCCCGGCGCTTCCATGGGCTCGAAGGACTGAACCCCGGTGGCGGTTTCCGTGGGGGACGCCTCCCAGGCGTGTGTGACCCTTACTGCGATGGTGTGCGGCGTGATCACGGTGGCATTCACCCCGACGACAACGGCGACCGAATCGCCTTGGGGCTCGGCGGCACTGGCGGCAAGGGGGAGCAGGCATGCTAGGGCGAGGAGAGAGAGGTTCATCCGAGCATCATCCCAAGCGCTAGAGCCGCGGCTCCAACAAACATTCCCAACACCAACCCCTTATTGAAGCGATCAGTCAGATGGGCCTGGTGCTTCACATGAAGCTTCCGAATCTCCATCAGGATGCCCTCTTGGCTCCGGATGACCTCTTGGCGCTGCTCTTCAGAAAAAACTTCTTGCGATGCGGTATCCATCAGCGCTGCCCCTCAATCGGCACAACGCGGGTCTTACTGCCCCTACCCGTCAAGAACACCTTGTCCCCGCTGCGGATCGGCAGGTCATCGGCCTGGACAATGGCAATCACCTTGCCGCTCTCCAGGTCCCGGACATACACCTCCACGCCCCGGCGCTTGCTCAAGCCGTTTTGAACGGCCGTTCCAGCCACCCCGCCGATGGTCCCGGCCGCAATGCGGGAAGCGCTGCGATAGCTGCTGTTGACGCCTCGCACAGACGCATAACCTACGGCGGCGCCAATAGCTGAGCCGGCGTTTAGACGCTTTTCGCTCTTGATGTCCACGCTGCGGACCATCAACACCTCGCCCGGGCGGGCGTTCTGAACGGACAAGGTTTCGCTGGTGCCATATCGACGGGCGGAACTGGAATCAGCGGCGGAAGCCGTCAGGGGAAGCAGGCTGGCAAGGGCCAGAGAAAGAACTAAAACGCGCATGACGCCTCCTTTTTGAGTGGGTTGCACTACCCATAACAAAAGGTTTGAAATGCGCAAGGGGATCCGGAAAAGAAAAAGGCGGCTTTCGCCGCCCTTTCCTAAGGTCTTAGAAGCGCGCTCGCAAGCGAGGGGCTTCCTGGGTTTGGCCGTCCTGACCGTGGGCCTTCATGGCCGCACCGACCTGACGTTGGGCGTCGGCCCCAAACCCGCCTTCGGGTGGTTTCCAAGCGTTGGCAGCGGGAAGAAGCTCGTCCAAGAGTTTGGCTCGGTTGTGCGCTCGGATGACTTGGTCGGATTGTTCATTGCCACGTTGTCCTAACAAGTCCGTTGGCGTGGTTCCTTCCGAATCTTCGTCCTGGGGCGTGCGTCCCGACTTGAGCAGGTCACCGGCCCATTCGGCATCGCCGGATGCGACGGCGAAGTGGAGCCGATACTCGGTGGCAGCGGTCAGGAAGGCCTCATAATCCTTGTAGCTGGTTAACCAGGTCTCTTCCTTCCACTCTTCTTCATCGGTCTGGCCGTCGTAGTAATGGTCGAAGGCCGCTTGCCGCAGCTCGTCGTAAAGCTCGTCTACTGACCAATCGTTTTTCACCGCTTGGATGAGCAGGTCGCGCTCCTCTTCGCAGAGGTTCAAGCCTAGGGCTCTGCGTGCGCTGATGGGTTGAGTGGAATCGTCTTGCATGGGGTCCTCCATTGGTGTTGGTGTTGAATGGGTCACGGCTCAACAGCACCGCTGAAAAGCGGTGGAAGCCGTTCTTCGTTTTCAACCCCGATGGGGAACCTGACAGGGGCATGGGTGCCCGCAACCCAGTTCTAGCAAACCCTTGCGGAAGGTCAAGCCCAGGAGCCTGAAAAAGATTTCAATCAGGTTCTGGGCAAGCGCGAAAGACGGAAGGCAACTTCAGTCGCCAAACACTACGCCGCAGCCTTGAAGTGCTTCTTCTTCGGGCGCTGCAAGCGGATCAAGTCGTTGAACTTGGACTGCAAGCTGACCAGATTGCACCCAGACTTGCGGAGCGAGTCCGCCAAGCCTCGGTCCCAAAACGCAATCGAGACTGACACGCCTCGCCCCTTGAGGCGGCTTATTGCGGGCAGGTAGTCCCCGTCACCGGCAACAATGATCACCTCATCGCCCGCCTCGTAGCTGGTGAAGCTGTCTGAAATCACGTCAGCGACCAGCGCCGTATCAACGCCTTTTCCTTGTCTTGCAGCCGCTTCACGAAGCTTGGAGAGAAGCCTGCCTTCGACGTGTCAATGAGCAGGGCATCCCTTTCAGCAGCCGTTGCAAACGATCCATAGATTCGTGCTGCCCTGGGGCGCTCGCCAAAAGAAAGCAACTCAAGCAGCACTTTATAGTTGCAGGCCGCTGCACCCAGCTTCCAATACGGCGACCCCAGGAGCTCATGGGCTGTTGCTCGTAGGTTGCTGTCATCGACGTAAATCAGACTTGCCATACTCCCTCCAAATGCTTCGACACTTCATGCATAGCAAAGCATTCGAGATCCGCAAGACCAGAAAAGATGAGGGCGGCCTAAGCCGCCCCTTTCGCCGTTTCCGCTATCAACCAAGCCTAAGAATCTCAGGAAAAAAAGCCGCTCAGTTAGTGATTTCAAGGTCCGTTGACTAAGCATTCCTTTCCATCCGGCCAGCTTTCGCTCTCCGTAGTTCTTTTGTAGCAAGCCAAAACAGTTCGTCAACCCCAGGCACTTGAAAAAGATTTCAAGCCACCTCGCGTTCCTTCCTCTTGGTTCTGGCCCTGCTCTTCCCCTGGCTTTCGGCCACCGGGACAGGCTTTTCGGCTTCCTGTTCCTTGTTGATCACGGGCAGCATGGGGTATTCGTATTCGGGGATGCCCAAAAACCCAACGACCCTCTCCGCCTGGGCCGCGGCCCGGAAGAGCGCTTTGCTGTCGTCCTTGAGTAGCTTTTCCCAGTGCTGGAGATACGCCACGTGGTTCTCGAAGTGGGCAGCCCCCGGCGAAATCCCAAGACGGTCCTGGATCAGCACCGAGCTCAACTCCGCCACCAACTCCTCGCGTGCATAGCTCTCGCTGCCGAACTTGCCCGTCAGATTCCGCGCCAAGCGCAGCTGGCTCCCGGTCCAATGGGATAGCTCGTGCAAGAGGGTTGCGTGGTAAGCCTCTGGGGTTTCGAACGCCTGGAACTTGGGGAGATGGATGCTGTCGGTCGCTGGCATGTAGAACGCGCGATTCCCGCCATCGTGGTGCAACTTAGGGCCGTGCTTTTCCAGCAGCTCGCGCACTCGGATGTTGCGGATGCTGGTCGGCATGACCAAGGTCGGCGCGGGAGGCAGGCCGTCGATTTGGGCCGCGTTGAAGACGAAGCCAGGCCTTGGGATGGGGCGATTGAACTTCTGCTCGTCCTCCGACCACTCGCCTTCCTGCCCCTGGGGACTGTTGCTTCCCACCTTGGAGAAATCCCAGTAAACGATGGTGGTCGAACGCTCCCCTTTGCGGACCTGGCCACCCACCGACAGCGCTTGCTTGTAGGTCATCCAGCGCGAATCGTCGTAGCCCTTATCGATCCGCTCGGCCAACAACGAGATCGTGTTCATGCCGCGGTAGCTGCGCCCGGTGGTCGGGTTCCAAGCGCCAGTCAGAAGGCCTGGCGCCGCGTTGGGGTCGTTCCACCCCGCCCGCCAGATCAGTTGGCCGTGTTCCCGGGAGTAATCGCGGATTTGCTGGGTGCGCTCGTCGGTGTGCTTGCTGTAGTTGAACATGCGGGGTTGCCTCAAATCTTTTTCAACCTCCTGCGCCTCCAAGCGGGTGGTTGTGGGGGGATGGGGTCAGAACTCGATATGAAGGGTGAGCGTCTTGCGGTGATACAGCGCCCGACGAACCAGCCCTGCAATGTCGTCTTCGCTGCGCAATCCCTGGTCGCCGTCTTTGCCAAGACGGACATGGAGACCAAAACCGCTCTGCACGAGCAAGTATTGCGGGTCCGCTTCCGGCGTCTCTGGGCCCTCCAGATCGGCCGGGCCAATGGCCTCTTCGGGGAAAGCGTCGTCGGGGATGTGGCTGGGCGATGGCATGGGGTCTCCGATTTGGTTTGGATACCCCTTTGCAATAGCGCAACTGCGGCGGATGTAAAGGCCTGCCCTGAATGGAGGGCGTTGCTGGGGTTAGCCCGCCTTCCTCTTTTCCGCTTCGGCCTTGCGTTGCTCGCGCGCCTGTCGCTCGCGGCGATCCTGTTTCTCCCATGCGGCAGCGTTCTTGGCTTGGCGTTCCCGCTCTGCGCGGCGTTCGGCCTGGACCTGCTCGTAGGGCGTATTGGTGAAGCCAAAGACGTCTCGGATGGCGTCGGGCATATCGGCGAAGTCCTGCTCGTCTTGCCGTTCGGCGGCGACGGCCAGTGCTACGTTCTGGGCGTCGTTGGCCGCCTTGGCCTGCTCGGATTCGGCTTGGCGGGCTTCTGGGGTCAGGGCCTCCAGCCGCTTGAGCTCCTGCTCTTGTGCGCGCTCGGCGTCGGTCTGCTCGCCCTTCCAGCAGCAGAGGTAGCAGTCCAACTGCTCGCCCTCCACGCGCCGATTCGACGGGCGCCCGCGCAGGTGCCCGGCGGTCTTCAGGCCACGGGTGAACTGGCGCTGCGAGAGGATTTCCTCCGGTTCAAAGCCCTTCTTCTCGCACCACGCCACATAGCGGGCATGGATGGCCTTGACGCTTTGCCACTGATCACTACCAGCTTCGGCACCGAACTGCACTCGATCAGCATGGGCCCAGGCGGCGATGGAATCGGCGTTGTGGATGACGGCCTGCTTGTAAGCGCGCGCGGCCTCCGGGAGCTCGTGGTCGGCCATGAAGCGACCGCGGGCCACGACTCGGCGGGCGCCTTCGAGCATCCAATCGAGGAACAGCTGGCCTTCTTCCTCCAGCAACTTACGACTGAAGTCCTCCACGCGGTCTTTTTCCGGAATGACGTTGGCCCACTCCACGATGGAGAGGCGTCGGGCGACGCCACCGGACTTGTCGCGGTAGAACGGCGCGCTGTTGCTGCTGATGATCCACTTGGCCTTGGAGTGGTAGTTCAGAACGGAGAGGTGCTTGCGATTGATGCCGATCCCATTGCCACTCACCAGCGTTTTGAACGTGCCTTCCTTCCACTTCTCGCACTCCACCTCATCCACCAGGATCAGCTGGCTCCCAAGAATGCCCTCCAGCGCAAACGTGTCCCCCAGGGTGGCCAAGTCCAAGCGAGCCACCTTGTTGTGAACGCCTTCCACGCATTCGGCGAGCGTCGATTTTCCGCTGCCGGCGGCCCCGTGCCACCACGCCGCGATCTGATAAGAACCGGGCAACAAGGTCATGCCGCATTGTTCCTGCACCAAGGCACGCACGCCCGCGTCGGGCAACGCGTGGGCCAGGAACTTGCCCAGCAGGCTATCGGCCGGCACGGGGCTGGGGATGTAGGGCTGACCGGGCGTGGCGCCCGTGGCGATGTTCAGGGCGTGGGTCATGCCATAGCGCGGCTGGGGTTCCAGTGCTTGGATGCTGTCCGCCGTTATTTCCAGGTAGGCATCAGCGCACGGAACCACCGCCCGTTTGGGTTCCAACCGCGGCAACGCGCTTTGCTGGCCTAGGCGGGTGCGGGCGTAGGCCCAGCAGCTGGAAGCGAGCTTGTCGCTGGCCTTCGCGGGGATGTTGGCATCGAGCCAGTCGGATGCCAGGCCGTCGCCGAGGCCACGGTGAACGAGCGCCCAGTGATTTGCACTCCAACGGTAGACCAGCGTTGACTGGGTTGCGGATTCGTCGCGGACGCTGGCCCAGAGGTGCCCGTCGAGCCCCAGCTGGAGGTGGCGAGCGAACAGGAAGTCCAGGCTTTCCGGGCGCAGCTCGCCTTTGTTGAGCTTGGCTTGCTTGTGGCGATCCAAGGCGCGTTGTTCAACCGTGAGATTGCTGGCGTAATCCCGCCGGTTTTTCTCCCAGTGCTTTTCGATGAGAAAAGCAACCTCAGGGGGGTTGACGACCGACGGATCTTGGGCGAGATTGGCTGTAGACATTGTAGTTGGCTCCAACGACTCCCCGCCCGGCAAGGCGGGGTTTCGCGTTTGTGGGGTTAGGCGACGTGCGGCAACGCGTTGTCCAGAATCCGACGCAGCTTCTCGCTGGGCGAGATCCCCGACCGCTTGGCTTCGGCTTTCAGCCGCTCAATCAACGCCCTTTCCATGCGGGCATTGAAAGGGTCTTTGCGTGGGGTTTGGTTCTGCTGCGTGCTCATGGGTTCTCCGTGTTGCATCCGTAATACATTCAAGAAAGCAGGTTTTTTGAAACCGTCAAGCCCCTTTCCCAGAAATATTTTTTAGCTGCTGGTTAACTCTCCTGCTGGTTTTCTGTTTTTTCTTAAACCAGCAGCCAAACCAGCAACTAAAAACCTTCCAAGTGATTGTTTAATCTCGTTTTTGTCCAAAAAATAAGCTAACTGCTGGTTTGCTGGTTAAAAAAACAGGTTTACGCTACGCGCCAACGTCTCATTTAGTCGAGAGATTTTCACTTACTCTTAACGTTTTACAGTTGCAGAGAAAAAGTGAAAAAATTAACCAGCAAACCAGCAGGAGCTTTCAAAGCCTCACGTGGCAATGGTTTTGCTGCTGGTTTGGCTGCTGGTTAACGGTTTTGGCGTTAACCAGCAGGAGAGTTAACCAGCAGCCTTTCCTAAAAAGCCAATACGGTTGGATGTTTTTCGCATGGAATGGCTTTCAGGAAAGCGGAGTAACAAGTGCTTGTTACCCGGGTTCTGCTGGTAAAAGAGCCAGAGCAAAAGCGGCTAGAGCAAGAACCGGCGGCTGGTCGCCGCCGGGTCCTGGGAGGATTTAGGCCAATGCTCATCCACGGTTGGCTTTCTCAAGGCGGATTTCTTCGCCCATGGCGATAAACCGATCTCGCGTGAGAGACCAAAACACCACCCGCGTTTCCAGGTATTGGGTGATGATGTCTTTGCACTCGAGCACCACGCTCCCGATTGGCATCCTCCAAATCACCTGGTTTGACAGCAGTTGCAGGGCGGTCATCGCCGAGCACAACGGATCGCGGTCGTTCGCTTTCACGGTAAGCCCCAGAAGGGCCTTCGGATCCTTCTTGGCCAGTTCGTGAAGCTTCGCAAGCAAGAGCGTGCCGGCTCCGCAGGTGGGGTCACCCATGGACCACTCGTCTTTTTGAGGCGTTGGAGCCAAGGCAGCCAGCGCCCTCGCATAGTCCCAAGGGGTGAAATATTGAGCGTCGTTCTTATTCCCGGTCCCCACGAACTCGCTAAAGAGCTGGCCCAAGATGCACTCGAACGGCTCAAACGTTTCCACTGCACCGCCGTAGGCCTGGCCCGCTTCGAGGCACCAATCCTCGGTCCCATCCACATCGGTCCCAAGCAGTGTCAAGTCGCACCAGGGAGCCAAAGGCCCACCTCGCCCGACGGCCAACTCCGCCTGCTTGAGCACGAGAACCTTCAGCGCCAACGCGGTGAACTTGCGCATCTTTTCCCGGGGCGAGTCCCCGGGGATGGCTTGGATGGCCTTCAGCAACCGCTTGTAAGACTCGTTGCGGGGATCGGCCGGCTTTGTCTTCTTCGAAGTGCGCTTACTCATCGTTGGCCGCCCCCACGTCAGCGCCCGCCACCCGGCTCACGTGGGCCATGTCGACGTAGGTTCCGCGAATCAGGCCAGACTCCACTCCCCGCTTGAGCCTGCGCGCGGCTGCAGCACCGTAGCCGATGAACACCGATCCCGCCGGGCAACTCGTGCCCAGGGTCCCATCCGGGCGGCAGAACGACAGACGCCTCTTCGTGAACACCACCGCTGAAACGTTGGGGTGGTTGAGCACCGAGTCCTGCATCCAGCTCGTTTCCATCCGCGCCAGCACCAGGGCAATCCCGTTGCCATGCTCTGCGGCCTTCTCCATCCAGCGGTGCTGGCTGGTCGGGCTGTTCTTGTGCCCGCCGTAGGGCGGATTCATCCACACAAACGCCGACTTCGGCCAGGGCGTCTTGAGCCCGTCGTCGCTGGGCTTCAGCATCCGGGTGGCCGTGCGCCAGGGCATGCCCTGCTGCGGGGTGCAGGGATCCAGGTCAAACGGCCCCAGGCCGTGGACGATCTCCGGCGGGGTGAGCCAGGTTTCGGTCGTGATGCCTTCCGGCGCCCGGTCGTAACCAACGTTGTTGGCGACGGCGAGCGAAAGCGTGGTCTGCTTGGGCTTCTTCGCGGGCTTCTTCGGCTTGGTCGAAACAGGGAGGGGGCGAGCAACAGCGTTCATGGGAAATCTCCAGGTTTGAGTTTTTTGGGGCAAAGCTCCGCCAGCACGGCCAAGCCGGCCGCGTTTTGCGAAAGGGGTTTGAGGGGTTGGGCTAGACCCGGCCCGGGTTACCGCTGCGCTGCTGGCTTAGCTGTTGGCGGCGTCTTGGACGTCCAAGAAGCTGTCCAGCGTTGCCACCTGCAGGGTGAGCACTTGGGCGGGGGGCACGCCCCGCAGGTCGCGGTTGGGCATGATGACCGACGTGCCGGTGTCGGCGGCAAGCAGGCCCAACGCGTGGGGCAGAACGTCGGCCAGGGCGTCGGCGAGGACCTGCGGGGTCACGTTAGAGAACTGGTTAGAGAGCGAGGGGTCGAGCGAGAGGATGAGCGGTTGCATGAATGTCTCCGTGCTGGTGTGGCTCCATTTTCCAGTCACGATCCGAGCGCTACGATGCCCTAAGAGGGAGACCCCTCTTGGACCTGAACCCTCATTCATCCAGCCACACGGTGGCGGCGGCGGAAGCCGCTGCCTCCCCGCTTTTATCTCTCCACAACCGAGCCGGCGGGCAGCCGGCGAGACAGGGGCATTGCGCCGCTGAAGGGCCGTCTAGAAGGGCGTTCCCTTTCTGCTCGGGGCAGGGGCGGGAAGCGAGACGTCCAGCAGCTCCTGCCTTGCTTCGTTGCGCGCCATGAGTGCCATCTTGGCCTCCTTCAGTCGCTCTGCTTCGCGCGCTTTCAGCGCCATGGCTGGCGCGGCCTGCGGGTCCTCTTCGGCATCGAATGCAGCCCGGGCTTCCGATGCGTCTTTGATGGCGAGGGATTCCTCCCACGCCATGAAGTCGGAAACGGCGCCTAGCCAGTCCTTGTGGCATTGGAGCAACTCGTCTTTCAAAGCGGGGCGGGCCCAAGGCATCCCGAATGCGTCGGCCGGCCCGCGCTCCTCGGCCTCAAGCTTGAAGTAGTTGCCTTCAGCAACCTCAGCGATGCTCTTGTTTCGGAAGAACATCCGGAGATGGTCCTTCGCGCCCACTGTTTCACCTGGCCTCACCGCTGCCACCACCCGCTCGCCTCGCTCATCGATCCCGATCGTGAGCAGGAGGTCGCCATTGAGCTGCTCTCGAAACGTCGCCAAGCCTTCGGGCAGGGTTCGCGTGGCCCCTAAGAGATGGCCTGGCTCCCTCGCGTCCCGCCACGATCCCCCGCCCGGACGGCTTGCGGCGGCCTCGGTGAGGTCCACCAGCGATATGGCGGCATGGGTGCGTGCCTGCCCCGGTTTGTCCACCACCACGCCCACCTTGCGAGCCCAGGCGTTGAAGGTCTCGTAAGTCATGTTCAGCAGGCCCGCGGCCTCGGCGGCGGTCCATGTGTCCATCCACACCGCCTCCCGCTTGCCAGCCGCCAGTTCCTGACGTTGCTTTTTCTCATCGGCCAGCTCTTTGTCGAGAGCGCGCAGCAGCTTTCCCCAGGTTACCCCCCACCCGTCCGCGAACGTGTCGTCCACGTGCCCGTAGCGGTCGGCGTAGCGACGGATCAGCGCCGCTTCGGTCTTTGCTTTTGAATCAAACGACATGGTGAGGAGGCGCCGGGATCAAAACGGAATGCGGATGCTTAGAAGCGGAACGGCGTGCGAGTGATTGGGCCCGCCGCAGGCGGCAGGCCGTCGTCCAAGCCTTGAGCACGGGCTTGGTTCCGGACCTCGCTCCACGCCGCCTGGAACGCGGATTGTGCCGCCTCCATCGCGTCGTCGAATGGTTCGCGTGCCGCGACGCTGGTCCAAGGCTCCAGCAGCGCCTCCGCCAGGGGGGCCTCCCAGATTTCGCCCTCTGCCAGGGCACGATCCAGGGTGTCCTCGTCCACCGTGAGCACGTGCCCGGCAATCAGCCCTCCCACCACCGCCCAAGCATGGGACATCGCCCAACCTTCGTGGGACGTGATCAACGCAGCGAAGCGCCCTGCGTTCTTGCGCAGCTTTTCCAATGCGACCTTGGCCTCGTGGATCTGCCGCTCCAGCTCCAGCTCTCGTTGCTGTTGGCTCAAGCGCTCCAGCTCAGCGCTCAGCCGACGCTCTTTCGCTGACCTGCCCTGACGCCCATCCTTCCACGCTACCAGTTCGTCGTAGTCGTATTTCACCCGCTGATTGGGGCCATTGACGGCGCTCCCCGTGGCTTTCTGAAAGCGCGGCCCGGTGGGCGGGGTGCGTCGGCGCCACTCGCCCAGTGTGTCGGCGTGGATGCCCAAGAACCACGCGGCGGCTTTGGCGGACACCAACCCGCCTCCAGTGCTCTTTGCCCGGGCCAACTCTGCGTTCCAAGAGGCTTCCGCTTTGGTTTGGAACGCCTCTTCCGTGCGAACGGGCTCAATCCTCGTCATCGAGCGCCACCTTCTGGTTGCGTGCTGCAAAAATCGTCACTGGCGGGTCGTTGACCTCATCCAGCCGCGGCTTGTCCGTGCCCTTCCAGCGATTCCAAACGCGGGGACTGGTGGCCATCATGTATTCCTCTGTGGACGCCAGGGCCTCCCTGAGCACCGACCACTCCTGCTCCGTGTAGATGGCATCGGTGGCGGCGGAATCCCTGTCCTTGACCCTGTGATGGAGCATCTGCGACACAACCCTTGATTTGCCGTTGTGGAGCCGCTCTGCGTAACGTCCCAGCGTGCGGCGCAAATCGTGAGGGGTCAGGCCAATGTCCACCTCCTCGCGCAAATCGATCAGCCCAGCGTCGCGGCGCACGTTGGCGATGATGGATTTGCTGTCGGAGTAATGACCCGTTTTGCTACGCCCGGACCTTGCCGGAAAGACGAACCGGGTTCGATCCAACGCGTGCTCAGCGTCGGCCACCGCCGCCTCCAAGGCGTCGATCAGCCCCCGTTGCCCACCCCGTTTGCTCGCGGCGCTCAGCGCGGCCTTGGCGGCCTCCAATCCCTGCTTGGCCCCCGTATCGTCCACACGCTCGCTGAAGCGCCGCCGCAGGACGCGCTCGGCAAAGTAGGTGACGGGCAAGAACCGCTGCTCTTTGTTCTTGGTCTCGAAAAGGTAGACCTGGCTGCCCGCCCGCTTGGTGGTCGGGTTGATGTCCTCAGGACCCGCCAGCCAGACCCAGGACACCATTTCCTGCGACAACTCTCCGGCGGTGCAGCGGTCATACCACCGCAACGGGGCCGCCTCGCTGCGCCGTGTTCCCCAAAGCAAGGTCAGCAGCAGGTAGTCCGCCCCGGCCGCGTTGCGCCCGCCTTGTTCGTCCCGCCGTGCTGCAATGGCCTTGAGGACCTTGGGCAGGGTTTTGTCGTTCAGGGGATTGCGAACCTCGGCCCGGCTGTAATGGTTTCGCAGCTCGTGTGCTTCTCGGAGCATGTCCCGGGTATGGATGACCACCAGCGGGTTGTAGAACTGGCGTTGGGGTCGGCCAAAGCGATGATCGCGGGCTTTTTCCTCTTCGATGAGGAAGTCGACCGCTCGCCTGGCGTCTGAAAACGTGTGTTCCGTTGAACTCAACCCTGCAGCTCGCACACGCTGGATGTATTTGCCGGTGATGCCCAACGCTTCCAGCTGGGACACGGCGAGCTTCGCCCAATCCGCCACCTCCGCCAGCTTCTTGCTCATGTCCCGCGGGATGCGATTGGACAGTTGCATGGAACTGATCCGGCAAGCATCAAAGGCCTGTTGGATGACCTCCAAGTGGAGCTCGTTCAAGGATTTATCCGCCAACCCAACCGCGGGGCGCGAAAGGCGGGCCAAACTGTCCCGCACCGCGTCCACGCTGGCCGGCTTGATCTTCTTGTTCTTTGCGCGGGCGTCCAGGTGGGCGATGTAACGCTCCAATGCCTCGCGCAAGGTCAGATCCCCGAACTCCTTTTCCGATTCCCTCTCCAGCGACTCCAGCAACTGCTGGCGCTTGACGTGGACGGGGTTCTTTCCCGTTTCTTTGAGCAGCGCCAAGTGCTCCCTGCACGCGTCCCTGGCCTCGTCCAGCCCCATGTCGCTCACGTTGCCCAAGGTAAAGCGGATCGGCGTGCCCGTGGGCCCGCGCTTCTGGCCCACGTAGGTGGTCATCGTGGAGCCGACCCGGAAGCCAAACCCCGTGGGAGCCCCTGGTCCACCGTCCAGCACCACGTAGGGTTTGGCTTCCGGGCGGGGGACCAAGCGAACCTTTCCCTGCGCATCCAAGGCCGGGCCTTTGGTGACCGACAACGCCAGCACTTGGGCGTAGGTCAAACTAAACTTGAGTGAACCGGCCCTATTGCTCGACGCTGGACTTTTCAACGCATGCCCCTCCGGATGCCAGTGTTGCTACAGTAGCGCACGCTCATGACCATTGCTACAAGGCGTTGCTACACGCGATACCGCACCCTCGGCCTCGAATCGCTACAACGTCGCTACAACAAGCACCGTCACTCGCCCTCATTCGCCTCGAATCACCGCCACTGCCTCGAACAACGCAGACCTCAAGTGACTGATATCAAAGAAAACACTGAAACCACCAAGGGCTCCAAGGAACATACGCCTGCGATGAAGCAGTTCTTCGCCGCCAAGTCCGACTACCCGGACCTGCTGCTGTTCTTCCGCATGGGCGATTTCTACGAGCTGTTCTACGACGACGCCCGCAAGGCGGCGCGGCTGCTGGATATCACCCTGACCCAGCGCGGCAGCTCCGGTGGCGCCCCCATCCCGATGGCCGGCGTGCCGGTGCATGCCTACGAAGGCTATC
>Ga0160467_100186_pt1 | contig 83139 bp, 74 predicted proteins | sample HID1972I_E11MG_FD_108221 | JGI IMG/M metagenome (GOLD analysis project Ga0160467, IMG submission 108221) | Enriched pill bug-associated microbial communities from UW Madison campus, WI, USA - HID1972I_E11 MG | ecosystem: Host-associated > Arthropoda: Insects > Digestive system > Unclassified ... | reverse complement strand
TGCCTCAACAAATTGGCTGCGTCCGCCACCTGCTCCAGTTCCCGTTGCAGCTGCTGCACACGATCTGGACGAAATACGGTTGTTTTGGCCACCTCACTATGCCCCTTTATTTACGCACAGCCATCCATTCATGAATCATGATTGGATGGCTGTGGCTATATTTCCTTGTTCCTGTAAGCGATAATGACTGATTCTTTTTCAAAACCAGAGATGGTATTTCAATATACTTTATTACTCCATTTACTACTCCTCTGAGTCTGTTTACAATTTATTGATAAGGATATTTTAATTAGAAAAATAGCTGTGTATGAATTATACACAGCCAGCAATATACAATTCTTGTAGAAGAGACGAGAATATGTATCAATTAAAATTTTTGAGAGTTAATGATTGCACCTTGTAATTCAATATACTTAGCGGATACATTTTTCATATGAACAGACAAGCCATCTAACGCCTCAGAGAATTTATCGAATGTCGGTTTCATACCTTTTACCTTCTCAATAAAATCTTGTGCTGCCCTATCATCCCAAACATCTGTCAAATTATCAGTTGTGGTCATAATTCTTCCTAGCAAAGCATTAAACTCTTCCTTATACCCATTAATAACTCCAGCTTGAGCATCGAGTCCTTCGTAACTTAATTTAATAGCGTCTTTAGACATAATCTATCACTCCTTGTTTATGATAATATCCCTACAAAATTAGTATAGATCATATTGGATTGTTTTTCCATACCTATTTATATTTTGTCTTATTTTACATTTATTTGTTGAAAGTTCTTTTTACAATCCAGTGCAATCCTCGTAAAAATACCCCTTTCTTACAGCTTCAACGGGATCATAGAATCGTTCAATTTCGGTAACACCGCTAGAGGGCACACATTTTGCGCCATAGGCGACATACTTTCCAGAGGTGGCTATTGTACCCACAATCACTTCGCGGCTAATGACCGATCCAGCGCCATAAGCGTAGGTTTCGAGAAGCTCCCCACCTGGTAAAGGATAGCCTTGAATAAAGGCCATCATGCCGACATCTTGAATTGATTGTTGGTCCATACCTTTTGGAAGAGTAAAAGTAATAGACAACCCAATACGTTTAACTAGCTCCATATGTTGATTAACTGCAGCCGCTAAATCTTCCTCAACTAATGCCGTAATCACCGTTTGCCTTACTTCACGAAAGCCCTCAATTGTTGTCAATGGAGCAAGATTCGTTTGATTCGATAATTTCTCGTAATCCCCTTGATAAAAAGCATTAGCATTCCGATCATACACCGTAGCCTGATCATCTAGCGTGAAATACAATATATTTCCGTTTTTCAGCTTATACCAATACGGCCTAATAGGCTCGGCAGTTAACCGTAGCTCACTGCCACTATCATCAAGCGTGACTAGAAAATAACCATTGTAATGATAGATAACTATGGCAGGTATATGTAGCTTTAAGTTTTGAATAGCAACTTCATTGTTTTCAATACCATACTTTAAAGCTAAATTATTGTAAAAAACATTAAGAGCGTCCAGATCGAACAAGATTTGTTTTTCAAGCTGATAATGAACGGCACTATTCGTTTGATGCGCTTCAAATCTTGACAAATAAATAGCAGTATCATCAAGCGCAGATTGAAAATTGTCTTCATATTGAACGTAAACGTTCCGTTGCATATCTGCCAAATCTTTCTGTGCGTCGTTCATTAAAGCAAGAGGTATAGCGACTATTAGAAAGATAAGCAGTACACTAAGGGGCCTCACTTCTTATCATCCCCCCATAAGTTATGTTAATTGGTACGGATGCCCCTTGAAAAAATACCGAGCGCAGTTTGTAAGCTAGCGTCTCGCCTTGAGATATTATTCGAACATGGAATAAATCCCCTGCATGCATATTGAATCTTCTTGAATAATGGTCTGCTGCCGCAGAAGTATTAGGATAAAGCACATCTAGAAATTGTTTCGTAAAATATCCATCATATCGAACATGAAAGCTATCCTGAAACGTCGTATAGTCATTAGGATTCGTGTAGGTAGGTTCAATACTTTTCTTATAGTATTCAATCTGGATGTCAAATACACCTTGCGTTGCATCTAACGATCGTAAGAAGACATCGTAATCACTAGGGTCGGCATATCCTTTGGAACGAACCTTATCTACAAATTCTTTCACGACGGCAGTAGCTGAATCACGAATGTTCTCCTCTACTTGTACGGATTGTCGATAAGCAGGATAAAAAATAAAGGCAAATACGAGCAACAATATGACCACTATGCCCTTTAATGTATCTGCCATCCCCCCACTCCTTTCTTAATGTACAGCTCTAATAGATGTAATGTTACCGTGGTTATCACGATAAATCGTTAGTGTATAGTTCTGTTCCACGACATTTCGCAAATTCACAGAGGCAATATCAATCGTGTGGTCAATGACAATATTATCGATGATCAGTTTATAGTCACCATTTAACGCAAAAGGAACCATTCCGATGAGTTGCTCTCCGCTAATCTCACTAAGACTTCGTTCACTTGAGCTTGTTGTTTTGACAATATCTTTGCTCGAATAATTAGATGTTTTCTCCAGCGGTGTCCACTCATTGTGCAAAAATGTAAATGCACCTGTCATAAACAATATCCATGCAAGGAGTGTAATCATAAATTGACGTGCTGCGCTCATTAGTCTTTAACACTCCCCCTCGTCATTTATTATTTCTGATAGAAATAAATCAAACGTACTTCACCATTGTTATCTTTAAATATCGTAGAGGCAAAAACTGCTGATGTATTTACGTAATATCTGCTGTTCTTTTGGTCTTGCATAGCGGAAACCGGTTGTTGTTTACCATAGGCGCAGGATGCCGTAGATATATCTAACTTTTTCCCAGTTCCAGGATTGACATAGCATATGGAGTGATTATTTTCCGCATAAAACTCACCGCGATTCTCTCCAGTTGAAATAAGAATTGAAAATTGTGGGCGCCCACTATAACGGGTGGCTGCATTGATGACATCTTGACCGGAAACGTCTTTATTATCATAATTACTGAATTCTGCCTGAGTAATTAGCTGAGATTGTGATAGTGTCTGCTCCTGCGCACGTCCAAAATATCCATTGATCACTAGATATATACTGATAGCCGCCGCAATAATTAGAATTGTAACAATAACACCTATAACCCACTTTAATCCAATTGATATATTCTCCACTTTTTAACCTTCCTTTTCTTTAATAATTCCCTTATTCTTATTGCTCTTTAAAGTAGATGCCAATTACACTATCATTTAGATCTCTAACGAGTATTGCCTTAAACTTACTTTGAGGTGGAACGTAATACGTGCCAGAATAACTCTGGATATCCTCTTCATCAACCGAGCAGGTCGCTAGTGTTCCTGTTTTTAAATTACCTGTTGTAAAATCCAGATCTCTACATGGCCCGCTTCCGCTGGGACGTATACCGAAATTAGTACGGGTTCCATTGTTATTCTTCTGAACATACAGAACAAAGACATCGTGATTAGAATATCTGCGGTACGCCGTATTTAGCTGGGACCCACTAACAAGTTGATTATCATACGCGGAATACTGCTGATCTGCTAGTTCCATAGCTTGAATGCTAGCTTGATTATTGGCTAATTCCAAAACAGGCATTGTTTTATTCCATAGAAAAATACCAGCAGAAATAATAGCTAATGTAATCAAGATTGAAATTGTCGTTTTCAGAAAGCTTGCTATATTCTCCATTTGAATCCTTCCTTACATAGTACTCGTCACGATTGTTAGTTCATTAAGTTGTTGGAACGCCATGTAGCAAAATGGTAATAGTAAATACAGCATAAACGTCGCCTGTATTGGCAAAAAACCGAACATTTTTCCAAGCGTACTTTTCTTGCTTACAGTCTGTTCATAGTGTTCTTTACGTTGATCCATAGCGAATGCCCGCTCTGCCTCCATATCATCAAAGGCGTTTTTGATTGGTATTAAATCTGCTGCTACTTGCAAGCGGTCCGCAAGTCTTTCTAGTGGTACAAATCTCGCATCCTCCTTCAAATTCTCGAGCGCTTCCCAAGCACCTACTTCATAATCCAGCATGCACCTTAACAATTGTCTTTCAAACAAGGAACTATAGCGATGCAACCATTCGATAATCTCGTATACACTAATACTTGGAAAGTTTGAAAGCATCATAGCAAGTGTATTAAAACCATCGACTTCACTCTGCATTTCCCATCTTTTCACTTGGCTTCGTAATGTAAGGTACAATAGTGGAAGCTGAAAGCTAACTACTCCAATCACAATCGCTATTATGAATTCATACCATTTGTAATATTCCTCTTTATATGCCTCTGTACGCTGCTGTAATTGAGAAATGTATTGAGCTTTATCCATGTTTACTGGTAGAAATGTTTTGCCCTCTAATTGATTTTCTATATATAAAGCAGTTTGATCGGATTCTAATTTTTTCTTAATCATCGTTTCAACCAACGCATTCTCAAAATGATACCTTTCTTCGCTCAGCTCCTTCTGAGAAATCGACTGATTCCCCCCCGTACTAATGCTAATATTAGGGTAGAGAATATTTTGCTTAATAGTATGATGAATGAAAAGTTGCAAAATGACCACGGTAATACATACAGCCAAGGCCATCAAAATCTTCTGCAAATACAAATGATGAAGTGATAAGCCCGAGTTAGCATTTTTCAACTTCTGCATTACCTTAAAATATCTAGGATCATGTTCGGGAGGAACGATTCTATCCGTAAGTACATAGACCCATTTGTACTTTAGAAGTCGTTTTGTCCACCTCCCTTCATCCTTTGCTTCATGAGTATCAGTTTCATCACCTTTAATCAATCGAAGAGCAAAGAAACAAACTAAGAAAATAGCATAAAGTGAGATTAATGTACATATTCCCCAAAAGGAATTATAAAATTCAGATACCATAGGAAATTGACTTTCTGCCCAGAATCGAATTGGGTCAAGCATAAAGATAGGTGCTACCGCAACAAATATGATGCCTGATAACAGCCGATCTAGCTTTTCTCGCTTGCTAATTTCCAAATGAATTTCTTCTCTTATATTTCCCAACATAGATAAAAAGATCGATCGCTCACCTTTATGGATATCGGTGTCTCCATACTCTCCTATTTTGTAGCAAACTCCTGCCAGTTGCTTCATATAGCGATTCGGAGCTACTTCGTAATACTTCAGTAGTTCCTCTTGCGGATCAATCGCATTAAAAATGCCTGCTATTTGTCTTGCATGAGCTGCAACTAAAGGTTTAGAACGTTCAGCAGCATTTTCCAAGCTAACCGTTACCATATGGGTTTGATGATACTCGTGTCTAATATCTAAAATCATGTGTGACTGGTCGTATAGCATTTGCTTTTTCAATCGACCGATAAATATGTCACTTAATATTCCACTTAGGTAGAATGATACAATGATTATTGTTAAACGACTGAACCAAGAAGATGTCCAAAAAAATGACAGTATGGAAAGGGTCACTACACATACAAGCACCATAATTGTCAATGTAGCTGAACGACTTCGTACGACAATTTCATTCCCTGCATGAATTAGGACAAGTCTGGATCTCATACGCTTCTGCAACGTTCTAACAATTGGAACATCTTCCAATTTAGGATATAGCCTTAGTGCAATGAAGTCCCATTTCTGTTCTTTCGGTCTAGTAACCAATAACGCTTTTAAACGGCGCTGCTCTTGATATTGTGAACCTGCTAGCTTCTTCTGTACGATCATAAATATAATTAGCATTACGACCAATAACACCAAACATATACTTATAATCGTTAGCAGCAATGTTTGAAGATTCATATAGCCTCACCCCAATACTTATGAAGAAATGCCCGAAATGCTTCGCCTTCCTCATCGTCCATATGCTTCAACATTTCCTCCGTCTTCCGTTTTGTTAATACTTCACCGGGCTCATAACATCCGTCCTTCCAAATGACAACATCACGATATGAATAAGACTGCCTATCTGTTACTCTAGTAAAATATTCGGTCATAGTATCCATAAATGCATCGAGCTTATCTGTCACATCATTAAAGTTCTTATATTGCTGTGGGTATAGATATTCTTGTTCAAGCGGAATAATTTCCGTAATTCGCTCTATATATCGTTTCCCCGATCGGAGTACAAGATGTACATTAAAGCCCAGTGCTTCAACTACTTGACTTTCAGCTATCTTCTCGTTCGTAAATGCACCTGATGCAATTAAGCTGTTTCGCAGTGCATTAATCAGCTTGTCCAGTGTCTTTCCATGATGTGTAAACAACGTATATTCAGATGCAACTTGAGCAGCTTGGATAACATAACTTACAACGGGATGTGTAGCCGCCTCGCCTACTATATTTACTGCTCCATCGGTTTTTTTCTGAACATCTAGCCCGTCTTGACCACTAACAGAAGGTGTTTCCCGAAAAGATAAAATATTTTTAGTTGGATATAACTTTCTAGCCCAGAGCTCAAATGAGGTTTCCTGAATCCTGATATTTTTTGCTTGAATATATTTGATCAGTGACTTAAGTAGTGTCGTCTTTCCCGAACCTTGCTTTCCTGTTATTGCTGTTACCTGATGTCCTAATACTAAAAACTTCAACAATTGGATAGGCAGGTCAGCACCTGTATCTTTGACTTGATCCTCCAGTTCAACTAAAGTGTCATTGAATTTACGAACGAAGAATGCCCAGCTTTCAGACATTTTTGGCCGAACCACAACAACTCGGCTGCCATCAGCCATATCGTTAACAATGTAACCCCTAGATTCATTGAGTTGTCCTGGGTTACCAAAGCCATAAATATTTTGACAAACACGTTTTAACTCTTGTTCAGAGTTAAATGATAAAAACTCAAGATGTATCGACTTACCACGATAAAACACCCAAACGGCATCATATGATCTAGCGAGATGTTTTCTTTGGTTAACGTATTCATTCACATCTAATGTATGAACTACGTCTGGTGGCATTCCACTCGTTCCACCGTTTACACCGTCTATATTCTGATCTCTTAACTCATCAATTACACCCAAGCCTTTATAAATTTGATACACACGCTGTACCACTATGTCCAATTTGTCCTGAAAAGTAAGCCGCGGCCTTTCAGTTTTATAGATGTTTCGGATCGTTTCATCTGTGATTTTAAATCCCTTTGTACCATCCGAATAAACCTGCAGCTTATCCAATTCATATTTCGCCATTAACTGGTTGAATGCTTCCTGCTTAAATTCCTTCTTGTATGTATATAAAAGAATTTCAAAGTAATCCTGTGAAGTCAGCCTTTCCGCATATTCAAACATCATAATGGAATTAATGTTGTTCTCGTTAATACCATACGTATCAACCAGTAAGTCTCTAATATAAAGCTTAACAAACTTCTTTGCCGGCAGATCGCCATGCATACAGCTTCTTAGTGCTTTTTGTAATTCTCTCCGTCTCGCTTTTCTTCTGTTATACTCTTCAAGGCTACTACTGCTATCATATAAGGACGTAGCAATAATTTCTTCGAATGCTCTTCGAATAAAAAGTACGATTTCTGGCAGGTCATATTTAACTTCAGTATGCAAAACTGGCTTTTTCTTTGTTCCTAACCAAAAATATAGCACTATGATAGCGGTGCCGATAACTAGCAACAACAGCAAAAAATTAACCATCTTGTAAGTCCTCCGCCACAACATAGAGGTCTAAAGAATCAATGATTTTTGAAGCAAGCATACGAACGGATTCCGTAAAGTAAACCTCATCACTATACTCTAGAAATCTCTTTTTAACCGCTCTTGCTTTTAGCATAAACTGTACAACTTGTTGCTCGTTCTGTGCATCCATAAATGAAAGATTATGAGGTACATATCCACATTTTTTCTTAGATATAGGAAATGTTCGAGCCATTCGATCCAACGACATTCTAGAAGTCTGATGATATGATCCAATACAATAAAGTAGTTTTTTGGGATCACTAATCGTAAACCACTCAGTCATTGAAAAAAATTTATCTAATATTACTTTATTTTGATTTAGATTAACAACAATTAAATCGGCATGCTTCATGACCAATTGGGAAATCTCATGACTGGTTTCAGATGAAATGTCGATAAAAACTAAATCATAAAACCTTCTGTAATTTTCAAACAATTGATGGAGAGCTTGCTTAAAGGTAGTATCATCTTTGTTTTTAGGTCCGCTGATTAGATCTAATCGATCCTTCAAAATTGATTCAGCGTGATCTCTTATTCCTTCTGCGGTAAGCATTCCACATTGGACAAGTCGATTAATCCCGTCCATACCGACAATAAACGGTGAGGCAATATTATTTTCCTTTACTAAAGCGTATGCACTTTCCAACGTGGAACGTTCGTATTGTGTGTGCGTCATAAGTACTCTTAACGGATAGTCAAGAGCGATTGAAGTTGCAGTAGCAACCATATTTGACGTTGTTCTAGACTGACCTTGTACAGGTCCCCAAAATGCTACTAGCACCTCATGCTACCCCCGCTTCTTCACATATCGCCATAATTTCTTAATATCTGTTCTTTGTATGTTACAAACTGTTTCCAGCAACTCATTTACTGCATCCTCAAAATCTTTGTCTACCTTTAATTGCACTTTACAATCATGGATAGTATTAATTTTGCGTTCTGAACTTGCAAAATAACTAACTAATATGTCCTTCATCGGATAAAGCTTTCGAACGTATTGCAAATTAATTTTACATTCTTCTTCAACAACAACCATCAGCTTAGGATTAATAATTTGTCCATAAAGTATTTTCAAGTTTTCTAAGCTATCGCGATCATATGAAGTTACAAAAACTGCTTCGAATTTGTCCAAATTGGGTGGATACCCTTGATGCCAATCGTAGATGACATAGTCTGCTTCTGGATGCTCACCATTAAAGGACATAATACCAATGCCATCAATTTCGCCATCAAAATACTTATACTGTTTATCGCTATCTGTTACGATTACAATAGAATTCACTCCAGTGCTTCGTAACAATGCGGCTATCGTTAATATATAGTCGTGCTTCTCACAATTACCGGCAATGACAAGCTTCAATTTCATCTTCCTCCCAGCAAATCACCTTCATCTAGCGGCTCATTTGATAATTCTGAAGTATTATCATTGTCATAAGTAAAATCTTCAGAATAATTGTCTAATTCTGGCTGCAGCACGGTTGGATTATCTGTTGACACTGTCTCACTATCAGTGGATATAGTTCTATTCGACGACATCGAAGAGGTTCGTCCTTGATCCGGTTCTATCATTGCTCCAGTTGAACCAGATTTTCGATTGTCAACACCACTACCCGCAGGTGCTTGGGCGCCAATTCTATACTGTTCTTCATCCTCATATGCTTCTAATCTTTTTTCCATTGCTCTACGAAGATCATTTGCCAACTGCCATTTAGCCTTATCTACAATAAGTGGATTCTCTCTAATAACTGTAAGGACATCTAAGTTAGGTATATAAGTAGGGTCAGGTCTCTGTTGTAGCTCAGGTTCTACATAAACCTTCATATATAACTCAGCATAATTCATATACGCGTCCACTAAAGCAGCCTGTAATAAAAGTGCTTCTTCCTCGTTGTCATGGAAAAAAGAATATTGATTGATAACATCAACATCAATTAATTTTTTCTTGGAAATTACGATATAATCTTCACCGTTTGGAAACACGATGCGAATATCAACAACATCATCTTTTTTAACTTTTATAGGCAACTTAACATATTCGGTCTCTTCTACCCTCTCAGAAGGATCCAAAACCTCCTCATCTCGCACCATCTCTATTGTTACCGCCGTTCCAGGAACGGCATTAATTTTCAAGTATTTACCGATAATATCCTCTTTGGACTGAATTAGATTGTCTGGTGCGGCAAACACAGGAAGAACTTCTTCCTTAATATCTGACTCCTCCAACATTTGACCTGCTGTTTTGACAGAAGAAAGGACATAGCCTCTTTTCGATTGATCTTGATACCTTTCTAATTCCAGGTTTTTTTCCATCAACTGTATGCTGAATTGACTTCTTTCTTCGACAAGCTTTGCATTATAATGGCGGTAACTTAAGAACCATACGCTTGAGGTAAAAACCGCCACTACAACCCCAGAAATTAACGTATACCTTAGTAACCTTTTGTTTCTGCGAACTGCCACTTCAAGACCTCCAATTAAAAGTTATAGCGATAAACTTAAGTCCTTTGTTATTAGTACTTGTATGTCCCACCTGTAGCTGTCGCTTTTGCCGCTTGCTCAGCAGCAGCTCGTTCAGCGGCAGCTCGCTCAGCAGCTGCCCGCTCAGCAGCTGCTTTTGCTGCTTGCTCTTGCGAATAAAGACGGTCGGCATAAGATGATAGACTTGATTGAATACTTGCTAGATTACTTTGAAGTTGTTGCATAGACTGAATCCACGCATAAATTTTCCCTTCTAACTCTTCACTTCCAAGCCCAGCCCAATACACATCTCTACCACGAATCGTTTGTTGCATCTGTGTGCTACAATTTTGAGCACTTTGAATTAGCGTACTGCAACTATTACTAAGTCCGTATACATAACTTGACGTAGGCATCTAATTCTCTCCTTTACGGCAATGAAATTGAGCTATCCGGAACAGTCGCAATTCCAATAGCAAATAATATTAATGCTACAAAGACAATCAGTCCTACTATGCCCCATAACATGACCGGCTTACGCCACAGTTTTTTTTCAACTGTTAGTAGGTTCATTACCCAGTCAACAGCAGATCTATCTGGAAACAAAGGGTCATGATGGTTAGGAATAAGTGAAGTTCGAATTTCTGGAAAATCGTTTTTTAATTTCTTCTTAACTTCTTGGTGTCCATTTTCAAGCAGTAATTTGCATCGCTTCTGCTCATAGTTAGTAAGTGTGGCTAGCTTTTCTTTAAGCAACTCATACTTCCACATTGCTCCATTGCCTATGAGAATAGGAATTTGGGTATTCCACCACAATTCAATTCCGCTAGTTTCTTTTTGTTGAATATCTACCCACAAAATAATATGTGAAAACCCACTTGTCATCAGTTCTGAAATATCCCAAGTGTAACCCCTTCGAAAAAATGTAACCCCTTCATATTCAAACATTTTAGAAGAAGCATCTTCCTTCTCACCTGAGAACACCATATCTTCCAGTGAGCTAATTTCTGCGCGATCTTCCCCACAAACCAACGGGTTCCATCCTAACTCCGCAAGACCAGCAGCAATTAGAAAAGCAGCCGCTCCAACATCCTCATCTCCACCAACCCCACTTACTCCGATAATTAATGGAATATGTCCACTTACCGAACTTTGACTAGTTGAAATCATCGGGCTTTCTTCAAGTACCTCATCCAATTCAACAATTTCTTCATTCACTAAAGGAAATGCTTTAATGTTACGCTGCTCAGGTCTAACAGTTGACTCCGTTGAAGCTTGTGGAGTTTTCTTTGCAACCATTTGTGTTGTTTGGCTTTTCGATACATTAGACTTACTTAATGATTGAATGTGTACCGCTTGCGGAGGAGGAGAAGTGTCAGATACTTCGTGATTTTTTATTTCCTCCTTTTTTCTTAACAAGCTTTGCAATGATAACTGCTGCTTCCCTAATACATCATAAAAATCTCTTGTAGATTTTTTTTTCTTCAACCAATTAATAATCTCGTCACTATAGAAGTTTTGAGTGAATTGAAGGTCATGGATACCCATGTTAACCATGCCTCGAATAAACTCAGTATCATCTTGTAGTAACTCATCTAATTGCACAATCAAACGAGTTCGTTTCAAATGCTTCCTAATTAACACCATTAACCCAAGTAGCTCGCCCGAATTAATTGGAACTGTCAAACCCGCTCCACCTTGCATGACAATAATTGCTGAGGTATCCACTTCTTTCGAACGAAAGCCATTAATAAATTTATGTAATGTTTGATGATGACCCGATATGACAAACCCTTCACTCTCGAGAGTTTTCGTTATTAGCAGAATTAGTTCAGGAGAGCACACGAGATGAACTTTCTTCATTCTGATCTCCCCCTTCTCTTATCCTGATCATAGAACCATCACCAATAATTAATTCTTTCAAAAGTTTATTCCCATCCGCTTTTTCCCAGCTTTCTCCCGTATCACTAGCATCAAATTGATAACTATCTGATGTAGGGAGTAGATTGGCAGCATATAAAACTTCAATACAATCATTAATACTAATATCGATTGGAGTCTCAATATCAATGTTTTGATTACTACTCACAATATAAAATGTAATAATCGCGTTACCCATTCCCGTTACCTCCGGTCGTTTCATAAAGATCAGACATCCATGCATCTAAATTATTAAATATCTGTGATATAGTTGTTGGAATAATAAGCTCCTCTGCTGCATCTGATATCCATAATTCTCCCTCATGAGACCCTGCGATAAATTGTTTCATAGCATTCCACTCACCGTTTAATTGTTCGAAGTTTGCAATCCAGACACCCCGAATGGAATCAACCTCACACAATAGGCAGTCTGCAAATTTTTCAAATAAGCGAGAGGCTAGTACATGAACATCCGATAACATTGTCAATTCATAACGCTCTCCGTCCTTTGAAATGCTCATTTCACAATAATCCTCACCGCAAACGAGATAGTAACATGAGCCCTCTATGCTGCCATTATGATCCCACTTCATTAGGTAGTAATTTTCTCTACATAAAAACGTATTAACACAACGTCGCAAATCTGCATTCACATGTGCTATCCCGTCAAATCCAATACTAAGAGCACCGTTCCTCTCAAGATTTTTACTTGATGCTGTCATTTCCTTACTATACTGTGGTATTTGTTCGGAATTCAGAATTTCTTTTGGAAGCTCTTCTCCTCCTAAAAGCGTAAATAAATAGATGAACTCCGCTTTCTTTAAAATATGGCTTTTATTTAGAACCTCCATCACGATTCTCCCTCCGGACAATTACACATGTAAAGAAATCATCTTCGCACGAATTTGTTGTTGATTCATCAATAACAAAGCTTCTCCTGACTTTAATCTCTCATTTTCATTTTGTGTATCAGTAAGCCTAGTAGAAAGAAGTGAATGCATGCTAGGCTTTCCACCTGCAATTATCAATAACTTACCATCTTCTAATAATGCATTAGTCAGAGGACTAATCAATGTTAATTTGGATAAAATACTATTCTCACTAGCGCACATTAGAATAACTCCTAAACCATGACCGAATCTTGCTATTCTCTCTAACTGGAACAATGCGTCCTCTTCTAGCTCATCTATGCAGTTTTTTAGATTCGGTAAAAGAAGCAACTTTAGTTGGTAATTATTTAACACATATTCTGCTTCTCCATCATTTTCAAGTTCAAGCTCCCTTACTTTAGATTTTCTAAGCTGTATAGCTTCGATCGTTTCGCTTATATAGCGGGTTAATTGCTCAGTACTTTCCAGCAACGTCATATTACGAAGCTGATTAAGCTGGGAATTAGTCACCTTATCTGACGAGCTAAAAACAGCTATTTCCATTAACTGAACTTGATGAGCTTCTACTAAAGGAAAAGCAATAGATGCTATAACATCTTCACCTTTTAATTCATCTGTATGAGAAATAAAAGCTGCGTTAATCTCATCAATCGGATAGCCTATAGCCTTAAATGTTTCAACATCTAAAGCAATAGGATAAGTGAATGGATCATTATTGCTTTCATATTTTTCAGAAAGCTCTTTCCATGATAGTTCAGACGGTACCACTTCAATTGCCTTCACTTTTTGATCTGGTCTCGCCACCTTCATAGTTAAGCAAAGTTCACGTATTTGATCCGCAATTTGATCATCTGATTGTCCTTTACAAGGCAAGGCTGTATGAAATTCTAACGGAATGTGATCTTTAACAAGCCCGCGTCCAACCACTTTTGCAGGTTCCAACCCTTCCGTCCTTCCAACAATACTGTTATAATCGCTTTTTTCAGCCATTTGATAAACAAGAGATTGTCTAACATTTTGACTTAATCGGTATGGGAAGGAGTTCACGGCATTAGCAGTCGAAACAAAGTAAATACCATAATTGCCACCCTCTCTTACAATCTTAGCTAAATCTACTACGAGTTCTTGATACGTCTCTGAAAAACCAATGTAGTTATCTAACAATAAGAATAGCGCGGGCACTTTCTCACCAGTCGCATTACGATATGAAAGCAGATTGCTAATCCCGAGTTTGGAAAACTTCCTTTTACGCTCTTCAAGCTCTTCTAGCACCATCGCAAACAATTTATTAGTCTTATCCTCATCTTCTGGGTATAAGATATCCGCTATATGTGGGAGTTCATTAAACACTCCAAATGTTCGTGTGCCAAAGTCTAAAACATAAAAGTTTACATCTTCGGGGCTATACAAATATGCCATTGATACGATAATTGTTTTAAGAAGCATTGTCTTGCCACTACTTGGAGCACCATATACAAGTAAATGTCCATCTTTACTAAAATTGATTTCAAGCTTGTACTGTGATTGCTTGGAGGGATCATCTACAAGACCGATCGGTACAGATAAAAAGTTACCAGTTATCTGATTCCATTTCTGACCATCCCATCCTTCGCCACTTGTACGTAACTCGTCAATCGTAATAACTTCCGGTAGCGGAGGGAGCCAGAGTTGGAATGCTTCAGCTATACCATTCGATTGCGCTTGCTCCGTTAAGTAATTAATTACAGCTTGTAATTGTGTTAGTTTTTTCTTTGAGTTTGTGTCCTCTTCAGTACGAAGTAAATTGGTTAACTTCGTTCGTTTTCCTACCAGTGAAACGATATTTACTTTCACTTCTGGTTCTGCAACGTCCCCACTACTATAAGGAGCACCACTCCATGAGGATTGGAATAGGGAGAACACTTCGTTGTTACCAACTTGTAAATACCCTCTTCCTTTCTCTTTGATTTCAGATGCTTCTGGACGCTTTAGCATTTCCTGACTGTCTGAAGCAGTTTGTACCTTTAAGCACAGCTTAAATCTAGAATTACTCCAAATCTGATCGTCTACCACACCCGATGGTTTCTGGGTAGCTAGAATTAGATGAATACCCAAGCTTCGTCCTACGCGAGCTGCGCTGACCAATTCTTTCATGAAATCTGGCTGATCAGACTTTAATTCTGCAAACTCATCAACCACGAGAATAAGATGCGGTAGCGGTTGAGAGACGATTTTCTCGCGGTACAATGGAATATAGTCATCAATATTTGTCACATCCGCATCACTAAAAAGACGCTGTCTTCGTAACAATTCACTCTTAATCGAAGCAAGTGCACGATTAATTTGATTCCCACCTAAATTTGTTATTGTACCAACAAGATGAGGAAGCCCTTGAAAAGCATTCGCCATCCCCCCGCCTTTATAATCAATAAGTACAAATGCAACTTCATGTGGATGAAAATTAACCGATAATCCAAGCAGTAAAGATTGAAGCAATTCACTTTTCCCTGAGCCCGTAGTACCAGCTACAAGTCCATGCGGCCCGTAACTTTTCTCATGCATATCAAACATTTGAGTTTTTCCTGCAGCCGCAGTGCCTAGTGGAATTTGCAGAGAACGATTAGCTTTGTTCGTAGTCCATCTCTCAATAACACGAAGTTCCTCAACAATTTCAATTTTAAAGCTTTCAAGAAATGTAACCATTGACGGTATCGCTTGATTATCCGAAGCTGATTTAATATGTAATGGAGCCATGTATCTAGAGAATACTTCTGCAGTGTCAACATTCTGCTTATCTACTACAAATTGTGATAAAGATTCATTTAATATTCCTAAGGTATCTTTTCTCAGAGCTCCTATTTTATCTTTAATCTCAAAAATAACTTGGCAATTGAGTGGTAAAGCCAAATCAATCCGCTCCGAAATAAAGATACTTGTTGCACTTAAAGCTGGGTTGTTATCTAGCAGAATTGGCATTATATCAGAATTTTCCCAAAGCTCAGGTGCTAGCATTAAAAACAAATAATGTGGCGTTTTAATTTGCATATTGCCCATATTGCTTTTACTTTGCTCTCTATTTCTAAGCAGTGGTAATAGCTCTTCTGCCACATCTGCAGCATCGTAAGTATTGGTTGCAATAAAACGCTTATCTCTATCCTTATTCCATGTATGTGGTAACCATTTGATCCATTCCCAATGAACCATTTCACCAGCAGGTAACAATGCAACCAACCTTACATCGTCATACCCATGGTGAGTCGTTACTTGAGTTATTATAGCGTTCAATACTTCTCGCACTTCCGAACGTGGGCCAAACAATCCCAATGTACTGATAGTTTGCAATGGAAGAACCACTGGAATATCTTTCACATAATTCATTTCACTACATATTGAAACTGCTATTTCTTCTAAAGGATTTTTATCATCAATCGCTCTTGTTTTAGCCGCAAAAGCAGGCTGTAAAGCTAATGGTTGAACACCAATACCCAAACGCGTAGTAAGAAAATCAGCTTCAACAGAAGTTCGTTCCCATAGTTGCTTCTTTGTATGTTTTACAACCTCAATACATTCTTCAATAGAAGGATATGTATGACATAGAGCTTCCCTTTGTTGGTTTCCTGCTTCGTTTAGGTCGTTACGGACCTGAAATAAATAATCTAGGTACTTCTTCTCTACATTTTTGTTATGTGCATGATGTTTTTTAACGCTAGAAGAATAATTCAATACTGATATTATGACAGTTACTAGCGTCATTCCGATCATAGAATACATAAACCTAGTGTTATTAATTAATATTGCACTAAATATCGACACTGTAAGCATTGCAAGCGGCGGTACAATAAGAGTTAGCCACGAAAAGGTTGGTTTAGCTGAAGGACGGGCAGGATCTTCAAGCTGTAATACTCCTTCTGGATAAGGAGGTATTATTCGTGGAGTTCTCAGAATTTGCGTTTGTCTTCTTGTTTGATTATTCATTGTTCATCCTCACCATGTAGGTATTTTGTTCCATTTATCATCATGATTCGACGCGTACCATACATTTTCCTCCATTTATGTATAAAACATTTTAAATAAACTCATAAATAAAAATTAGTCATTTAACGTTAGTAATGTTAATTATTTATAGTAGATAGTTTTTTCATCTAATTGTATAGTCCATATACCTGATTAAACTAATATTTGCTATTGACAATTGTTCATATTTAGGAATTATATATAAGATAAAGTAATATGTAGATTTTTGTGGTCAACACAAAAAAAGGTCGACTATGGCTGAATTCTGACCATAATCGACCTTTTTCTTCGTAACGTTATTTTGTTAATAAGATAAACTTATCTAATGATGCTGCCATTTACATTTTTTATAACGAGATCAAATGTTTAAGCTGCCTCACTTAACTGCTTTGATGCCTTCGGTTTTCTAAAGGATACGAACGTATAGATAACTAACGCAAACCAGATAAACGAGAAGCTAACGAACTGCCCCTCTGTAAAAGCCTCGTCGAATACGAAGATAGCGAGCAGCAGGCTTGTAGTAGGCGCAATATATTGAATGAAGCCTACCATTGATAGCGGCAGCCTTTCAGCTGCTCTTGCAAACCAAAATAAAGGAAGCGCAGTAAAAGCGCCGGATAATAGCAAGAGAACGATAGACCCTCCAGATAAAGTAAGGACGGTCGCATTGCCATCGACATAGATGAAAGTCATATAGATCATTGCAATTGGAACGACGATCATCGTTTCCCAGGTCAGACCTAAGAGTACATCTAATTGGGCTACTTTTTTTGCTAAACCGTATAATGCGAATGATACTGCGAGTACAATAGCAATCCAAGGCACATGACCATATTGCACTGCCATCAACAAGACGCCAATTCCAGCGATAATAATGGCAGCCCATTGCCCCGCTCGAAGCTTTTCCTTCAAGAATACAACAGCAAATACGACGCTAATTAGCGGATTCATATAATAACCTAGGCTTGTCTCAATGACATTGCCATTATTAACTGCCCATATAAATATAAGCCAATTGCAGGTAATAAAAATGGAGCATAGTAAAACGGCCACTCTGCTTTTTCGATCTTTTACGACGCTTATAAGATGCGTCCAGCGCTTGGCTACTGTAACAAACACAGCAACGAAAACAAAAGACCACAAAATGCGATGGGCTAATATTTCGCCTGCTGGCATCGTTTCGAACAATCGCCAGTATAAGGGCAGCAACCCCCAGGATAAGTAAGCTAATAAACCATATATGATGCCTTTCTTCATGTAAAAACTCCTCTAGCTGATTCTCTTAAGACCATCAGAAAATTATATAACAGCCTACCTCCTATTGTAAAACAAAAAAAAGAGAGCTTCTAAAGCTCTCCTCTATAGGCTGGCTGCAATAACTCTTGAGTGGGCTGTTCCACTGGTAGCTCATAATATTGCTGCTGAACCGATGATTGAATTTGATCCTGGTACGACACTGTCTGATGTGCTTGTTGATAAGGTTCATCTACATACATGATTCTGCGTTGAATTTGCATGAGTCCGTTCACGACGCGAAGCGCGATCCAATATAGCACAACGCCTACGCCTACGTACAGAAGATATTGCTGATTATAGGTCCAATCGATATGAAAATAACTGAAAAAGCTATTTTCCAAAATATCAAGCTGAATTTCATTCATTAAAATAATATGCACAACAGGAAGTGCAATAAATCCAAGTCCTAGTGAAATCGCAGTTACTGTAATAACAAAAAACACAATGCTTGTTACAAATCTCATTAGTACAAGCAGCAGATTTCTGATGAATAGTCCACCTTCAAAACCTCTCACCATTCGCATAAACCAGTTTTGTCCAGCTTCAGACTGTTGATTGCCGGTAGATGAAGTAGCAGGAACAGCCGGTAACCCTAATATTTGCCGAATCATGCTTTGTTCAAAATTTACAATCCCATTTAATAGCTTAGCTACTCCAAAAAACAGAGGTATTCCGATAAATATCGGAGTTAAACCAATCGATAGAGTAAGCCCCGTTATCGCTACTGTAAAATAGATAATCCCTAACGGTAAAGATAATAGAAAATAGAGGATCGTTGCATAGGTTTTTGGATTAAAAAGCACCCAATGTACTTTTCCTGTCGGCGTTTTGGCATTGGCTTCAGTTGCCATCATTGTTTAACACTTCCTTTGGATTCATAAGCTCACGCTCTAAGTTATGAATCCATTATAACCGTATTATTTGACTGTCATAACCGACTTAGGAACAGTTCAAACCCAGCCTTTAGCCTAGGACTTTATCCAAACTTTTTTGGACGAATATTCAATTCTACATCTCGTTCTAAATAATTTAATGACATGATGAAAAAAACAATTGATGCAATCATTCCAAAAACTGCTCCAAATTTGGTTGAAGTAAAATAAAAATCGGTTGGTTCCGGATCAACAACATCCAATCTATGAGACATATAAAATAAAGCCATCTGCAATGCTTTTACGCTAAACAATAACCAGCTAACAATAAAGAAAAGCACCGAAATAATAAATAAAGCAACATTACCCTGGTTTTCATGATATTGTTCGTAAGCTATAGTAACTAGATTACTAGGGTGATAAAATTCTTCTCCTGGAGAAAGCGCCCTTTTATTGTCAACATACATTGATATTCCGAAATACATTTCACCATTTTCATCAAATGGAACAAGAAAGTCATCGTTGTTAAGATTTTTCACGGTATAGTAATTTCCAGCCGGATATAAAACATTATATGCATCCTCATATCCAATTGTCTGCTCCCCTTTGACGATATAAAGTTCCCCATTAATTTCAATTTCTTTATAGTCTTCAAAGGCTGTTAGCTTAATGTCACTTGCATGACTTGTTGTGTAGACAGTGACGTTTTCTGAAGAGCTAGCTTATATTAACAATAAAAGCCTAGAGGTTTGCATGTACGCAAACCTCTAGGCTTTATCAATCTTTAGCTAGTATAACACTATTCCAACATCGTTTTATCTCCAAATTGTGCTTCCCACGCCGCTTTACGCTCATCAATAATCGCTTGACCGCCTGAGTTGAGATAATCCTTCATGCCAGAATCATATACTTCGTCAAACTTGTCAACAGGTGCTACAACCGCTTTGTTCAAGATCGTATCACGTTTCTCTTTAAGTGCTTGACCTTGCCCGTCTTCTGCCTTGATTTCACCTACATTGACATTTTTTCCTATACGTCCAGCATTCGTTGTAATTTGATGTGCTACTTCAATAAATCTTGAGTCAACACCAGCATAACCGTTAGCAATTGATTTAACTGTTAACTCAGGATCACCTAGATCAAGACCATTGCTTGTAATTGTGTAGTCGATGTTTGCAGGAGAGTTCATAATTTTTTCGCCTGTTACTGCAAGTGTCTTCAAAGAACCGTCAGCCAACTTTTCGTGAGTAACGCCTTCTTCTCCAAATTGCAGGAATACGCGATTTTCAAGCTTGGAAATCCAATTCACATAGAACATTGAAGCAATTGGTTCTTCGTTTGTAGCTGGGAAGAATATTTTACGGTCAACAGGACCTGATAAAAACTTCTTGTAAATACCAGCATCGTTGGCAAATGGTTCAATTGCAATATAAGCTGCATCTGGACCAACAAGTCGTTGAAGACTTGCATGAATACTATCGTCACCGTTACGATATGGGTAATCCCAGTTGTGTATAAATGCGCCAACCTGACCCATTTTCATCAGATTATCCTCAGTTGTATCTCCAGCAGGATAAAGAGAGAAATCTTTCCAAATTAAACCTTCGTTATACCATTCGTTCAACTTTCTTATGCCTTCTTTGTAATTCGGAAGAAGGAAATGGCGATCATCAAAGCCATTGATATAAATGTCCTTGTCTGTTATATCATTAGGCACAAAGGACGTAGTCAAATGATCTGCGCGCCAGCCGACGTCAAAACTCGTTGCAAAAGGAATCATCTTATCCGCATCTGCTCCCAAAAGTGTGGAAGCATTGTCTTTAAATGCGATAAGCATGTTTTCAAACTCTTCCAAAGTTGTTGGTGCTGGAATATTGAGCTGTTTTAACCAATCCTCACGTACAAACGTATTAATACGGTTAAGGACATTTAGTTTAGCTTCCAACGCCCACAAGGTTCCTGTGTTAGGATCCTGGTCCCAATAGATGTTTGTTTCAGTTAAATAATCCCACATATCTGGGAAAAGGTCTTTGTTTTCCTCTAGAATAGGGGCTAAGTCAAGAACACCACCCATATTCGCGTAGGTTTGAATTGTTGGATAAGAGTAGGTAATACTGATATCCGGTGCTTGATTCGCTGCCAAATAGTTGTTGATTACCTCGCCCTCTGTCCAACGTGGAACAGGAACAAAAGTAACTTCTACATTATGATCACGAAGCATTCCGTCTTTAATATATTGTGTATAAAAGTTATCCTCTGGCGTCGTTCCTCCGTCATTACCACGGTCATAAATCTCTACTGTAATCTTCCGAGTTTCCTTGAATTTCAAATCAGAATCGAGTCCTAACGCTTCTAGTCTCGCATCGTTTCCGTTTTCAGAGGTATTATTAGATGCAGGTGAAGAAGCTGCTGGATCTGGTGAAGCTGATGGAGCTGGTTTGGAGCTGGTGCATCCTGAAAGTGCTAAAGCAATAGCAGTACTAATCGTCAGAATGTACATCCCTTTACGAAATCCCATGTTTGTTCCCCCTCATTCTTATTTGTTTTTTGGATTGATTTATAAAAATTGACATCGTCAATTTCTACCACGATTTAGAACCTAACCTTTAACCGCTCCGATTGTAACACCGGAGATAAAGTACCTCTGCAGCCACGGATATACGAGCAAAATCGGTACTGTTGCAAACATAACGGTTGCTGACTTAATCGTTTCAGATAGGCCTGGGCTTGAAAAACCTTCTTGTGTAGCCACCTCAACACTGCTGATACTATTAAGTATGTTGTAGAGCAGCAATTGAATAGGGAAGTAGTCTCTATCAGACATAAACATCAGTGCATCCGAGAAGCCGTTCCATCGACCTACTGCATAGAAAAGAGCCAACGTTGCAAGAACAGGCGTAGAAAGCGGTAGATAGACACTGACGAGCACTCTAAGCGGTCCTGCTCCATCGAGTTCAGCTGATTCTCTTAGACTATCAGGAATCCCAAATAAGAAGCTGCGCATGATGATGACATAAAATACACTGATGCTGTTTGGTATAATCAGTACCAACGGATTATTAAGCAAATGTAGCTCTTTCAATAGCAAATAGGTTGGGATTGTACCCGCACTAAAGTACATCGTGAAGATAATAATTGCCATGATAAGCTTTTTACCTTTTAGGTTGTCATAGATGAGTGGGTATGCGCACATAATCGTCATAAACATGGACCAAACTGTGCAGATCACAGTTAGTATTGCTGTCCATAACAACGACCACGTGTATTTGGAATCTCCAAGCACAGTCACGTAAGCATCGAAATTAAGTCCTTTTGGCAAAAGTAACACTTCATTTCTCACTAAAGCATCCGCAGAGCTTAAGGATCGTGCCAATATATTCAACACCGGAAGAAGACATGCTAGAACACACAATACACAAAATAAAGCGATAACCCAGTCTCCGATTTTAGTACTTTTTGATTTAATCATGTTACAGTCCTCCTACCAGATGCCACGATCGCCAGTTTTTTTTGCCAGAGCGTTTGCTGCAAACAAAAATATGACGCACACGACGGATTGAAATAAACCTACTGCAGTGGAGAGTGAGAATTGCAATCCACGAATACCGTTGTTATATACGAATATGGAAATAACGTTAGAAACATCTGAAACTAGCTTATTGCTGAGTGCGTAAGGTCTATCAAATTCACTACCTAAAATTTGACCTAGGCTTAAAATCAGCAAAATAACGATTGTAGGACGAAGTCCTGGTAGCGTAATGTGCCAAATTTTTCGTAAACGACTTGCACCATCTACCGATGAAGCCTCGTAAAGTTCTGGATTGATCCCTGCAATGGCTGCTAGATAGATGATGGTATTCCAACCACAGCTTTGCCATATGCCCAGAACAATGTAGGTGACAACCCAATACGCAGGTTCATTGAGAAACGGAATTGATGCAAAGCCCATTTTGTTGAGCATGATGTTGACTAACCCAGTAGTCGGTGCAAAAAGTTGAAGTGCCATACCAGAAATGATAACCCATGATAAAAAGTGTGGCATATATACAACCGTTTGAGTAAACTTCTTAAAACGTTTGAACGCGAGTTCATTTAAGATAATGGCAAGAATGATAGGTGCAGGGAAGCCAATCAGTAAGTCAAGAAAGTTAAGCATAATGGTGTTTCTAAGTGCATAAAGAAAGTCTCGATTGGAAAAAGCCTTAATAAAATATTCAAATCCATTATTGGCTGCCCAGTCCATCGCCCATGGACTTTTCACAATGCTATAATCTTTGAACGCAATTTGAATGTAGCCCATCGGTACATAACGGAAAATGATAAAGAAGACCATCGGGAGAAGCAGCATTGCATACAGGATCCAGTAACGTTTCATATAGGTGAGCGATTTACTCATATTTGTAGTTAACATATCTGTCCCGCCTTACATATAAATTTGTATTCCCTTTTCATCTTCGATTTCAGACTTTCAATAGAAAACATTTTCACTATAACAGTAAGCTCTATGCCACGCATTCTCTCATGGCATACATTACAGTAAGCAACGCTGTTTTCTGTCGTTCATGGCATGTTATTGTCTACACTTGTAAGCGCTGTCACATAAATCGTTCTTAATCTACAAGTTTTTACAAAATTCTTTATCATCTCCAGTTATCAAAATTTCTCCCCATCGAAAACACCTTATCGATTATAGTTAAAGCGTTTTCAAAAACTGAAAACTATAGGGTGTAATTTAATATGTTTTTCCTGTAAAATTGATCGTGAAGCCCCCCGATAAAGTTAGCCATCACTTTGTTCTTTAATATAATTTAGCATTGAAGATACTTTCCGACAATAGTCTGAATATAGTTAACCGTGGCTAATTAAAGATAATTTTTTTGTAAAAACTATCCTATATTAATCTGGTTGTTTTCTAAGACATTGTGATGGTGAATATCCTTTGATCATTTTAAATTGCTTTCGGAAGTGCGACAGATCTTTATACCCGCAACGCTCTGCGGCTTCACTTACGTTACACTCGCCATTTTGCATCATGTCCTGTGCATGATTAATTCTCGTTTGTGCCAAATATTGATTGACCAACATCCCCGTTTCATTTTTAAATAGTGCCCCAAAGTATACGGTATTAAGCCCTACCAGATTGGCAATCTCTTTAACAGAAACATTGCTCGCGTAGTTTTCAGATATATAGCCAATAGCTTTTTTGACCCGATAATCTGTACTTGTGGGGTCTTTTTTTAAGAGAATCAGCTCAAATAATCTGTGAATAATAACAAGCAGCAGACCTCTAGTTTTTATAAGATACCCGGTTTCCTTACGTACCCAGGCATTGGATAGCTCGCGAAAGAGCCCGATCAGGTCGTTTTTAATCCCAATGTGCGTCAGCAAAGGAAGAGGAAAGTCGGATGCTAGTTGTCCGTTCATTTCATAAAGATTGAAGTTAGCAGAGTACAAGTTCATCAGGTCATCGACGATGCAATGGGCCTTACGGATACTTCCACTTGGTATGCAAAGAAGATCCCCGCGCTTCACCTCGTACTGCACGCCATTAATTACGTAGATTCCTTTCCCTTCTATGACATAAGTGATGTCATAAAATGAGATTTCATTTTCTGCGATTTCCCAAGTTGGTGTGCACTTTCTATAGATTAAGTAGCCGATATCAGGAACTAAGAAGTCGTTAATTTCCACTGTCAAATTAATCTTCCTCCCATATAATATCTTTGTTTTATACCCTATTACTATAATTCAGCCTTGTCAATACTTATCCTTCTACGCTAAACATCGTTTCGAATTGGAGAATTATGTTATAATCGATAGTAATCTGTATATGAAAATCCACCTTGGTAATGCAATAGAGCTATCATTTATTTAATAAAGGAGAGAAAAAGTGTGAGCAACTTATCCATTGAAAAGCAAAGGGAAATTTCGGCAACAACCAAGACAGTATGGAACGTACTTACTAATCCTGACTTCATCAAACAATGGTTAGGAGTAACTGTTGAAACGGATTGGATTGTAGGTAGTCCGATTACTTTCTCATTCACATGGGAAGGTAAAGAATTTGAAGACAAAGGTCACGTCCTTAAACATGAATTACAAAGCGTATTCTCATATGATTACTGGAGTGGCTTTTCAGGCACTGCTGACAGTCCGGAAAACTACTCAATCATAGAGTTTAATCTTATTAATAACGTTGAACAGACAACACTAAGATTAAAACATAGCAACTTCTCTACTCCAACGATGTATGAGCATTCGGACAAAAACTGGGAAGAAACTTTAGATGTTATTAAAGGATTGGCAGAGGAACCCAAGAACTAAAAGAGGGGCACCCTGGGTGCCCCTCTTTACTATTTAGTCAAATTTACAATCTTTAAGCGGAATGACTTTGGTCTTATACACAAATTTATAGCCTAGCCATACACCTAAAAACAAAGGAATTCCAATATAAGAAACAAGCAAGCCATACCAATCGATCGTTTCTCCAGTAAAAGCTTTAAAATTCTGCCCTATAATAACGAACATACATAATGCAAAGGCAAATAGTGGACCAAACGGGAACCACTTCGCTTTATAAGGAAATTCACTTAAATCCCGGCCTTGGGCAATAAATGCTCTACGGAAACGGTAATGACTAATTGAGATTCCGAGCCATGTTATAAATCCGCACATACCTGAAGCATTTAGCAGCCATAAATACACTACCCCATCACCGAAGAAGGAAGCTAGAAATGCAAGCATGCCGACCGCAGTAGTAACTAGCAGCGCATTAATAGGAATACCACGTTTATTTAATTTGTTTAGAAACTTAGGGGCTTTTCCTTCTTTGGCAAGTACCCACAGTACACGTGTCGATGCATACATCCCCGAGTTACCAGCAGACAGCACCGATGTCAAAATAACGGTATTCATAATCGCAGCTGCGAATGCTAATCCTGCTTTTTCAAATACAAGCGTGAACGGACTAACTGCAATATTTTCAAGGCCGCTTTGCATCAAGCTCGGATTGGTATATGGAATCAACATGCCAATTACGAATATTGTAAAAATATAAAAAATGAGAATACGCCAAAAAATTTGTTTAATGGCTTTCGGTACATTCTCACTTGGATTCTCACTTTCCCCCGCTGCAATACCGACAAGCTCAGTTCCTTGGAAAGAGTAACCGGCTGCCATAAAGATACCAAGAAACGCTAGGAAACCACCGTGGAATGGACCTCCATCTAGTGTGAAATTACTGAAGCCAGTTGGCTTTGTGCCGCCCATTATACCAAATATCATAAGCACTCCAACAACCAAGAAGATGATGACAATGGCAATTTTGATCAATGCAAACCAGTATTCTGATTCACCATATCCTTTAACAGACAATAAATTTAACCCAAAAATAATGGCAAGAAACAGTAAGCTCCACAGATAAGAAGGACTATCAGGAAACCAATATTTAATAATAAGCGTTGCTGCTGTAAGCTCCGAGGCAATCGTAATCGCCCAGTTAAACCAGAAATTCCATCCCAAGGCAAAACCCAAGGAAGGATCCACAAAGCGGCTCGCATACGTGTTAAAGGATCCCGCTTCTGGCATATAGGTTGCAAGCTCTCCCAAACTAGTCATTAGGAAATACACCATAATACCTACCGTTAAATAAGCAAGAAACGCTCCCCCTGGACCAGCTTCTGCTATTGCACTACCGCTAGCAAGAAACAAGCCTGTACCAATCGAGCCTCCAAGTGCAATCATGGTGAGATGACGAGCCTTGAGTCCACGTTTCAGCTGCTGTGGCTCAGTCGAATGGTTTGTTGACATTAAAAACACTCCTTAATCATGATGTCGATCTACTGTGTTCTGGAGTGGGAAACAAGAAGAAACGGTAATACTGCCTTTCAGAACATACGTTTCTTATGATTACAAAAAAAACGCTCACAGAGGTGAACGTTTACTATCATTCCCATCTTATCTTCTTTAAAGATAGCTCACACAAATTTTCTCAAAAATTTGTGACAGTCCTGCACCTTCCGGCAACAGTCCCAGCATAATTGTCCAGAGCAACAATTAAACTTCGGCGGTAGTTCCTTTCAACAGCTTCATTGACGTTCTCTGCGTCTCCACTCATTTACTTCTAACTCCCGCGACCTCTACCTCATCGTTGATCGGATGAGGGTCATATTCAATTTATTTTACTAAAACATTATAACGAACATTGAGAAGGTAAACAACGGTATAAAAAGTATATTAGAATCCAAAATCGATGATATGTTTCTTGGATTTTTTGGAGTTGAATTGAGCATATGGGCACAACTAATACTGACCAATATTGTTGGTAATACCTAAAACTTCGAAGCAATACACTATTTGTTAGTGATTTGGGTCTGCTTCTCACTTACCTCCCACAAACGTTTTGCGCTTTCCATGTCCTGTGCAAGCACAGAAGGAACTCCTAATTTCATGTTGGTATAGTAGTTGCCATTATGACCGGGAATCTCTCCTGTGTTCGCCAACCATATTAATGTTTCGGCACCTTTCTCTGGACTGATGGAAAACATTTTCATAATGGACATGGTTAAACGAGCTGCTATCCCATTGTTTTTGTTAAAATTCGTGGCAACTAGCCCCGGATGGAAGCAGTATGCTGTAACTTTGCTCCCTTCCAGCCGTCTCGCTAATTCTACGGTGAATAAGATGCTAGCCAGCTTGGTTTCACCGTAACGATATGTTGGGCCTCCCATTAATCTTTTTGGGAAACTATAGAGATGTTTCGCACTGAGATCGTCGAAATTAATCCCTTTCTTAGCCATCATGTGGTTGTCGGATACGGTTGTAATAATACGGGCGTTCCCGCTTTCCTTTAGCCGATCGAGGAGCAGTGTCGTTAATAGGAACGGAGCCAGATGATTAACAGCCCAAGTCATCTCGATGCCATCGATGGTCAGTTGTCTCCTTTCGAACATGGCGCCCGCATTATTGATCAACATATCCACTCGGGGACAATTGGCTAGAATGTCTGCAGCCACTTTGCGTATGGACTGCTGGGAAGACATATCAGCCAGAAATACATCAACAGTGATATTTGCGCTGGTTGATGCTTTGATCTGGGCTGCTACTTCATTCGCCTTGGCCTGATTTCGTGCGATGATTCCCAGGTTTGCACCTAGCGATGCAAACTCCTTGACTGCAGCTAAACCAATACCGCTAGTTACGCCAGTAATCACTATATATTTGCCTCGTACCGACCATTTCGTATCCATTATAATAATCTCCTTGTTTTTAACATTAAGGACGCCCTGTTACAATCCGCAATAAAAGATCTACCTCCGGCATTTCATAGGCTTCATCCTCGTGGATATTCAATGTCATTAGAGCAGTAATAACTGTAAAATAGGAGGATATTAACTTCCGTGGATCACCCGGTGCAAATTCCTTCGCTTTCTGTCCCTCAATGAATAGTGGCTCCAATATGTCGACTACATAGGATTCCAAGGAATATTGCTCAATAAGCTGTTTGGCTTTTTCAGGTACCCCATCCGATGTACGAGCCTGGTGAATCAACATGAAATAAAGCTGACCTTCACTATCAAGCTGGGTTATAGCTTTTAATTTTTCAATGGGTGATCCAGGTATTTGATAAATGTTCTTCATATTATCTATTGATTCTTGAATCGCCTGCTGAATAAGAATAACGAATAGCTCATCTTTAGATTTAAAGTAATGGTATAGGAGACCTTGACTAATACCTGCTTCTATTGCAATCATGCTCAATTTTGTCCCAATGATGCCTCTCCGTGCAAAGATTTTGAGGGCTGCTTCCATAATCTGTTCTTTTCGTTCATCACGAATATGTTGTAGCTGTTCTTCGTTCAAAGGTGACAATATAATTCGCTCCTTTTTCAATTCGTTTATATCACTTGTCTTTAACCTTTCAGTGGAAAGGTAACAAAGGATGCATCAGGGAAGGAAGGTAATCTGTTCAAATACTCTTCCAATGTTTGACCCTCTTTTTGTAAAAAGTCAGTGAACCATTGTTTGTCTGCGGTAGTAGCATCAGCTAGAATAGAGCTTACCATTTGTTGATTAAGCATTAAAGTCGGGGAAAACAGTAATGAATTTACACCCCAATACAATAAAATTTGCTCAAAATCACGTTTCACAGTTGATTGTCGAAGATACACATTAAAGTATTTTTGGACAAAATCAATCCCTACCATTGGTTGACCCTCATATTCCACTCCTGACCATTGTAAATCAGACACGCAATTCAACCACCAAGCAGGCGCAATCACATCTTGAAGTCTTTGGAGTGTTTTTTGTTCAAACGAGGCTTTAGGATTAGCGCGTTGTTCGCTTAAACAATTGTCCAGCATCTCTACTTCGATTGCTGCCATAGTCATTCCAAGACCATATATCGGATCAAAATTGCAAAGAGAATCACCCACTACTAATAGTCCAGATGGCCATTGTTCCATAAATTCAAAGTGATGACGGAACAATTCGGATATCCGATAACCTCGAGGAGATGTGACAGGTTCGAGTCCCTTGACAACTTCTGCAATTAGCGGGTCTGCAAGCTGAGCAACGGTTTGTTCAAAATCATTAACATTGGTAGCAGGATAGTTTCCACCCGCACTCCAAAGCAGCACCTCTGCTTTGTTATTCTCAACAATGGATAAGACTCCAGTGAATTCCTTTTTTGAGGGATCCCCATCTACCCGAATAACATCCCATTTATCTGCAATATGGGTTGGAATCTGATAATGCCGAGTACTATATCCAAGAGAAACCTTTAGAATATCAGGTTTGGGTACAGTATAACCCAGTTCCTGAAGCCATGTCACTAGCTTAGAAGATCGCCCGCTGGAGTCCAATACCAGATCCGCTGTCAGTGTTTTCTGTTGTCTTGATTGTCCACGATCTCGTACGGAAATCCCCGTAATCATGGTCTGTTCCGTATTTGTTAGCAGACCAATTACGTCATGTTTGAGAAGAAACTGGACATTGGCAATCCCTTTTACACGTTCACGAAAAACCCATTCCAGCAAAGCTCTACTAAACGTAGCTTCATTCTCTGAGTTTGGCATGGCATGAATTCCATATGGATTGCTCAGATGAGCGGTTTTATTCATTGATGACGGTGCCCCCTGTGCCATTAACTCTTCATTTAATCCAGGAAAAAAACGGTTCATAATCATACTCCCGCGTGGTGTTAGACGATGTGGCTGTTTATCCTGTGGAGTGCCAGAACGATTCTCAGGTCTTTCAGGAAGGTCATCTTTGTCTACGATCAATACTTCACCGTAGTATTTGGAAAGCACCTTTGCAGCCAGTAACCCCCCAATTCCTCCCCCAATGATAATGGCACGTTCTGATTTTCCTTGTGTAACAGCAAAATTCGTTTCGCTCATGATACTGTCCCTCCATTTATAAATTAAAGACATTGGTTGACCGGTTCAGTCATTCAATATTAAAAATAGTTTATTTTTCAAAATTTGTCAACACTAAATCAGACAACTTTTTAAGGGCCTCTTGGTTATTCGAGGAAATTCTATAAAATAGAAAAAACCTTCTCCCTAAGGAGAAGGAATAACCAGAGCTACAAATACTGAACGCCAACCAAGAAAATGGAGATCTAAAGCTACACATCACTCGTGACTTGCCTTTGTTTATTTATCTAAATCATTATAAAAATCTTGTAGCACTTTTCGAACCTCATCTGTAGTCTTTGTTTGCATGAGCTCATCCTTCAACTCATCTGCCTTATCAAATCCGTTAATATAGATCTTAAAAAATCTAAGCAAATGAACAAACGGTCTCGGCTCTAATTCTGTTGAATACTTATCATATAAATCGATATGAAGGTTTAACAACTCAATTTTTTCATCTCTGCTATGATTTGTAGGTTTTTCCTCAAAAGCAAATGGATTATTAAATATACCTCTACCGATCATAATTCCATCTATTCCATATTGCTTTGCAAGCATTAAGCCTGTTTCCCTGTCAGCAATATCTCCATTAATCGTCAATAATGTATGCGGTGCAATTTGATCTCGAAGTTGTTTAATTTCAGGAATCAACTCCCAATGAGCTGCTACCTTACTCATTTCTTTCTTGGTCCGCAGATGAATAGACAGATTTGCAATATCTTGCTGTAAAACATGTGTTAACCACTCACGCCATTCATCAACATGTGTATACCCAAGTCTAGTTTTTACACTTACAGGTAATCCGCCCGCTTTAGCAGCTTGTATAATATCTGCAGCAAGTTTAGGTTGTAGGATAAGTCCACTACCTTTAGCTTTAGCTGCAACATTATGAGCAGGACACCCCATATTAATATCTATACCTTTAAAGCCAAGTTTAGCCAAGCCTATACTCATTTCCTTATAGTATTCAGGGTTATTTCCCCAAATATGTGCAACCATCGGCTGTTCATCTTCCGTAAAGTATAATCTGCCACGTTCACTATATATACCATCTGGATTACAGTAACTTTCCGTATTGGTAAACTCAGTAAAAAATACATCCGGTCTACCTGCTTTAGCCACCACATGACGAAACACGACATTGGTTACGTCTTCCATAGGTGCAAGTACAAAAAACGGTTTAGGTAACTCTTCCCAAAAATTCTCTTTCAACTTTAATTCCATTCCTCTCATTTCCATACGTTAACCGTTAAACAAACAATATTATAACATAATACATCCTCTGAAACGTTAATAAGCCCTCACCTTATGAAAAGATGAGAGCTAGCATTGCTGTGAACAAACTTATTCATCGACATTCGATGCAAGGTGTGCTTGAATTTCGATTACGCTACTTTCGTAGCTACTTCCGTTCCATACGGTGTAAGTCAACTCCTTGCCAGATGGGCTCCACGTAGTACTCAGTGAACTTTCCATATTGGCTGCAATCCGAGTTGATTCGTCAGAAAGCACATCATACACGTACAGTCCCTTAACCATCGCTCCATTAATCTCATCCTGCTTGCTGTACGCAATGAACCGCTGATCTGCCGACCAGGAAATTCCTCCAAGCTCCGCTCCTTCGGCAATCGTCTTCGCGTTTTCACCATTCATATCACTTAACACGATTTCACCTTTGGATTCGCCGTAACGCTCCACCAACAGTTGAGTGCCATCAGGCGACGGAATAATATTGCTTGCTGAATCGAAGCCTAGATCCGTTATCTCCTTTGTTTTCACATCTAGAACCTCCAAAGCCTCAGATGCATTCGTATTATAATAGAGTCTATCTCCGACCTGGGTAACAAGGAAAAGGAAATCATCTTTTATTTCCGAAATCTCTTCGATTTCACCACTGGTTGTAGCCCTATACGCACCTCCAGCATAAGAAGCACCAATCACACGGTCATTATCCACCCATCTTGCACTCATTGCTACAGGAATGTTAACCGTCTCCAACGTCTCTAGGTTCATAAGATAAAACGATGGATCACCGATTGTATATTCCTGATATACTAGATGTTTTTTGTCCGGAGATAAATTAACTCCACCGATATATATGTTCTCCTTTTCTAGCAAAGGCGTAAACGTGTCTGTTTTCAAATTATATTGGTACAAGCTTTGCGGGAAGGTGTCTGATAGCTCCTCGAGCTTCATTTTTCCCAATGCTTCATTTTCCTTCGATACAATGGCTGTCTCCTCGTTCAGCCAGCCATAAATATATATCTTTTCATACTTTTCAATGTTCCCCACCACAATTTGATCTCCTGCTGATGGTGTTTTACTTTCATCGTCAATAACCGTGATTGTCTTTCCTGGCTCCTGAATAACTACTCGATTCTCTCCATTGTTCCCGCTACAAGCAGTAATAGTAAGCAGTAACATAGGCACGGTCGCCATAATAGCTAATTTTGATCTGTTCAACATGATCGCCTCCTTAATGCTTACGATACCAGCTGTTTGTTGCAATCTAACCAAAAGTTGTTTCCAACATGTAAACAATCTTATCTAGATTACACCCAAAAACGTTATAGTAAACGTTGTACCGCTTGCATCTGACTTTACGATAGCAATACTGCCTCCTTGCGTCTCTGCATACCTTTTGGCAAGCGATAACCCTAGGCCAGCGCCGCCGTGCTCCCTCGACCGGTTTTTGTCCACCGTGTAAAAGGCTTCGAATATTTTATCCGCAACCTCGCTAGGAATGCCAATTCCCGTATCTGAAATTTCGATAACGACCTGATCGCCCTTAACAACATTACTAACATAGATATGGCCGTTTGGTTTATTGTATTTAATAGCGTTATCCAGTAAATTTGCAAGCACGATATTCATGTAATCCTTGTCAGCTTCTATATAAGCTTCGTGCAAATCTGTTACAAGTGTCAGACCAAACTTGTCCATCTTCCCCTTTAGACCGCCTAGCACTGACCCGATCATTTGACTTACCTCAAGCCGTTCCTTGTTATATTCAAAATCATACTTCTGCATCGCCGACAATTGCAGCACCTTCTCCACCATCTCATATAGCCTTTGTGTCTCGCTGGCAATATGACTTCTAGCCGTCGTCTGTAATTCGTCGTCATCCGGATACATATCAAGTAGATCTATGAAAGCTTTAATTGAAGTTAGTGGTGTCTTAAACTCATGTGTCACGTTACCAATAAACTCCTTCTGCTGTTGGTCAAGCTCAGATAATTTGTGCACGGCAAGAGCTAGCTTCTCCCGCTCCTTGTCTTTATCCTGCATCGTCATCTTAAGTCGTTCACTCATTGCAGCAATTCCAGCACCAAGCTCTCCAATCTCATCTTTTCGCTTCATTGTAGGAGTTTCGAAATGCCCCTCTCTAATGCGACCTACCGAGTCGTTCAGCCTAATGATACTGCGGGCAATAGAATTAAAGTAAAAGTAGGCCAACAGGAAGCTGAGCACAAACACACCTGCTCCAATATAGATGAACAATTGCTTAATTTCTTCATAGAAGGCATGATGTTCACGAAGAGAATAATAAAACTGAACGACGCCTAGCTGCTCATTCCCTACTCGCAGTGGAGTCAAATAATACATGGACTCTCCTTCTACCAAATAAGCCGTTTTGTTCTCCAGTGCATAGGTTACCGTCTGCTTGACACCTTCGGACTGGTGGGGAACATTCCTTCTGCTTAATACAGTACCGTTGCTATCATATAGAACAACAGGCTGGCCGCTGATCAGCTCCAACTGCTGACCGAATGCATCCCCTTTAGTCGTTAGAAAGTGTTCAGGAATTTTATTAGATTCCGACATGATCGATTGGATGAAATAAACATTGGCCGTTTCGGCTTGGTGAGCTAACAATTGCTCGGCTTGCACCTGCTGATTCCTCTCTATTCCCTGAAGTACGAGCAGACTTAACACAAATACAGTTAACAATAAGATAGCCGCGAGAAATAAACTAAGCTTTAGCTTGATACTAACTTTCACCGTAGCCTCCAACCGCCTTGTAGCCGATGCCATATACCGTTTGAATAATGTCGCCATGCTCCGGCCCCAGCTTTTTACGTAATCTTTGAACATGAATATCTACCGTTCGTGTTCCTCCAAAATAGTCCATTCCCCACACTTGGTCGAGCAACTGCTCCCTCGTATATACCCTCTCAGGACTCGAAACTAATAGTGCAATCAATTCAAATTCCTTCGGCGTCAGTTCTAGCTTGTGCCCACTTGCAACGACTGTTCTCTGCGTGATGTGCACCTTTACCTCACCCAGCTGAAGCTGATCCCGATCCTCCTTGTCTCCAACCTGATGCATTCTTCTTAATAGCGATTTAAGTCTAGCGAGCAGCTCCCTCATATCGAAAGGCTTCGTTAAATAATCGTCGGCACCAAGCTCAAGCCCAAGTACTTTGTTCACGATGTCTTCCTTAGCCGTCAGCATAATGACACCCATTTTGCCCTTAGTGTGCAGCTGTTTCAGCACATCATAGCCATCCATACCAGGCAGCATCACATCGAGAATAATAGCATCGGGCTCAGTCTCGTTAATTCGCTTTACGGCTAAATCTCCACGATCAACTACTTCAACCGTGTATCCCTCACGCTTTAAAGCGTAAGCGATAGCATCCGAGATTGCTTTTTCATCCTCGATGACCATGATTGTTTCATGCATGGCATTTACCGCCTTCCTTAATTTGTATTCTCTCGTTATTATATAAGGTTTGATCTTGAAATTATAATCCGTTTCATTAAAAATAATCAAAGTGAACATATCGTCTTTCCATCTACATTCAAAGTTATTCAGGAGTCAAAGCAAATAAAAAAGGAATTGCCTTAATATAGCAATCCCTTTTCGACTTATTCTTTTGTAGCAACAACCATTATTTCAATCTCATCTTAGTCCTAGCATTTAATTAATTTATCTTATCCCAATCGTTAAATTGAAACGAAATAGTCTTCCTACTATCCAAAATTACTCGTTCGATATGTTCCAAAATCCTCCTTTTATCTATCTTATCAGAAGGAAGTTTAGGGAAACTTGTACAGAATAGAAAATGTCGCGGAATCATATAACTAGGCAAGTGTTTTTTTATTTCTTCTAAAACTTCTTCTCCGTTTTTAAATGTATCATCGATAGTTAATGCTACAACTAATGATTTCTCTTTTTCAATTTGGACTGAAGATACAAGGCAATCGAGTATAGAATTTTGATTTAATAATGCCCGACGGATCTCATTTAAATTAATACGACGTCCAAGTATTTTGACTTCATCATCATTTCTTCCAATAAATTGATAATTACCTTTAGCTCCAAGATAACATATATCACCAGTAAGATAATATCTATCGTTTCCAATATGTATAAATTTCTTTTCATTTTCTTCAGCATTGTTCCAATATTCACGAAGTAATTGATTTCCTGAGATCGCTAACTCTCCAGGCGAATTATCTGTAATTACCCCACCCTCTTCATTGATTAAACAAACCTTCATGTTAGGAAATGGCATACCTATTGGATATAATTCTGTACGATCCGGCTCAACAACATCTACAACATAGGCCATGCAAGCACAAGTTGCTTCAGTTGGACCGTATCCATTAATTATTCTCAAACCATGAACATGCTTTAACCATTCCTGAGCAGATTTAACATGTAGTACGTCTGCTCCAGTCCATATAGCTTCCAAATTACTTAAGTCAAATTTTGATAGAGTCTTGCTCTCAGCAATCATTGTTAATATAGGAGCAACTGCTGTAAAATGCGTTATCTTCTCTTGAGAAATAATATTTAATATGGTAGTTGGTATAATCATAGAATCATACAGGTACACTGTCGCTCCAGAAAATAGCGGATAAAATGTATCGACTACCACCGCATCAAAATAGAACGCAGCTAGATTCAGACATCTTGCACCCACATCTAACTTCATATATAATTTTGCCGAATTACAGAAGGCAAAAATACTTTTATGCTCTATTAATACTCCTTTGGGGCGACCTGTAGATCCAGAAGTATACATACAATAAGCAATACTGTTCTGGGAAATCTGAGGTAAACTCTTTGCTAAATCTTCATGATGTAGCTGCTCCCAAATTGCTTTTTCCTTATTAACTACCTGCTCAAAGCTTATAATTTTTACATTATCTAAAATAATAGAGCTTTTCTCCAACATTGGTTGCGGAGCTATCATTAATGTTGGTTGCATATCATCTATTAAGTAATTTATTCTTTCGAGTGGACTCTTTGGATCAATCGAAACAAATATAGCGCCAATCTTCCAACACGCAAATATTGATATAAACAGTGCAATTTCTTTCTCAACTACAATAGCAACCCGATCTTGATATTCGACTCCAATTTTAAGCATATATTTTGCTAATTTCTCACTGCATTCATCCAATTGCAAGTAATCTATCGAATCAGTTGTGCTCACAATTGCTAGCTGATGTGGATTACTCTCAACAAAAGGCTTTAATATCTCCCCAAAACTGTTTAGATGCACATTATCCCCTCTTTACATCATTTTTTTTTACAGTTGTTAATCTAAATTTTCTCTAAGGTTTTCAATGTCTTCTGAATGCTTTCAAAATTTCGTTCTAACAAATCCTCAGGTTTAAACATTACATCTAATCGTGTTTCCAAAGAAATTGCAAATCTAATAAAGTTCATAGAATCCATCCCTAAATCTTTTAGGTTTTCATGATTTTCAATTTCTCTCCCTGATTTAGATAATTTAATTTCCTCAGAAAGTATCTCCCTAATCATTTGTTCGTAAATTAATTTATCCATATTAGCCCTCTTCTCTTAAACTTGTTAATCCTACAAAATCAAATATTAAAATTGCAAGTCATAGTATTCCAATAAAGTAAATGGTTGATATTTTAATCCTTGTGACATTAATTTGTATGTACTTGGAATCTCATATTTTATTGTGGAATCTTCTCCTTCCTTTAAATGTTTTCTAACGAACTGGATGGCCTCTTCCTTGTATTTATCATGGTCATCAATCATTTCTATTCTCTCGATTATTTCGACTAACCTACGTAATCCTTCAATACAATGTGCAAGATCAAGGGCTACCTTCTCTTTTGAAAGAGTAACTCCATAACCTTCTGAAATTAGCCAATCTAACATCAACAATCCTGTTCCTGAATCAAAATTATTTTGTACATCCGGTTGGGTTGGATAACGAAGCAATCTTTCGTAGAGTATAAATTCAACTATTTCTAGCCCATACGGTATATCATCTTCAAAAGCTGTAATAATCGTTTGACAATCGACTTTTATTTCTTCTAACATTCCAACAAAAAAATTTAATTTCGTTTGAAGATTTGAATGAATTGGTCTTGGTCCACGATGATGGTAATAATCGTGCAAATATCCCCAAATACATCTTGCAGAATAACACTCGCGGGGAGTTAATTGAAATGACCTCCCCCCTTTTTCTCCGACAAGTTGAAATGTAATCTGGCGAGTTATGCTTTGGTAAATATGATAAAATTTATTAAAAAAGAACAATGCAAAATTTTGTATATTGATTTTGGTTTTTGTTGCTACATTTTCTGGAAAAAACACAATACAGTTTCCTGTCATCAAACCTTCTGAACCCAAAATTAATCTAGTAGCTTGGCAACCGTTAAATGGGTGTGGATATTTTAATTCTAATTCTTTTAAAGTAGTATCTTCTTCTCTTAAAGCATAGAAACATTCTAGAAAATATCCACTACGAACAGGTCCATTAGTACATTTGAATGGAGCAATAAAAAACGTATAACAATGATTTTCAGGTGGAGTATAAGCGCTAAGTGTAGTATCAAATTCTGGTCGTTCTGTTAATCCTTTATTTATCCAATCCCTCACATTGTGTTCAAATGCTTCTGCACTCTCTTCTTGACCTAAACGTTGAAAAACCTCCTGGACAGGTGGAATTAGTCGAAGAAGCAATTCTTTTCCTAACTCTTGATCAGTTTCCTTCTCAATAGTACCTTTTCGTGTTTGCAACTTACGGAATGAATTAACTAGTGGAACGATAATTTCATTAATCAAATTTAATTCTGTGCTATTATTTTCATTTATTTTCAGCATCGTTTACTTCCCTTCAACTTAATTATTTTTATTAATATGGATCGTAAAGCCCATAGGAACTTTACCGAAATTCTCTATAATTTTTAGTCCGTATTTTTCCACAAGTGGATAGGTTGTAATACATGCATCAGCCTCCCCATTAGCACATACAATTGCTGCCTGTGAATTGCTATTCACTAACTTAACCTGCTTAGTTAAATTTAAAATTAATGGTGACGGCGCCTTATGAGATGCAACAATCTTAGAATTATTTATATCTATATACTCTTTTGCAGCAAGAACCATATGAAATGTTTCCATTACAAAGCATTCATGTAGTTTTAATTTGTCTAAATTTGAAAAGACAAGGTTATGTAGTGCTGGATATACTACACATCCAAGAAGAGCAGCATCTTGATTTCCTATAACACTCTTTAAAGCAGTCTCTAGTGTAGGATGAAGAACGGTTTCCCCTTTCATCCCTCTATCTGCAAACCATTTACTCGCAGCTTTCTCACAATTAGTTCCAGATGGCCCTAATGTATGAATCGTTTTGATGTTTTGAAGATCATCCTCTAATATTTTTTTAGCTTCCAGCACTGTTGTACCTCCTTAAACTTTTATTAAAGAAGAGTAAAGATAATCCAAATAATATGGGTCCAATTATATAATTGACTAACATATACGACTTACTTATATCTGAGTTTACCAATAGATAAGCTGGGAAATAGGATACAAACATATACGGTATTCCAAATATCATTACTAATTGTATAATTTTATGAAAGATATCAGCAGGATATCTTGACATAACTTGCAGCTCTACTACTACCATCATGGCAAATGCCTGGGGCTTTGCAAAATAAAAACATAAAGGCGATAAACTAATCATAATTGCACATTGAACAAGAATGGCATTAATGACCAGTACTATAAAACTAATCCAGAAAGTAAAATTATAATCTATATCAAGATTAAAAAAGGAATAACATAATAAACTAATGCCTACAATGATTTGCCCCAAAAATGTATGCCCAAAGTGTTTAGAAACTAAGTGAAATAAAGGGTGTATAGGTTTGATCAAATATCCATCCAATTGTCCAGAAATCATTAAATTTTCCATTTCAGTGACGGGATACCAAAACAATGTGCCGGCTATACCAAAACTAAAAAGACCAATACTATACATAAGGGTAACTTCATACAATTCCCAGTTTGAGAGAAAATTAAATTTTCCAATAATAAAGTAGATAACTGCAAAAAAACTTAATGAGTTCAGAATGTTCACTAGCACATCCATAGCAAATGGAAGTTTATACTCAAGTTTCGATTTGAAATACTTGATCACAAATCTTCTATATAACCATAAAGAATCCACTAAACTAGTCTAGCCTCCTTGTATAAGTACCTTTGTACGGCAATTTTTCCATAGATACATAATAATTAACCCCAAGAGCAATAACCATGCTATTTGAATAATGGCATACCTTAAAAATTCTGATTGAGGAATGGTTCCTAGAATCACATTAATGGGCATGAAGTACATGTACTTAAAGGGCAGGTATTCTGAAATATTGTAAATAACCTTCGGAAAGAACCACAGAGGAACGAAATAACCAGACAGTATATTTCCAAAATCAGTTATTAAAAATTTCATCTGCCACGTTTGAATAATCCAAAAAGATATCAAACCAATAATATAATCTAGAAAGAACGATAATGTTACAGCTACGAATAAACAAAACACAAAATAAAACATATTTGACCATTCATTTGAAAATGTTATATATTCTGAAAAAACACTAAAACATACAATAAAAAGGACAGTACCTTTGGATATCAGCTCAAAAAGCAATGATGATAAGTGACGGAAAAGATGGTATAAGAAGAAACTATAAGGTTTAATAAGTGCTAGCTCTATACTTCCCTTCCCTACTTCATCAGAAATATATTGGGAAATATTACAAGTTGTAAACAATTTAATAAACACTCCGAACAATATGTAACTGATCATTTGGGAGAAGGAGATCTCTGTACTTTCGTTGACTGAGTATATTGCTTTCCATAAGAAATACTGCAGCATAGTAAATGACAGAATAGATATTATTGATATATAGATATTTGAGCGATAAACGAAGGAAAGTCGTAAATTTTTTTTAAACAAACTAAGATACATATTCATTCATTTCATTCCCCTGGTTGTTTTGATATACTCTCTTAATTAGTTCCTCCAAATCTGATCCCGTAATTTTAATATCTTGGATATCATTTGAATTCATAATTGTTTTTAGCGCATCTGGTGTAGGGATGCTTTTATGTATCCTTAGACTGACCGTATTTCCCTCCTCTGCTAGTACATGGATTCCAGGGCTATTAATAATAAAACTTTCATTTCTTTTCATTGTAACAACGATATTAGTATCCTCTGAATATAGTTCTTGCAGTGCAGATGCAAATCCATCAAATACTTTTTCTCCGTGATCAATAATGATCATACGTTCACAAACTGTTTCGATATCTTGCATATCATGGGTTGTTAAGATAATTGTAGTTTTATGAATGTTCTTAAGTTCCTTAATAAAATTTCTTACCTTATCTTTAACCAATATGTCTAAACCAAGCGTAGGTTCATCTAGGAATAGTATTTGAGGGTTATGTATGAGTGCTGCTGCAATTTCAACACGCATACGTTGACCTAGACTTAATTGTCTTACAGGAATATTCAAGAAAGCTTCTATTCCTAATAATTCTTTAAATAAATTAATATTTGACTTGTATACCGAATCTGGAACCTTATATATATCCTTAAATAATTCTAGTGAATCTAATGCAGGTAAATCCCACCACAACTGACTTCTGTGTCCAAAGACTGTTCCGATATTATTAGAAAACTTCCTTGGATTTTTATAGGGAATAACACCTCCAATATTTACTTCTCCAGATGTTGGATGAAGAATACCTGACATCATTTTAATTGTTGTTGATTTCCCAGCTCCATTAGGACCTAAATATCCTACTATTTCCCCTTCTTTTATATTAAAAGATATATTTTTTACAGCTTCCTTTACGATGTATTGAGGATAAACAAAACTTTTAATCTTATTAATAACTCCTTTTTCCTTCACTTCAATTTTGTAATCCTTACATAAATTATTAGCATATATCAATAACTACAACTCCTCATTTATATTGTTTATAAGTACTTCTAACCCAAGACAAATTTATCATCAAGTCCATAAAAATTCAACAAAATATGTAAAATTAGATATTTTGTTGAAATAATTAAACTTTATTTTTCTTTACTATTAATAACTTTAGAAAAATTACTAATGTCGATTCATAACATCATTAATTTAAAACAAAAAATAAGCCATTCTTAAAAAAATGAATGTACCTGGAAAGAATAAAGTGACCAATATTCGGTATACTAATTGTTTTAGCTTTAATAACTATTATTTCAGCAAAAATTCGTAATACGCCGTCTCTTGGAATATCATAGCTTGCACTCTAAGAGACGGTTAGAATATTACGTTATGAAACTGATTTATTATAAGACAAGATATATTTTCGATATTTAGATGGACTAAGATTATAATATTTTTTATAGATTGTAATAAATTGAGAAACCGAAATGTAACCTAATTGTGATGATATATCAAATATTCTAAGTTTAGTAGTTCGTAGAAGTTCTTCTGCTTTCTTCATTCTGAGGACCTGAATATGTTTCATTGGAGAAATAGCTATCACTTTTGAATACGTATTACTTAAATAAATAGGGTTACTATCTACTAGCTCTGCTAGAGACTCTAAAGTTAATGGTTTATGATAATTTTTTCGGATAAACCTATTAATAATAATTAATCGTGGATCTATAATGTCAGCATTTATTTTTCTTGAATCATTAAATTGAATTTCAAACAAATTCATTAGGATTTTTGATATTTTTAAGTTAAGCTCTTCCAACTCTTTCGAATATTTAACTTTACGCACAGATTGAAAGATCGAAGATAATATTTCATAATTAACGTCATCACCTTTCATAATGTGCACTTGCTTATGCATGAAGTTGGTATTAAAAATCAGCACTTCTATACTTGCCAAAAAAACATTGGGATTATACAATACTGCATTACCACAATATACAATATCTCCTTGTTGTAAATTAAAGATTTCATTATTTATTTTTAGCTCGAATTGGCTATTTACTCGTAAAATAACTACCTGATTTTTTGAGAGTTTAAAAAGAGTATATTGACATTTGGCATTTACTAATTGATTTAGGGTGTACGATTGTATGCTGTAATACAATAGAACTCCTCCTAACACCTAGTTTACTATTGAAGGCTTTTTTTGATTTTTAAGCTTATTCGTTTGCATTAAAAATTCTTACGAGAGTTTTACTGATAATTTTTGCAGCTAATAAAATTTCTTCATTAGAAGCAGTTAAACTTATGCGGATACATTCGCTCGAATGAACCCAACTTTTATCAGTACTAGGAAAGAAACTGGAACCAGGAACAATAAGTAATCCTTCCTTCTTAAGTAAGTCATAAAGCTCTAAATCTGAAATAGGCAAATTTTCTATCCAGAGCCAACCAAAGAGTCCACCCTCGATATCATGCAAATACCACGGGATATCTGGCATCTCTTTATCTAAAGCATCTTCAAGTATTTTTTTCTTTTCCAAGTAATAAGGTTGAATTGTCTCTTTAGATAGAACATCCATATCGCCACTTATAATTGTTTCAGCAACTAAAGCTTGACCAAAACGAGACGAATGCAGATTTAAGTTTGATTGAAAGGCTTCCATTACTTCTATATAACTTTCATGTCCTATAGCTATACCAATCCTCTCGCCCGGTAACCCAGCCTTTGAAAAACTTAAACAATGAATAACATTCTCTTTCCATACATGTTCCATATTCGTATATACAAGGTTAGGAAATGGCGATGCATAAGCAGAATCTACCAAAACAGGTATCTTAAAACTGCTCGCCGCATCAATAATTTTGTTTAATTCATCTTTCGAAATTATATTACCACTTGGATTTGAAGGTCTTGATAAAATAATTGCTCCAACAGATTCGTTGATCCGTAAACTTTCAAAATTCACATGATATTTAAAACGGTGTTTTTCTTTTTTTTCAATACGCGGAACATTTGAAACGATCATATTAGAGTCAACAACAACGCCTCCATAACCAGTATAATCAGGAGTAATTGGAAGCAAAACATGACGATTATCGCTATTTATGTCCGTACCACAAAAAGCATTAGTAGCTATAAAATATAAACTTTGACTCCCTGAAGTGACTAATATGTTTTTATTAGTAATGCCCCAGTTATAAGTAGTATTAAAAAACTCAACAATCGCGTTGATTAACGGCTCATATCCTTGACTTGAACCATATCTTCCAATTACATCACTAAAGGTTGTATCTAAAATCGAATTAGTGTGCTTCCTCCAAATTTTATCGACATCTGGAATTATTAGAGGATTTCCTGCACTTAAATTTATATATTGCACATCTTTATTAGCTTGGAGTGTATCCTTAATATCTTTCATTATCGAGCGTACGCCTGTTAGACGATTCATTTTCTGTCCAATAGTAGATAGTTTCACCCAATGCACCTCCACCAAATTTCATTAATAAATAGCAACTTATTTCACAAGTAATGCGCTTTCAATATCTTTTAAGAAAGATGAGAAAGCTAGTTTTTCCTTCTCCATTATTGCTTTGCATAATATAAATAGCTGACTAATAATAGATTTATTCCTGGTTAAATTATATTTAATAATCATATTTCTTAAAATCAAACAATTCTGAAAAATCTCCTCAAAATCTAAGTAATACTCAGGTAATTCTTTTTTATCTTCATATATTCTTTTGATAAGCTCTAGAACAACATTCTTATGATTACATAGCAAATGAGCAAATCTTACATCTATTTCATTGTTATTTTCAGTACATGAATTGATTAACTCATTAAAAGAACTGTATACATTCAGTCCATATACGAACCCTTTATTTTCATATTGAAAATCATAAAAAAACTCATTGTGCTTGTATTTATATTTTGCATTAAGATTATGGACATCTGGAAAAAGTCCATATCTCGTAGAATCTTTTCCTACTAGAAAGTCTGTAATTGTTATTCTTATATCATCGAGATTAATTTTAAATACATAATCATCTCTTACAGTAACCTTTAAGGCGGGTTTTAATTCTAATTTTTCAGATGATCTTCTTGCACTAATGAGTTGAGAAAAATCAACTTCTAGTTGAGAGTACTTACCAGTATGAAAATTGTCCGCTGTATAAAAAACTGCCCTATCACTATCGTACCCAAAAATTAAAGTCTCATGATTTCGATGTGTTTTGTTATAAACATCCGTACCTTGGATATAAAAATGATCCAGATACAAAAATACATAACAATTCAAATCAATACAATTAATTATTTCACTAATAATGTCATCTCCTAAGACGGACTCTGTAATATCAGTTTCACTCAAAAATTCATAATTCCGATAATTATATAGACACCTATTTCCCTTTACATCTTTTGTTTTGCATCTATAATAATCTAAATATCTCCCATCACAAAAATCTAAATAATTATTATCAACACAATATGTAACTCTAAGAAATCTTGAAAGTATCCAAGGATATATTTTTTCTTTTCCAGAAATGATTGATACAATGTTGCCATGTGAACTATATGTATCTATAATAGGATTTTCTTTAACTTCCAGTCTCTTTCTCAATAGCTTTCCCCTCTCAATGCAATATAAGATTCACAATACATTAAAAGATAATTATTACACTTGAGAAATTTCGTAACGATTCAAGCAGGTTTAATGTATCAATAATTATCATATTAGAAATACAGATTACATTATATGACACTTTGTAAGCTTATTTGCACTTTTTGAAACTTATTCTACTAACACATAGTTATCGCTGTATTTTCAGAAAAACAGACTAAACAATTAAAAGAGCTTATCATCCCAGATAAGCTCTCCACGGAAATATTAAACGTATTGAAGTTAAGGCAGATGGTACGCCAAGAAGACAGGGAACGAATCTCGTCCCCTGTCTCCTTGTTACCTATAAAAGTTTTGAGTGTAGTAATAATCGTAGACTCCCACCCCTAGGAAAGAAAAGTCATAAAGCAATGTCTCCCTATGTCCTGTGGAGGAGTTGATCCATCCTGTCATTACATCTGTATCATTTAAGTACCCTGCTGCGATGTTCTCCCCTGCTGTGGTATAGTTGATTCCCTCTGCAGTCATGCGGTCAAAAGCGGTTCTTCCATCAAGACTGTCATGATTGACGTAGGTATTTTCAGACATATCTTCACTATGGGCTTGAGCCGAACGATGGGCGTTGTCGCTCCATTGTAAGACAGATTTCCCATGCTTCACTCGGAATGCATTGGTTATGTCTAAAATACTCTTAGCTTGCGACAATAGGTACTCCTCTGAATTAGCTATCTTCCTCTGTTCTGCAGTTAATTCCCATCCAATACTTTCGATTCCTTTAAGGATATACACCGATTCAATAGGTTGCCCCTTATCATTCAAATCAAGACTAAGCTTAATATAATTTCCGTCAGAAAACTCATCGTATGATGTAAGACCTAGCTCTCTTCCAACAGAAAGTTCAACTTCACCCTTAGACATCCCTATCTCTAAGTTGTATTCTGTTGTCATGACACCCTCAGAATTCGTGTAGGCTCCAACCACCTTGTTATCCCTTACTGCGAATTTAACGTACTTAGAATAATCACTGTTGTAGACGTACCATTCGTGCCCTAGGTAATCGGGGTCTACCCTATTAGGTTCCCCTAAGAGCGATTTCAAAGTGCCCTCCGAATCACCCAACTTTACCCCTCTGAAGGCGACATTGCCTAAGACACCTTTTATAAGGTTGTCAGTTGGTAAGTCTTCTGGCTCTTGTTCCCCTCGCAGTTCTACTAACTTAATATAGTGGTCGATTGCCTTTTGTGGGATAACATAAGAATCTAGGTCAAAGCCCTTTACAGGGTCATATTTTCCGTAGATCGGCTTGTAATCTGTCCCTATCAAATACTCAATCTCTATAGGTGCATTAAGAGAGTACACATAAATAGTGCTGTGATTGGTTATCGAAAGCAAATCAGAAGAATAATGCGTGTCTACATAGTCCTGTACCCTTTTGACAAAGGTTAAAGCTTCTGCTCTAGTTAATGTCTTGTCTGGTTGGAATCCCTCATATGTCTGAGAGGTTACGCCTTTTGCGATCCCCTCCAGTATGAGAGCTTCAACAGCCTCTTGTTCAGATTTCTTCCCAAAAAGTGCTGAACTTATTAATCGTGCCGTATCTCCTCTAGTAAACTTAAATTCGCTAGGATCACCATCCCTGTAATCCCAACCTAGAGTGTCAGCGACCTGATAATATAGTTTGTACCATATATCTTCCAGACCCACAATAACGATCTGTTCGGGATAAGCCCTTACTAGCATAGTAATGAACTCTGCTTGATTGACAGGTTTATCTGGCTTAAATGTACCATCCAAATAACCAGTAACTATCCCTTTATTATACCCATCTTGAATTGAGCCATATGCCCAATGGTCTCGGCTTACATCCTTAAAGGCAGTCCCTGCACTTTCAACACTTGCAAAAGAAGTGGGAATAACCATCAATAACATTACAAGAGTGATTATTAACGCATTTATGAATGTCTTAAATCTGAATTTCAACAAAGAGCTTACCTCCTAGATGTTTGTGTTTGTTCTCTTTTACTTATTTAATTTATCTTTATAGAACTTCCAGTTCTTTCAAGATATTGTGAGTGTAGTGTCTATTGCGTTTATCAGCATCATCTTCTCCCATGCGAATAATTATTTTAGATTTCTCGACCACACTTCTGCCCTTTTGCTGCCTCAAAAGGCAGGCCGATTCAAATATGAGTTTGTCACCTACAGTTAAAGATTTGATGTTGTAGAGATAATTATTAATCATTTGATTTCTTTTTCTCTAACGATATCCAAACTAGACCGAATGCGATTAATAGTGAACCTAAAATTTGAATTAAGGTAATCGACTCCTTAAATACTACATACCCCATTATTGTCGCGGTTAATGGTACGAGATAGCGAAAGAAGTTAGCCTTCGTTGCTCCAACCTTAAACATACACATGTTCCATACAATAAATGCGAGTACTGTACATATAAGTACGTTAAATGCGACTGCTATAAATTGGCCTGCAGCTAGATTAGTCCATTCAGTTTCGCCCCAATGAAGGAGTGTAAATGGAAACATAGCAATAGAACCAATTGCTATCGTCCAGGTACTTACTTTTAATGCTGAATAATGCTTCATCAATGACATCGACATCAGATTATAAATAGCACCTATTATACTGACGAGGAATGCAAATAAATTTCCAAGCATATGTTCAGTAGACAGATTAATCCCTTCTGTTCCACCTACAATAACAATTGAAACGCCTACTAATGCTAAACAACCACCTACAACAATACGTTTAGTGAGCTGCTCTTTTATAAAAAGTGGTGCAAGAAGTGCCACAAAGATTGGCCAGGGTGCAACATTTAATAGTGATGCATTCGCTAACGTTGTTAGCTTTATTGAATAGACAACCAATAACTCAAGAACTGCTATACCGAGAATTGATACAATAATCAACTGTGGGATATGTCGTCGCTCAATCCCAACGCTGCCTTCACGCCATTTAAGAAGGATAAAGAAAAGTGGTGCTGCAATACCAAACCGCAAAAACGTAAATACAATCGGGTGGAATGAATCCAATGCTAGCTTCGATATCCCAAAATTACTACCCCATATTATTGCTACAAATATTAATCCTAAGTAGTGCCATTTACGCCACATGATGTTCTGATGTCCTCCGATTAATCTAATTTATAGGTGCTTTAACTACTTTAGTATACATGGAAACACTCTATAAACATACGCAAAATATGGTAAATCATATCATTACTGATAAGCTCTCTGCAATCTACTATGTGGACTTACACCATCTCTGAACCACATGAACAAACATCTATACTTACCGCAGCCTATATTGTAGATTCTTTATTTCCAATTGAGCAGATAACACCATTCCAGTAACCACCTTAAATTGCTAGGCTTATAAAGATAATAATATAGCAGCATTCCAACAAATATATATATAATCATGCACATGACCATAAATACTAATGGACCTATCAAACTACCCGTAACTAACTGTGTAAGTTCACTATGCACATTCACGTTTTATGTCCCTCCGAGATTCGATTACTAGTACTCTTTTAGCCAAATCTACTATGCCTGATTATGATCTATCTAAACCTCCACAGAATCTTTATTTTACGGAAAAGAATCTTGATTTGAAGGATATGATCCCACCTTTTGATGGTGATAATGACGCTAGAAATTTATTAACACCAATTTCACACTAACTTCCACTTTCCATTTCCCTTGCTACTCACTCAAAATATTACAACAAAAAAACCCTTGCTACGCAAGGGCTCCCAGTCACACTCTATATTCTTTTAAGCCAAGCCACACACTCCACATGCCCCGTATGCGGGAACATATCAACCGGCGTTACCTCCACCGTACGATACCCGCCATCCTCGAGCACGCGCAGATCGCGCGCTAGCGTTGATGGATTACAGCTCACATACACAACTCGCTCCGGTTGAATGGCTAGGATCGTCTCCAGCAGTGCTGGATCGCAGCCCTTGCGCGGCGGATCAACGACGATGACATCGGCATTCATGCCTTCCTGCTTCCAGCGAGGAATAACGACCTCTGCCGGGCCTGCTTCAAACGTCGTATTGTCCAGTCCATTCAGCTCAGCATTGCGCTTCGCATCCTCGATCGCTTCAGGCACGATCTCTACCCCATACACATGGCCGGCTTGTCTCGCGAGAAATAAAGAGATCGATCCGATGCCGCAATACGCATCGATAACCTGCTCCTTACCTGTGAGCGCAGCATACTCCACCGCCTTGCGGTACAGTGTCACGGTCTGCTCAGGGTTCACCTGGTAGAACGAACGCGCAGATATCGCAAAGCGCAGTCCATCCAGCTCATCATAGATGACCTCGCTGCCCCATAGCACCTCGGTGCGCTCGCCGAATATCGCATTCGTTACTTTATTGTTTATGTTGTGCACAATGCTCTTCACATTCGGTACACGCTTGCGCAGGTGCTCAATCCACTCCGCCTTACGTGGCAGCTTCTCCGTATTCGTAATGAGTACGATCATAATCTCGCCTGTCACAACACCGATACGTGTCATCACATGACGCAGCACGCCGCTGTTCGTATCCTCATCGTATGGCTGAATGTTCAGCTCCTTCGCAAGCTGCTTAACGATTGCGATTACCTCATCATTGAGCCCCTTTTGAATAAGGCAATTGTCCATATCGATAATGCGGTGACTGCCCTTCGCATAAAAGCCTCCGACAAGCTGACCATTATCTGCCGTAAGTCCAATCGGTACCGACGCTTTATTACGATACCTCCACGGATCACTCATGCCTATCGTGTCATGCACGATAACACCTTGCCTTGCAGCTTCTCCCGCTACCTTAAGCTTGCCGATCCGTGTCAGGCTATCAATTACATGCTGCCTTTTCCACTTCAGCTGTGCCTCATAATCGAAATGCTGCAGCTGACAACCGCCGCACTGTGCATAGATCGGGCAAGCCGGCTCAATGCGCTGCTCACTCGTCGAATGATGGGACAGCAGCTTTCCATAGCCATACTGCTTTTTACTCTTCAGCACCTTAGCCTCGACACGCTCACCTGGCAGAGCATGTGGAATGAACAAGGTAAAGCCCTGCTCCGTGCGTCCGACACCGTCCCCATCATGCGTTAACCCGATCATATCGACGGTAACGACCTCATTCTTCGCATGCAAGCCCTCAGCTGCTGCCATAGGCTTGCTGCTGCGTTTTTTACTATGCTGTTCTGTTTGTTTTCGTTGCTTACGCTTCATACTTACTCTCCGCTCTACACTCTATATGCTCAGGGCCGTCTTCACCTTAACTTTAGACAACTAGCTGTAGGTCGACTCGCCTGTTTCATCCTTATATATCTCAATATGCAATGGTAAATTTTCAAATACTGCTGGCAGTGTTCCTCCATACTCTCCGTCAAGGTTTAGCTGAACCTTATCTGGAGATGTGACGGTTAAACGGTTGGTTCGGAAATGCACGACATGCGGATCTCCAAAATGCTCTCCGCGCAGCGCTAATGAGACAAGCCGAATGAACTCAGCCAAATTGCATTTGCGCACAAGCAGCACATCGAAGAGTCCATCATTCAGCTTCGATTCTGGAGCCAGCTGTTCAAATCCGCCTACCGAGTTGCTGTTGCAAATAAGGAACAGCATAAACTCCCCAACAAATTCTCCTACACCTTCAGCTTGAAAGGTAAGCTCGGTTGGACGAAGATGCACCATCTTCTCCATTCCCTTTAGATAGTAAGCGAGCTGACCGATCATCGTCTTCAGCTTGATCGGCACATCATAGGTCAGCTCCGTTAAGAAGCCGCCACCCGCAATATTAATAAAGTAGCGTTCGTTCGCACGACCTACATCGATGTTTTCTTTATATTGATTAATGATGAGCTCACAAGCGTACTCCCAATGCTTCGGGATGCCCATTGCTCGAGCAAAATCATTCGTTGTCCCTACAGGTATAATGCCAAGCGGCAATCGATTCGGCTTATTGGCAAGACCGTTGATGATCTCGTACAGTGTACCATCACCGCCCGCTGCGATAATCATATCGTAGCCACCTCTTGCAAGCGACCGCTCAACCTCCGCTGTTGCGTCGCCCTCACCCTTTGTCGCATAGCAGGATACTTCAATGCCGCCTTCATCCAGCTTCTGCAATATATCTGGCAATCTACGACGCATCTCCTCTCGACCTGAGGTAGGATTATAGATTAATCTCGCTCTTTTCATGACGTGCACTCCTTATCTAATGCATAGCTCTCAAACCTTCTGCAAAGCAGCTTAGACATCTCTGAGTGTGGAAGTAAAGTCTCCCCTGTATACGTATAGTGTAGCCCATCTAACCGTGTTGGAATCACATGTCTTGTGAAATACCCTGGGCTTATAAACAACGGCACAACGATAACATTAGGATTAGACTGCTGAAGCTCAACAAGCGCTTCTCTAGCTCCTTCTGGCAGCAGTGGCGCATAGGTAATCTTATGAATGGGCAGCTTCTCTCTTAGCACGAATGCAATCTCCTTCATTCCTGCTTCCCACTTTTCATAAAAATACGTCATGCTGCTTCCATGTCCGAGCAGTAGCACCGCTTCTTGCCGAGCAGGCTGCAGCTGCTGCATAATTTGCTCTAGCAGTATAGCCACTACCTCGGGTTCAGCACCGATTGGTTCATCGAATGTAATCTGAGCTCGAAAACGAAAAGGCTCCAGATCGCCGATAAAATCACACACCGGCTCGAACCCGAACGCCTGCTTAATCTCTTCAACATGAGAGCTCCCGCCCGAAACAAATAAAGGCATCACATGGATATGTGTAACGCCTTTTTGCTCGAGCGCATCAATTCCATCCTGAATGAGATGTCCATCAACCAATTCCAGATACGATGCATATACTGGAATCGCGCTGCGCTTTTCGCGCTCAGCCTCATCTAAAGCATGCTCAAGCCACTGCTGTCTAGCTGCTTCCACAGCTTCATCTACAGCCTTCACCCATGTTTGCTCTCTTGAGCCGTGACTAATAACAAGTATGCCGTACTTTGTATTCATCATTACTTCTCGATGCGATCAAGTGCAAGCTTGTAGCCATCGTTACCATAGTTCAAGCAGCGCTTTACACGAGAGATGGTCGCCGTGCTTGCACCTGTTTCCGTTTCGATTTGATTATAGGTGCTGCCATTGCCCAACATACGAGCTACTTCAAGACGCTGCGACATCGATTGGATTTCATTAACGGTGCACAGATCCTCAAAAAATATATAACATTCTTCCACATTTTTTAGCGTTAAGATCGCTTCAAAGAGCTGATCGATCGATTTATCATTTAACTTTTTTAATTGCAAAGGGATCTCTCCTTAGAGTCTAATACTATTATTGTAGCTTGATTTCATCAATAGTTCAAACATTACCGTGTTCACGCTTTAAAGATGTACAGAATGTAAAATATTCATTTGTCTAAGGCGTATCTGAGAACGCGTACCGGGGTACGTCAAGTAACCGAAACGAAGCAGGGGGCGAAAAGGTGGTGAAAGGTGCCACTGAACGGGTTTCAGACACACCCAAATTTATTAAGTCCATCTAGGCGAATATCCAAACCATACAAATGCCTATGTCATATGCTATCGTAACGAAATGAAAAAGGTTGTGATTGAAGATGAGTTCCTCTCCGCATAATCAAGCCTATGCTTACCGGAGAAATCCAGCACAAAGCGTTCATGCCTCAACCTTTCATCCTCAGCAAGTCGGACATGGACATGGAAGCACATTTCCAACACGTCCGCCTCAAGCATACTATACAACAAGTGCTAGCGTTTCTCCGTTTCAGCCTGCACAAAGCACTGCTGTTGCCGTGCAGGAGAAAGAGCAGAAAAAAGACGAAAAGCCTGCTTCAAGCAGCGGTGGCTTCAGCCTTGCTAGCCTGACCAAATATGCCAATATTGATGAATTGAAAGGTCTCGTTGATCGGTTTGGAGGATTAGAAGGTATATTAAGTACCGTTACTACAGTTCAAAAGGTAGTCAGCACAGTCGGGCAAATCGCCCCGATGGTCAAGGTTGTTACCGGTGTTCTAGGCAAAAAGAATTCAACTGCCCAGACAACAGATGATACGCCAATTGCTGCAAGACGTCGTACTCGAACGACGACAAGACCGCGCTCGACAAGAACGAATCGACCTGCTTCGGCGCCTGCAAGACGTAATGGTCAAGGCAATCAAAGCGCTCAAGGCAGAACGAGACCAAGCACACCGCGCCGCTCCACACCATTAACTAGACGCCAAGGTTCTTCCAGGTAAACTCTAGCGGTAGATCTAGCGGGTACAATTTACATTGCGCAGCCTGTCAGACATCCATTTGCAGTAAAAGATAGAAGGACCTCCAACTCACAATATGAGATGAAGGTCCTTTTTATCGTACTATAGGAATAATGCATGGTATAACCAGTAGCATCCCATAGCAATACCAGCAGATATCGGAATCGTAATAAACCAAGCAATAATAATTCGACCTGCTACGCCCCATTTCACAGCTGCAAAGCGCTTCGCACTACCTACCCCTAGAATAGATGATGTAATAACGTGCGTTGTACTTACAGGCAAATGAAGGAAGGTTGCAGTTATAATGACCATTGCAGAGCCCATATCCGCAGCAAATCCATTGATCGGCTCGATTTTGAATATTTTTGTACCCATCGTTTTAATAATTTTCCATCCACCAACTGCAGTTCCTAGCGCCATCGCAGTCGCAGCGGCAAATTTAACCCATAGCGGAACATCCATATTATCTTGTACTCCAGCTGCGACAAGGGCAAATACGATAATCCCCATCGCTTTCTGTGCATCGTTCGTACCATGTGAGAACGATTGGAACAGTGCTGTAATGATTTGCCCAGAACGGAAGCCTTTATTAACCGTATGTGGACTCTTTTTAGCAAATATAAACTTAAGTATAGTCATAATGATGAAGCCCGCAACAAATGCAATAAGCGGTGATATTAGCAACGCTTTAAGTATGTCCAAAAAGCCAGAGGCGTTGATTTTGTCAAAGCCTTCAGCTGCAATAACAGAACCAGCAAGTGCGCCGATTAAGGCATGCGATGAGGAAGACGGAATACCAAACCACCATGTGATCAGGTTCCAGGCAATAGCACCGATTAAGGCACAGATGACGACCTCTACCCCATGAGTTAGGTCAGCTGGATTCGCAACCCCGCTACCAATCGTTTTCGCAACACCTGTAAAGACAATCGCACCAAGAAAGTTCATACATGCAGCAAGTAAAATTGCTACTCTTGGTTTTAACGCACGCGTAGAAACGGCAGTAGCAATCGCATTGGCGGTATCATGAAAACCGTTAATAAAGTCAAAAGCTAACGCAAGAAAGACAACAGCTATTAATACATATATCTCCATCTGCTCGACCTCTGCTCTCCCGCTTAGCTGTTACGCATAACGATTGTTTCAAGTGTATTTGCTACATCCTCGCAGCAGTCGGTTGTTTGCTCAAGACGTTCATAAATCTCTTTACGTTTAATTAATTCAATCGGATCCTTAACGTCCTTGAACAGCTTAGTAATAGATGAAATAAGTAAATCATCGCCTTCGTTTTCAAGACCATGAATTGCAATATTATGTTCACGAATCGGCAATAGTTTCTTCTGAGTTAGAAGATCAATCGCACTTTTTATTTGATGTGCGGAACGAACAAGAATATCAGCAAAGCCTGTAATATGTTCGTCTTTTTCCGTTACACCATACATAAGGAAACGCATGCTTGTAGCTTCAAGACCATCCATAACATCATCCAATGAAGTCGTTAGAGCCATAATATCATCACGCTCAATTGGCGTAATAAACACTTTGTTCAGCTCACTTAGAATCGTATGTGTATTTTGATCACAGCTGCTTTCGTATTCCTTCATTTTTTTAACGAATGTTTCTACATCGGACAGATCAGACACACCTTTAGCAAAATATTCTGCTGCTTCAACAATTGTATCTGCCATCTCATCAAACGTTCTGAAGAAAATATCTTTTTTCGTTTTGTTAAACATGTCAATCCCCTTTATCGACTAAAGAATGGTAGCTCACAAAGCGTTCGCCATGACATAGTGTAACCTACATTTGTTAACGCAATGTAAACATTAATGAAAAATTAATAATTTTTTTCATTATTTTTATAAACTTTGTCGAAAATTTGTGGAATCAGAAAGATTCATTGGTACTATTCCCAATTAACATGTTCCGTAATAGCTTTTCCAGTCGGTAGAATATGGATAATACTTTTACCCGGAAGCAGCTTAATTTCCTGTCCTTCGTTGATGAATCGAATCATACCATCCTCTGCAGCGATCCATTTTCCTTCGATCGCTTGTCCATTTTGAATAACTAATGCTTCTCCTCCTGATAGAAGGTCAACACTTAAGCGCCCTTCGTTATCAAGCACCTTATGAGCGGTTTGCATAAAGATTAGATTTACTGCTGAAAGCTGCTTATCATTGTTTTTATCGATATGTGGCTCATCATTTATGCTCCGCATATAGACGCGCTCTGTTTCATCGAATTGATAGCTGACATGATAGCTTTTAAGTTGGAATTGTACATCAAGTTGCTTAATCGAGCCTGTTTGAAGCTTTCCTGCTTCTTCCTCACTTAAAAAGCTGTAGCCTTGAATCGTTGCATCCTCACGATACTTTTTTTGACTCGCTCCTTCACGCAGCTTCGACAAATTCGTATACAAATTATGCGGTGCTTTACGTTCTGAGCTTCTCCAGTAATAGCTGCCCGCATTTGATATCTCATCTAAATATGGTTTTCCTTGTTTTTGCAGTATTGCATAAGCATCATTACTTGCCCCCGCATGTGCAATAATCGCGTCGTAGGTATCCGCGATGCCGATAAAATACGGACGATTGCTTCGAACTGGTCCAATATCAAGGTCAGTAGCTGAAGTACTTTGGAATATCGCGATAAGTCTTGTAATTCCGCCTTCTGCAAGCACCTCCCATATAACATCGGCCTCACTTAACCCACTTTGTGGACGAGCTGGGGCTAGATTATTAATAAGAACTGCGACAGGTCGTGCATTATTCTGCTCCTCTAGTCCAACCCCTGAAAGAAGTGAAGGATATGTAGGCAATTGAACAGTTGGAGTAGGTGTCTCCTCCACTATAGGTGGCGCTTCAGTCGGTGGAACCTCCTTCACCGCGTCATTTCCACAGGCACTAATGACCATCATTACGAGCATCATCACAATAAGTCCAATTTTTAACTTCATTAATAAGCCTCCCAAATTTTAGGTTTCTATTATATTTAACCATGGATCTGATCAGATGTGTTGACTTTTTCACCAAATTACGACTAAAAACCCAATAAGTATCACATCATAACATTAAACAACTGGGGAGGAAGCTTAGCAAAATGGATTATCAGCATGGAAAGATCAGCATCTGGCTTGCTATGTCAATGGTGATTTTAGGTACTGGGCTAATGGCTCATGTGTTGTCACTTCCTGTAATTTTGAATATTGCAGGGAGAGATTCTTGGGTATCCGTGCTCCTCGCCGCACCGTTTTTCATTTTGTGGATTTTTATATATTTCAAAATGATTCATAGACTAAAACGCCAATCAATCATTGATTGGCTTGAGAAGCAATGGGGCAAAACAGCAACATGGGGTATGAAGATTATATTTTCAGCAATATTATTTTTTAATGCCTTTTATACTGTTATCGATACGATGATGTGGACCAACTCGACCTATTTACAGCAAACGCCAGTTTTTGTAGTAGCACTCTGTATGATGCTGCTTTGTGTTTGGATGGCTTATTCAGGTCTGCAATCGATCGCCATCGTATCTTCGATATTATTGCCACTTGTCATATTGCTTGGATATTTCGTATCGTTCTCTAACGTAAAATTCAAAGATTTCACTTTGCTATTTCCGATATTCGACAATGGATATACACCCGCGATCCACGGTAGCTTTTATGTTCTTGCATCACTTTTTGACATATGGATCGTTCTACTGTTTTCTCATAATGTAAAGAAAACATTCACCAACGTGCAGCTTTTCTTCTTCGCCTTATTTTTCCTTATGATGGTGCTTGGTCCTATTACAGGAGCCATCTCAGAGTTCGGACCGACAGAAGCGTTAAAACAACGACATACTACTTTTGACCAGTGGAAAATTCTGAGTCTTGGTCAGCTTATGCAGCATGTTGATTTTTTATCAATCTACCAATGGCTTTCTGGTGCCATTGTACGAACCGCAATTTCTATCTATTTAATGATTGATGTATTTCAACTGAAAAAGAATAAATCTCGTCTTATTCTACTGTCGATACTAAGTGTGATTATGTTTAGCTTATTGTTTTTTCAATGGCGAGATGACTTAATGCTCCTTTTGATGCAACATATTTATTTTCCGTCGCTTTTTGTTTTTGTACTGATGTTAACGATTGCGGTACTTGTTACGCAATGGATTATAAAACGAAAGGAGAATAAAAAGCATGAATCCCAGCATGAATCCTGAAGCTAACATCGATATAAATCTGTTAACGAAAGAGAAACTTCAGTCCATCTACAATCATTCGGCTGATATATTAATATTCAGCAAGTTCTATCGCACGAACGCGATATCAAGTCGCTACTACATGAATCCCCCTGTTGAAATGGTCTTCGTTATGTCAGAAGTGTTTATCCAAAAAGATTTTTTCAAAGAAACGGTGTTGCCATCGATTGCGCAAACTTTTGAGCAGACTGGCTTTTCATCCATCCAGCAGCTTCAGGATTCACCGTTAATTAGTTGGATCGTAGTAGCTTCACCCGCACCCGAGCAGTCGATCAACGCTCGCATAATGTCCAATCTACTGTTTGAAGGAAACATTCTATGCATTATTCCTTCATTAAAAGTGATGATGTCGATCAATTCAGCACAAATTCCTACTCGCACACCAGAGGAATCATCCTCAGAACCAACGATTCGCGGACCTAAGGATGGGTTTATCGAGGATATTAGCACCAACATTGCTCTTATTCGCAAGCGAGTGCGAAGCGAGCAGTTAACAGTAGAAACCTATTCCATTGGTACTTTGACTGATACGAAGCTTGCCCTACTTTATATAGACAGTATAGCAAATGAAAAATTAATTAAAATGATTAAAGATCGGATTGCAAATATTGACGTTGAGCAACTCGTTACGACTGGGCAGCTAGAGGAACTTGTTGGGGATAGCACCTATCTGTTTCCTACCGTTGATTATTCATCACGTCCTGATTTCATCTCTGAGTGCCTTCTCAATGGGCGCTTTGTTCTCATTCTGGATAATAATCCGATGGCGATTATTGCACCGGGTAATTTTTTTTCCTTGTTAAAATCGCCTGAAGATAGCTACTTTCCATTGTTTGCATCTAACGTAGGGCATATTTTTCGGATAACTGCGCTATTGATATCTATTTTTATACCTTCATTTTATATAGCGATATCTACTTTTCATCCGGATCAGCTTCCTTTCACATTGCTAGCAACGATTGCATTATCACGGACTGGCATTCCAATGGAAGCTTCCATCGAAATGTTTCTAATTATGTCATTTATGGAGCTGTTTCGAGAAGCAAGCATCCGTATGCCTAGCAATATGGCTCAAACAATTACTGTCGTTGGTGGTCTAATTATGGGTGAAGCTGCAATTCGCGCTGGACTAGTTTCGCCGATAATAATTGTCGTTGCTGCTATATCCATTATTACTGGAGCAACGCTCGTCAATCAGTCCCTTACAAGCAGCGTAGTTTTTTTTCGTTTTTTAGCGTTTTTGTTCGGTGCAACGTTAGGCATCTATGGCTTCATCATAGCCTATATTCTGTTTTTGCTGTTTCTTTCACGGCTGCATTCTTTTGGTGTGCCTTACCTGGCACCACTTGCACCATTCAGCTTAAGAAACCTACTAATCTCGATATTTCAGGTACCGCTACGTTATCGCATAGGCAGACCTGACTATCTTCATACGAAAAAACAAAAGAAGGATGAATCATAATGAACACACTGGGGATCTGTCGGATCGTTGCTGTTTTCATGCTACTTCTACTATTAACAGGTTGCTGGAGCTCTCATGATATTACAAACCAACATTATGTAACGACAATGGGGATCGATTACGATGGCGAGGTCTACACCATATATGCGCAAATTATTAGTTTCGAAAACGTAGCACGTACCGAAGGTCAAGGTGGTAATACTAATAGTCCAACCTATGTAGGAAAAGGAATAGGTCATTCCTTCAATACAGCAGCAGACGATCTCTACGCTTCCTCGCAGATCAGAATCGATTGGGGACATGCAAAAGCTGTCGTCGTTTCTGATCAAGCGATGCAGTTATTAGGCACGCAAATTGTGGAGCGAATTTATCGATTTCCAGAAAATCGCTACAATACATGGTTATATGTAACGAAAGAGCCAATTGAAGATATATTGACAACAAACTCCTTCTACAATCGGACATCCTTATTTTCTGTCTTGCATATGCCTAATAATTCACGCAAGCAGAGAGCAACACTCCCGCCTGTCGAAATGTTTAAATATTTATCAGCTATTAACGAGCCGGATCGAATTTCTTATATTCCATGTATAGGCTTTGATACTACACATTGGAGAGCAAATGAAAAACAGATGAAGCTGTTAGAAATTAACGGGGGTTATATCGAGACCCATAACGGGACAAAAAAAATATTCACGATTGAACAGATGAAAGGCTACCGTTGGATCGATCCAAGATTAACGAGAACAATGCTACTAGTGAAGGATGAGAAAACAAGTTACGCTGTTCTAACGTTCAATAAATCAAAAGTAAAGAAAAAGCCCTTTATTCAAGAGGGAAATGTAAAGTTCATAATCAAGGGCTTTTATAAAGGTAGTATGAACGAATACATCAATGAAATTGACTATAATAAAATGATAGAGCTCGCCAAAGAGCAAATTAAAAGTGAGATTATGGATATTTATAAGCTCGGTGTGAAAGAAGAGACTGATATATTCAATCTCATGCATAGCTTTCGGATGAAAAATCCAGATAAGTGGAAGGTAATGACCAAAAACGGTTCAAAGTTTATATTAGATGAGGATTCCATCGAACGTATCGACATCAAAATCGTCATTCCGCATAACGGTAAATATAAACGCCAAAAATAATGCGCGTTTGAAAGTTACTCTCTTGGAAGTAAATCATAACTTGAACCGATATAAATAGCATCAAATAAAAGTGCTCCCTTCGTAGTGAGCAAATAGAAAACAAAATTTCTATTACACTATAATAGGAGCACTTCATTCCATTATTATATCGACCAGTTGAGCCATTCCTGCTTCTGCTCATCTAGCTTACTCAGCCATTCTACAGAAGCTTTAATCGCTTCCTGTTGATGTGCATTCGTTGAATACGTGTGATTCGCTTGGAATATAATTTCCTTCTCGCACGTTCCTTCCCCTCTTGTCCAAAACAGCTTTTGATATAAAAAGCTATAATCGACAGGAATAATGTCATCACTCGTTCCATGAACTAGAAGCACATCTCCTGAAAAGCGAGTCACTGATTGAAACGGCTGATGCTCCATCAGGGAATCAAAAAATACCGGAGATAAGGTGTAACCGAGATAATCTGTATGACCAGATTGATAAGCCTCATCATAACTTTTACGTCCAACGATTCGTACAATATCATTGAAAGGATAGCCGACTGCAGACCATAATATTAATCGTTTTACGCGACGATCCTTAACTGCTGTCATAATTGCGACTGCACCTCCAAGGCTATGCCCAAGAAGTGTAACCCGAGTAGGATCGATGCAATCCAAACCTGTTGCATAGTCGAGAACGGTGCGCGTCTGCTCGATCATAGAATCAAACCCTAGTGCACCATAATCTCCATTGCTTTCTCCGCAGCCTCCATAGTCAAAACGAAGCACAAAGTTACCCTCAGCAGCAAGTGCTCTGGCCGTTTTTACAAATAAACGATCGACGCCAATTCGACTGCCAACAAAACCATGGCAAATGACAATAATCGGGCGCTTTCCTTCAGTTTTCGTCTGGCTTTCACCAATAATAGGATAATGCAGCGTTACCGCAATTTCAAGATGATCATGGTTGATTGACAGTTGCTTTTCCATTAGATTGCCTCCTGTTTTTAATCTTAATTATTCCGACCTGTATACTATGAATTATTGATAAAAGAATATCATGGTTGAAGTAAGGTGTCAACCTTGGAAAACAAAAAACTGGCTTTATCGCATGCTGATGTAGCTTAGCAGTCGATAAAACCAGTTATCATTTTATTGTAGTTATTTATAGTGGTTGTTCACATCGATTATAGCTCATCAGCAGTGACAAATTCATAACCTTGAGCTCGTAACTCATCGATGACAAGCGGCAACAACATTACCGTGTTTTTGACATGCTTGCTGCCAAAGCTGTGAAGCAATATATTGCCTCCATCCTTAGCATTCATAAGTATATTTTCTAGCATATCTTCAACAGCGGAGCCGTCCCAGTCACGTGGATCAATATTCCATAGCATTACCGATTTATCCAGCTCTTCTAGCAGCTCGTTCACTTCATCGTTCGACGCGCCGTAAGGAGGACGAACAATTGTCGGTACATGACCGACCGCTCCGAATATAAGTTCATCGGTACGAGTAATTTCATCGGCGAGCTCTTCACGCGTTAATTTCGTAAAATTAGGATGATTATAGGAATGATTGCCAATAAGATGACCTTCAGCTTCGATTCTTTGAAGTATCTCAGGATACTTATTCACTTGAATACCGACCACAAAAAAGGTAGCAACAACCTCTTTTTCCTGCAAAATATCTAATATTTGAGGTGTAAATTTCAAATCTGGTCCGTCATCAAATGTAATTGCAATTTTCATTGATTGCTGCTCCTCTTCATTATTGGTTGACGGCGCTTTCTTTTGATCGTTAGGAAGATTTTCTTTCTCAAGAACCTCTACGACTTGCTCGATCTCATCGAATTCCGAAAAATGCGCTTTCGAAGAATCAAGCTCCTCACCGACATTTCCCGTCGTCTCCAAAGCACCAGTCTTAGATTGACCATCCGACGTTTCTGATTCATTAAGCGAATCTACTAATCTAGTGTGAGAATCACTCGCTACTAAATTAGTAAAAATAGTCGATGGCATAGAAGTAGGCTTATGCGGCTCAATAGAAGGATACGACGCGCATCCTGCCATTACAATTAGAATGAACGCTAAGACCGCAACTTGAAATGACCTGAAATAGAAGTTTTTGTGCTTCATAAATTCTCACCCTCTATTATTCTTTCTTCAGATCATATTCATGCAGCTATGTTTAGAGCTTTGCGATCGGCTATGCCACGTGCACTTGACCAGCTTCTTCGACAAATAACTCTATATAACTCTAGTATATCACATTTTTATGAGAAAATCTTAATCTTTTACAATAAATTTGGGAGAATTTTTCCAATTTTTGAAGTTAGCATTTACTCTATCTATTTTTCGAGAGTTTAAAGCAGCGCTCCGCAATTGGTGCAGTTCCAATTGCTGTTGTCCCCCGATTTCTAGAAGTATTTAATGGTAGAAATCGGGGGACAAAGGCAACCGCTGTCGCTTTTCCACCTACACCATTTACTCCGCTGAGGGTTTAATCTTACAAGCTCAAGGCAGAACCGCCTTATAATTGAACAAACGGAGCAATTCGTTGAAAAACACCTACTATCTGATGCTTTGTACGAAATATCGCACAACTTGCTGAAAAACACCTTCAATCAGATGCTTTTATACGAAATATCGCACAACTCGCTGAAAAACACCTTCAATCAGATGCTTTTATACGAAATATCGCACAAAATAACATCATAGCATCTTTATTACATAAAAAAGGAGCTATCCGCGAAAGCTAGTTTTCACTAACTTTTCTAGGATAGCTCCTTGTTCTTTATCGATTTCTTACTTGTTACACTAGAGCTTTCACCGCGATATCTGAGCGATGCTGCATGCCTTCGAACTGAATGCTGGCGATTGCGTCATAAGCATGCTTGCGTGCGGAAGCGATGTCTTGGCCTCTTCCAACAACACCGAGCACACGACCGCCACTTGTTACGATCTCATCGTTGTCCAATGCAGTTCCAGCATGGAAAACTAGTGCGCCTTTAGCTTCAGCCTCAGCAAGTCCAGTAATTACTTTTCCTTTCGGGTAATTCCCTGGATAACCTTCCGATGCAAGCACGACGCATACTGCTGCTTCATCATCCCACTCGATATCTAGATCAGCTAACGTACCGTTCATCGCTGCAAGCACAATCTCTAGCAGATCGGTTTTTAGGCGAGGAAGTACGACCTGCGTCTCGGGATCGCCCATACGTGCGTTGAACTCAATCGTTTTCGGCCCGTCCTTCGTAATCATCAAGCCGGCAAACAATACGCCGCGGAAAGGACGTCCTTCACTAACCATTGCTTTTGCGGTTGGCTCAATAATGTTGACAATCGCATCCTCAACGATTGATGGATCGATATGCGGAAGCGGAGTATACGTCCCCATACCTCCTGTATTCGGACCTTTATCACCATCGAAGATAGGTTTATGATCCTGAGCAGGAACCATCGGCTTAACTGTCTCGCCATCAACAAATGCGAGAATTGACATTTCTTGACCAGCAAGAAACTCTTCAATAACGACTTGATTACCAGCATCACCAAACACCTTGTCCAGCATGATGGAGCGAAGAGCTGCTTCAGCTTCCTCCAGTGTCGCTGCAACGGTAACGCCTTTACCCGCTGCCAAACCGTCTGCTTTAATTACGATCGGTGCTTCCTGCTCCTTCAAATAAGCTAGAGCCGTATCAAAGCTAGTAAACGTTTCGTACTTTGCAGTTGGAATATTGTATTTCTTTAGCAGGTCTTTCATAAATATCTTACTGCCTTCAATCTCAGCTGCTGCTTTATTCGGACCAAACGCTGGAATTCCAGCCGCATCGAATGCATCGACAATACCTTGAGCAAGCGGATCATCCGGACCTACAAACACAAGATCAATGCTAGCTTTTTTAGCGAAAGCTACCAGCTCGTCGAATTGAAATACACCGATTGGCACACATTCAGCAATTTGCGCTATACCTGCATTACCTGGAGCACAATACAGCTTGCTTACTTTGCTGCTTTTTTTCAACGACCATGCAATGGCATGCTCGCGCCCACCGCCACCAATAACGAGTATGTTCACAATAACAGCCTCCATTAATTAATAGTTTGTTACCTCAAATTATTAGTTCGTACCACTAAAAATTAGTTCAAAAGCTGTTCAAAAGCTTGGCTTTCAGGACCAAGAAGATGAAGCGATACTAGAAAATGAAGAGCGCAGCGTACGGTGTTGGTACGTGAGCACTGGAATTTTCGGTAGCGCTTCATATTCGACGTCGATTCCACTTCAGCGAAATAACATCGTCATCAAAGTCGAACGTTTGAACCGACCTCTCTTCCAATAAAAGGTTCAAACATTCGGCTTTCAGGACCAAGAAGATGAAGCGATACTAGAAAATGAAGAGCGCAGCGTACGATGTTGGTACGTGAGCACTGGAATTTTCGGTAACGCTTCATATTCGACGTCGATTCCACTTCCGCGAAATAACATCGTCATCAAAGTCGAACGTTTGAACCGACCTCTAATTAGTGTTTGAAATGACGTACACCAGTGAACACCATAGCAATCCCATGAGCATTGGCTGCTGCAATCGACTCTTCGTCCTTGATGGAGCCGCCAGGCTGAATAATTGCTGTGATACCTGCTTTTGCAGCTAGTTCCACTGTATCGCCCATCGGGAAAAATGCATCAGATGCAAGCACTGCGCCCTTTACGTTTTCACCCGCTTGCTCAATTGCAATACGAGCCGCGCCAACACGGTTCATTTGACCAGCACCAACGCCAATCGTCATATCATCCTTAGCTAGCAGAATCGCATTGGACTTCACATGCTTAACGACTTTCCAGCCGAACAACAACTGCTTTAATTCTTCTTCCGAAGGCTTTCGATCAGTAACAACTTGAAGATCATCTACTGACAAATGATGTACATCGCTTTCCTGAACAAGCATGCCGCCATCTACAGAAGTAACAACCCACTCCGCTTTGCGATCAGCAGCAGTTGTAAACTCTCCTAGTTTCAGCAAACGAATATTTTTCTTTTTCGTCAATATGTCTAGCGCCTCTTGCGTAAAGTCTGGCGCAATAATAATTTCAAGGAAAATAGAGCCTAGTAGCTCAGCTGTATCTGCATCAATTGTACGGTTAGCCGCCACGATTCCACCAAAGATCGAAGTTGGGTCAGCCTCATAAGCCTTTTGATAAGCTTGATGAATATCCGTACCAATCCCTACACCGCAAGGATTCATATGCTTCACTGCTACTACAGCTGGCTCTTCAAATTCTTTCAAAATAGCAAGCGCTGCATTCGCATCATTGATATTGTTGTAAGATAGCTCTTTACCATGCAACTGCTCAGCAGTCGTAATATTGCCGTTTGCTGCGAGTGGTTTTTTATAAAATGCCGCTTGCTGATGCGGGTTTTCACCGTAGCGTAGATCTTGTACCTTTTCATACGTTACTGTATATGTTTCAGGCAATGGATCACCTTGTAGATTAGTTAAGTAATTTGAAATAAGAGAGTCATATGCTGCAGTGTGACGGAATACTTTCGCAGCTAGACGTTTGCGCGTTGCAAGTGTTGTGTCACCTTCTGCTTTAATCTCCTCAACGATTCCTGCATAGTCAGATGCATCAACTACTACTGTAACAAATGCGTGGTTTTTCGCTGCGGAACGAAGCATCGTCGGTCCACCAATATCGATATTTTCAATCGCATCCTCGTATGTCACATCTGGCTTAGCGATTGTTTCCTTGAATGGATACAGATTAACGACAACAAGATCGATATAATCAAGTCCAAGGTCTTTCATTGCCTGTTGATGCTCTGCACTGTCGCGAACAGCAAGCAAGCCACTATGCACAGCTGGGTGAAGCGTTTTTACGCGACCATCTAAAATTTCCGGAAAGCCTGTTACATCAGAAATTCCGATTACAGGTACGCCTTCCTTTTGCAACAAATTAAACGTACCGCCAGTAGAAATAATTTCTACACCTTGCTCTGCCAACGCTTTAGAAAACTCAACAATTCCTGTTTTGTCCGAAACACTAATTAACGCTCTACGAATCGCCACTTTGTATACCCTCCCGAATCTATTTCATGCTTTTTAAATACTTTATACGTGCTGCCGTTCCGGGCTACAGGAGGTTCCCCTCGCTGTTATCCTCGGATTTCTTATGAACTACATTCGTAGTTGAAATCCGAAGATAAAGGCGACCGCTGACGCTTGTCCACCTTCCTGTATCCCTCCACTTAAGTAACTTTTGATCACTAAAAACTTTTAACCCCTTAAATAACTCAATTTAGAATAAGCTGCGTACTATCCTATCAATTAGCAGACGCTGCAAGTCCTATCTAACTTTAACTAATCGTTACATGTCTGCCATCTATACTAACTCTGCCAGCTGCAATCCAGCTAATGACCTCTGGATACAGCTGCTGCTCGATCGCATGAATACGGACAGCAAGTGATTCCTCAGTATCGTCTGCAAGCACATCAACTGCTCGCTGAGCAATAATCGGACCGCTGTCTAATCCACCATCTACATAATGTACAGTAACGCCCGTTACCTTCACACCATATTGCAGTGCTTGACCGATTGCATTAATTCCTGTGAAGCTTGGCAGCATTGATGGATGAATATTAACCATTCTACCTTCAAATGCGTCGACAAGCACTGGGGTAATAATTCGCATATAGCCTGCGAGTACAACAAGATCGACTTGTTTTTCACGCAGCTTCTGTAAAATCTCCTGCTCGTACGCCTCACGTGAAGCATAATCCTTGGGCTTGAATAAGAATGCTTCTACACCAGCTCGCTCTGCTCTAGCAACAACTGGAGCTTGAGGCTTATCACAAACAAGAAGCTCGATGGAGACATCGAGCTTCCCTGCTTGCACTGCATCAGCAATGGCTTGAAAATTTGAGCCATTGCCAGACGCAAATACAGCGATACGTAATGACATTACACTTCTGCTCCCGTAAATGTAACGTTACGTTGACCTTCCGTCACCGTACCGATGTGATATGCTTTTTCACCTAGCTCATTAGCAATGCGAAGTGCTTCATCCGCTTGCTCAGCAGGTACGATCACAACAAGTCCTATGCCCATATTAAATGTTGTGAACATATCACGGTTCGAGATGCTTCCTTTTTGCTGCATAAGCTCAAAAATCGGAAGAATTGGCCATGAACCGTAAGCAATATCAACGTTAACACCTTCAGGTAATACACGAGGAATATTTTCAATAAAGCCACCGCCAGTAATGTGCGCCATACCTTTCACATTCACTTGCTCGATTAGCTTTAGAGCAGATTTCACATAAATTTTCGTTGGCTCAAGTAATACATCACCTAGCTTAGCGCCGCCAAGCTCAGCTAACTCATCTTGCAGATCATAGCCGACTTCTTCAAGCAGCAATCTGCGAACAAGCGAGAAGCCATTACTGTGAATACCGCTAGAAGCAAAACCTAGCACAGCATCACCAGGAGCAATTGTCGAGCCGTCAATCATCTTTTTGCGATCGACGATACCAACCGTAAAGCCAGCAATATCGTATTCTTCCGCGGAATACATGCCCGGCATTTCTGCTGTTTCGCCACCAATTAGTGCACAGCCCGATTGTACGCAACCTTCAGAAATACCTGCAACAATCGCTTCAATCTTCTCAGGCTCGACCTTACCGCATGCAAGATAGTCTAGGAAGAATAACGGCTCCGCGCCTTGAACGATAATATCATTGACGCACATCGCTACTGCGTCGATCCCGATCGTATCATGCTTATCCATTGCAAAAGCAAGCTTTAGCTTCGTGCCGACACCGTCCGTACCAGACACAAGTACAGGCTCCTCATACTTTTCCTTGTTCAAGCTGAACAAGCCACCGAACCCGCCTAGATCTGCCAAAACCTCAGGACGGAAAGTACGTTTTACATGCTTCTTCATGCGCTCTACAGCTTCATTGCCGGCAGCAATATCAACGCCCGCCTTTTTGTACGCCTCTGACATATTGTCAACTCCTAAAAATTTTTCATGAGCAACACTTCGGAGATTTTCTACGAGTGGAAAATCACTTCGAAAGCATGTGCCCTTTTCGTACTTCCTCAATACTGATCGTGTTTAACGAAAAGTACTTCGGAAGCAGCTTCTTATTTTTCATGCTTCACTTTTGATTCAGCGCTCCGCTTAAGCCCCTCCAAAAGCTTGGATCTTCCTTCGTCGCTTATGGAGATGGTCTGATTCGCTCAAGAGTGATAGAGAATTGCTGGTTTTTATACGATATTTCGTATAAGAAGAGACAGAATACGCAATACAAACAATAGTTGTACGGTTTTTCATACAAAAACAGGAAATCCCATTGATCCCATCACAATTTGAACGACTTTTCGTACAAACAGCAGAAATTTCAGCAGATTCGCAAATTTTTATATGGTTTTTCGTATAAAACGACGTTTTCGCTAGCATCCAAGATTCTATGTCGAAAAAACTTCTACGAAGTCACCTCGTCATCAAGCTTGTGCTTATTGAACTTCCTCTTCCAATAAGGGGCAAAAAGCTTGGATTTCAGGACCAAGAAGATGGGACGCTAGTAGAAAACGAGGAGCACAGCGTACGGTGTTGGTACGTGAGCACCGCAGGTTTCGGTAGCGTCACATATTCGACGTCGGCTAAGCTACAACGTATCACAACGTCATCAAATTCGAGCTTTTTGCCCTACCTCTTCCAATAAAGGGTTAAAAGTTCGGCTTTCAGGACCAAGAAGATGGGACGCTAGTAGAAAATAAGTAGCGCAGCGTACGCTTTTGGTACGTGAGCAACGCAGTTTTCGCTAGCGTCACATATTCGAAGTCGACTAAGCTACAACGCATCACATCGTCATCAAAGTCGGACTTATTAGACTACCTCTTCCAATAAAGATTCAATAGGCTCAGGCTTCAGGACCAAGAAGATGGAGCTATACTAGAAACCGAGGAGCGCAACGTACGTTTTTGGTACGTGAGCACCGGAGGTTTCGGTAGAGCTTCATATTCGATGTCGAATCCACTACATCGCGCTACATCGTCATCAAGCCTGTGCTTATTGAATTACCTCTACTAGCAGGAGCAGCTTTTGTCTGACTCTTCGTCTACCACCGTCGGATAGTCGTTATCGAAACAGCCCATACATAAGCCATACTTATATTTATCATCATGACCGCCTACTGCTTCCATAAAGCCTTCATCCGTTAAAAATGCCAGTGAATCCGCATTGATCTGCTGACGAATTTCCTCGATGCTTCGGCTTGACGCAATAAGCTCTTTGCGATCTGGTGTATCAATTCCGTAATAGCACGGATTTTTAAATGGTGGTGATGTAATTCTTACATGCACCTCAGTCGCTCCCGCTTCTCGAAGCAGGTTCACAATACGCAGCGATGTTGTGCCACGAACGATAGAATCATCGATCATAACAACGCGCTTGCCTTCAACGACTTTGCGTACAGCAGAAAGCTTCATCTTTACCCCGCGCTCACGCAGTTCTTGGGAAGGCTGGATAAAGGTACGGCCTGTGTACTTATTTTTAATAAGTCCAAGCTCATAAGGAATTCCTGTCTGCTCCGCATATCCAATCGCTGCTGAAATGCTGGAATCTGGTACACCCGTAACAACATCCGCATCGACAAACGACTCTTGAGCTAACCGTTTTCCCATGCGCTTACGTGCAGAATGTATATTGATCTCATGAATATCGCTGTCTGGACGTGCAAAGTAAATATACTCCATTGCACATGTCGCACGACGAGATTCCCCTGCATCATAGCGATCATAATGAATGCCTGACTCATCGAGAATAATCATCTCGCCAGGCTGTACATCACGTAAATATTGTCCGCCAACCGTTTCAAAGGCACATGTCTCAGATGCAAATACATACCCATCTCCAATGGTAGCCATGGACAGAGGGCGCAAGCCATGTGGATCAGAAGCTACAATCAGCTTATCATTCGTCATCAGTAGAAAAGCAAAGCCTCCAACCAAGCGACGCAATGCATCACGAGCAGCATCTACAAAATCCTTCTTCGAGCGTGCGATCAGATGCGCAATAACTTCTGTATCGCTAGAGGTTTGAAAAATTGAACCGTTGTCCTCCAGCTCCTTACGAATTTCCGGTGCATTAACGATGTTACCATTCGTTGCAATCGCCAGATCCCCGTCACGGTATTTGAAAATTAGCGGCTGAGCGTTCGCCAGCTTGCTTTCGCCTGCAGTAGAATAGCGTACATGTCCGATCGCCCGCTCCCCTTTTAGACGATCAAGGGTCGTCTGATCGAAGACTTCCTTCACAAGCCCCATCTCACGATGATAATGAAACTTGTTACCGTCACTGCCATCTACTGTACAGATTCCAGCACTTTCCTCACCGCGATGCTGAAGAGCATGCAAACCAAAAAAGCTGATTGCGGCGGCATCATGGTGTCCGAAGACACCAAACACGCCGCATTCCTCTCTTAATTTATCGAAAATATCGTCGCGTCCAATACCTTCGTTATAGTGATCTCCCGTCCAAAGCTTCAAGTCTGATGTTACTTCATAAGACATGGGATCGCTTCCTTCCACACTCTCTCAAGATTAGCTACTGGAGCTTGAATTGCAGCTTTATCATTAACTTTAATATTTAGATCCTTGCCACCAACTGTACCAAGTACCGTCGCTTTAACACCGTGGCTAGCAATATGAGCAACAAGCTCATCTGCTTTTTCTGGTGTAGCAGAAAGAAGAATACGAGATTGTGACTCACTGAACAGATAGTGGTCTGTGCGAAGCTCAGTACTAGCAGATACGCTTGCACCAATTCCACCACTCATACAAGATTCAGCTAACGCTGCTGCAACACCACCTTCAGATAGGTCATGTGCAGATGCAACAAGCTTGCTTTGAATTGCAGTAAGCACTGCATCTTGAAGCTTTTTCTCAACTGTAAGATCAAGTACCGGCGGACGACCAGAAGGCTTACCTTCCTTAACATATTGCAGCTCAGAACCACCGAATTCAGCTTTCGTCTCGCCAAGAAGGATAATAACATCTCCTTCTTTTTTAAAGCCTTGTGTCGTAATATGATCAACATCGTGCACTAGACCAACCATACCGATAACCGGAGTTGGGTAGATTGCACCTTTTGAATTTTCATTGTACAAGCTTACGTTACCGCCAATAACAGGAGTAGCAAGCGCCAAACATGCTTCGCTAATACCGTCTGCGGATTTTTCGATTTGCCAGAATACTTCCGGCTTTTCAGGAGAACCGAAGTTCAAATTATCTGTAATCGCAAGTGGCTCCGCACCAGAGCATACAATATTACGTGCAGCCTCAGAAACAGCGATGCTGCCCCCTACTTGCGGATCAAGATACACATAGCGGCTGTTGCAATCTGTTGTCATAGCAAGCGCCTTGCGAGTACCGTCGACTAGCACAACTGCAGCGTCAGAGCCCGGCTGTACAGCTGTTGCCGTACGAACCATGTAGTCGTATTGGTTGTACACCCATTCCTTACTTGCAACAGTAGGTGAAGATAGAATTTGCTCAAGTGTTCCGTTCAAATCAGTAATTTCAGCAAAATCAGCAGTGTTCACATCTGCAAACTCGCTGTAGTATGCAGGCTCGCTAGACGGCTTATTGTATACCGGGCACTCATCAACTAGCGCCTTAACTGGCATATCTGCAACTTCCTCACCTTGATGGAACAGACGAAGACGACCGTCATCCGTAACTTTACCAACCTTCACGCAGATAACGCCCCAGCGATCGAAGATTTCCTTCGCTTGCGCTTCATGGTGAGGCTCGATTACGAACAACATACGCTCTTGCGATTCAGACAGCATCATCTCATAAGGCGTCATGCCAGTTTCACGCTGTGGCACTTCATCTAGATATAGCTCAAGACCGTTACCAGCTTTAGATGCCATCTCTGCAGATGAGCAAGTTAGGCCAGCAGCACCCATATCTTGAATACCTAGTACGATACCGGAGTTAATCAATTCAAGCGTCGCTTCCATAACAAGCTTCTCCATGAATGGATCGCCAACCTGTACCGCTGTTTTCTTTTCTTCAGACTCTTCCGTCAGCTCAACAGAAGCGAAGGTTGCACCATGAATACCATCACGACCAGTAGCAGGGCCTACGTAAAATACTGGGTTACCTACACCTTTTGCTACACCCCGCTGAATTTTATCATGATCGATCAAGCCGACACACATCGCATTGACAAGCGGGTTACCTTCGTAGCTTTCATCAAAGTTAACTTCACCGCCAACAGTAGGAATACCGATACAGTTACCGTATCCTGCAATACCGCTAACTACGTTCTCGAACAAATATTTAACGCGCTCATTTTCAAGGCGACCAAAACGAAGGCTATTTAGAGAAGCAATCGGACGAGCACCCATAGAGAAAATGTCACGGATAATTCCGCCTACACCTGTTGCTGCGCCTTGATACGGCTCAACAGCGGATGGATGGTTATGCGATTCGATCTTGAACACGACCGCTTGATTGTCACCGATATCTACAATCCCTGCGCCCTCACCAGGACCCATCAATACTTTAGGGCCAGTCGTTGGGAATTTTTTAAGAATCGGCTTAGAGTTTTTGTAAGCACAGTGCTCTGACCACATAACACTGAATACACCGATCTCAGTGTAGTTAGGCTTGCGTCCACCAAGGAAGCCGCAGATTAGCTCATACTCATAATCTGATACGCCGAATTGCTGAAAAATTTTTTGCTCCGCAATTTGTTCTGCGGTAGGTTCCTTAGCTGTTAATTGCTGTGCCATGTTGTTCCCTCCATGCATTCAAAATCGAAGTAAACATACGTTTACCGTCCTCAGATCCAAGCAGTTCACTAACTGCACGTTCAGGGTGAGGCATCATACCCACTACATTGCCCGCTTTGTTGCTAATTCCTGCAATATTATCGATTGAACCGTTCGGGTTGGTATCCCCTGCATAACGGAAAATAATTTGATTATTAGCTTCTAGTTCCGCTAAAGTCGCATCATCGCAGAAGTAGTTTCCTTCACCGTGAGCGATAGGAATATTAATAATTTCACCCTGCTTATAATCGCGTGTGAATGGGTTATTGTTGTTCACAACCTCAAGCGGAGTTTGATGACAACGGAATTTCAAGTTTGTGTTACGAATAAGCGCACCTGGCAATAGATTAGCCTCTGTAAGGATTTGGAACCCATTGCAAATACCTAGAATATATTTACCTGCTTCTGCAGCCTTCTTCACTTCACTCATGACATTCGCAAAGCTCGCCATTGCACCACAACGTAGGTAGTCACCATAGGAGAAGCCACCTGGCACTAGAATGCCATCGTATTTTGAAAGATCAGTAGCTGTATGCCATACATAGTCTACTTCTTGACCGATGGTTTGCTCTACAGCTTTATAACAGTCAATATCACAGTTCGAGCCTGGAAATACAAGTACCGCAAACTTCATCACATTAGTCCTCCAGTTCAAATCGGTAGTCTTCTACAACCGTATTAGCCAATAGCTTTTCGCACATTACTTTAAGACGTGCCTCTGCTTCTGCGCGATCTGTTGTATCTAGTTCAATCTCAAGGTACTTACCAATACGAACCTTTCCTACTTCTTCAAAACCTAGGGAGTGAAGTCCACCTTTCACTGCCGCTCCTTGTGGATCAAGTACATTCTCTTTAATCGTTACATAAACTGTTGCCTTCATAATAGCCTCCTACAGACTTGTAATATTCGCGATGCATATCGCAGATAAAGTAGATTCGTTATTGCTATAATTGCTTGCCAGTTAAACGAGTAAAAATATTACGATAACGTGTCGTTGTTTCTTCTACGACATGCGGTGGGAGCGGAGCAGGCTTGCTGTCTCTATCCCAATCAGAACCTAGCAAGTACGTGCGTACCGGCTCTTTATCCATGCTGTCAATCTCAATATCATAGGCGAATTTATCTTCTGCCCAGAAACGAGAGGAATCTGGCGTAAAAATTTCATCGATTAAAACAATTTCGCCGCCAATAACGCCAAATTCAAACTTGCAATCTGCTAAAATAATGCCTTTCTCGAGACAATACGCATGAGCAAAATTATATAAAGCAAGACTACGCTCACGCAGCGTCTCAGCCAACTCCTTACCAATTCGCTTGCCCATCTCGGTAAATGAAATATCTTCATCGTGACCGATATCATTTTTCGCTGATGGTGTAAAAATAGGCTCAGGCAGCTTTTCATTTTTGCGAAGACCAGCTGGCAATGCATCACCATTGATCGCACCTGTCTGCTCATACTGTCTCCAGCCGCCACCCGTAATGTAGCCGCGCACGATGCATTCCATATCAATGCGCTCCGCTTTGCGGGTCACTGTGACGCGATGCTTAAGCAGCTCAGGCTCTGTAATCAGATCCCCTAGCTTATATACATCCGTATGCACGACATGATTAGCAATAATATCCTCTGTAAGCTCGAACCAAAAAGCTGACAGCGAATTGAGCACATTGCCTTTATCAGGAACTGCTGGATCCAGCACATAGTCAAATGCTGAGATGCGGTCTGTTACGACGATCAGAAAATGCTCTCCCAAGTCGTACAGCTCGCGAACCTTGCCCTTATAAATAAGCGGGGCTCGCACATACTCAGCAGCTGATGAAATGGCCTTCACTTGCGTAGTCATGAACCTATTCCTCCTAAATGATGATTGAAAGCTTCACGCTGAGCTTTGCTTAGCAAAGGAGCGGTGAAATTGTAAGCTGATCTCGAGGATGAGTGCAGCAAGGCTGCGGTGTGAAATGTTCTTCCGATCGCTGTTGTTCCCGAATTTCCTGAATGATATTAAAGGGGGAAATTCGGGCAAGCTTATGCTTCCGATGTAGCTTTCTTGCAGAAAGCTTTTAGGCCAACGCTACGCTTCTTCAGAATCATTTCACACCTTGCCACAGGGTCGCCCTACAAGATGCAGCCTAGTCAAGCAGGATAATCTTTAAAGCATTACGTGAAGTAACTCCCCTAGAAAGTCCTTCACTACCTCAGAGCACTTACCCAAGAAGCCTTTTCGTGAAGCAGTGCAACAGAGTTGCCGATCTTCACGACCTCAAAGCACTTACCCCAGAAGCTTTTCGTGAAGCAGTGCAGCCAAGCTGCCGTCCTTCACGACCTCAAAGCACTTACCCCAGAAGCTTTTCGTGAAGCAGTGCAACAGAGTTGCCGACCTTCACGACCTCGGAGCAATTACCTAAGCAGCTTTTCACGAAGTAGTGCATCGAAGGTGTCGCCCTCACGTCTCCTTCGAGTAAACTCACGCAGCTTTTTCTAAGTAGTTACCACACGAGGGCTTCCTCGAGTTTCTCGGAGATTAAGACCGAGAGATTTGCGTGAAGCTAGTGACGCGAAGCGCGCAGCGTACGGTATTGGTACGTGAGCACTGGAGCAAGCGATGAACGCAAAGCTCGACGTCGAATTAACTACGATAGCATTAACATCGTATTAATCTTCGAGAAGGGACAAGCGGGTGAAGATGGTGTTGACGTGCTTCAAGTGCCACCCCGGGTTAAAACAGTCTTCGATCTCCTCTGGAGAAAGAACCGACGTAATCTCTTCTGTAGCTTCAATGATGTCACGAAACTGCGTTTTTGTCTCCCAAGCCTGCATTGCGCGAGGCTGTACCGTATCGTACGCTTGCTCACGGCTGAAGCCTTTGTCGATCAGCTTCGTCAATACGCGGCCAGAGAATGGCACACCGTAAGTTGCTTGCATGTTGCGTTTCATATTTTCAGGGAATACCGTTAAATTTTTAATGATGTTGCCTAGGCGATTCAGCATATAGTTCAACAGCATCGTTGCATCTGGAAGGATGATGCGCTCTGCTGAAGAGTGCGAGATATCACGCTCATGCCAAAGCGTTACGTTCTCGTAAGCAGTCAGCATATGTCCGCGAATGACGCGCGATAAGCCGGAAATGTTCTCGCAGCCAATCGGGTTACGCTTATGCGGCATTGCTGAAGAACCTTTTTGACCTTTTGCGAACGGCTCCTCCACCTCACGGAACTCACTCTTTTGCAACGCACGAATTTCCGTTGCGAATTTATCTAGAGAAGTTGCAATTAATGCTAGTGTCGCCATATATTCAGCATGACGGTCACGCTGAAGTGTTTGAGTTGAGATCGGAGCAGCCTTAATTCCAAGCTTTTGACATACAAATTGCTCTACGAATGGATCGATATTCGCATACGTACCAACAGCACCGGAGATTTTACCGTATTGGACATTGTCAGCAGCATGCTCGAAGCGCTCAAGATTACGCTTCATCTCCTCATACCATAGCGCAAGCTTCAAGCCGAATGTTGTAGGCTCAGCATGAACGCCATGTGTACGTCCCATCATCGCAGTATCTTTGTATTTAATCGCTTGGTCACGCAGAATAGCGATAAAGTTCTCGATATCATTGCGCAAAATTCCATTCGCTTGACGAAGCAAGTATCCATTCGCAGTATCTACAACATCGGTAGAGGTTAGACCATAATGCACCCATTTACGCTCAGGACCAACGGTTTCCGATACTGCACGAGTAAACGCGATAACATCATGACGCGTTTCTTGCTCGATTTCGTAGATGCGATCAATATCAAATGTCGCTTTAGCGCGTAGCGCCTCGACATCTTCACGAGGGATAACGCCAAGCTCTACCCAAGCCTCGCATGAGCAAAGCTCTACCTCCAGCCAAGCTTGGAACTTGTTTTGCTCTGTCCAAATAGCTCTCATCTCTGGTCTGCTGTAACGATCTAACATAAGTACACCCTTCCAACTGTTTATTGTTTATTCCAGCTCTTCCATTCATCTGTCCATATGCCAGTCCGTTCAATCCACTGCATAGCATGATCAATAGAAGAAGCTAATACGTTCACATGTCCCATTTTACGGTTATGCACAGCGTCTGCCTTGCCGTACAGGTGAACCTTTGTTGTTACGCCAAGCTCAGCTGCCAGTTGATCCTCTGCCGCCATACGCTCGAGCAGCGGTTCAACATGCTGACCCAGCACATTGACCATTACGACAGGCGTGCGAAGTGCTGTATCTCCAAGCGGCAAATTACATACCGCACGAACATGCTGTTCGAACTGCGACGTGAGGCAAGCCTCCATCGTGTAATGCCCGCTGTTATGAGGTCTTGGCGCAAGCTCATTGACGAACAAGCCGCCCGCCTCTGTAACAAACATCTCAACTGCGATCAATCCCACGGCTTGTAATCCTTCTGCAATTTGCAATGCCAACTGCTCAGCCTGCTGTCTCAGTTCCTCCGAGATACGTGCTGGAACAATCGACAAATGCAAAATGTTGTTGACATGAATGTTTTCAGCAGCTGGGAATACCTTTACTTCCCCTTGAGGACTGCGAGCAGCAATTACTGAAATTTCTTTCGCAAAATGGATGAATTGCTCCAGCACCAGCTCTGTCTTTGCTTTGGATAGCGTAGTGAAAGCTTCCTCGATCTCATCCTCGCTGCGAATAACCCACTGCCCTTTACCATCGTAACCACCCGTTGCTGTTTTCAAAACAGATGGGGTACCGAATTGTGCAATGGCTTGCTGCAAATCTTCTACAGAAGTAATTTCACGATAAGGAGCAACCTGAACACCCGTTGCCTCAATCGCTCGTTTTTCCCGCAAACGATGCTGCGTTGTATGAAGCAGCTTATTGCCTTGAGGCACATAGCTCTCTTGCATCAGCATGCCTGCTACTTCTGAACTTACATTCTCAAATTCATACGTAATGACATCCGCTTGTTGCGCTAGCTTGCGAGCAGCCTCTGCATCACTGTAAGCAGCAACAATCTGCTCAGACACTTGCCCCATCGGGCCATTCGGTGTAGGGTCCAGCGTTACGAAGCGGTAACCAAGCTCGCTGCCAGCATTGGCAAGCATCCGTCCAAGCTGTCCGCCGCCAAGCACTCCGATCGTCGAACCAGGAAGAATTGTTTTAATCTGATCAGCCTGTTTATTACTCATAGCTCTTCACTGCTTTCCAGCACTTCCTGCTTTACTCGCTCACGTCGTGCTGCAACTCGTGCTTGCACATCCGTATCGAATGCACCGATCATTTGTCCAGCGAGCAAGCCTGCGTTCGTTGCTCCTGCATTACCGATAGCGACCGTTGCAACAGGAATACCACCTGGCATTTGTACAATTGACAGTAAAGAATCAAGTCCATTCAGATTAGAGGATTTAACAGGTACACCGATGACTGGAAGAATTGTCTTCGCTGCAACCATCCCTGGCAGATGCGCCGCACCGCCAGCTCCTGCAATGATAACCTTAATGCCTCGCTCAGCAGCTGCTTCCGCATATTCGAACATTAAGTCCGGGGTACGATGTGCAGAAACAACTTTTTTTTCATATGGAATCTCCAGCTCATCAAGCACATCACAAGCTAATTTCATCGTTGCCCAATCAGACTTACTTCCCATAATTACGCCAACTAATGCAGACATTAAAAATTACCTACTTTCTTATATAAAGTGTGTACGAATAAATAACACAAAAAAATCCAATAGCAATAATACACTTGGATTGCTACTGGACTTCGATGAAACAAGCGGAAATTCATGCTCGCTGTTTCCACTAATGACCTGATCGAAGAATAAGTAACATGTCCATTTATAAGGTCCATCAATCGACAAGCAGCTCTGCTGATATTCAGCTGCGTAAGCATACTCCAGCCTGTTCTTCTTCAATCTATTCACGAAGCTCGTAGTCCAGAAAGCTTTGGTTCCGGGTAGAAACGTTTGAGCCATTCTCTCAAACATATACGAGAAATATTTTTTCTTGTTAACGACAATTATAGTTTAACGAACTATGCTAGCACTGTCAACAAAATACGAACATTATGAGTGGTTCATTTATTATAGTTCGCCTTTATAACATGAAGTATGTAAAAAATTTAGATTATCCGACGTTTTTTTTGTAAGAAGTATAAAAACTCACATTATGCGTCAATTGTGGTGCGAACATTAGTGCGGATCTGCGTAAAGAGAATATCTACGAAATTTCTCATGCTATCGTTGATCGTTTTAATCTGTAATTTTTAGAACATACACTTATCGTAAATCGATACTATAGATCATTGATATCGAATATATATTAGCAATAAACGTACGCTCACTCATTATTCGAGGAGCAAAGATGACGAAAGGAGGCTTACGATGCAAATTCATACTGTAAAGAGAAATGACTCATTGTGGAATCTTGCTCAGCAATACGGTGTTCCGCTGCAGCATATCGTAGAAGTTAATGCAATAGAAGAAAACGAACCATTGGTAGTAGGTCAAGCATTGATCATACCCTCTCCCAATGGAAATCGGACACATATCGTTGCAAGAGGCGAGTCATTATGGGCTATTGCCAGGCAATACGGACTTACACTGACCGAGCTTGCTGCTGCCAATCATCTGACAAATCCAGCCGCGATACAAATTGGTCAAACTCTAGTGATTCCTGCACCTAAGCTGACAACGATTGAGGTTAATGGATATATGGAGCGCTTCGATGAGGCGGCTGCCGCAGAAATTAAACAGATTAGCAATGAACTCACGTATGTCACTGTGTTCAGCTACCGTATTAATGCCGATGGAACATTAATCGAGCTTGACGATGAGGCTTTGCGAGAAGCAGCGCTGTCAAGCGGCGTCGCACCAATGATGGGGATTTCGAACATTTCCGATGAGGGCTTTTCCAGAGAGCTCATCCACGAGGTATTGAGTAATCAGCAATCCTATACGCATCTGATCACCACCGTCTCCAACACGATGCAAGAACGCGGCTTCAAGGCGCTCAATATTGACTTTGAATATATCCCACCAGAGGATCGAGAGCTTTATAACAATTTTTTACGAGACATAACGGCACATCTCCATCAATTTGGTTTACTCGTATCCACTGCTGTCGCACCCAAATACAGTGCAGGTCAACAAGGGATTCTTTACGAGGCACATGACTATAGAGCGCATGGAGAAATTGTTGATTTTGTTATTATTATGACGTATGAGTGGGGCTGGACGGGTGGACCTCCTCGCGCTGTTGCACCGTTAAACGAAGTATCTAAAGTAATTAACTATGCGCTTACGGAGATTCCAGCTAATAAAATTATGATGGGAGTACCACTTTACGGCTATCACTGGACATTGCCGTTTGTAGAAGGGGAATCAAGAGCAGCCGCACTTAGTACGGAAGCAGCTGTACGACTTGCAAGGGAGCGCAAAGCGGCCATTGAGTATGATAACACCGCTCAGTCTCCGCACTTTTCCTTTTATGATACAGAAGGCAAGCAGCATATTGTATGGTTTGAGGATGCTAGAAGCTTGCAAGCGAAGTTCAATCTCGTTAAGCAGTATGGATTGCGAGGCATCAGCTACTGGAAGCTTGGCATTCAAGCGGATATGAACTGGTACTTACTTAGTGAAAATTTCACCGTCAAAAAACTATAATCACTAAATAGCAGCATTTTGCTAGTATCAAAAATTTTATCGAAGCACAATACGAAATACACATAAATAGGTGTGCCGTATTCAGATCATCTACCTGACATACAGCACACCTTTTCTGTTACGGTCGCTTTCTATTACATGCATTAACCTAGAACTAGTTTGTAACGGTAGCGAGCCAACTTCTTTTTTAGGGATTTATCAGACCCGGACTGCCTCTTTCGGTTGTTACGCTTCTACCCATACAGTCGCTTCGTCAACAGGACGGCGCGCAGGCGCAGCTGGTACAAGCTCTGGATAGCCAATATAAACAAGACCAACTAACTGTTCATTATCACGTAATTGAAAGTGCTCATGCATCGCTTGGTGGTACATCGGAGCACCCGAACGCCATATCGCACCTAATCCAAGAGAATGTGCAGCAAGCAGCATATTTTGCACAGCGGCATGAGCAGCTGCTAGCTCCTCTTCAATAATTGCCCGCGGATCTTCTGATGGAGAACATATTGCCGCAATAACAACGGGAGCACGAAACGCTTTTTTCGCTTCTTTTTCAAGCTTTTCTACATCGGTATCTCCGGTCGTTGCAGTATATACTTTCGCATAGCCTTTTCCGAGCAAGCTGCGTCCTTCACCAGTCATTACGATAAACTTCCACGGCTGTGTATTATAGTGACTCGGCGCCCAGCTTGCTGCCTCAATTAGCTGCTTTAGGATAGCTTTTGGCACCTCATCCTCTTTCACACGACCAACTGTTCTACGCTCCTTCAGCGCTTCCAGTACCACTTCTTCTTGTGCTACTAACAACTTAGACATGCAGTTCTCTCCTCTATGCAAATTAATGTAACTGAGCTGGATAACATATTATCCTTAATCAAATAATTTTAAGTATTGTCCATAGCCACGCTCGGCAAGCTTGTCCTTAGGAATAAACTCCAATGCTGCAGAATTGATGCAATATCTTAAGCCTGTCGGTTCAGGACCATCTTCAAATACATGCCCTAGATGCGAATCAGCGAACTTCGAGCGTACTTCCGTACGAATCATTCCATGTGTTGCATCCATCTCCTCAAGGACATGATCATCCTCAAGAGGCTTCGTAAAGCTTGGCCAGCCGCAATGCGCATCGAATTTATCTCTAGAGCTGAACAGCGCTTCTCCTGAGACGATATCGACGTATATGCCTTCCTCGCGATGATCCCAAAATTCATTACGGAACGGCGGCTCCGTCGCATTATTTTGCGTCACTTCAAACTGCATTGGTGTTAGACGAGCCTTAAGCTCCGAGTTATCCTTTTTAACTGCCCAATGCTGCTTCAAAAAATCATCTCTTCCGGAACCCTTGCGATACATTTTATAGCGGAATGGATTTTTTTGATAATAATCCTGATGATAATCCTCTGCCGTATAAAACGTAGATGCAGGAACAATCTCTGTAACGATTGGCTTACTGAAAACCCCACTCTCTTGCAACTTTTGCTTTGAGCGTTCAGCCGCCTCTCTCTGCTCCTCAGAGTGATAATAAATAAAAGTGCGGTAAGAGTGGCCTTTATCGTGAAACTGTCCTTCCGGATCAGTAGGGTCGATCTGCTGCCAATACTTTTCAAGCAGCTGCTCATAACTGATGATGGATGGATCGAACTCGATCTGCACAGCTTCAACATGACCTGTCGTATCCGAGCATACTTCTTCATAGGTTGGATTAGGTGTGCTACCTCCTGTATAACCAGAGATGACAGAGTGTACACCTCTCATTTTGTCAAATGGTGTTACCATGCACCAAAAGCAGCCACCAGCAAAAGTCGCTAATTGTGTAGTCAATCCAATTCCCTCCTCTTATAATATGGTTCAAAACACTTCGTATTTATAGCGTAGCATATCCAACGCTCCACTCAAAATCTCCAACGTCCTTCATTCCAACAGAATAAGTAGCGCAGCGTACGGGTTAGGTACGTGAGCACCTACAATGTTTACGTAGGAAACATGCATCGTAAGCATAGCCTTCGGAAGCGTGCAAGATTCAGCGTTTCGCCGGAGCTACCTTTTCCAATGAAGGTTCAAAAGTTCGGCTTTCAGGACCAAGAAGATGGAGCGATA
>Ga0160467_100185_pt1 | contig 84082 bp, 63 predicted proteins | sample HID1972I_E11MG_FD_108221 | JGI IMG/M metagenome (GOLD analysis project Ga0160467, IMG submission 108221) | Enriched pill bug-associated microbial communities from UW Madison campus, WI, USA - HID1972I_E11 MG | ecosystem: Host-associated > Arthropoda: Insects > Digestive system > Unclassified ... | reverse complement strand
TTGCAATTTCTCTTCTTCCGAAAAGTAGATCCTGGACGAAATTTTTTGTCCTAATTTAAGTTTGCTTTTTTTATTCATTTTCCTGAAATTTTGTGTAAACCTATTTCAGGACAAGACATTTCCCTTATCCCTCCGCATATCTTGTATGCGGAGCCTTTCACCGGTGGCGGCGCGGTTTATTTCCATAAACCGCCCTCCAGGGTGGAAGTGCTGAACGACACCAATGTGGAACTCATGAATTTTTATGAAGTGGCACGTGACCATTTCCAGTCCCTGCAAAAAAAAATACGCAATACCCTGCACAGCAGGGACGCCTTCCGGCAGGCGACAGTAATTCACCATAACCCCGATATGTTTGACCCCATAAAACGGGCATGGGCCGTCTGGGTTATCTGTTCCCAGTCATTCGCGTCTAAGATGGATGGCGCTTTTGGTTTTGATAAAACCCGCAATACGACATCCCTGCGTATAGCGAACAAGCGGGTCAATTTTACCAAGGAGTACGCCAAGCGGCTGGAACAGGCGCAGATCGAACGCACTGACGCGTTGTACATCATTAAAAGCAGGGATTTTGAAGGGGCATTCTTTTATTGCGACCCTCCTTATATCGGGACGAATTGCGGGCATTACGACGGCTATTCGGAAGGGGACTATAAAGCATTGCTGGAAACGCTTTCTGCCATACACGGCAAATTCCTGCTTTCCTCCTACCCAACGGCTATCCTGGATAAATATGTGAAACGCAATAATTGGCACCAGATAAGCCGCGAGATGTTCGTTTCCATCAACCATAAGTCCGGGCTTAAGAAAAGAAAGACGGAATTACTAACTGCCAATTACCCGATCGAAGAACTGGACGCAAACCCAAACAAACAAGGGGGCAAAGACCCGGGATCAACGCCGCCCTCACTATTTTAAAACATGCAACATGGAACAGGAAAAAATCTTGAAGAAAATACTGGACGGCCTGAACGCGGGCAGGGGAACCGGCTACTTTTTTAAACGTCCCCTGGCGGACAATGTGGACCAGGCAAGGATCTGGATGGAGAAACCCACACCGGAAAGGCCCGTCTTTCCTATTACGGCCTATCTCATCCGCAGTGACAAAAAGTATGCGGGCGGCGTGTTGGCTTCGGAAAGCCTATATGCCTACATGCTGACTTCCATGCGTAGGAAAAGTATCATGAGCACCGCACTCCGCAACATCATACTTCCGCATTTTTTGCAGCAAAGGGCGATTGTCAGGGTTTCACTGAGCAAGGCACAATTGGGGGAGCGTAATTATATAAGCGCCAGGAGGCTGGCCAACGCCGTCGGCTTTGAACCGTTCCGCGAACAGGACAATACCTGCAAATTCATGATCGATGCATCGGGCTTAAAGCAAAGGGAACTCATCAAAGGGGTCAACATACCATTTAGCGATAAGGACCTGGAGCGATTAAAGAACCATCTGTTGTACGCGCTCAGCCATGTTCAGATGATCAGGACAGAACTGGAATTCAGGCAGGGGATTTCCGCGGCTTCTGAAGACTTACGCGAGTTGTTCGAAGCGCTACGGGAGCAAGCTGAAAAGCTGCCTGGCGCCTGGTTTGAGGGCAAAGGTAAATAAGGACGCTGCGCTACAGGAACGACCAACATCATTCATCACAAAAACAAAATCCCATGGAAGAAAATCAACCGGAAGACCTGCTGGAAAAGTTCCGGCAGTCCGTAGAAGTTGCCGGCTTCCGGCTGGAATCCACCGATCAAATATTCAACATGTTTACCGAAGGCAAAGTACAGCAGTTGAAGTGTGACTATAGTGTCCCCTTTGGCTCGCACAGGTTGGAATGCCTGCTGGATTTTAAGGAAGAGACCACATCGGATATATCGTTTTTCAAGTGCTATATGGCAAGATTAAATAAAAACCCCGGTGTTCAGAACGAAGCGGAAGCGGCCGCAGACGAATTTTATTTTAAGGTTACCGGCACCGTTGAGGATTGCCACCTGGGCGAGGCATATAACCTGCTGTGCGGCCGTCCGGTGTTGAAATTTGAACCGTCAGGCGGCAATGATTACCGTGGGAAATGGGTCACCTTGGATCCCAATCCCGGAACAGGAGCATTACGGATGCAGCCGCACCCGCAATTTGACTTCCATGGGCTTTTGAAGACTTTGCGGGCCAAAGAAATGGATCAGGATAAGACCTCACTGCCCTTGATCAGTTCCCTGCTTTGTGGCAATATCACAGCAGCGACCCTGGTGAACGGGGCCGATATCACGCCTGGGTTTGTTTCCATAGACGCGCTTAATGAAAGATTTGTGTTCTACAACGCCCAAAAGGAAATAATACCCTATGAGGATCTTTGGGAAAGGAAAGAAACAAAAGAAGTGAAGGAAGGAACGCTTCGTTTAAAGCCTAAGGTAATTAAACGCGTGCCGCATGAAAAGAACAAAGGGATAAACAAAAGTAGGAAGCGCTAATTGTCATAAGCATTATGGAGCCCCCTTTTTACGAATGGTTCTAAAGACAGGCCAGGCATACCGATAAATACATCCATGCCGAAGAAGAACTGAACAGGATTATCGTACAGTTTGAGGACAACTGTACTGACCTGCATGATGAATCCGCTGAAATGGTTTGTACGCTGGAGTGCAGGCATCATTTCAGTATGTACAATGAAATCAGCCGTCTCAACGGGGGACGTTCTGCAACTAAGTAGATAACTTTTAACATCTTACACTTTACCGCAAAAAAATCATGAAGACAAACGAAGAACCTAAAATTGATAAGGAAGTCCTAAATGTTCCCCTAAATACGCTTTCCCCGGATGTCCCTGAAATTGATGTCATAAATTTAGTATCTGAAATCATTCTTGAAATTATAATAAAAGAAATCGATGAACGCCATCGGATATATCAGAATTAGTAAAAAGGATCAGTCAAATTATTCTCTCGAATATCAGGAACGGATAATCAGGGAATATTGTGAACGGAATAATGTCGAACTGAAAGCAATTTTTGTAGATGACGGCGAAAGCAGCTATACCTTTGATCGGCCTGATTACAAAGCATTAGAGAGCTTTATTAAAGAGCATAAAAACCAGGTCCGGTATCTCGTTATACTCGATCATGACCGTTTTAGCCGGAATCTTCCCGAAGCCCTGATGAAAATAGACCAACTGGAAAATAAATTCGCCATTAAAGTTGTTGCGACCAGCGAATCACTTGACATTGATACTTCCGACCCCGCTGTATTTATGCAACGGGCCTTTAAATATTTAGTGGCAAATCAGGAGCTTTTTACGATTCGACGCAGGGCAAAATTAGGCATTCGGCAGGCACAGTCATCAGGACGATACGTCAATAAAGCCCCCTTCGGATATAAAAATTCCCAGCAACCTGATGGCAGATCGCTAATTGTTGTAGATGAAGCTAATGCATTTATTGTTCAAAAGATATTTCGCGACTACCTTGCCGGAATTCCGGTTTACCTTATAAAAAAGGATGTCAGATCAATGGGATTCCCCAATAGCGGGAATTCAGCAATTTACAGGGTACTTGCCAATCCTCTGTACGCCGGGCTTGTTAGAGTTACTGCAAGCAATAAAGAACCCGAAAGAATTGTCAAGGGGCTACATGAGCCGATAATTTCCCAGGAACAATTCTGGCTGGCCCAGGAAATGCTGAACCATAAAAGATCGATGACATCACAACCGAAAGAAGAATTCCCGCTTAAAGGGCTGGTACAAAGCCCTTGCTGTGGTGGGCCTCTAACGGCCGGATGGACAAAGGGCAAACTAAAATACTACCTTTATTACCGTTGTATCAAGCATTCAAATGTCAATATACCGGGCACGAAACTACACGAAAAATTTAATCAATTACTAAAAGGATTAAACTTCACAAAAGGGCAAGTTGAAAAAATTAGCCTCCAGGTCAAACAAGGATTGAAACAAGTTTTGCTTACAAGAGCCGCAAGATTAAAAATGAAAAATGATGAACTTGCGGTTTCATCAAAGAAACTCGATGGCCTCGAAGAAAAGCTAATAAGTGATCAGATCGATGGAAATACATTTAAGAAGTGGTCTCGAAAACTCAATATGGAAATTGCAAGAATTAAAGAAGACGTAAGGTTACTGAACAGCAATATCGAGGCCGAAATAAATAAACAATTGCAAATATTACCCAGTTTGTTAGACCTAAGTTCTATATATCACCGCGCTAATATAATCCAGCAACATACTTTATTTAAGGCGGTGTTCAAACAGGGTATCACATTTAGAGATGGTGCATTTAGAACACCTTACATACACCCAGAGTTTGCCCATAACTTGTTGACCCTGAATAAAAAAGGGCTGCTCTTTTTAGAGCAGCCAAAGCAAGATTTGAGTATAATCCCCTCTTGCGGAGAGAGCGGGATTCGAACCCGCGGTACAATTGCTCATACACACGCTTTCCAAGCGTGCTCCTTCAGCCACTCGGACACCTCTCCTTGTTTTTGAATGGCTGCAAAGGTAATGAAATTTGTGACATTTCTTTATCCGCCAAAAAAAATTTTATTTATGCTCTGTTTTGTTTTTTAATTTCGCCATTAAATTGAAAACCATGATTCAAGAATTGGAACAGATGTTGCATATGCATAAGTGGACGGGAAAGAAAATTATACTCGCCATAAGCGGGGGGGCAGACAGCATGGTGATGGCAGCATTATTCCGCATGGCGAATCAAAATATCGTAATCGCTCATTTTAATTATGCGCTCAGGGCAGAAGAGTCAGAAGGTGATCAGCAATTAGTACGAGTTTGGGCGGAAAAGTATGAGATTCCTTTTTATACAAAGAAATTTGAATTGGGTAAATTGTTGGAAAAAGAGGGAGGTAACCTTCAGGAGCTTGCACGTAACCTGCGTTATCAATGGTTTGAAGAGTTGCGCCTGTCCCTTGGTTTTGATTTTATTGCAACGGCGCACCATCAGCAGGATTCCGTTGAAACTTTATTGATTAATTTCTTTAAAGGAACCGGGATTGCTGGCTTACATGGTATTTTGCCGGAAAATGGGAAAATCATCAGACCAATGTTAGGTTTCAAGAAAGAGGAAATCTTGCGTTTTGCCAAAAAAAAGCAAATTCCTTGGAGAATGGACAGCAGCAATAAAAAGAACGATTATGCAAGGAATAAAATCAGGAATCAGGTTTTGCCATTAATTTCCGAAATTTTCCCGACGGTGCAGGAGAACTTAAAAAACAATATGGAGCGCTTTCATGAAACAGAAATCCTTTATAACGAATCTATCGAAAGATACAAGAAACTTTTATTAGAGCAAAGGGTTAAGGATTGGTATATTCCTGTTTTGAAACTAAAGCAATGCAAGCCTCTTTTTTCAATCTTATATGAACTATTGAAGCCTTTTGGTTTTAAATCCGCCCAAATTCCAGATATTATCAAACTGGTAGATGCGGAAACAGGAAAAATAGTACAAAATAATGATTTCAAAATCATTAAAAATCGAGGTTTCTTAATCATTACAGCTAATGAAATTCAGGAAAGTTCATTTGTTATGATTGAGCAATCACAACAAATGCAGCAAATTGAAACCGAATTGTTTATTTTGAAAACAAGAATTCTGCCTTTTCAAGAATCCAAAGATGAGAAAGAAATCGAAGCTGCCACAAGAAATGAAGTATATGTCGACTTAAACGAACTTGAATTTCCATTATACCTGAGACCTTGGAAACAGGGGGATTACTTCTATCCTTTAGGGATGAATAAAAAGAAGAAAAAGATCAGTCGTTTTTTGATTGATAATAAGATTCCTTTGCATGAAAAAGAAAAAGTGTGGGTTTTAGAGAGTAAAAGCCGGGTGGTTTGGGTACTTGGTTTTCGCCTCGATGAACGCTTCAAAGTTACCCCAAACACAAAAAGAATACTTCACTTAAAATTGGCTTTAAAGAGCCATAGCCCTTGTTACACAAAGCGTTGCTGACATTTCCCTGACATTAGAATGACAGTTTTATGACAATCATATATTTTTTATGACAATGAAGTTCTGAAAGCCTTTAATAGCAAAAGGAATATTTTTTTAAAAATGTGTAGAAATTATCAATTCCGTGTTGTATTTTTGCCCACATCATTATCCAAAAGCATCCGTAAAATTGAAAAATAATTTACTTGTGTCTTATTTCTTAAGGTCCAAAACGATAGTCCGACAAGCCAATATTATCATTATTGCTGTCCTTTTTTCTTTTCTTTTAAGTGCACAATCCACTTTTGCGCAAGATGGGAAAGCACTTTTCCAATCTAATTGTGCGAGTTGTCACAATCCGGTTAAGGAATCCACAGGTCCTGCCTTAAAAGGCAAGAGCGCAGAAGTTCCAAGTAAGGAATGGCTTCATAATTGGGTGCATAACTCAGGTTCAGTGATCGCAAGTGGCGACAAATATGCCAATGAAATATACAATAAGTATAATAAAATGGCGATGCCTCCCTTCCCTAATCTTTCAGTGGAAGATATTGACGCTATCATTAAATATGTAGATGAATATGAAGTTCCAGGTGCTGCCGTTGCAGGTGGTCCGCAGGCCGCTCCGGTAGAAAAAGACAATACCTGGCTTTATACTTTTATCACGATTATTTTAGCAGTTCTTGTCATTGTATTGGCGCGTGTCAACAAAACATTGAAAAGGGTTGCCAACGATCAAAATGATGTGCCGAATAAAAGGGAAGTACCTTTATTTAAAAATAAGATTGTTATCGCAATCAGCAGTATTGTCATCATGATCCTGGCTGGATATTGGCTAGTCAATGGAGCGGTATTGATGGGTAACCAACAAAATTACATGCCGGAGCAACCTATATTTTACTCTCATAAAGTTCATGCCGGCATCAACCAAATTAACTGTTTGTATTGTCACTCCGGTGCGGAATCCAGCCGCCAGGCAATGATCCCTTCCACCAATGTATGTATGAACTGCCACAAACAAATCAGTGAATACACAGGAACTGAAAAGTTAGTAACTTATGAAGGTAGGGAAGTGAATGGTACGGAAGAAATCCAAAAACTATACAAATTCGCTGGTTGGGATCCCGTTCGTAAAGCTTACAAAAGGGATAAAAATGGTAACATTGATGCCAAACCAATTGAATGGGTAAAAGTACATAACCTTCCTGACCATGTTTACTTTAACCACTCACAGCATGTATCCGTAGGCCAGGTTCAGTGCCAAACGTGCCATGGCGAGATTACAGGAATGGATGAAGTTCATCAATTTGCCCCCTTATCCATGGGCTGGTGTATCAACTGCCACAGACAAACTAATGTACAATTTAAAGAAAATGATTATTACAGCATTTTCCAAAAATACCACGATGAAATTAAGTCCGGTAAAAGAGAAGGTGTGACGGAAGCGGAATTGGGCGGAACAGAATGTCAAAAATGTCATTACTAAGCATAATAAATATTGAGTTTGTCTTTTTTATCTAAAATCAGGTAAAAGGCGAAGGATTGAAATAAATTTTAATTGAAAACATGGTTATGCCGACATTAATTATTGAAATAATTAAATACGGAAATTAACTTTCTAATAAATATGGCTCAGAAAAAACACTGGAACGGTTTAGAAGATTTGGAACAATCTCCGGAACAGCAACGCATGGTTGAAAAAGAGTTTCAAGAAGAATTACCTATATTAAACATGGGTGAGAAATTGTTGAATGCCACTACTCCACGACGGGATTTTTTAAAGTATGTTGGCTTTAGCACGCTTGCTGCGACTGTTGCGGCAAGTTGTGAAATGCCGGTAAGACATGCGATCCCTTTCGCGATAAAACCGGAAGATGCTACGCCAGGAGTGCCTAATTATTATGCCTCTACTTTTGTTGATAACGGTGATTATTGCGCTGTTTTGGTAAAAACAAGGGATGGCCGTCCTATTATGGTTGAAGGAAATACGCTTTCCCCAATCACAAAAGGTCGTTCTTCCGCGCGTTCAGTAGCCGCTACATTAAGCTTATATGATTCCGCCCGCTTGCGCCAGCCACATGTAAATGGCAAATCGGTTGATTCATTTAAGAAGGTGGATGACCCAATTACACAAGCATTGGCTGCCGGTGGAGGAACGGTTTATATCGTTACCGGTTCGGTGCTTAGCCCTACTACTAAAGATACCATTAGCCGTTTTATAGCTAAATATCCTAATGCAAAACATATTCAATATGATCCCGTTTCTTATTCCGGGATGATATTGGCAAATGAAGCGAGCTTTGGCAAAAAAGCTTTACCTTCTTACCATTTCGATAAAGCAAGAACGATTTTCAGTATCGGTGCCGATTTCTTAGGGACTTGGCTTTCCCCTGCTGAATTTACGATGGGTTATACTGCCAACAGAAAAGTAAGTGCTCAAAATCCGACGATGAGCAAGCATTACCAAGTTGAAAGTATGATGACCATCACAGGTGCCACTGCCGATGAAAGGGCAACTTGTAAGCCTTCCGAATATGGAAAAATTGCTGCTGCGCTTTATAACGCAATCACTACTGGAGCGGCACCTAGCTTTCCATCAAAGAAATTAAATACAATGATTACTAAGGCCGCCGCTGATTTAAAATCAGGGAATGGCTTAGTAGTTTCGGGTAGCAATGATGTTAATGTTCAAATTATCGTCAATGCCATCAATAATGCAATAGGTGCAAACGGAAATACTGTGAACTGGGCTATTCAATCCAATTACAAACAAGGGTTGGATACGGATATGGAAGAAATGGTCGCTGCCATGAATGCAGGGAGTGTTTCTGCTGTCTTATTCCATAATGTGAACCCAGCCTACGATTATTTTGACCAACAAAAATTAGTGGCAGGATTGAAGAAGGTAAACTGTACTGTTTCCTTTAACGACAGGATGGATGAAACAACTAAGTTGTGTAAATTCGCCGTTCCTGACCATCATTGGTTAGAAAGTTGGGGTGATGCAGAACCTAAAACAGGTTATTACAGCTTTATCCAGCCAACGATTGCACCTTTATTCAAAACGAGGGCATTCCAGGACAGTTTATTAAAATGGACAGGTTCTGCCGATAAATACCATGATATTTGGAGTCAATATTGGATATCTAAATTAGGTGGACAAAAGAATTTTGATCAGGCATTGCAGGACGGTGTTGCGCAACCTGCGGAATACGCCTTTGCATCAGCTAATTTCTCCGGGAATGTTGATGCTGCAATCAGTCAGGTTAACAATACAAAAACTGGAAAATATGAAGTGTTGGTTTATGAATCCATCGCTTTAGGGTATGGTGGTGCATGGAGTAACAATCCATGGTTGCAAGAAATGCCTGATCCGATTTCCAAAGTTACCTGGGATAACTTCGTATGTATGTCGCCCAAAACTGCAAAAGAGCAATTTGATGCAGAATATGATGGTTACAATCAAGAAGAAAGGAAGAAAAGAGTCGTGAAAGTAAAAGTAGGCAAAACAGAAGTCGCTTTACCGGTTGTAGTTGTTCCGGGAATGCACAACGAAGTAGTTGCAATTGCCTTAGGTTATGGAAGATCCAAAGAAGTAGGGATGGCAGCCAATAACATTGGTAAAAATGTGTATCCTTTCTCATCTTTCACTGGACAGACGCGTAGTTTTTATGCAAATGCCGAAATTTCGAAAACTGCGGAATTATACCCGGTTGCAATGACGCAAACGCATCTGAATTATGAAAATCGTCCGATAATCCATGAATTTACATTAGAAGATTTTAAAAAGAACCCGCGTCATTTAATTAATGAAAGGAAAGAAGAACTAGGCAAATATTCTTCTTTACAATGGGAGGAGAATGGCACTGAAGATCCTAACGCAGATTTTGATGAGGAAGGCTATAGGGAAAACGGTACAATGTTCCCGGTACATGAAAAGCCAGGTATCCATTGGGGAATGTCTATCGATTTAAATAGCTGTACCGGTTGTGCGGCGTGTGTAATCGCTTGTCAGGCTGAGAATAATGTGTCCGTAGTTGGTAAAAAACAAGTACTTGCTGCACATGATATGTCCTGGATTAGAATAGATCGTTATTTCAGTGGTAATCCGGATGATCCGGATAGCATCCAAGCGGTTTTTCAACCCATGCTTTGTCAACATTGCGATAATGCACCTTGTGAAAATGTATGTCCGGTTTCTGCAACCAATCACAGCAGTGAAGGTTTGAACCAAATGGCTTATAACCGTTGTATCGGTACTAAATATTGTGCCAATAACTGTCCTTACAAAGTCCGTCGTTTCAACTGGTTCGACTGGAATGGTGCGGATAGCTTTGCGGATAACCTTTATGAAGATGGTGTGAGAGATGCGATTAATGACGACCTTACAAGAATGGTATTGAATCCCGATGTTACGGTTCGTTCTCGCGGGGTTATGGAAAAATGCTCTTTCTGTGTTCAAAAATTACAAGATGCCAAATTGGATGCTAAAAAAGCGGGTCATCCTTTGCGTGACGGTGCTGCGAAAACAGCTTGTCAGGTAGCTTGTGCATCAGATGCAATTAAGTTTGGTAATTTTAATGATAAGGAAAGCGAAATTTACAAATTACGCAAAGAAGACAATAAGGAAAGGGTATTCTATGTGTTGGAGCATTTGCATACTTTGCCCAATGTGAGCTACTTATCAAAAATCAGGAATACAACAGAAGTAGTTGCCGGAACTGAGGGAGATGGTTTGTACCAACATCACATTTAATAGAATAGGTTAGGTAGGTTGAATTAATGAGTTTTTAAGAATATAAAAAGTATATAAATTACAAATAAGCTGTTTGCTTAAATAAATCACTTATTTCGAATTTTTAAGACATGCATTTAAAATACGAATCGATTGTTCGGGAGCCATTGATAACTGGCGACAAAAATTACCATCAGGTAACTGAGGATATATGCCGTCCTATAGAGCAAAAGCCGACACGGCTTTGGTATATGGGATTCGCTTTTTCTTTATTGCTGTTAGGTTTCGGCGCATTTTCGGTATTCTGGGAAATTTACTGGGGGATCGGAACTTGGGGCATCAACCGAACCGTTGGTTGGGGTTGGGATATCACTAACTTCGTTTGGTGGGTAGGTATTGGTCACGCCGGAACATTGATTTCCGCCATCCTCCTGCTTTTCCGTCAGGGTTGGAGAACAGGGGTAAACCGGGCAGCGGAAGCGATGACGATTTTTGCGGTTATGTGTGCCGGTATGTTCCCCGTATTTCACATGGGGCGTGTTTGGGACGGTTTCTTCGTAATGCCTTATCCTAACTCCCGTGGTGCTTTGTGGCCTAACTTCAACTCCGCCTTATTATGGGATGTATTCGCGATTTCCACTTATTTCACGGTATCTTTATTGTTTTGGTATTCAGGTTTGATTCCCGATTTTGCGACTATTCGTGACAGGGCTAAAACGAAATTGCGTAAAAAATTATATGGTATCGCTTCCTTTGGCTGGACGGGTACTGCTAAAAACTGGCAACGATTTGAAGCTTTATCTTTAGTTCTTGCAGGTTTGGCTACGCCATTGGTACTTTCCGTACATACAATCGTATCCATGGATTTCGCAACATCGGTTATCCCGGGTTGGCATACAACGATTTTCCCGCCCTACTTTGTTGCGGGTGCGATTTTCTCTGGGTTTGCGATGGTAAATACACTTTTGATTTTGGTCCGTAAAGTTTATCGTTTAGAAGATTATATTACACTCGGACATATCGAGGCAATGAACAAAGTTATTGTATTGACAGGTTCTATTGTCGGTACGGCATATCTTACTGAGTTGTTCGTTGCATGGTACAGTCAGGTCGTTTTTGAACAAGAAGCATTTAACTGGCGTATTTTTGGGCCGTATTGGTGGGCATATTGGTTGATGATGACTTGTAATGTGGTTTCCCCTCAGTTCTTCTGGTTCAAGAAATTACGCAGGAATGTAGTGTTTACCTTCTTATTGACGATTGTGGTAAACATCGGGATGTGGTTTGAACGCTTCGTAATTATCGTGACATCCCTTTACCGCGACTTCTTACCTTCAAGTTGGGTATATTACAGTCCCACATGGACAGAGCTTGGGTTTTATCTCGGGACATTTGGATTGTTCTTTACTTGCTTCTTCCTTTTTGCCAAATACTTCCCTGTAATTGCAATTGCCGAAATCAAGTTTACACTTAAATCTTCAGGTGATAATTATAAGAGAGCTATGCGTCCAATGGAAGAAATGACCGATGGTGAGTTTTTGCATGAAATAGAACATGCACATTAGTAAATTAAAAAATGATTATTTTCTTTGTCTTAATTGACTGATAAAAAATAAAAAATGGCTATTAAAAAATTTGCAATTGCATGTTATGATGATGAATCCACACTTTTTCCAGCAGTGAAAAAAGTGAGGGAAAGCGGTTATAAAATGCACGATGTATATACCCCATTCCCTGTACATGGTTTGGACGAAGTAATGGGTTTGAAAGAAACGGATTTACATACTGCCGGTTTTATTTTCGGGTTGACCGGCACGGCCACCGCTTTGGGTTTCATGAGTTGGATTTTCACATCTGATTGGCCCATTGATTTTGGCGGAAAACCTTTTTTCTCCTTACCTGCTTTTATTCCGATTACATTTGAGTTGACTGTATTGTTTGCTGCAGTAGGCATGGTAATGACCTATTGTTATTTGAATCAAATTATGCCGGGTGTTAAAAAGCATGTTTTTCATCCTCGTCAAACAGATGATTTATTTGTCATCGCAATAGAAATTACCGATCCTGCTGCTGAATTGGAAATCGTTGATTTCTTGAAAACAACGGGTTCTGTAGAGACGGATGTTCAAATTGCGGAAGAAGGCTGGTGGTATGGCTGGTGGGATAAAGAAGAAGAATACCAAAAGCAAATCGTTTAAGGATATTGCGTTTTTTAGATTTTGTGTATATTAATAAAAGAATTCTGGAAATAGAATTTCACGATCATGAATAAAAAATATTTAATTACTCTTTTTGTTGCAGGTGCCGGTATCCTGGCATCTTGCAATAGTGGCGGTACACGACGCAATCCTGGAAAAGTTTATATGCCGGATATGTTTTATTCGCGTGCTTATGATGCTTATACCGAAAATCCTGTGACGCCCGATGGACTGACCAGTCAAGCTCCGGTAGCAGGAACAATTGCCCGGGGACATGCATTACCGGATCACTTAAGAGAAGAAGACACTGCTGCTTATGATGCCTTAAGCTTTCCTTACCAATTCTCGGCTGACGAAATTAAAGAAGGTGGAAGGATATACAATATCCATTGCGGGATTTGTCATGGTACAAATTTGGACGGGAATGGTCCGCTTTATTCAAGTGGTAAATTTGCATCCATGCCGGCAAATTTTGTGGGGAGTGATTATTATAAATTCATGAAGCCAGGCAGGATATATCATACCATTGTGTACGGTAAAAATATGATGGGATCTTATGCAAGCCAAATCAGTGAACCGCACCGTTGGCAAGTAATTGCTTATATAAAACAATTCCAAGCCGCAAATGGAGGCACTCCTTTTACCATGGGCGAAGAAGATAGTAAAGCTGCTACTTCAACTGCAAGTGCTACAGATTCAAAAGTGGAGGTTGCGGATAATAAAAGAGATACAACTAAACAATAAAATAATTCCCGTATTTGAAATTTAAAGTTCAAGTACTTTATATTTAATAATAGAAAAAATAAAAACCATAGGTTTTAAATTTTAAGTATTTAAGATTATGATTACAGATCGTTTTGAAGTACCATCCCGGTTAAGGCTAACAGGAATTGTATTGCTCTTGGTAGGTGTAGCTACATTGATTGGTGGCATGATCGGTTTAATGACCGGTAGTGAACATGATCAGGCAAGATTTTGGATTGGGCTATTGCACAATAGTGTGTATTTCCTTTTTATTGCTGTTTCTGCAGTCTTTATCCAAGCAGCCGCAGGCTTAGCCCAAGGTGGTTGGATTGTCGCTTATAGAAGAGTCCCTGAAGCGATTGGCGCCAATGTATGGGTTTTTGGTATAGTGGCTTTGGTAATATTGTTTTGCATCGTTTTTGGATTAGGGGAGCATAACCCTATTTATCACTGGGTTCATCCAGGTGACGATAAGGTTTTACAAGGTAAAACGGCATTTCTGAATAAATGGATGTATGCAGGCTTTAGTATAGTTACCGTAGGATTATGGAGTTGGTTTGGTATTAAATTCAGAAGAAATTCAATAGCACAAGAAACAGCCCCAAAAAATACGACTAAATTATATTGGAAAATGGTTGCCTTGTCAGGAGCGTTCTTGTTTTTATATGCACTTACCATGATGAGCACCACGCCTTGGCTATGGATTATGAGTATCAATGCCCATTGGTATTCCACTTTGTTTAGTTGGTATGTGTTTTCTTCTGCTTTTGTAAGTTCGATGGCGGTGATTTTATTGTTCGTTATTATATTGAAAAATAATGGTAATTTACAAACTGTTACAAAAGAACATATGCACGATTTGGGTAAATTCATGTTCGCATTCAGTATATTTTGGACTTATCTTTGGTTTTGTCAATTTATGTTGATTTGGTATAGTAATATCCCAGAAGAAACAAGTTATTTTAAATTAAGGGCGCAAGGACCGTACAGCTTCTTCTTTTATTTGAATATTGTCGTTAATTTTGCATTGCCTATTCTTATTTTGATGACAAGACCAAGTAAACGGAACTACTTTACCGTTGTATTTATGGCGATGGTGATTATCTTTGGACATTGGTTGGATTTCTACCTTATGAGTGTTCCGGAAGTATTATTGGGTAATTGGACTTTGAGTTGGTATGAGTTAGGGATTCCGGTTGGATTTATTGGATTAATGCTATTGGTCGTTACTAACACCTTATCAAAAGCGAATTTAGTTCCGGTAAATGATCCATTATTGAAAGAGTCATTAAACCATGTAAGCTAAACTTGAGCTTAGTATTTTTTAATTAATATTTTATTGTACACCTTATAAGAGGTTTTAAGAAAGAAAAATAATATACAATGTCGGGATTAATTATTACCACCTTAGTGATTTTGGTTTTTATTGTGATTTATCAAATCGCAAAGGCCAGTGAATACACTACAATTTTACGGGGCGAAAAACAGGTAGCCGCAAAAACGAATCGTTTGATAGCATGGTTATTGGTCTTGTTTTTTGTATTTGGTATGATCGGGATTTATCAATGTCATATTTACTTGATGCCAATGATGCTCCCAATTTCTGCATCAGATCATGGGGAGAATTACGACTTCATGTTGAAATGGACACTTTACATAACTGGAATTGTATTTGTCGGCACACACATTCTTTTATTTTACTACATTTTCCGCTATCAATATTCCGAAAAACGACGTGCATATTTCTATCCGCACAATTACAAATTGGAAATTTTGTGGACTACGATTCCGGCGATTGTTTTGATTATCCTTGGTGTGATTGGTTTGAAAAATTGGTTCCAAATGACAGCGCTTCCACCAGATAATGCAATGGTTGTTCAAATTGTGGGGAAACAATTTAATTGGGTTATCCGTTATCCAGGGCCGGACGGGATTTTGGGCAAAACAGATTTTAGATTAATCAGTGACGCTAATAATGTATTGGGCTTGGATTGGAATGACCCTGCTGCTAAAGATGATATTATTATCCAAAATGGTGAAATGCATCTTGTAAAAGGAACATCGGTTCAATTAGTAATTGATTCGAGAGATGTAATTCATGATGTAGGTTTACCTCATTTTAGGATGAAGATGGATGCTGTTCCCGGGATTACGACTACAATGTGGTTTACCCCGACCATAACTACGGATTCCATGAAGACGATTACTAAAAATCCTGATTTTGTTTATGAAATTGCTTGTGACCAGCTATGTGGAAATGGACATTATTCCATGCGTGGAACGATAATTGTACAAACAGGTGCAGCTTATAAAGCTTGGATTGGAAGTCAGCCTTCTTACTATTCAAGTATCCAACCTGCTAAAAAAGAGGAAGGAGATAGTTCAGCACCAAGTGGCGATAGTACGACAACTGCAGCACCTGTAACTGCTTCCTTGAATTAAGTGTAGTATTTTTGTTTGAATTTTATAATATAAATCTTATCCTTTAATATCAAAGTTCTGAATTGAACTGAAATTTTTTGAAAATGAGTAACGAAGCAATTATTGGACAAAATATAGGTCATGTTCCTGCGATAACTCCGGTTTACGATCATGGACATGATGGTCACCATAAACAACATTTCATCTGGAAATACATCTTCAGTCAAGATCATAAAATCATTGGGAAACAATACTTGATTACCGGTATTTTATGGGCGGTAATTGGGGCGTTGTTTTCTGTATTTTTCAGGTTGCAGTTAGGATTCCCTGAGCATTCCTTTCCTGCAATGGAAGCTATTTTAGGACATTGGGCTAAAGGTGGGAAAATTACACCAGAGGCGTATTATGCCTTGGTAACGATGCACGGTACAATCATGATTTTCTTTGTATTGACGGCTGGATTAAGTGGTACTTTCAGTAATTTCTTGATTCCGTTACAAATTGGTGCAAGGGATATGGCAGCACCATTTATCAACATGATGTCTTATTGGTTGTTTTTCGCTTCCAGTATTGTTATGATTAGTTCTTTATTTGTTCAAACAGGACCTGCTGCAGGTGGTTGGACAGCTTATCCTCCTTTGAGCGCATTGAAGGAAGCTTCTTTAGGTGCCGGAATCGGAATGGATTTATGGCTGGTAAGTATGGCCTTATTTGTTGTTTCTCAATTGTTGGCAGGTTTAAATTATATTTCTACTATTTTGAATATGCGGACTAAAGGTATGAAAATGACGCGTATGCCTTTGACGATGTGGGCGTTTTTCTTTACTGCTGTTTTAGGTGTTTTAACTTTCCCCGTCCTACTTTCAGGTTTTGTATTGTTATTTTTCGATCGCCATTTTGGTACAAGTTTCTTTTTATCTGAAATATTTATTGGAGGGAAAGCTTTATCTCATATTGGTGGATCAGCAATTTTATATCAACATTTATTTTGGTTCTTGGGGCATCCTGAAGTATATATCGTGATGCTTCCAGGTATGGGTATTACATCCGAGCTTATTGCCGTAAACAGCCGAAAGCCTATTTTTGGGTATTTGGCGATGGTCGCTTCCCTGATCGGTATTGCAGTATTGTCTTTGACCGTTTGGGCACATCACATGTTCGTAACGGGAATGAGTCCATTCTTAGGTAGTGTATTCGTTTTGTTTACCCTTTTGATTGCCATCCCGTCTGCAATTAAAGTATTTAACTGGTTGGCTACATTATGGCGAGGTAATTTGAGATTTAATGTGCCGATGTTGTTCTCTATTGGATTCGTTTCTTTATTCATCTCTGGTGGTTTGACAGGTATTTACTTGGGTAATGCTGCATTGGATATTCATTTACATGATACTTATTTCGTAATAGCGCATTTCCATTTAGTTATGGGCGTAAGTGCTTTCTTCGGTATGTTTGCCGGTGTTTATTATTGGTTCCCTAAGATGTTTGGTAGGACGATGAACAATAGTTTGGGATATATCCATTTTTTTGCAACAATCATTTGTGCTTACCTTATTTTCTGGCCAATGCACTACGAAGGCTTTGCCGGTATGCCCCGTCGTTATTATGATTATAGTGCATGGGAGTCATTCAAGCAATTTCATAATCTGAATGCGTTTATCAGTGTTGCCGTAGTAGTGGCATTTATAGCACAATTGTTATTTGTATTCAACTTCTTCGTGAGCATTTTCAAAGGCCGTAAGGTAACTACTCAAAATCCTTGGGGTTCTACAACTTTAGAATGGACAACGCCGATTCATACAATACATGGTAACTGGGAAGGTGATATTCCTGAAGTTCATCGTTGGCCTTATGATTACAAAGATGATGGAAAAGGCGGAGACTTTATCCCACAAAACATCCCCTTGACGGCAGAAGAAATTGAGCTAGAGAAAAGCGGACATTAGTTTTGGTAGAATAGATCAATAATAAGAAAAGGAAGGCAGATTGCCTTCCTTTTCTCGTTCGGTCAGTTTTCCGCAATTGCCAATGTCACAATGCTAACTTTGGTTTTTGGAATTTCCAATATTGTATTTGCGCAAGATTCCAATGTTGCACCAGTTGTGATTACATCATCGACGAGCAAAATGTGTTTTCCAATTAAAGTTTCTGGGTTTTTGACCTGGAAAACTTCTTTTACATTTTCGATGCGTTCTTTGTTTGTTTTTCTCGTTTGTGAAGAGGTGTGCTTGATTTTAATCAATTCATTTTTCAATAACGTAACATTTGTGCTTATACTCAGGCCGGATGCAATTAATTCAGACTGATTATAACCTCTTTCTTGCCTCTTCCGCTTGTGTATTGGGACAGGGATAATACAATCAATGTCTTTTGCCCATTGACATTTTGCCAAGCTTTCGCCATACAAATTACCTAATAAATGAGCGAGGTCTTCACGCCCTTTATATTTTAATTGATGCATTAAATGTTGGGTAATCCCTTCTTTGGTAAAATACAAAAATGAACTTGCTTTTTCAAAAGAAAACCTGCCTTGGAGTTTTTGGCAAACTATATTTTCCTGATGAATCCATGTTTTTGACAAGGGCAAATTGAACTGGCACTTCAAACATAAGATTTTTTCAGCTCCCCTGAAAGGGTGTTCGCAGCCAGCGCAGTTTTGTGGGAAAATAAGTTGAATTAAGGAATCGAATAGAACTTTCAGAACAGGCTTATCCATTAGCAATAATTTGCTTGAAGGTAGCGTTTTTGTATTAAATCACTAAGGCTGCATTTAAGTATTTTATTAAATGCAGCCTTAGTGATTTTCTTATGTTGACTTATCAGCTTTTCCTCGCCATTGCCTTCTCTGCGGCAGCTACAATCGCTTCTTTGGTCAAACCGTATTTCTCCAACAATTCCATTGGTTTGCCGCTTTCGCCAAATGTATTTTGAACCGCAACATATTCATGGGGAACCGGCCAGTTCCGGCTTGCCACATTGGCCACACTATCGCCCAAACCGCCGTTGGCCTGATGCTCTTCAGCCGTAACAACGCAACCAGTTTTTTTCAATGATTTTATAATTGCAGCTTCGTCCAAAGGTTTGATGGTGTGAATATTGATGACTTCAACGCTTATCCCTTTTTCTTCCAATACCCTTGCAGCTTCTAAGGATGTCCAAACTAAGTGACCACAAGCGATGATGGATACATCCGTTCCTTCATTTAGTACTTGTGCTTTCCCTATGGTAAAATCACTGCCATCTTCTTTTGTGAAGTTGGGCCATTTAACCCTCCCAAAACGGAGGTAAACCGGACCTTGATAATCAGCGATCGCAATCGTTGCAGCTTTGGTTTGATTGAAATCACAAGGGACGATAACGGTCATTTCCGGTAACATTTTCATCATGCCGATATCTTCCAAAACCTGGTGCGTAGCACCGTCTTCACCTAAGGTAAGTCCGGCATGTGAAGCGCAAACTTTTACATTTTTACCACTATAAGCAACAGATTGTCGGATTTGATCATAAACCCTTGAAGTGGAAAAATTTGCAAATGTTGTTGTGTAAGGTATTTTTCCGCCGATTGTTAATCCGGCTGCAATCCCAATCATATTCGCTTCCGCAATCCCACATTGAACAAAGCGTTCCGGGAAATCCTTGATAAATGGCCCTAATTTCAAAGACCCGGCAAGGTCAGCGGTAAGTGCCACAACATTCGGGTTGGTGCTTGCTACTTGATGAATGCCTTCTCCAAATCCGGCACGCGTTTCTTTCTCGTTTTGAGCAATAAAATCCTGCAACATCAGTGATTTGATTTATTTTTAAAAATGATCGTATTTTAATCCGGCAAAAGTAAAAAGATTTATTGGGTATCTCCCACATTTTTGTAAACTTTGCAAAGAGAAGCCTTTTGAATTATTTAAATTTTTGAATTGAAACGAATATTAAAACTGATTGCCAATAAATACTTGCTCACTGTTTTTGCATTTTTGCTTTTGATGTTGTTTTTCGATCAAAATGATTGGTTTACACAAAGAAACCGCCAGAAAGATTTAGATGAAATCAACAGCAATATCGATTTTTTGACTGGCGAAGTTAATCACATGGATATGGAGCTAAAAGAATTGAATAACAATCCGTTGAAATTAGAAACCTATGCCCGAGAGAAATACAATCAAAAAAGAGATAATGAAGATGTGTATCTAATCAAAAAAGATACGCAGTCCATAAAATGAGCATAGATGTCCATTTTAATAAAAAAACTGATTATTCCATGACTGAACGCCAACTTTTTCAAAAACATTTAGCGCCAACTTCTTTTGAACCCATGCTGTTGCCGATTAAAAAGGCAAAAGCTGCGGTTCTTTTTGATGATAATGGTAAACAATATATTGATTTGATTGGCGGCATTAGCGTATGCAATGTTGGGCATTGCCATCCAAAAGTGGTGAAAGCCATCCAAGATCAGGCTGAAGAATATTTGCATATTATGGTTTATGGTGAAATTGTCCAAAGCCCGCAGGTTCAATATGCTACTTTGCTTACGCAAAATTTACCGGAGCATTTGAATTGCGTTTATTTTGGGAATTCAGGGGCAGAAGCGGTGGAAGGTGCGATGAAACTCGCAAAAAGATACACGGGTCGCACTGAAATTATCGCTTGTCATAATAGTTACCATGGCTCTACTCAAGGTGCGCTAAGCCTCTTAGGTGCAGAATATTGGAGGAATGCCTATCGTCCACTGTTGCCCGATGTTCGGCATATTCGGCACAATGATTTTGATAGTTTGCAATATATTACAGAACGCACTGCATGCATTATTTTAGAACCCATTCAGGCAGAAGCAGGAGTTCTGATTCCTGACATTACATGGATGCAGGCACTTCGTAAAAGGTGCGATGCAACGGGTGCCTTATTGGTTTTGGACGAAATTCAAACAGGGTTTGGCAGAACTGGGAAGTTATGGGCTTTTGAGCATTTTGGGATTGTTCCGGATGTCCTTTTATTGGCAAAAGCCTTGGGTGGCGGAATGCCTTTAGGTGCATTTATTTCATCAAAAAAAATCATGGATTCTTTTGCGGAAAATCCAATTTTAGGTCATTTGACCACTTTTGGCGGCCACCCTGTTAGCTGCGCTTCGGGCAAAGCAGCATTGGAAGTGATTCTGGAAGAAAAATTAATGGACGGCATCCCTGAAAAGCAAGCGTTGTTTTTGGCACATTTAAAACATCCGGCAATAAAAGAGATCCGTTGTAAAGGATTGATGATGGCAATCGAACTGGCGGACTTTAGTTCCGTTCAGGCAGTAATTAAATATGGTTTGGAGGCTGCTCCCAATGGTGTGTTTACGGACTGGTTCTTATTTGCTTCCAATGCAATACGCCTTGTGCCACCTTTGGTGATTTCAAATGAAGAAATTATCGAAGCTTGCGCTATTTTAAATAAGGCATTTGATTCAATTTAGAGCATAATTCCTCAAATGGTGCTTGATAAATTTTCAGACTAAATAAACGAAATAGCTTTCTCTTTGTCTATAAGATATTGGATTAGACAAATAGATTGATCCATTGGATTATTAAACTTAAAAATTTCAACCATGACCAGCAAAATAGAATTTAAAACAGCAGTGATTGCAATTTTGCTCTCTGTACTCATGCTACTGAACCCTGCCGCAAATAAAGTGCAGGCGCAAGGCAATTATGATAACAGCTATCAGCAATTTTATAATGATTTAGCTCCCTACGGCCAATGGTATCAGGATCCTCAGTACGGCTTTGTTTGGGCTCCAAATGCCGGTTCAAGTTTCCGTCCTTATTATACGAATGGTAATTGGGCTATGACTGAATACGGCAACATGTGGGTATCTAATTATGCTTGGGGCTGGGCACCATTCCATTATGGCCGTTGGATATTAAGTGATTATTATGGCTGGATATGGATTCCCGGAAATGAATGGGGCCCAGCATGGGTAACCTGGCGCCAAGGCGGTGGTTATTACGGTTGGGCGCCAATGGGTCCAGGCATAAGTATCAATATATCTTTTGGCAACAATTACTATTTGCCTGACCCTTATTGGACTTTCATCCCATATAATTACATGTATAACCGCTCTTTCCAAAGATATTACTCCCCAAGAAGGACAAGGACAATTATCAACAATACCACAGTTATTAATAATACTTATATTGATAACCGTACCAAGAACACTTATGTTACCGGACCCCGTCGTTCTGATGTTGAGACAAGGACAGGCAGGAAGATTGACCAATATCAAGTTAGTTCCCGTGATAGGGCTGGTGCATCCACAATTCAAGGAAAAAGCGTAACTGTATATCGTCCTAATATCGTGAATGATAATAGAAGTGTCGCAGCTCCTAAAGGCGTGAAACAATTGAAGGAATCCGTGGCACCAAGGAATACGACCAATTCAAATGTTAGACAATCACAACCTAATGTTCAAAAGGGAAACACAACAACCCCCATTCAAAAGAACACAAAGGTGAACCCAAGTGTACGGGAAAATAATGCAAATACGAATAATACAGTGCCACAGCAAGTGCCAAATAATAATCAAAGAGCAGTAACACCAAAACCTGTAAGGCCGGCAACTCCGGTAAAAGTGCCAGAACCTGTGCGTAATACAGCACCACCGGCAAAGCAAGCACCACCAGTAAAACAAGCTGCGCCTGTAAAACAACCTGCACCAGTAAGACAAGCTGCACCAGTAAGACAAGCTGCACCAGTAAGACAAGTGGCTCCCGTAAAGCAAGTCCAGCCTGCAAGGCAAGTTCAACAACCCGTAAGAACAGAAACACGCGATCAAAATGCGCCGCAAAGGAAATAGCTGCACTACATACTGAAGGAAATATCTAACTAGTATTCTGATCGTTCCATATAAAATAACGATAGGAGCGGAGCGTAGGTAAAACACTAAATGTGTTGATTTATAATGGATAAGATCTCATTTTAAGAGATCTTATCCATTTCATAAAAAAAAAAATTTGAAGAAAATTTGCAAATGGCTTTGCATTTTAAAAAGAATACTCTATCATTGTAATTCAATTACTATTTTTATTGCAGGAAATATTATTATGCAATTTACTTTTTACAGCAAAACACATTCTTTTTTTATTATGAAAAGAACACTATTAGGCTTAAGTGTATTATGTTTGGGGGCAGCCACAGTATTGCCGGCTTGTTCATCCAAAACCAGAGGTGTTTCGGATAAAACCGGATGGAATTACAATGATCCACGATTGGGTGGGTTTGATGTGAAAAACTATCCTGGTCAGCAGACCGGTCCTGGTTTAGTTCCTGTCGAAGGGGGCTCTTTTGTGATGGGTCAAACAGAAGAAGATTTGACTTTTGAGCGAAACAATATTCCTCGCAGGGTTACTGTTTCTTCATTTTATATGGATGAAACAGAGGTAGCCAATGTGCACTATAGAGAATATACCTATTGGTTAGATCGGGCATATAGCTCGGATTATCCTGAAATCGTAAAAAAAGCCACTCCTGATGCTACAGTTTGGAGATCTGCACTGTCCTATAACGAACCATTGGTTAATTATTATTTTACTCACGCCGCTTATGATTTTTATCCGGTAGTCGGTGTCAATTGGTATCAAGCCAACGAGTATTGCAAATGGCGTTCTGACAGGGTAAATGAAATGATTTTAATCAAAAAGGGCATCCAGAAGAAAAATGTCAATCAAGTAAATGAAGATGTCTATACTACTGGTACTTATACCACAGGGCAATACTTAGGCTTGGCAGGAAAAGGTCAGGAAAGAGATCTTGATCCAAATGGTGCAGGTAGACGCGCCAGCAATTATGCAGATGGTTACTTGTTGCCAAATTATAGACTTCCTACCGAAGCAGAATGGGAATATGCGGCTTTGGCTTTGATTTCCAATAATCCAGAACCACGCTCAAAGCGGCGTAGAGGTGAAGAAGCACTAACCGACCGTAAGAATTACCCTTGGGGCGACAGCCGTTCTACAAGGGCAAGCGGAAAAGGAGAAAGTCGTGGTGAATTCGTAGCCAATTACAAACGTGGTCGTGGTGACATGATGGGTGTTGTAGGTGGATTGAATGATAACGCTGATATTCCTGCACCTGTTTATTCTTATGAAGCCAATGCTTTTGGCTTATATAATATGGCAGGGAATGTGAGCGAATGGGTATTAGATGTTTATCGCCCTGAAACGGGTGGAAGTGATTTTAGAACTTACCGTGGTAATGTATTCATGAAAGATTCTCTTCAAGAAGACGGGACACTTGCTGAAAAAGACAGTTTAGGTCATTTAATCAAAGTTCCTGTGACCAGCCAAGATTTGGCAGGTCAGTATAATAGGGATTATTCTACAGCTGACGCTCGTGATGCTTATGATGGTGATTCCCTTTCTGGAAATGAATATGATTATGGAAGAACTACCTTAATCAATAACAACAGCCGCGTAATCAAGGGTGCTTCATGGGCTGATCGCGCATATTACCTTTCTCCGGGCACACGCCGTTACATGCAAGCCGGACATGCAAGCAGCAAAGTTGGTTTCCGTTGCGTAATGGATCGTTTAGGAAGCCCTACTTTTAATGCTCCGGGTGGCAATTACTTCGGTAAAGGAAAAAGAAAATAGTAATATAAAAATAGATGAATCAAAAACCCTTTCAATTCTTTTGGAAGGGTTTTTGTAAATACAAAAATATGATAGGGTTTAATGTCCGTATTTACGGCTTATTGCTGAATGAACAGGCACAACAAATATTGGTAAGTGAGGAATTCATTTGTGGCCGTAAAATTATAAAATTCCCGGGAGGTGGTTTGGAATTCGGGGAAGGCATAGCTGATTGTTTGAAGAGGGAATGGAAGGAAGAATTGAATCAGGAGATACAAATAGACCAACATTTTTATACCAATGATTTCTATCAAAAATCAGCCTGGGACGAATCGCAGGTAATCAGTATGTACTATTTTGTGTCCCTGAAAAACAAAGTTGATTTCCCAATTGATAATGGCACAGAATTTTTTTATTTCCTGCCCATTGCGGACTTGGATAAAAAAATGGGCTTGCCCATTGATATCATAGTTGCACAAAAATTGATGAAAACATTTATAACTGAAGTCGAAAAATGAAAGATTATAAAAAGTATTACGAGATACCCGCAACACCGGATGAAATTTATAGGGCAATGACCAACCCTCTGGCAATTAAATTATGGTCAGGAGAAGATGCAGTCATGAGCACAGAAGCACAAACGGAATTCGAATTGTTTGGTGGCAGTATTTGCGGTAAGAACCTAGAGTTTGAAGAAGATAAAAAAATAGTACAGGAATGGTATTTCGACAATGAAGGGCAAGCACCGTCCATTGTGACCATAAAGCTCCATGAACAACCAAACGGCACTTCTGTAGAATTGCGGCATAGCAATATTCCGGATGAAGATTATGAAGATATTGTGGAAGGCTGGAATGAGGTTTATTTTGCCGGCTTGGATGAGTTTTTTGGGGAAGAATAATTGTTGGAAAACTTTAACTAAATGTGATTTTTTCACGAAAGACGCCAGATTTTGTGAGTTTAAAGTTCGAGGAATTGGTTCTATGCTGTTTTGAGTAACGAAGAAGTGTCACAATTAGTGCTCCTCGAGCCTCAAGCCGCTGGCGTACGAATCTTCTCGTATGTCCCAACAACATACAATAGTTTTCCGATAATTAATGTAATGCCTTTGGACGAACGATTTTATATGATGTGGGAATTTGTATCCTTATCCTTGTGGTTGTGCTAAACAAAATAAATAGCTATTTGAGCAGTTTGTTTTGAATGATGGACTAACTGTCCTGGCGCAGGGCAAGTTGATTCGTGCGCCAGCGGAAGATTAATTATCGAAGAAGAATCAATAATAACTTCGGTCTATTTTGACATAAGGACAAGAAAATTTGCACTAAACACTTATTGGAGCCTTTCCTTTTTTATCCAATTTTAAATTTTGGGGATTCCTTCCTCACAATTTTAGTTACAAAAAAAAATTTTGTAACTTTTCATTCTGTTCCCCGATATATAGGAAATGACCATTACTGAATATAATTATTGCGTAAAAGAATTTGCAGACCACTTGTATCGTTTCGCGCGTAAAAGTATCGGTGATGAAGATGAGGCGAAGGATGCCGTACAACAAGCTTTCTTGGTGTTATGGGAGAAGAGGGAAGATGTGGTTTACTTGAAAGCCAAAAGTTTTTTATTCACAGTTGCATACCGAAGAAGCATGGATTTTCATCGTAATCATAAGCAATTAATTGATCCTGAATTGTTGCGTAATACTTTGCAAATAGAAGATAAGAAAACAATCGGCTTAAAGGAGATTTTACATCAGGCACTTTTACAAATCTCCAGTCAAGGCAGGACATTGGTGTTATTGAAAGATTATGAAGGGTATAATTATGAAGAAATTGCGGAATTGACGCAGTTAAACATAACGCAGGTTAAAGTTTACTTACATCGAGCAAGGAAAGAGCTGAAAAACTATTTGGTAAGTTCAGGGAATTTAATTTAAAATGTGCATTTATTTATTATAAAGAGGAAATCATGGATGTGAACACGGAAGATATTGAGGAATTGATTTTATTGTTGATTGACAATGAGCTTTCGCAAGCCGAAACCTTATACTTAATGGATTTTTTGAAAAAAAATCCTGAGTATAACCAATTATTGGAATCATATTCAATTACGAAACTCGTTCCGGAAGATAATATTGAATATCCATGGAAAAATCAACTCTTAAGACCAGAAAGTAAACAGATAGCATTTTATAAAAGGACTAAAATGATGCTTGGGGTTGTTTCCACATTGATAATTATGGTATTGGGGATTGCTTTGATTTGGTTGCAAAAACCGAAACAAAATACCGGAAATCTCGTCTGGGAGACCCAGAATAACCCCGTTCCAATTAAAGCGCAAGGGGAGAATGTGATTAATAATCCGCCAAAAGCAATTCCTAATCAAAAAAATGCCCTTGTGCAGCATCGCGAGCCTGTCCATAAGCACCAAAACAAGCTTATGGACAAAAACAATAAGCCGCCCTATATGGAACCCCATGAAAATGAGCAAAATATTGATGGATTTGCAGTTTCTTCTTTAAAAACACAAGGAATAAAATTATGGGATATTGATGAAAATCCTGTAGTAATAATGCCAATTAAAATGCCTCCGGAGCTTATAGCTGTGGATCCATTTAGGAAAAAGAGTGTTGATGAAAGAAGTTGGAAACCTCGTATTGAATGGACAAGTGAAGTGTCTTTTGATGAAAATCGCCTGAAAGGGTTTGTTTTCTTGATAAACCAAGTGCAGGAAACGCGTTTGAAAGTAGCGGAAAATATTGCTGTTTTAAAAAAATCAACGATTGTATTGCAGTTAGGTAATAAAGAAATTGCCCTCAATAAACAAAATTAAAAAAATAACATTCATTTTAACCTTTAAATTATTTTACATGAAATCGATTATTTTGTTGCTGACAGCCACCACTTTTTTTTCTTTTTTAGGAATTGCCCAAAACGCAGATTCGCTAGATATCACTACCAGCATAGATTCCACCAATAAGGCAGTAGCCGACAGTTTGAAGCGCGACGGCAGATATTATCTTGGGATAGGTTCGAGTGGCATTAAAATCAGTTCAAAGACAAGGGATAGCATTCGGGAGCATAAAACTGTTTCGATCCAATGGGGCATGTTGGATATAGGGGTCAATTCTTTGAATGACCGTTCTGATTACGGCTCGGCAGCGGCCCAGGAATATTTGCACGTTCCTGATGCCAATAAAAATAGCGATTTGTTTGCGTTGAATCAGGGGAAATCCATCAATGTCAATATTTGGCCTGTTTTGATGAAAGTGAAAATGCTGAACAACCGGAATCAAAAAATCTCTTTATATACAGGTGCCGGATTGCAATTGTACAATTTTAGGTTTAATAAGGATATTTCCTTCTTGAACGAAACAAAGCCAATGCTGATCAGTGATTCCGTAAGTTTCAGCAAGAATAAATTGGCATTTGCTTATGCAAGTATTCCTTTGATGCTCAATTTTAAAACAAGGTTAGGCATGGATAACGGAGCATGGCTTACTTATGGGTTTGGTGTTATTGGCGGTTATAATTTTAATTCCTGGACAAAACAAATCTCCGGGGAAAGAGGGAAACAAAAAAATCATGATCAATTCAATTTCCAGCAATTTAACCTCAACCTAAGTGCTGAAATCGGCATCGTGGATTATGTCAGGTTTTACGCTACTTATCAAATCACGAATATGTATAAAGATGCTTTGGCGCAATACCCATTTGCTATTGGTCTGCGTTTTTGTGGAATATAGTGGTTGTTATATTGGCGGCGTTGATCAACGCCGCCAATATAATAGTTTTATTTTTTCCGCTTATACTTAGCAACCAAACTGGCGACGGATTGCCTCTGCAATAGCTCAGGTTGCAGTTCAATTAGCACTTTTAATTTTTGTGGCGCATTATTCAATGCCTTTTCAAGGTAAAGCATCGCTTCTTTCGTTTTGCCCAATGCGAATAAAATCCCGGAATGGTAATAGTCGAAATCAGGTTTGTCTCCGATAATACTTACTGCCGCATCCAATTGAATCAAGGCTTCCTCATAATGTTTGGTCAAAATCAAGGATTTGAGTAAAGCCATCCAATTGGTTTTGTTTTGTGGTTTCAGGCGCAAGGCGCTGAGGTAACAAACCAAAGCTTCGTTGTAAGATTCCAATTCCATCAAACATTTACCCAGTGCCAAAAAATAATTTGCATTCTCTTTGTTAAGCGTCAATGCGGTAGAGTAAGATTTTGCCGCTTTTTCCCATTGTTGTTCCCGGGAATAAGTCTCGCCGATGCGGAAGAAGATATTGTCTTCTGCGGGGCTTAAGGCAATAGCCTGACGGTAGTAATGCCTTGCTTTTTCAAACATTTTTTGTTTTTCGAAACAATGTCCCATTGCTTCAAAAATGATATCTTCCGGCTTGCCTAATTCGAGGTTTTTTTGCAAAGACTCAATTGCCTTTTCATACCAGTTCAGGCGCATGTAAGCATCTGCCATGTTGCGATAGGCGAATTCAAATTTTTCGTCGATGGCGACACAATATTCATAAGCATCAATCGCTTCTTTGTATTCTTTTTTACCTTGATACGCCGCACCTAAGTTGAACCAAGCCAAGGCATTGTAGGGATCCTCATCAATCAGTTTCTTATGCAGCGCGATACTTTCGTCGTGCATACCGGCAAAGTCAGCCCAAAAACTTATTTTATGCAAAGCTTCTTCACATCTGGGGTCTATTTCCACTATTTTTCTTAATATTTCAAAAACCGCTTCATACTGTTCACATTCGTCGTATACATCCGAAAGTTCCAACATGATTTCTATCTTCTCCTTACCTTCAAATAATTCCATTTTTTCTTCAAGATATTTCGCGGCAAATTCAAATTTAAATTGCGCCAGATAAATATCCGCACGCAGCAATACTGCATCCAAGCTGTTCAATTCCAGTTTGTCCACTTCATCCAGCGTATGTAAAGCCTGTCCTTGTTTTTGTCCCTGGAATAATATTTCTGCTTTTAATAATAGTATCGACGATGAGTTTGGATAATAGCTCAAGCCCATTTCACAAGCATTCAATGCTTCGCCCTCTTGATTGTTTTGAAAAAAATAATCAATCACTATTTCATAATCCTCTTCCTCCAGGAAACGGACGGAATTGCCCGTTTTCAGCTGCTGATATGCCTCTATCAATTCATCTAAAGAATCGAAATCGTCTTCGTTGCTCCAGAAATCATCATTAAACATAGCTCCTCTTTTTTACAAATTTAAGCAAAATTGTTCAATTAAAACCACGGCCTGTTTCTTAAACACTTCCTTGAAATAATAGTTGGATCAGCACAACTTTAATTTTAGATTCAATGAACCCCTTCCCATTTCGTGAATTCCTTTTTTTATACTTATTTGCTCAATATCTTGGTGTATTCAGGAAGATTCCCAAGTATCCACAATGCCTTATCAAGGGTTTGGTCCTCCATGCTCAGGCGGTTCAATACTTTGCCGTCCTGATAATAATACCTGCCCACTATCTCATGGGAAAGCAAATCACTGATTTCCTTTTTGTTTTTGACTAAATCCTGATCTTTGTCGTGGGCAAATTTACCGGAAAGAGCTTCGAATTCAGGTTTTATCTTGTCGTAATATTTATCGTCTTCCGTTATTTTTTTCAATTTCTCCATCAATTCCTCACTTTGCGAACGGTAGCTGAAATCTTTATCCCCTAAATATTTTTTGAAATCGTTGAAATCGGTATCCGTAATTTTGAATTTCCCCGGAGGGTCGATGCTGGGATGATCGTAGTAATATTTTGTCGCATAATTGAAAATGTAATTCTTGACCATCAGCGAAATCGCGATTTTGCTCCATTCTTCCTCCTCGATTGCCATATCAGGTTGTATGCCACCGCCATCCTGAACTGGCCGACCGATATTTTTAGTGAAAAATGTTTTTTTCAAAGAATCGGGAACACTGGATACGCTGCCGTCTTCATTCCTATGCGAATAGTCCAATGCCTGGATGCAACGGCCGGATGGGATGTAATACTTTGCCGTAGTCACTTTAAGGCGAGTATTATAACCCAAGGGCACTACATTTTGAACCAAGCCTTTCCCAAAAGATTGCGTTCCTATTATGACCGCGCGATCCAAATCCTGTAAGGTGCCCGCAACTATTTCCGAAGCCGAAGCTGATTGATGATTGACCAAAACAGTAACCGGAATTTTCAAATCCCATGGTGCGGATTCCGTCCTGAATTCTTTGTCCCATTCCGGATTTTTCCCTTTTGTGGAAACGACCAACTGACCTTTCGGGATAAACAGATTGCAGATTTTAACGGCTTCGTCCAAAAGGCCGCCGGGGTTGCCCCGCAAATCAAGGACGATACCTTTTAGTGCCGGATTTACTTTTTTCAAACTATCCAAGGCGTGTTGGATATCATGAGCTGAATTTTGGATAAACTGCGCTAAATAAACATAAGCGACATCTTTATCCTTGCCCATCAAACCGGAATAAGTCACGCTCGAAAGTTTGATTTCTTCCCTTGTGATGGTTTTGATTTCCTCCTTTCCGCTGATGGGGTTTTTAATGGTCATTTTCAAACTTGTCCCCGGTGAACCCCGGAGCAACAAATTGATGTCTTCGGGATCCTTGTTTTTGATGACCTGTCCGTCAATGGCAACCAATATGTCGCCGGTTTTGATCCCCGCTTTGTCCACGGGGCCGTGTTGATAAGGCGTGTTGATGACGATTTCGTCATCGATCATTTCCAATCCAGTGCCAATGCCGCCATATTTCCCCGTTACCTGGAATTTATAATCTTCTGCGTCCGCTTCCGTATAATAATTGGTATAAGGGTCCAGGTCCAATAACATGGCGTCAATCCCCGTTTTTACCAATTTGCCCGGTTCTATCGGGTCAACATATAATTGGTTGAGGTTTTTAAAAAGGTTGGAAAAAATCTCCAGGTTTTTTGAGATTTCGAAATAGCGGTCTGTTTCATCTTGTTTTTGTGCAAAAATTGTGGTGGTTGAAACTCCTGAAAACAGTATGGCAAGTAAGATTGCCCATAAGTGCTGCGTTGTTTTTTTCATGAATGCGTTGATTAGATCTTAAATCCGGCTTTTGAATACTTTATGCAGCAAAATAACGATTTTTGCTTAATCCTACACAAAATGTTTTTTTACTTTGGAAAATAACCTGAAAAAGATTGTGATTACCGGTCCCGAATCCACAGGCAAAAGCACGGTTGCGCAAGCATTGGCGACCCACTTCGATACAGTTTTTGTGCCGGAATATGCCCGGGAATATTTGAATAGTTTAGGAAGGGAATATAATTACGATGATTTACTCCTCATTGCTAAAGGTCAAGTGGCATTGGAAGACAAACTGAGCAAACAGGCAAAAAATAATCTACTGTTTTGCGACACGGATTTGCTGGTCATCATGGTATGGTGCGAACATAAATTCGGGAAATGCCATCCTTGGATTTTGGAACAATTGGCCATCAGGGAATATGATTTTTATTTTTTGACCAATATCGATTTCCCGTGGGTGGTGGATATTTTGCGTGAACATCCGGAGCCGGAGATGCGGATTTATTTTTTCAAACTTTACCATGCGATATTGGAACAAATGGGTTTGTTTTTTGTGTTGTTGAGCGAAGGGGAAAACATGCGTTTGGAAAGGGCTGTTAAGGTAGTAGAGGAAAGATGTGAATGGAATATGAATAAAATTGAATGATTTTGTCAAGTATTTATTTGTTAAATTTTGTAAATCAAAAGAGAATATTTGCATTTGCCCTGTATTTGTAAAAAGACCTTCTTGATTATGCGTAATTTCTACTTCTTCTTCTTCTTCTTACTGTTGTTTTCTAATTCTATTTTTGCTCAAACGATTGTTGTGGGTAGCACTGAAGGTGTATTTGATGTTTCTGATTTGGGGGCAGCCAATTATACTATTCCTATTAATATCCCGAATGGGGTTGGTGGAATGCAACCTTCTTTATCGCTCAATTATAATAGCAATGGGGGGAATGGAATTATGGGGATGGGCTGGTCTTTGTCCGCTGTATCTGCGATTACAAGGGTTGCTAATAATATTTATCATGATAAGAAAGTGACAGGCGTAAAGCTTACAAATGAGGATAAGTTTGCTTTGGATGGGAATAGATTGATTTTGAAGTCTGGAGTTTATGGAGGCGTGAATTCTCAATATTACACTGAGATCGAAAAATATAGTGAAGTAAAAGCAACGGGAGTAATAGGGTCTTCTCCAGAATATTTTACCATTACTGACCCGGATGGGAAAATTTACGAATATGGGAAATCTCCTCTGTCAAGAGCAACAGTTATTGGTTCAACAGAACCTTATATGTGGCTTCTTGAAAAAGTAACGGATTTGAATGGCAGTTATGTAACTTATTCTTATTCAGTTAATAATTTTGAAGATCCAAGGTTAATTTCTATAGCGTACAACCATCATACGGGATTAATGCATACAAAAGTATCTTTTGAATATGAAGTAAGGTCAGATAAAAATATTGTTTATTTGGCAGGAGGAGCAATTAATCAATCATTTAGGTTGAAGTCAATTATAATTGGAATTAATATCCCAGATTTTAATAATTTTATTAAGTTGCGAACTTATGAATTCAATTATGCAAGTGATGTTTATACTCATTTGATAAATGTTAAGGAAAAAGGGATGGGACAACAAGAAGAATTTAAGCCTACTGAATTTACTTATGGCGGGGCTAACATGCCCACAGCAGTATTGAATCCGCATTCAGTTTTACCAACTGGGCAAAACCTGAGATTAGCAACAGGGGATTACAATGGGGATGGGAAAACGGATGTCATTTCTTATTCGGATTTAAATGGCGGGGGGTATAACTTATACCTTAATAACGGAACAACTAATAGTTCAAACTTTACTTTAACTTCTTCTGGAACTTTGCAAAACGGATTTTCCAATGTTTTAGTTGAGAATCTTTTAAAACGAGACCAAACACAAGTTCAGTTTTTTGATTATAATGGTGACGGGAAAGATGATTTTGCATATTTTCAAAATTATGCTTTACAACCTTGGCTTTATCAACAAAAATATTGGATATATACTTCAAACGGGAATTCCTTAAATGAAAATTATCCTATTCTTTCCCATTCTGATCCGAATTCCCCCAATAATCAAACAACCTTCGCATCTACAATGCCATTTATTGGGGATTTTGATGGTGACGGTAAAACCGAGATTTTACTTTTAAATACTTTAAAACCTGAGAATAGTCCAACCGGTACCGGGAGCAGCAATTATTTAATTGGTGAAGAATACAATTCTTTTGTTTCTAATCATTCCTCAGGACTTCCTGCTTATAAAGCAAAAAATTTAGGTCAAAACCTTGGATTTGATGCTTCCTATATAAAAGACAAAGAATCAGTTATCAGAGTAATAGATATTAATGGGGATGGGAAAAATGAAATTTTGTCTATATGGCAAAATAATGCTGATATTTTTGAATTAAATGTGACTTTTGATGTAAATAATAAACCAGTAATTGGGAATCCTATATTTAAACATGTTATTAGGGGACATTATCCAACTGTTGACCATGAAGTATTTAATGGAGATTTTAATGGAGACGGTGCAACGGATGTATTAACATGGAAAGAAAATATTGGATGGAAGATTGGTTATGGAAATGGAAAGGGAGAGTTTGTAAATGTAAGCAATGCTCCTTATATTACTAATAAACCAAGAGGTGGCTTTTATGATGAATTAAGACCAATTATTCTTAATGATTATAATGGGGATGGTAAGTGTGATATTTTTGAATATACAGCTAATTCGGATTGGGGGAGTCCTCAAAATCCACGAGTATTGTACTCGCAGGGATATAATGATTTTAATTTGGAATCATTATCAATAGATAAAAATCAAATTTGCAATATTAGCAGTTTGTATTTCCCGGGGGATTTTAATGGTGATGGCTCAATTGAATTGCTGACTTCTCATATCGTTAATAGTACTCGTCATATCATTAGCTTTCATCCTAATGAAAACCGTCACTTGATCTCTAAAATTACAAATGGATTGGGTGCATTTGTAAAAATCAATTATGGGACTCTTGCAAACTCAACTATATATCAACCGGGTAGTTTGACAAACACATATCCTATCATCAGAAGAACCATTCCTTTGAAAGTGGTGTCATCTATTGTTGATGATAATGGCATTAATTCTACAGGGAATACAACTACTTTTAAGTACGAAGGACTGAAATTCACATATTGGGGTAAGGGTATTTTAGGATTTGATAAAGTTACCAATACGAACTCTGTTACCTTGGCATCTTCCACAAAGTCCTATACATTAAATACTACCTATTTTACTCCCCAACTTACTTATATACTTAGCAGTGTTAATGGTACTACTGTCAATACGCAATTTAATGAATATGGTATCAAGGATTTTGGCAATAAGCGGATATTCCCCTATCTCATCAAGACTTCCAACCTCGACCATATAACACAACAAAATACAAGGACAATTTTCGATTATGGGACAACTGTGGTTGGCATACCTGACGGGTTTTCAATAGGCAAGCCTAAAACCGTAACTGTATTAAAAGGATATGAAGATTACTTTACCTTTGATGGTAATCAAATTATACAAGCGACCAATCACATTGAAAAAACGGTTCAAAAATTTGATTATCCAAATCCTTATGTTATTATAATTGGACAACCACCTGTGGAAAAACACATGTTATTCAAACCTACAAAGATTACGACTACACAAAATCGAACAGGAAATGCTGATTATGTAAGAGCAGTTAGTTTTAAATATGATAATCAAAAGGGAAATCTCATAGAATCAAAACAGGATCCCGGAACTTCAAATGCTGTTACAACGGCATTGGTATATAATGGATATGGTAACCTGATTCAAAAAACGGTATCAGCTGTTGGGTTGCCTGTCATAACGGATAAATATGAGTATGATCCTACTATGAGATATGTAACTAAAGCTTATAATGACGCCTATCCTGCCCTCGCATCAATTAGTTATTATGAGTTATTTACAGGTAATCTTTTAAACAAAACAGAACCTGACGGATTAGTAACTTCCTATACCTATGATGCTTTTAATAGACCTAAAACGGTAAGCAATAACAATGGTATGTTTTTTTCAACATTATACCAATGGACAACAGGAGCCACTAATGTAGTTTATCAAGTTCAAACTGATGATAACTTATCAGAGCCTTCCGTAGGTTATTACGATCGTTTAGGTCGTTTGGTGAAGCAAAGTAATGTGGGATTTAATGGTGATGACATTGTTCAGGAGATTGCATATAATGCAAAAGGGCAAAAAGTTTCAGAGAAAATGCCAAGATTCATAACGGATCCGGTACTTACTACTACCTTTCACTACGATTTATTCGGTAGGCAAACCCAGGTGGCAACACCTACAGGCACTACTACTTTTGCTTATGCCTCAACAACGAGTACCGGGATATCGAATAACAATAGCAAATATAAGATAACCGTTACTAATGCTTTGGCACAGACTAAGTCCAGTACTTCTGATGCTTCCGGGAAAACAACATTAGTTGAAGATGAAGGCGGAGCGCTTAATTATCTGTATAACAGTGCCGGGGCAACAAAATCTACCACTTTAAATGGAACGATAGTTCAAACTTCGGAATATGATAATTTTGGCAGAAGCACCCACGAGTCTGATCCTAACTATGGCAGTTACATTTATACTTATAATGCTTATGACCAAGTATTGACCCAAAAAGATCCTAAAAACAATATCTATAATTTTACTTATGATGGCTTGGGCAATGTCAAAACAAAAACAGGTCTTGAGGGAACTTATACCTATACGCATAGTTTTGATCCGGGAAATAATGCCTTTAAGCTGATTAAACTAGTTGGCCCTGAAGGGACAATCAATTATAATTATGGAAAAGGCAACCAGGTTTTAGGCGAATCCAGGAGAGCAGGGTCAGAAACTTTTACCAATTCTTATTTGTATGATGATCAAGGAAGAGTTAAACAACGAACCTATCCTGATGGATCCATAATAGCGTATGTTTATAACCAAAATGATGGTTCCTTGTCGAATTTAGGCGTGCCGGGTGAAACATATAGCCTGCCTGGTGGCTCTGCGCCCGCTTATATCCATTCCATAACACATAAAAACGCTTATGGACAAACAATTGCCGCAGGACATGGCTCTGTTTTTTATTCCGGTCCCATAAATAACCCTAACCAGCCTGATCCGCATGGGACAAGAATCTGGAGTACTTTTGGTTATAGTCAATATGGGCTTTTAACAGGTGAACTCACTAAGATCCCAGGTGTGGGAGGTAGTCCTGGAACTACTTTAAAGAGCTTTCAGTATAATTTTAATGCCAGCACGGGCAATTTAAGTTCACGGAAAGATTTGAAATATAATAAGGCGGAGTATTTTGATTATGACAACTTAAATCGTTTGTATAAAGCGCAGTTTGGTGCCCCTAATACAAATCCCTTACTGCTCGATCTTACTTATTCAAATAATGGAAATATAACTGAAAAGACGGATGTTGGCACTTTTACTTATGATGTTGCCAATCGTGTGAGTGAAATAGAACCATTCATCAATATACCTAGCACAACCCAATACACGAATTACACCGCTTTCAATAAAATTAAAGACATATCCGAGGGTAGCATAAAAGCAGTATTCACCTATTGGCCGGATGGTGAAAGGGCATCAATGGAAGTATTCGGAGGTCAAAACCCACGCAAAGTGTATTATGCCCCCGGTTATGAGAAAATCGTTACGGCCGGGAATCCAGACCGTCATTTAAGTTATATTGATAATGGCAGCCTCGTGGCAATCATGGAAACGGTTGGCAGTACGCAAAGCCGTTATTATGTGCTTACAGATTACTTGGGAAGCATCACTCAAATTCTGAGTGCCAATGGAGCGATTGTTGAGGAGAAAAGCTTTGATGCATGGGGACGCCCTCGCAATCCTATTACTTGGTCGTTGAACGGAGCAGGTTACTTTGAGGCAACTTATGTCAGTAACGGTTGGGACAGGGGCTATACAAGACATGAACATATACCTGAGTTTGGTATTATTAATATGAATGGTCGATTATATGATCCCTTGATGGGAAGGATGTTCAGCCCGGATCCGTATATTATTGGTACAGACAATACGCAAGGGTATAATAGATATAGCTATGCCTTGAATAATCCTTTGAATTATACGGACCCGAGTGGGGAGAATCCATTAATTATAGCTATGGCAATTGGGGCAGGAATTAGTGCTTTAACATATACTGCGAGTGTTGTCGTAAGTGATGCTGGATTCCAGAATTGGAATTGGAGTCAATTTGCCTTTAATACTTTATTGGGAGCTGTTAATGGTGCACTTACTTTTGGCGTTGGTTCAGCATTTAGTGCAACCTTTACACCTGTTTTGGGAAATATTGGCTTTGTGGGCGGATTTGCAACAGGTGCTGCTACGGGATCAGTTACCGGTTTTTTCATTGGTGCAAATAATGGAATAAATCAAAATGCTAATAATCCTTTTTTGTCAGGATTGGAAGGTGCAGGTATTGGAGCAATTTCAGGTGGAATTATAGGCGGTATTTCAAGTGGTATTAATTCTGTTTCTAATAAGCGTAATTTTTTTACAGGAAGTTTCAAGCAATATATGGCTAAAGATGCTTTATATGCTGGACCTGGGTATCAAAGTAAAGAAATCCCATCTGATTATACAGTTTATAATGACGATTACTATAAGGTTTATTATCGAACTGAAGATGGAGTCTCAGGTATGTCTGATTATGTTAAGCCAGGAGGGCACTATATCAAAGACCCTGTAGATGGGATTGCAACATCCAGATTTTCTAATCAAGTTTTTAAACTTCCTGATGGAGGAAAGGCATTTGTCCATAAGCTTGGGAATGTGACAGGAAGAGCTAGAAAAGGAATTATTCTTGCTAGTAAATATCATCAATATAGCAAAACTGGAACAATGGGTCAATGGGGCTGGTTAGGAAGGGAATATTTTCAAAGTATTAATTCATACGATGAAGGTTGGCATAATCTTTTTGAGCATGCAAAATACCATATAAGATGATATATATCAATGGCTTATAATTATAAGACACTGAGTAGTATCAATCTACTAATACAATCATACTTAATTTAATATTTTAATTTAGAAAAAAACAAAGGAATCGTTAAATTCTAATCATCAGAGGATTTATGAAACTAAACATTAAACCTATAATTAACAATTAATGGAAACAATATTTTTATGGATAATACATATAATTATTTTAGGTAATTTTTTTGTAGGAATAAATTTCTTTTCTAATGATAAAAGATTGAATAAAAAGGTATTTAATATTATTTTCTTAATAATGAGTGCAGTTTTAGTAATTGGTTGCTTTTCAAGTTATATTTTTTTCAAGTATTATTATTATGATGTGTATATATCTAATTTTCAAGTTCATCTAAAATGGGCGGAAGTATATGATAAGCTACCCTTTAGTACTCGATTTTTTAGAAAATTATTTTTATTTTTTGGTAACAGTGTATCTTTTTTCATTTTACATTCTTTTCTATGCTTTATATGCTTTGTAATAATCAATAAAAATAGAATATTGAGCATTCTTATTGGAGGTGTAATCATATTTTTGATGTTGAAAAGCTATTCTTTTATAAATTTTTTAATAGAATATGTTTATTGATACGAGATACCAATGCTTAATCGTTGGAAATATTTAAACCCTAAATAAATTAATTATGAAACAGCTATTTACATTATTATTGATTCCTTTTGGCATGGCACCTCTTTTTGCGCAAAATAAAATTATCATCGCTTATGACCAAAATGGTAACCGTATCAAGCGGTTCGTGATTTGCAGCACTTGCCGCCCTACAAATGAAAGCGAAAATGACCCAGCAATGGACACTACAAAGCCCTCGTATGTGAATAAATCCATTGAATTACCATTCAGTGACAATGAAATAGGCACTTTTAAAGTATTCCCTAATCCTGCGGACAATAAAGTACAAGTGGAGTTGGATGCAATTTCTTTAAAGCAACGCTGTGAAATAACCTTGACGGATATTTCCGGTAAAGAGCATTACCGAAAAATTGTAGTAACTGAAACCACAATTATTCCTTTGGAGCATTTGGCGGATGGTGTTTATTTTGTTTCTTTGTTCCGTGGAACGGAAAAGAAAGTGGTGAAAATAGTAAAGACAAGGATGTAACTTTAGAGAAGCAATTAATTTTCATTCCTTCACCATTTCGGGATACAGCATTCTAAACGCATTAAAAACAGCTTGTGCATAATGGTTGCATGATTTTCTTGAGGCAGATAATCGAAAATGATCCGAAGTGATTATTTTTGGCATGAATTAATTTATCCGCACGTAAATTCCCGTCCACTTCCATTACGGTGGTTCACTTGGGTTGATCCTTCTTTGCCAACATCCATATAAATAAATAGCAGTTTCTTGCGTTGAACCGGCATTTAGAATATTAGGATGCTGTTGTAATAAAGAAGCATTATCCCACCATAAGGAAAGACTTACGATGATATATTGATTAAAAAGGGTGGGTTTGGTAAATAAGGTCTCTGTAGCGAGCAAGCCGCCTAAGGAGGGGAAGATAAATATTCAAAACCCGATTTTCGGATAAAATTTTGGAATGTACGGTTTCGATACTTCATAAAATAAAAGGCTTTTCGCTAATTACCGGTATTGCTTTATCTTTTTGTGCAAATGAAAAGATCGGGAAAAGAAAGCAAAAGAATAATGTGCTTAAATATTTCATAGTTTTAGTTTGAATTGCCAAATCGCAAAGTCACTAAGTATTTATGGCTTGCGAAGGTTTTTTATCGGGTTAAAAAACCTTCAATAACGAAATTTAATCAAAATGCAGCTAAGTATTCCTTTTTACGATTTTCCTGAACCTTAAATTTAAAAAGAGCGCGGAAAGCGTCAAGCCAATAATGAACCCAATCCATATTCCAGCTGCGCCCATTTTTAAATGGAATGCCAGAAAATAACCAACCGGAATTCCGATAACCCAATAAGCAATCGCGACAAAATAAGTCGGTACTTTCACATCTTTTATGCCTCGTAACAAGCCGGCGCAAATAGCTTGCGTGCTGTCGGAGATTTGAAAAACGGCAGCAAACAATAATAAATATGCAGATAATTCAATCACTTCCCGGTTATCGTTGAAAAATAAAGGCAATTGATTTCGAAATAAACTAAAACCAATAGCACAAGTAGTACCATAAATTAATGCCGTAATTAAAGTGCTTTTGCCAATCCATGAAATCGTCGTCCAGTCGTTTCGGCCAAAGTGATTGCTGACGCGGATAGATCCTGCTTGGGACAATCCCATGGAAACCATAAAGGTAAGTGAGGCGATGCTCAACGCAATTTGATGCGCCGCTTGGTCCACTGCACTGATTGTTCCGATCAAAATTCCGGAGATGGCAAATGCCCCTGCTTCCATCGTGATTTGGAAACTACTGGGTAATCCGATATGCAACAGTTCTTTTTGTGTTTCCCATTTGATGCTCCATACTTTTTTGCGTACAGCAATGTATTTCCTGAAAGTAGGGTGAACTAAAATAATCCATCCTAAAACCAGGAAAATAAGAATACGCGTAATTAATGTCGCCCATCCGGCACCTCTTAATTCCATTCTGGGAAAGCCTAAATTCCCGAAAATCATGATCCAGTTTAAGAATACATTAATCGGTAATGCCAATAAAGAAAGGATCATGGCGGTTTTAGTGAATTCCAGGCCGTCCGTAAATTGCTTCAAGGCAAGGAAAAGCAACATGGGGATAACTGACCATGCCATAATTTGAAAATACGGGATGGCGAGTGCGACTACTTCAGGGTCTTGCTTTAAATGATATAAAATATTTTTGCTCAATTCCAGACCTAAGGAAATCGCCAATGCGGAAATAACGCATAACCAAAAGCCATTGTATAAATAATGGCTCACAAGTTTGCCGTCATATCTGCCATGTGCCAGAGAGACCATTTGGGCAACGGAAATCGTGATGCCTATCCCGAAAACAAATGGGATATTCATCACACTCATTACTAAAGCTGCCGCAGCCAAGTGTTTATAACTAACAGAACCCACCATCGCGGTGTCTATAATTCCTAAAGACATTTGCGCCAGTTCACCTAGGATAATAGGAAAGGCTAATTTTAAAGTTTTTCTGGCTTCGAAAAACAACATAATAGAGGAGAATTAAAAAAGACCACGAAGTTAGGAAATGTAAAATAGAAATTCATTTAACCTTTTGTTTACTTAAACTATCTCCTTGAAAATAAGTCTTATAAAGCTCAATTTTTAAATTTATGTTCTTGAAGAAATCAGGGTCTTTTTTTTTGCTCATGCTTATTTCTGCTGTGTCTTTTGCGCAGAACACTTTTAAGATTAGCGGTTTTATAAAAGATAAAAATGGAGAACCTCTTTTTGGTGCCAGTGTTTCTTTAAGGACAAGCACTGATGAGTATATAGGTGGAGATGCAACTATAATATCAGGACATTTTCAAGTAAATAACATCCCATCGGGAATGTATAAAGTAACCGTTTCTTACATCGGCTACCTTTCCTTGGTCAAGAACATCAATATAATTAGCTCGGATGTGGACTTAGGCACGATTCAATTAGACGAAGATAAAGCGATGCTTTCCGTTCAAATTAAAGGCAGGGCAGCCGCTATCCAGCAAAAAGACGATACTACAGAATATAACGCTGGTTCTTACAAAGTAAATTCGGATGCCAATGCGGATGATTTACTCAAGAAAATGCCGGGAATGGATTTGTCTTCCGGGACACCCAAAGCACAAGGGGAAACGATTACAAAGGTTTTGGTTGATGGAAAGCCATTTTTTGGCGACGATGCCACTTCTTCCTTGAAAAATATTCCGGCAGAAATTATTGATAAAATCCAATTATATGATGAAAAAAGCGAACAATCACAATTCACGGGTTTTGACGATGGAAATACCACGAAAACAGTGAATATTTTAACCAAAGCGGGAAGAAAAGAAGGCGTTTTCGGTAAAGCCTATGCGGGATATGGTTATGATGATAAATATAATGCCGGTGGGAATGTGAATTATTTCAAAGGTGACCGTAGAATTAGTTTGATCGGCCAAACCAATAATGTGAATATCCAAAATTTTGACGCCCAAGATTTAGTTGGTGTCAGTGGTGTGAGTGGCCGCTCAAGAGGTGGTGGAAGAGGTGGAAGCAATAATAATTTCATGGTAAATAATGCCAATGGAATTTCAAAAACAAATGCCATAGGCTTGAATTATTCTGATAAATGGGGTAAAAAAATCGATGTGACCGGAAGCTATTTTTTCAACAACAGCAGCAATCTCTCCGAACAGGAGTTAAACAGGATTTTTGTGTTACCTTCCCAATCAGGGCAATATTATACAGAGAGCTCGAAAGCAACCACCAATAATTTTAATCACCGTTTTAATTTAAGGCTGACTTATACGATCGATTCTTTTAATTCCATATTATTTATACCAAAACTTTCCTTTCAAGAGGTAAATAGCCAGACTTCTTTATTAGGGCAAACTTTTCAAGGTGACAATTCCATATTAAATAAGACGATAAATAATTTTAGCAACGACAACAACAGTACGAATCTTTCCTCCATGTTTTTGTATCGGCACAAATTTAAAAAAATAGGCAGAACACTTTCCCTTTGGGCAAATGGCGGCCAAAATAGCACAGTCGGGGCTGGTGATTTAATGGCGCAAAATACATTTGTGGATACTTTATTGAATGAGAATTTGAACCAGCAAATAAAGGTGGATAATGATGGTTGGAATATCAATACCAATTTAAACTATACTGAACCGCTCACTAAAAAAAGCGGACTGCAAGCCCAATATGGCTTTCGTTTTCAAAATGGGAATTCCAATAAACGGACTTATAATTTCAATGATGTGTCCGGCGATTATTCCCTTCCCGATTCTTTGTTAAGCAATAATTTTAAGACAAAATACATTACTCAAACCGGAGGATTGGGTTATCGTTATTCGGATTCCAATTGGAATTTTAATGCAGGGGTGAATTATCAAGCAGCGCAATTGACCAGTGAGCGCATTTTGCCACAAGCGGCTCATTATTCAGGAGATTTTACTGATTTTTTACCTTATGGCATGTTGCGTTATAAATTCAGCAAGTTGAAAAGTCTTCAACTTTTTTATCGAACATCAACGGATGCTCCTTCTGTTACGCAATTGCAAGATGTAATTGACAATTCCAACCCATTGCAATTGACATCGGGAAATCCAAATTTGAAAGAAGATTATCAACATAATCTAAGGTTTAGATATACGGCCACTAATCCAGGAAATTCAACAACATTTTTTGCGATGCTTTCCGGAAATTACATTCGTGATTATATTGGTAGAAGTACACTGGTGGCCGATTCAAATATTCAGTTAAATAGTGATTTTATTTTGCCAAAAGGGGCGCAGTTCATTCAATACCAAAATATGGAAGGATATTGGAACATCAATAGCTTTGCAACTTATGGAATGCCGGTCGATTTCCTCAAATCAAATTTGAATTTTAATGCACAACTGGGCTTTGTAGCAACTCCTGGATTAATCAATGGCAATAAAAATTTAGCAAACAATACCAATGCCGGCTTAGGCTTTACTTTAGGTAGTAATATTAGTGAAAACATAGATTTCACTCTGTCTTCTACAGGCTCTTATAATTGGGTGAAAAATTCATTGAATATCAATTCTGACAATACCTTTTATAATCAAAACACAAGCCTGAGTTTGAATTATGTATTCTGGAAAGGATTGGTTTTTCATACTGATTTAAACCATCAATTTTATTCTGGACTTTCAGCCGGATACAACCAAAACTTTTTGTTATGGAATATGAGTATTGGAAAAAAGTTATTTAAAAACCAACAAGGAGAAATCAAACTTTATGTGTTTGATGCATTAGGACAAAATAACAGTATCCAACGGACAGTTTCGGAAATTTATTCTGAAGATGTACAAACTAATGTTTTGAAAAGATATCTCATGCTGACTTTCACTTATAATTTAAGATTTTTTAAAGGGAATGCAACAATGAAGGATGCGGCTGCTCCGGGTGAGAAACGACCTTGGGAATAAAATTTTGAAGGATATAATAAAAGAGCTTTCAGACCGTTTATTAGGTAAGGGTTGTATACAAGAATGCAATCCTACTTTGGCATAATTGTTGTTATATTTTTCATCAATTCATTAACAACGACCTCAATGTGGTCTAAATGCTGGTTAATGAACAAAACACGACATTAGAAATGTTTTCTATTTTTAAAAACACAGAGGTTGCCTTGGATGGATTTCCCTTTCTGGGAATCGATATGCACGCTCATTTTTTACCGGGGATTGATGATGGAGCCGCTAATTTAGAAGAATCTTTTAGATTGATTGACGGATTAATAAGCTTGGGTTATGAAGAATTGATTGCCACACCACATATCATGGGTGATTTATATAAAAATACACCTGAGACCATTCAGGCTTCTTATGATTTATTAAAAGCTGAAATGGACACGAGAGGATATACACTTCCGGTCTCTTTCGCTGCTGAATATTTGATTGACGAACAGTTTGAAGGAAAAATAAAGTCTGGACCTCTATTGACTTTTGGAGATAATTTCGTCTTGGTGGAAACCATGTTTATGGGACTTCCGCCCAACATTAAAGAAATTTTGTTTGCACTGGAAACCGAAGGCTACCATCCTATTTTAGCTCATCCTGAACGATACCATTTTGTGGATGAAAAATTGAAATCTTTAGATGATTTCCTTGATAGAGGTGTTTTATTGCAATCCAATATCCTTTCGCTCGCGGGTTATTATGGACAAAGGGAAAAGGATTTGGCTGAAATGCTTCTGGAAAATGAGCTCATTAGCTTTTATGGAACTGATATTCACCATTTAAGGCATCTACGGGCATTGCAAAAGTTCAGCGTACTACCCAAAAAGGTAGCATCAAATTTGCATAAATTCAGTTTTAAAAATAGAGAATTAAAAAGGTTGAAGTAAGGATTGTAATAAAAAGATAGCAAGCCTTCATGATTTGTACTGATTGCATTCTTCCATATTCCAATAGTGTGCTTTTCATTTATTTATTACCATTCCATTCCTGGATATGCTCTTTGCATATATTGCATTTCTGCAAGGATGAAACCAAGATGCTCGGAATGAACGCCATTTTTTCCACCGCTTTGCATCCATTCTTCTAGTGAAGGAATTTTCAAGGTTGCTTCTTTTAAGATGGCTGAAATTTCCGTTTGCCAGTTGTTTTTCATCTGCTTCATATCCAAATCCAAGTCATCCTCCAAACTAATTAATTCAAACAATTCACCAGTAAAGGACCATAAATCATTGATGGCATTTTGAATTCTGTCATGGCTTTCGGCGGTGCCGTCACCCAATCGGATTACCCATTCGCTGCTCCAGCGTTTGTGATAAGTAACTTCTTTCAGAGATTTTTGTGCAACAGCTTTAATGTTGTCATCCGTTGACTGTAATGAAAGCAGCGTATATATTTGATAATTAAAATGGTCGTAGAAAAAAGATCTTGCAATGGTGTATGCCCAATCCACATTAGGTCGCTCTGTCAAAAGCACATTTTTAAAATCCCAAGCATCACGAAGATAAGCTAAATCATCTTCCGTGAAGATATTTTCCTTTCCCGCAAATGCGGCAGAAGTAAACAAAGTATTTCTTGCTTCTTGAGGAAGTTCATTGATCAAAGATGCAGCGTATTGATAAAAATTACGAGCTTGACCTAAATGGTCTAATGCAATATTGGTCAATGCAATGTCCTGCTCCAATACCGGTCCATGCCCACACCATTCGCTTAATCTATGACCAATGATGAGCGCATTGTCTGCAAATTGCAAAAGAAAATTTATTTTATTATTTGACATTTAAAAAGCAATTTTTATTTTTCAGGAAAGAAACGCTGTATTACATATATTTTAGTTCATCCGGTAATTCGTAAAAAGTAGGATGACGGTAAATCTTGTCGTTAGCGGGATCATATAAAGCTGCTGCATCTTCTGGATTGGAAGCATGTAAATGTTTGCTTTCCACTACCCAAATGCTGACACCTTCCATTCTTCGGGTATATACATCCCTGGCATTTTCAATTGCCATAGAGGCATCTACAGCATGAAGACTACCCACATGCTTATGGTCTAATCCTGTTTTGCTCCTGATAAAAACTTCCCAGAGTGGCCATTCCTTATTCATAAAAAATAGTTTTATTGCTTAAATTATGATGCAAGATAAAATAATTATTTAAAAACTATTATCCTATTGCTTGTTTTAAATCTTCAATTAAATCGGTTACATCTTCAATGCCGACACTCAATCGGATTAAAGAATCCTTCAAACCATTTTTTATCCTTTCTTCTCTTGGGATAGAAGCATGGGTCATGGTAGCAGGATGTCCAATTAAAGACTCTACGCCACCTAAAGATTCCGCCAAGGAAAACAATTTTGTTCCTTTCAAGATTTCATTCGCAGCTTCTACTGTGTCGTTTTTCAAGGAAAAAGAGATCATGCCACCAAACCCGCGCATTTGTTTTTTTGCAATGTCATGATTGGGGTGATCTTCGAAGCCTACCCAAAATACCTGATCCACTTTAGGATGCGTCCTTAAATAATGGGCAACTTTTTCTCCGTTTTCGCAATGGCGATCCATGCGCACATGAAGGGTTTTGATTCCACGCAACACTAACCAGCAATCATGAGGTCCGGGAACAGCACCGCAACTATTTTGAATAAATCTAAGTTTTTCTTCTGTTTCCACATCATTCATGATCACGACGCCATGCACAACATCACTATGTCCGCCAAGGTATTTGGTAGCAGAGTGAACGACGATATCCGCGCCCCAATCCAAAGGGTTTTGAAGATATGGAGATGCAAAAGTATTGTCCACAACTGTTTTTACCCCATGTGTCTTGGCAATGTTGCTAACAGCTTCAATGTCGATGACATTTAACAGTGGGTTTGTTGGTGTTTCAACCCAAATCATTTTTGTTTTTTCATTGATGAATTGCGTCACATTTTGGGCTTCCTGCAGGGAAATAAAATGAAACTTGATGCTATATTTTGCAAATACTTTAGTAAAAACCCGATAAGTACCCCCATATAAATCATTAGAAACAATCACTTCATCGCCCGGTTCCAACAGACGCATCACCGCATCGGTTGCAGCCATCCCGCTTCCAAAACATAATGCATATTTTCCGTTTTCAATCGCCGCCAATGCGTTCTGTAGGGCTGTCCTTGTAGGATTGTGTGTACGAGCGTATTCATAACCTTTATGCTCACCCGGTGCAGATTGCACGAAAGTAGAAGTTTGATAAATAGGGGTCATGATTGCCCCGGTTGTAGGATCCGGTTCAACGCCGGCATGAATAAGCTGCGTTGCTTTTTTATAATTATGGTTTTCCATGATACTGTTGGATTTTGGAATGCAAAGATATTGAAATAATGTGGAGTTTTGTATCCATGATTGTGGAGGCCTATAGCTGAACTCAATTATTCAGGGCAAAATCATCGAACTATTTCCCACATCGCAATCCCTGCGCTTACGGAAATATTTAAGGAATGCTTTGTGCCCCATTGCGGGATTTCAAAACAACCCGAACAGAGTGCCAATGCTTCATCACTGACGCCGTTTACCTCATTGCCAAAAATCAGTGCTATTTTTTTTGATTTTAATTTTGCCGATTGATTCAAAGGAATACTGTTGTGCGTTTGTTCAACAGCCCAGATTTCTATATCCTGATCTTTCAGGTGTTCAATTGCGGAAACCACGGTTTCAAAATAAAGCCAGGGAACGGCATCGGTTGCGCCTAAAGCTGTTTTTTGAATATCCCGATGCGGCGGCTTTGGCGTCAGGCCGCAAAGCAAGAGGCCTGCAATATTAAATGCATCCGAAGTCCGGAATATAGAACCCACATTATTCATGCTGCGTACATTATCCAAAATTATCCAGATGAAATTTCTTTCTTTCTTTTCTAAATCTTCCAGACTGACCCGATGGAGTTCTTCCATCGTTTTTTTTAAAAAATTGTTGTGGATTGTCATAAATGCAAAGAAAAGCAATCTTATGAAAAAAATGCGTATTTTTGTAGTTGTAAATTTTAAAGCTGAAAATTATGAATTTTTCATACAAGCCAAGGATTGAGGACGTTGAAGAAATTGATGTCTTAGAAGAAAAGTTCCCTAACTTAATTATATGGAATGATGATGTGAATACTTTTGACTGGGTTATTGAAGCGCTTGTCGATATTTGTGGACATACACAAGAGCAAGCGGAACAATGCGCAATGTTTATTCATTTTAAAGGAAAATACGGCGTTAAAAAAGGCGATTACAACACATTGAAGCCAATGTGTGAATCGCTTATTGACCGGTCGATTAATGCGACAATTGATTATTAAAGTAATTTTTTAAGCCATTATAGTTATAAATAAAAAGACGCAATCTAATTTTGCGTCTTTTCTTATTATTCTCAATATTACTTAATAAATGGCAGTATATTTTTTATTTAAATCAGCATAAGTCATTTTATCCCAAGTTCTTCCCCTGTCCTCGCTTCGAAAAATACCATGGTTGGTTCCTATGAATACGAAATGCTTTACTGCATCATTTTTATATGTGTTGCTTTTGAGGGATATACTATAAACTGAAGTATTAATTTCAAAACCACCATTTGCAGTTACAAAGGAATTGTCATCTACCCTATAGGCGCCAGCATCCGTCCCAACAACTAACGATCGCGCTCCATCAGGAGATAATGCACAATTGTATTTAACATTATAAGGCAAGGCACCTTGTTCGAGCCTATACCAGTGCGCACCAGAATTTTCGCTATACCAAACGCCCCCTTTACCAGTATAATCAACTAAAAACAAAGTGTTTGAATTGGAAACAAGATAGAATTGAGTACCGTTTACAGGAAAGAACCCTTCAGCTGTAACAGGTTCCCAACTAGCATCTGCACTTGTTTTTTGAAACAAGATATTATTTTTATTGGAAAAGCAAAACAAAGTACTCGTGCTCGTTAATCCAGTAAAACTGGATACTTCAAAAGAAGGTGGTGTATTGGACGGCCAGGCTTCGTCTTCTTTCCAGGTTTTTCCGTTATCGTCGCTATATGCTATACCTTTCCCCATGCTTGCTGTAATATAAGCTCTGTTGTGATTGCGGAAATAGTAAGCCATGCTTTGCCAAGGGAAAGTTTTTACTTTGGTGAAGCATGGGTTGAAACTCTGACCGTTGTTTTCACTTAGATGCAAGTTCTCTTTCAAAAACATTAAATTGGGACCAGCGGTCAGAATCAATTTTGTGGCATAACCATCCGGTGGAAAAACATTGACATAGTTTTCCCCATCAGTGCTTGAAATTAAAGCACCATCATTGTCTGCTGCATAAAGGCTATAAGGCGTTTTTACAACTTTATCGTTATCAACGCCTAATGCACTTTCTTTTTTACAACTTTGAAGTGTTGAAAATGCTAAACAAGATAGGATAAGGAGTGAAGATAAATATCTTTTATTCATGTAAAATAAAATTTGCTCAAGATTAATAAAAATATACCAAACTTCAAAGTATGACAGTCAAAAATTCCTGAAAATTTAATGCCCTGAAAAAATAAATGTTATTTACCCGTAAATACTGCGGTTCTTTTTTCTAAAAATGCAAATGTTCCCTCGTTTTTGTCTTCGGTTGCGAAACTTTCACCAAATGCTTTTATTTCATTCGCCAATCCCGTATCACTAACGGTAGCGGCTTCGTTAACCAATGAAATTATTTTTTGAATCGCTAAAGGGGCTTTAGTTTGAATTAATTGCAAAATGTCTTTGGTTTTTTCCAATAATTCCTCTTTAGGGAAAACATGGTTGACCAAACCGAGACTTTTGGCTTCGTCGGCTTTGATCATATTTCCGGTCATTAAAAGTTCCATTGCTTTTCCCTTTCCGATGAGTTGTACTAATCTTTGTGTACCTCCATAACCGGGAATTAAACCTAAATTTACTTCCGGCTGACCAAATTTTGCGTTTTCAGATGCTGTCCGGAAATGACATGCCATTGCTAATTCACAACCGCCACCTAATGAGAAACCATTTACAGCCGCCACAATGGGTTTTGGTGCATTTTCGATTTTTGAAAATACTAAATCCTGTCCTCTTTTTGCTAATTCCATTCCACCTTGCGCATCCAAGTCTGTAAATTCAGAAATATCCGCACCCGCAACAAATGCTTTTTCCCCGGCACCAGTAAGGATTGCGGATTTTATTTCTGGGTTTCGATATACTTCGTCAATGGCTTTTCCTAATTCTTCAATAACTGTTTTATTTAAGGCATTCATTTTTTCGGACCTATTTATGGTTACGATAAAAGTCCCTGCAGCTAATTCGGTTTTAATTGTTTGATACATTTGTCTTGAAAATCTTTTTTAGAAAATATTGCGGATGGTATTCGCATTAATGGGTCAAATATAATCTTTTACTTTGGTTTTTTTAGCCAAAATAATTCAAATTTATTGGTTTCTTTTTTTTTACTCTCAAATTTTAGTTTGTTAGGATAATCACATAAAAAAACTGCCTTTTGAAAAGCAGTTTTTTTATGTGATTATTTTTATCGGATTAATGTTAAGTCACCCTTGAAAATTTCTGTGAAACTATCAGGATAACCTAATTGGATGTAATACATATATACACCGCCTGGAGCCGCTTTACCGTGATCCGTCCCGTCCCAGCCTTTTTCAACATTTGTTGTTTCAAAGACAAGTTTACCCCAGCGATCAAAGATTTTAAAAGCCAACAATTTTTGATGCTTTAGATTTAGTATTTTAAATATATCATTTAAGCCATCACCGTTTGGACTAAAGGAATTAGGAAAATATACGGGGCTCCTGAAATCTAACCTAACCAATGCGGTATCCAAACCTATACAGCCATATTCGTCAGACCCGGTTACCATATATTGTGTAGTTTCAATGGGTGTTGCAATAGGATCAGAAGCAAAAGGGTTATTTAATGTTCCCATAGGGTACCATGTATAAGATGATGCTCCCGAAGCATGTAATTGTGCACTTTCACCATATTTAATTAAAGTGTCTTTAGGACGGACATCCAAAAACGGAATTGGTCTTACATTAATTGTGGTTTGCAGGGTATCGGCACAGCCAATATCGTTTTTAACGATTACAAAGTAAGTATTATCTCCAATAGGAGGAATCGCTTTTGGATCGGGACAAAGATTGCAGTTTAATGTTTGAGGGACGCCATTCAACTGTGGATTGTCAAACCATTGATATTGGGTGCCACCAGAGGCCAATAATGGTGTAGCATCATCAAAACAGGCGATCGTACTTAGGGGTTTCACTTTTGCATTAATTGGTTGAATGAATATTTCATTGGAATCTCTTAAATAGCACCCGTTTATATCCACAGTTTCTAAAGTGAAGTGGCTGATGATATTTTGAATAGTAGCTTGTGTGACCAAATTATTTGGACTTATTAATCCTCCTGATGGTGACCAGTGGTACTCAAATCCCATAGATGGTGGTGTACCATTATTGATGCCGTATAAGTTTATGGTAGCAGCGGTATTGCATACTACTGTATCTGGCATTGCCCTTAAAATACCATTGTAAGAATTAATGTTGAAACTAATGGATTGCCCAACTGGCACAACGCGACCACAAGTATCGAATAAAGTATTGCCATCACTGCCCATTTTTGCTTTTATTTGATATTGTCCATCCACTGCAATAGGCTGTACAAGATTTATTAATGCAGTCTGGGTGTAACCCGTACCGCAGCCCAGTCCGGATGCAGACGCTACTGAAACATTGGAAGGTCCGGTAATTTCAAAATCAGAACCATTCGTGGCAAGAGTACTGCATAAAACAGGCGAATTTAAATGCACTTTCAAAAATTGGCAAGCCGGGGAATCAATACTCAAAAATTCAATTGGGTCGATGCCGACATGGAAATTGACAGAATCCGGGAGTAATAATTCGGAGCCACATAAGCCTAAAAGACTGTTGCCGTCAGTTCCGGTTTGGGCATGTATGGTGTAATCACCATTTGGGAGATTGCCTGTAAAAGTGATTTTAATTTTATCAGAATAACCGTTAACGCCAGTACAATTGGTACCTTGAACACTTTGAATTGTACCAGAAGGTGCTAATGAAAAATCACTCGCATCCATTGCAATGGAGCTACAAAGTACATAGTCGGATAATTGCAATGTTACTTCATGTGATAAATTACAAGCAGGCAAAAGATTCGCAAATTTTGGGGGCTCTGGTTGATTAAATGTCGCCGTACTTCCTGTGAAATCAATCGTGAATCCAGAAACAGGACCACTAAAGCCAGTTCCAAAATTATTGATCATGATTAGATAAACATCTCCTGCATTGGCATTTATTTGTTGTAAATAAGAATTACCCGTTGCCCCACCTGTTACAAATTGAATAGTGGAAGTAGTATTTAAACCCGTAATCCCATTATTGAATGTAGGTAGATTGGTATTGAAATTACAACGGATTACATTATTGATGGAAAGTGCATCGCATGTTGTATTGGTGATATCCAAAACTGCCATATCATAATCGTCTGTCACAGTTAAAGGTGCAATCGTGAAAACAATAATCCCTGCAGTATTTACATTTAATCGCAACCACATGGTATTTCCCTCGCCCCCACTGCAAGGTGTATTTGTCAAATCACTTACTATGCCAATTCCTTGATAACCATAAGGAGAGGTAAAAGTAGAGCCACATAAAATTAATGCATTGCAAGCGTCTTGCTCTGGTTGGTTAGGTGGTAGTAATTGAGCCGAAAGTGTTCTACTGCTAAGCAGTCCGATAAAAGTCAGCAATAGGTAGATTTTATTCTTTTTCATATGGTTGGTTTAAAATTTAAAATCTTTTAATGCTATTTGTTGAAGAGTACTCTTAAACGAGCCTTCGCTCTTTTAAAGACTTGTATTTTTTGGAAATGGTTGGTAAAAAGGAAACAATAATTTTTTTTTATGGATAAATATTGTTTAAAGGCAGCATAGAAGGAAATTAGAGAAATAAATAAAAATGAAATTCAATCATGAAAGTTCGGTTTTTGTTAATTACGAGGTTATTAAATTTATTTTTTACAAAAAATAAGTATTTTTTAAAAAACTTGTTTTATTAATTAACTTTATTTCTTTTGTGACTCACATAAGCTCAATAATAAGGTTATGAAAAAAATGATTATGTTGCTTTTGTTGCATTATTAGGAACAATCGCATTGCCTTCTGTAAGAAAGATTACACCTGCGTTTGTACCATGACAATGTCTGGCATAAGCCAAACAAACGAAATTTCGTTAGGTAAAACAGTCTAGAAAGGATGCTAAGGCAGCTTGCGATGGAAAAATGTTGCAAACTCCTGGTGCGGAAATGAGCTGTAAATTAAAATAGTTCATTCGCCACGGAAAGGCAATTGCAATGACGACAGTTTTGCAATTGCCTTTTATTTATATGGATTATGCTTTCCTTTTTAAAATAGATACGCCAACCGGAAAGCAAACATATTATTATATTGATCCCCAGAACCAACACCTTGAAGATTATTCCAATTCCGGACAGGCGTCAACCCATATTGATATCGACCACTCAGCATGAAATTTTTCCAAGTAACACTTACGCTCCCAATAATGTCAAAAGTGCTTTTGTTAAATGGATAATTATCTTGATTTACGGTTTGATGGTTATAGTTTGGGATAATAATTTCATTGGAACTAATCAATCCATTGTAGGACGCACCGACACCAAACTGGTATTTAGGATTAGCGAATAAATAAAGTAAAACGGGTACTTCTGCATAATTTAAATCAATTTTATATTTACCGAATCCTCCGCCATAAGGATCATAAAGGTTTTGCACCGCCCGACTTCCTTTTTGGCTATATAGCATTTCAACGCCTAATCCAATGAGTTTGCTAAATCGCCAAATGACCATACCGCCAATATTTAATCCGGCTTTGTGAAAACCTGCAAAGCCATCTCCATCGACTTGTGCGGTATTTAGGCCGACAACTATCCCGCCAAAAAAAATCTTTTCCGAGTCGTGACCAAACAATGGTTCACTGTCTTGTTGTGCATACGATTTTAATCCGAAAGCTGTGATTAATATTGATAAGTAGAATAAAGGCTTCATGAGATAAGGTATGTGTTGGAAATGTTGAAATTTGAAAAGCAATTGCAAGTTATGCAAAAAATACGAAGTGTGATTTTTTGCTTATCCAAATATGTTGTAAAAATTAAAATATTTATGCGTTTTTCATTATTCTGATTAAAATCTCCAATCTCCAAATGAAAATACTTATTTTTACCCTATGCAAGAATTGAGTTTTACAGAAGAAAATTACATTAAAGCCATTTATTACCTTCAGCAATTAAGCCAAAGTAATGAGGTTGCCGTAAATGATATTGCGGACAAGGTGTCCACACGACCAGCAACGGTTACGGATATGTTGCGTAAATTATCGGATAAGAAATTAATCAATTATGAGAAATACAAAAAAACTTCCTTAAGTAAAGAAGGTTTGGATCACGCCTTGCAAGTTATTAGGAAGCATAGGTTATGGGAAGTATTCTTGCATGACAAACTACATTTTTCTTGGGATGAAGTACATGAAGTTGCAGAAGAACTGGAACATATTCGCTCTTTTAAATTGATTGAACGATTGGATGAATTCTTGGGCTTTCCGGCTTTTGATCCTCATGGTGATCCCATTCCAAATGCCGCAGGGGAAATTGTTCCGGCTTCTAATACTACACTTTCAGAATCTAAAGTTGGAGTAAGTGTCCGCTTGGTTGCCGTTAAAGATACTTCTTCTGGTTTTCTTCAACATTTAGAAAGATTTGGATTGAATATTGGTACACATTTAGTGGTAAAAGAATTGTTGTCTTTTGACAGAAGCATAATGGTCAGTATTGAGGGGCATAAAGAATTGATGCTTTCCGAAAAAATTGCAGACAAATTATTGGTTAAATAATGTATGGGTTCGAAAGTAATTAATATCTTATTTTTTTATTTTTTATTAAATCCTGGATTTTTTTCCTTTCTCCCACAATCCAAATCCCATCCGCCCATTCTAAAATTTCGGAGGAACTTGGATTTAAAAAATGTTGGTTATTCCTTTCGATTCCAACCACAAGTCCGTTTGTTTTTTCCCTTATTTGAGCATCTTTAATGGATAGACCTTTTAGTTTATTGTGTTCGTTCACGATTATTTTTTGTAAAATAATATCTTCGTCTGGACCGTCATTTATAAATTCACCTGCTTCAATGATATGTTTGAAAGAATGAATTTGTTCATCCAGGCCAATCACATTCACTTTATCATAAGGTAACAAAACTTCGTCTCTTTCTGGGGTATTGATGATTTTCCCGCCACGATTAATGGATGCGATATTAATGCCGTATTTCTCCCGCCAAGCCAATTCCAGTAAAGGTTTTCCGATAAATTGAGCTAAAGGTTTTATTTCGAACCTTGCCAAATGCGCGTCCCAGGGCGTAAGTTCGGAATCAGGATTGGAAAGTTCCAGTTGTTTTTTCTTTTCTGCATTTTCCCTGGCATTATAATTTTTAATAAACCGATCGACAATCCTTGTGTGGAATTTTTGTATTTTCCTCGAAAAGAAAATCAGAACAATTACCATAATGGCTAATACAATAATTAAGGTAATGTATCCGGAGAAAATCTGTTCAATGATAAATCCTGTTAATAATAAGGCCAAAGCAAGTCTTACTAATTCCACCATAATTAAGGGGCCGCGGTTGAATTTCGTGTTTATCCACAGTTCTTTATACGCCCAGGTTTTGGGTCGTTTTGCCGTCATGGCCCACAGGAAAGGAAGTGCAACGAGGAAGGTTATTCCTAAAGTGATTATTTTACTTAAAAGTTGGTTTTCAACAGTTTTATTTAAAAAGGGCGAAAGGAAGTTGACTGCCATCAATCCAATTGCAATAATTACGACCCCATTGGTGACCACAATTGTGGAGTAAGATTTTAAGGCTAATTTCCATTCGCTTGTAGCCTGCATGTTTTGTGTATTTGAAGAGTATTTATTGATTCTCGTCACGGTTTTTTCGGGCAGCAGTCTTACAATTAAGTGATACATGGGTTCTGAAAACTTAATCATATAAGGTGTCGTAAATGTAGTAATTGCAGACACTCCAACGGCAACGGGGAATAAGAAATCGCTTGTTACGCCAAGTGCCAATCCCAAAGTGGCGATGATGAATGCAAATTCCCCGATTTGTGCCATGCTCATTCCTACTTGAACAGATTGTTTCAGTGGTTGACCTGATATTAATGCGCCAACTGAAGTGCTGAAAAACTTACCGAAAATAACTAATAAAGTAATTAAGATAACGGAAGATTTATATTCCCAAATTGCATTTAGATCAATCATCATCCCAACAGATACAAAGAAAACTGCCGCAAATAAATCTTTTACTGATTTTAAGATATGTTCAATTTTTTCCGCTTTGGTAGTCTCAGCAAAAATAGAACCCATTATAAATGCGCCTAATTCTGCAGAGAAGCCAACTTGTGTTGCCAGGACAACCATTCCGAAACACAAACCAATTGAAAGTAACAATAGCATTTCAGCATCTAATAAATCTCTCGTTTTTCTTAAAAGAGTAGGCAATAGATAAATCCCTAATAGAAACCACAGGAAAAGAAAAAATACCAATTTAATAATAGTAAACAATAAATCTGAACCATGAAATTGCTGACTGATTGCAATGGTAGGCAATAAAACCATGATTAAAATGACCACAATATCTTCCACGATTAAAACTCCAAAAACAATTCCGGCAAATCGCTTCGTTTTTATTCCTAATTCCTCAAATGCACGGATAATAATAGTCGTGGAGGAACTCGCTAACATACCACCCAAGAAAATGCTATCCACTGCATTCCACCCTAACCATCTCCCTACGAAATATCCGGATATGGTAATAAAGATGATTTCCACAAAAGCAGTTATTGAAGCATTGCCACCTACCTGCATCAACTTTTTAAAACTGAATTCCAATCCAAGACTAAAGAGCAAAAAGATAACGCCAATCTCTGCCCATATTTTAATACTGTCTCTATCGATTACGGTTGGTATAAAGTTTACCTGAGGGCTTACTAAGAGGCCGGCAATAATATATCCTAAAACTAATGGCTGTTTTAATTTTTTAAAAATTAAAGTCGTGATTGCTGCAGCGCCTAAAATTAATGCAAGGTCAGGGATTAGGAAGGGAAGTTCATGTTCCATAGACAATTCTAATAATAAAAAGAAGTATTCTTTTATTCCTCGCAAAGGTAAAAAAAGAAGTTAACAGGTGAAAATATTAGAATAATGAAAATAATATTTAAGTGTTTAATTTTGTTTTAGTTGCTTTGTCCACTTTGATGAATTGCTTTTATCGATATCTTTTCAAGAACCACCAAAATAAGTTTAAGGCAATAAGAAGTAATAAAAGGAAAGTCCATATCCCTTTATATTGTGTTTTATGGCCATGTATACGGTGGTTTTCATTTTGGCTGATATTGTGATCCGCTTGATTTTGGAGCGAGGATGTATTGGGGAAAAAATAGGCCGGATTGAAGTTTTTATCCAAGGGTAAACTTTTTAGGATGTTTTCTTTTTGATTTAGGATATATGCCGTTAATATATGTTCTTGTTCTAATGTGCTGTTTTTGTTGATCAGGCTTAATATAACGGGTATGATGGCGGATAAAACATGATGTGCTGAAATTGATTTAATTCCCGAAAATCCAGCATAATTATCAATGATTTTATTTGATTTTTCTTGGAAAAGAAGATGAAGAAAAAAGCCATATTCACCAACCACCCCTGCTTTTGGATTGGATAATTCTATTTCAAAAGGGTTCTTTGATTTTTGAATAAAATCATCATTGATTGTGAGTTTTCTTTGCGTTATTCTTAAAATATTTTTCCATCCTTTTTGTTCCACTTTAAAAAGGATGGAAACCATAAGGAGGGAAATTCCAGTATCAATGCTTTTTTTTAAGTTTATGGTACTTTCATTCAATGTTTTTGCAGCACTCTCCATAATATCGTCAGGAAACTTCTCCTTGATTAATTGGATGATATTGGACATGATGCTTTAGTTTTATGTGGTAAACTTTATTAAATCCAATAATTATCAATAATTTTAACGAAGAAATGCAGGTATTGCCTATAAATCATTTCGTGGTTTTATGAAAAAAAAGCAAGCTGTTTTAGAATGTGTGCCGAATTTTAGTCACGGAAAAGCCGATAGCATTTTATTGGATATAATTCAATCAATAAACAAAGTTTCAGGTCAAAAGTTGCTTCATGTGGACAACAATCTTTCTGCAAACAGGACTGTGATTACCTTTGCAGGAAATCCGGAGGCAATTGTTCATGCGGCATTTGAGGTCATCAAAATAGCATCCGAAAAAATTGATATGCGGTTTCAGCATGGTGCGCATCCAAGGATTGGGGCAATTGATGTCTTTCCCTTAGTGCCATTATATAATATTTCGATGGAAGATACGATGAAATATGCGGAGCAATTAGCAAAGAAAGTGGGAAATGTGCTCAATATACCTGTTTATCTTTATGAGTTCTCTGCACATGAAAGTTATCGGAAGTCATTGCCACAAATCAGGAAGGGTGGTTATGAAGGCTTGCCCGTGAAAATGAAGGATAAAAAATGGCAACCGGATTTCGGGCCAATACTTAACGAACAAACAAAAGCTTCCATTGAGAAGACAGGTGCGATGGTTTTGGGGGCAAGGAATATTTTAGTGGCTTTCAATATTTCATTGAATACTGGAGATAAATCAATAGCCGAAAAAATTGCGCGGAAAATAAGAAGTAGTGGTTATTGGAAATATGAACCACAAACCAATATTCGAGAATTTATCCCTGGAATATTCCCTGAATTGCGAGCAATTGGTTGGTATATTGATGACTTTGAAACGGCTCAAGTATCCATGAATTTGTTGGATCATAAAATTACCAGTCCGGTTATGGTTTGGGAAACAGTGGAAAAACTTGCACATGAATATGGTTGTGATGCTTTAGGCTGCGAAGTCATTGGCTTGATTCCGGAAATTTGTATTTTGGAGGCAGGGGTTCGCTTTCTCTATTTGAAAAATAAGGATGTGGATCATGGCGATAAAGATAAATTGATAAAATTAGGGATTGAATATTTAGGTTTGGATAAAGTGAAACCTTTTGATCCTCAAAAGAAGGTTTTGGAATATGCATTGAAAAATGCTGGGCTTTTATTAGAATGATTTCTTTTGCATTAAGTGAGGAACCCTGAAAAAAATCCCCAATGTTCAGTTGGTTTAATAGCTAAACATTGGGGAGAAAGGAAATTATGGAAAATTTATTTCTGAAAAATCCGGACCACATCCATGCCATTTGCATAAAGCATCAGGATAAGCAACAATACCAAACCTACCGTGGTAGCTACTTCCATCACTTTTTCATTTACTTTTCTGCCACTGACCATTTCGAACAAAGTGAACATGACATAGCCACCATCCAAACCTGGAATCGGCAATAAATTCATAAAAGCTAAAATAAGAGATAAAAATGCCGTTACTGACCAAAAATGGTTCCAATCCCATTCTTGCGGATATATTTTACGTATAGAATCAAAGCCGCCCAATCCTTTGTATGCGCCAGTTTTAGGATTTAATATTAGTTTGAATTGCTGTACATAAAAATCCAATTTCTCCATTCCTAATCTGACACCTGCAGGGAAAGATTCGAAAAATCCGAAACTTTTGGTTTCAAATTTATAAATTCCCATTTTTTGCAATTCCTCTAAGGAAGTCAATGCCTGAAAGCCTAAAGTCCCCGAATCCGAAACATGCGCATTTAAGTTTAATTCTTTATTTTCCCTAAGAATGGTTAATTGAATATCTTGGCTTTTGCGTGCTTCCAATGCAGCTTTAACATCTTTATGTTGTGGCGTTGGTGTGCCGTCAATAGCGATTAGCTGATCTTTATGTTTTAAACCAATCTTATCTGCTTCAGAATCTTTCGCCGTTTCGTCAACAATTGATGGAAGTGGTATAAAGAATAGTTGCCTGCCTTTGTTATCAATTAATTGTTCAATAAAATTTTCTGGTAAAACTAAGGTTTTATTGCTGCCCTCACGATTGACAACCACAGTTTTAGCATAAATCATTTCAGGCATCACTTCGTCAAAGTATTTCAATTCTTTCCCGTTTACGGAGACAATTTTATCGCCATCCTTAAACCCTAAATTATATGCCAATGAGTCAACAATGGAGATGCCTGAAACTTCACTTAAGGGTAACTTTTTTTGTCCCCAGGTAAATAAAACCATGGAATAAATGAGAAAGGCTAATAAAACATTCACGATAATACCGCCTAACATAATCAAAAGCCTTTGCCACGCGGGTTTGGAGCGAAATTCCCAAGGTTGGGGTGGTAACGCCATTTGTTCTTTATCCATACTTTCATCAACCATGCCGGATATTTTCACATAACCGCCCAAAGGAAACCAACCGATGCCATAAGTCGTTTCCCCTTTTGTTTTTTTGAATAAAGAAAAAGGCAGGATATTGCTGAATGGAAATAGGAAATCGAAGAATAAATAGAATTTTTCGACTCTGGTTTTAAACAATTTGGCAAAAAAGAAATGACCACCTTCATGGAGGATAATTAATAATGAAAGTGCCGCAATAAACTGCAAGACTTGAATCCAGACTCCCGACATTTATAAAGGGTTTTAGTGTTTGTTGTTAAACTGATTTGTTTTTTGCTAATTGTATAGTTGGCTGAATTTTGCTAAATCGCCTGTAAGTTTTCTGGATTCCGCATCAGTGTGTTCCAATTCTTCCAAAGTTGGTTTTTCGATAAATGAGATTTGTGACATTACATTTTCAATGATTTCGCTCATTTCTATAAAGCCTACTTTATTATGTAAGAATGCATGTACAACTATTTCATTGGCAGCATTTAAAATGCAAGGTGTATTCCCACCTTTAAACATGGCTTCTTTTGCTAAAGATAAGTTCCTGAATGTTTTGTAATCAGGTGGTTCAAAAGTCAAGGTGTTATAATCTTTAAATTCAAAACGCTTAAAATCGTTTGAAATTCGTTGAGGATAAGCTAATGCATATTGAATAGGCAGTTTCATGTCCGGTAATCCCATTTGGGATTTTAAGGAACCATCCTTGAACTGGACAAGTGAGTGAATGATGGATTGAGGATGGATGATGACATCGATTTGTTCATTTTCCAATTCAAAAAGCCATTTGGCCTCAATCATTTCCAAGCCTTTATTCATTAAAGTTGCAGAATCAATCGTGATTTTTGCACCCATTTCCCAATTAGGGTGTTGTAAAGCATGGTCTTTTTTTACATTCACCAAAAAATTGGTTTTTTTACCTAAAAATGGTCCGCCGGAAGCCGTTAAAATCACTTTCTCAACAGCATCCTTTCTTTCACCGATAAGGCATTGAAATAATGCGGAATGTTCACTATCTACTGGAATAATCATCCCATTTTTTTCTTTTATCTTTTGCATCACCAATTCTCCCGCAACAACCATAGTTTCCTTGTTGGCAAGAGCTATTGGCTTTCCGGCATCGATTGCAGCCAAAACGGAATGCAATCCGGCAAAACCTAAAATGGCAGCTAAAACCAAGTCCACGCTGTCCCATTGAACAACGTCATTTAGTGCCTCATGACCAAAAAATACTTTTATGGGAAGTAGAGCTAATCCGTTTTTTACTTTTTCAAATGCATCCTCTTGTGTGATTACGACTGCATTTGGCATATATTTTTGAGCTTGGGCAATAATCAAGTCGGCATTACTATGCGCACTTAATACTTCTACTGAGAACAATTCAGGATGCTGATCGATTACTTCCAATGCTTGTGTCCCTATTGAACCTGTTGAACCTAATATTGCTATTCTTTTCTTCATATTGGGCGCAAAGGTAACGAAATCCCTTAAAATTAAATTGAAATATTAATTGTCGGATAGCATGGAGAATTATTTAAAATTAAAATAGTCCTGTATAAAAATGGTCTCTAAATAGAGCTTCTTATTCCAAAATTATTTGTGGATCCCAAAAAATTTGTTCAAAATCCTGGACTTGATCGTCCTTCACCTTTATGCCTTCTTGTTCTAAAAGACGTTGCATTTCATTTTCATTGCCGAAATGATGCTTCCCGCTCAATAAACCCGTCCGATTGACAACTCTATGTGCCGGGACATCCGGAAGATTTTGTGCGGCACCCAATGCCCAGCCTACGAGTCTGGCCGATGAAGCTGTCCCTATGCAACGCGCAATAGCGCCATAGCTGGTAACCCTGCCATATGGGATTTGGCGGGTAACATCGTAAATCAAATCATAAATCTTCAGCTCTTTCATTCTTTTCCAATCTTTTTTGGATTAAAAACTTGCGTTTGTCTTCTGGTACTTTTTCGTAATCATAAGGACAATGAAGACAACCATTTCCACAGCAGTAACCCCGGTTTTTTAAGAAGTGAGCAGTTAAAACCAGGAGACCTCGCTCATTAAAATAATAATCAAGTTGTTCTATTGGTTTTTCCATGGGTATGATTGATTATCCCGGAATGCGGGCAATATATTTTTTTATTTCATTGAGCTGTTCAATGATTTGCTCATTCTTGGGCTTTGCAGCTTTTGCACGCGCATAATAAATCTTCGCGCCTTTATAATTGCGCATTTGAATACAGATGGAAGTCAGTTGGAGATTTGCTGTAGCATTACTGTCCGGATCTGGTAATCCAGCTTTTAAAGCCGTGCGTAAATGTGTGTTGGCTTCTTTTAAATTGCCTTTTTTGAATGCGATAGAACCCAATTGCAAATAAGCTGTCCCTTGAAAGTCTTTGTCTGAAGAACCAGCTGCTAAACCTTCTCTCAACTCTGCTTCAGCCGTATCCAAATCATCATTCATAGTTGAAAAATTAGCTTTCAACATATAGTATGCAGAGCGGATAGGTTTATATAATAATTTAGGGAATTTAACTTTAGCCAAAAGTTTTTGTGCACCTTCCACATCGCCACTTTCAACATATCGCTGCATTAATGAAATTGGTCCTACCATAAAATAAGCCACAATAGTCAAAGCCGCAATAAAAAATGGAATCCAACCTAACCACCAGGAAACTTTAAAACCTAAATAGAAGCCTAATACAATCAGAAAAGCCGCAATAATTAAGCGGTTGGCAACTAAAAAACGACGAAATGCAAACATAAAATTAATTGGAATTAGCTGCAAAGATAAGGAATATTGAGGTTGTTTAAATTATGTGTAGATTTAAAATTAGTATTAGCCATAGCATGCTTTCCCAATTTAATTTTTCAGTAAATCTTTATTTTTATTTTTTCGGACGACTTTTTTATCATAAGCTCTTTTATGATTTGTCGAGGTTCCATAGTTATAAAAAGCATTTCAAATTTTTGAGCATGAGGTCGAAATTGACCGCTGCATCTTTTTTTACTGCTCGCTTTTTCAAGAATCTTCCTTAGATTGCTTTTTTAAAATATTGTTGATTCCAAACCAATATCTTATTTTGCGTCTTATTCAATTATGCAGTCCATTTTTGTAGTCTTATTTAAGTATTTCGAAAGGCATCCTAAACGCTATTGGGCATGTTTGATTTTCATCTTTTCATTTTGTATATTTTTTGCATCCAAAATACATTTTGAACAAGATGTGAATAAAATGATTCCACATAATCCTTCGCTGGAAGCGATGAATTCAGTGTTGAATAAAACAAAGACAGGCGAAAAGATAATTTTTACCGTGTCTTTTAAAGATACGGCCATTCAGGATCCAGATAGTCTGATATTTCTTGAAAAGGAATTTGAGACACAATTAATGCAATTGATAAAACCATCGGTCCGGTTAATTGAAACTCAGGTTGATCAAGATAAGGAGCAAGCATTTATAGAGCTCGCGATCCAAAACTTACCCTTGTTTATGGAGGATAAGGATTATGCGGAATTGGATAGTATGATGCAGCCAGAGCGAATCAATGCCAACCTTGCCAAATCCCATAAGCTCTTGCTTTCGCCTGCGGGCATGATAGCCGGACAGTGGATTTCACATGATCCCTTAGGGATGATGAAATTCGCATTTGAGCGATTAAAGGCATTGAATATAAATGCAGCTTATGAATTGTATAACGGTTATATTTTCAATAGAAATAACAAGCAACTTAATTTTTTCCTGACTTCAAAATTCCCGGGATCAAAAACGAGAGAAAATAAGCAGCTTTTTGATAAAACGGATGAGCTGATCAATCAATGGAGTTCAAATCATTCCCAAATTAAGATTTCTTATTTTGGCGGACCAGCGGTTGCTGTAGGGAATGCTACCCAAATGCAAAAGGATACTATCCTTACCTTAAGCCTCACCGTGCTCTTATTGCTAATATTGATTTGGTATGTATTCAGGAAGAAAAGTGCGCCTTTGTTGTTGATGCTCCCCGTTATCTTTGGTGGACTTTTAGGTTTGACAGTTACCTATTTCGTTCAAGGATACATTTCATTAATTGCTATAGGATCGGGTGCTGTGATTTTAGGAATTGCAATTGATTTTTCCGTGCATTTTATGAGCCATGCACGGACGCATCCGGATATGGAAGAAAATGTGCGGACATTGGTTGCTCCATTAACTTTAGGTGCTTTCACGACGATTGGGGCATTTTTTGCTTTGAGATTTACCAATGCGCCGGTACTGCAGGATTTAGGTTTATTTGCCGGCAGTAGTCTTTTGGGTGCCTCGCTTTTTACATTGATATTTTTGCCGCATTTATTAAAAAAGTTTTCTACAGGTAAAAATGAAGTTGCTAGAGAAAATATTATTGACAAAATAGCAAAGTACAATCCGGATAAAAATAAGGTTTTATTGGTTTTGGTACTTGTGATAACGCCGGTAATGTTTTATTTTTCAGGAAAAGTAAAATTCGATGGGGAATTAATGCATCTGAATTATATGTCGCCTAAATTAAAAGATGCGCAGGAGCAATTAAATAAAGACAATGCTTTTGCTTTAAGTTCCATCTTTGTAGTTGCCAGCGATAGTACCGAAGAAGGTGCGGCACAAAAAATGTCAGGCATAACTGGAATAATCAGGCATTTTGAAAAAAGCGAAGGTATTCGACAGGTTGTGAATCCCCTGACCATTCTGCCTTCGGTTAGGGAGCAGCAAGGCAGGATTAAGCGATGGGAGGAGTTTTGGAAAGAAAACAAGAAAAAGCACATCATTAAAAAGGTAGAAGAGTTAGCTGCGAAAAATGGATTTAGCAGTTCAGCTTTCAAGGATTTTGAACAAACATTGAATAAAGGCTACCTGCCATTTGATACAGCAACTCAAAATTTATTGAAATCCATGATGCCGAATGCTTTTAGTAGCAAAGGAGGCGAGCATTTATTGATTACTACTTTAAAAGTAAAGCAGGCAGACAGGGAGCGTATATTAAAGGAATTTGCTAAACAAAATAGTGTAATTGCGACGGACAATCAGTCTGTCACACAGTCGCTGCTGGCGCTGCTCAGCCAGGATTTCAATCAAGTATTGTGGATTTCAGGTATATTGGTTTTTTTAGCGTTATTGATTGCTTACGGTCGGATTGAATTGGCACTTATTTCGTTTCTACCATTGGCAATTACCTGGATTTGGATTTTAGGTACTATGGCGATTTTAGGTTTGGAATTCAATATCGTAAATATCATTATTTCCACTTTGATTTTTGGACTTGGTGATGATTACAGTATTTTTATGATGGATGGGTTGATGGAAAAATATAAGACGGGAAAAAATGGGATTGCCTCAACAAGGTCAGCCGTTTATTTGTCTGTAATGACTACTATAATTGGTTTGGGTACTTTGATTTTTGCCGAACATCCAGCTTTGAAGTCTATTGCGCTCATTTCTATTATTGGGTTGCTTTGCGTTGTATTTATTTCGCAGGTTATTCAGCCCTTTTTGTTCAATTTCATGATTCAAAATCGTGCAGATAAAGGGTTTATGCCTTTTACTTTATGGAGTTTGATCAAATCGATATTTTCATTTTCTTACTTTTTTATAGGCAGCTTATTATTGACGGTTGTTGGTTTATTTTTAATTGGCCTAAAACCTTTTGGAAAAGTGAAAAGTAAATATATTTTTCACTACTTAGTCAGTAAATATGCAAAAAGTTTGTTGTATATTATGACTAATTTGAAGAAAAAAGTGGTGACTCATAATCCTAAGATTTTTGATAAGCCGGCAATTTATATTGCGAACCACACTTCTTTTTTAGATATTTTAGCCACAATAATGCTGCATCCTAAATTGGTTTTATTGACCAATAAATGGGTATGGAATTCGCCGGTATTTGGGAAAATAGTGCGGATGGCCGAATATTACCCTGTAGCAGATGGGGCGGCAAATAGTATTGAAACGCTGCAGAATATAGTAGGCCAAGGATATGGAATCGTTATATTTCCTGAAGGGACCAGGTCAGAAAACGGAAATATCAAAAGATTTAAAAAGGGAGCTTTTTATATTGCAGAAAAATTAGGTTTGGATACCATACCAGTTTTTTTGCATGGACTAGGATACACAATTCAAAAGGGCGATTGGCTGCTTAAGGATGGAAGTATTGAAATACGACTTGCGGCGCCCATTCTACTCACGGATAAAAGATTTGGGACGGGTTATAGCGAACGGACAAAAAAAATAAGTAAATGGTTTAAGGAAGAATACAAAGAGCAAAAAGGAAGGTTGGAATCACCCGTATATTTTAAAGAACAATTAATTAAAAGTCATCTTTATAAAGGGCCGGTTTTGGAGTGGTATTGTAAGGTGAAAATTAGATTGGAGAATTATTATGAACCTTTTCATCAGTTATTACCTAAATCAGGTTTTTTCTATGATTTGGGTTGTGGTTATGGATTTATGACCTTTATGTTGCATTGGTCGGCTCCAAGTAGGACTTTTGTTGGAATCGATTATGATGAAAATAAAATTATTACTGCCCAAAACAATTATACCCAAAATAATAAACACCATATCCAAGAGCATAGGCTCCAATTTGAAAAGGCAAACTTTATAAAAGTTCAATTAATGCCATGTGATGGCATTGTCATCAGCGATGCCCTTCATTATTTATTGCCTGAACAACAAGAAGAACTACTTGAGCAATGCTATAATGCATTAAATATTAATGGCGTGTTAATTGTGCGTGACGGAGCTGCAGATTTGAAAGAGCGGCATAAAGGTACAAAATGGACAGAAATATTTTCAACCAAGATATTTAAATTCAATAAGACAAAAAATGAATTGCATTTTTTAAAGCAAGATTTTTTTAAGAATTGGGCAAAAAAACATCATCTGCGATTGCAAATAATTGACCATAATAAAAACACCAGTAATTTAATCTTTGTTTTCAGGAAGGAAATTTGACTATTTTAAATTTGGGTGCCTAAATACTTGAAATTCATCAGAATAAATTTCAAATCATCCAATATAGAAAATTGAGTGGCATATAGTTCGGCCAACATTTTTTTATTATTGATACTTGGTTCAAATTCTTCTTGAATTTTATAAGGTGGAACAGCATTCTTTTTGAGTATAGGTAATTGCATTGCGTCTTTTCCGTACCCCACCCAAGTTAGTTTTCCCATTAAGCCTTGAATAATGTTATGTCTAAAGCCTTTTTTATTTTTTACACCAAAAGAGGCAATTGGATAAGTGAAAATGAAAAATAAAGAAATGAAAAAATCAAGCAATCTTTTATTCCTTTTGGCGTTTGGTTGAATAATTGCATAACTATGATAAGAAGCCTGCGATTCAGTGACATTTTTGCCATAATGATCTCCAACAAACGCATTGCTTTTGGAGCATTGTATTTTAAAAAAGGAACTGTTATTATTCATTTCCATTTGCTGGATGATATCTTTATAGCTTAGGGACACGCTATTGAAAAGTAACTCATTAATTTCAAATAATTTAGATATATAATGTAAATTTTTTATAGACCCCAAAGCCGTTGTATCGGTTGGATATGGCCTTATTGAAATCCTGCCTAGAATGGCTGCATATTGAAATTTAGATCGAATTATGGGTAAAGATGCTTCGTATTCATTAGGGGCGCTTACAACAGCCATTTTAAAGTTCATTTTCCCTCTCGGCACTAATGGGATCAACTTTAAGTGTGATAATATTATGCGTAAAAGCAATAGCGCAACGGTATTGGTCATGCCACTGAAAAGAACTACGCCTCTTGAATATCTATATTCCAATGGAAACATTGAATACCAGGCTAAGACGACCAGGGTGCCAATGATCATACCTCTTCCAGCTTTGAAGAGACTGAATGGTTTGTCATATGCACCATTTAGAAACAAACAAGAAAGCCATATTAAGATAAAAATGGGTATTGTTTCTATAAATGGCGAAGAACCATTGAGATTTATTTCCGCTATTGTTTCAAACCAAAAATTTTTAATGCCAATTGTTATGAGCGTTAATGTAATTGCATCTAAAATAAATAATTTAAGGAGGGAGAAGATATAGCGGAAGGCAGTAATTACATGACGCAATACCAAAACGATTTTGATAGAATTGATATAAATCTTACCTAGTCTTTTGGGATAATATTTTTTTACGAATATGGAGAGTGCATTGTGGAATACTGCAAATTGTTTATAACTTAGTTTTCGGGTACTTTCGCCTTTATAATGGATTATGGTGGTTTCAGGAAAATAATAATTTTGAAACCCATTAAGTTTCAGTCTATAACACAAATCAATATCTTCACAGTGCATGAAATAGGCTTCATCAAAAGTGCCGCCTGATTGGTCCATTGCAGATTTTCGGATGAGGAGGCAGCAGCCGGATAGGATATCTACTTCAGCAATTTCATTTTCCTGGACATGCCCAGCGTAATACTGATTAAATTTGTTGGAATTCCTGAATATCTTGGAAAGCCCAACGATTTTATATATCGAAATAAGCAGGGATGGGAAAGATCGCTTAGAGTCTGGGGAAAAAGAGCCCAATCCATCAATGATCCGAGGCCCAATGCTTCCGATTTTTGGATGTTGTAATAAAAAAGCGATAGATTTTGTATAAAAATCTTCAGGTAATACGGTATCAGGGTTTAAAAAATGGATAAAGTCGCCACTGGCTTGCGCAACAGCTTGATTATTCGCTTTTGCAAAGCCGTTATTCTTGTCATTTTCTATTAAAATGATTTGAGGGAAATGTTTTTTTATGAATAAGCAACTTTCATCTGAAGAATTGTTATCTACCACAAATACTTCTGCATCTAAGCCTTTAATAGCGCGCAATACAGAATCCAGGCATAGACAAATAAAGTCTTTTACATTGTAACTTACAATGATAACAGAAACTTTTGATTGATTGCTATTCTTAACCATTTAATTGAGCTATTATTTATAGGAAATTAATGAATTTAATATTTTCTATCAGAAACATAATTCACTAAGCTTTCCATTGCGTTTCTTGCTTCGGATTCAGGGAATTGAAATAAAATGTCCATTGCTTTTTTTTGATAAGTAATCATTTTTTCTTTTGCATATTCAAGTCCGCCATTTTGTTTTACTAATTCAATCACTTCATTGACTTTGTTTTTATCTTTATTTTTATTTTTTACAATATAAATAATTTTTTTTCTGGTTGCGGCATCTACCTTTTGAAGTGTATATATTAATGGTAGGGTTATTTTTTTTTCTTTAATGTCAATACCAACGGGTTTGCCAATATTATCATGGCCATAATCGAACAAATCGTCTTTTATCTGGAAGCTGATGCCGATGTTTTCCCCAAAAGCATGAAATTTGCTAGCACATGCATCATCTTGTGTTGCTGACCAAGCTCCTGCAGCGCAGCCAGACGCTAACAATGATGCTGTTTTGCTTCTTATGATTTCAAAATAAACATCTTCTTGGATATCCAATTTCCTTGTTTTCTCGATCTGCAATAATTCACCTTCACTCATTTCCTTAACCGCTGTAGAAACAATTTTAAGAATTTGGAAATCATTGTTATCCAATGATAAGAGTAGACCTTTCGACAATAAATAATCACCCACCAATACTGCAACTTTGTTTTTCCAAAGTGCATTTATAGAAAAAAATCCCCTGCGCATATCTGCATCATCCACAACATCATCATGAACCAAGGTCGCAGTATGCAATAATTCTATTAAGGAAGCAGTACGGTAAGTTTGTTCAGTAATAGCACCCGCAATTTTTGCCGATAAGAAAACAAACATGGGGCGCATTTGTTTCCCCTTTCGTTTGATAATAAAACGCATTATTTTATCTAATAGGGGACTCCGACTGGAAACACTTTCTGAAAATTTATTTTCAAAAATACGCAACTCTTCTGAAATTAATAATTTTGCTTCTTTCACTGTAAATAGTAGTGCTGATTAAGTTTTTTTGAAATCTTACCAAAATTATGCTTTTAAACCTGATTAGAGGCCCGATGTTGATAAGAGGCTAAAATTATAAAGTATTCATGGAAGTCCCAAAAGAATAATAAGTATTTCTGATAAAGTTCTTTGGCACAATTTTTGTGAGATATCGCATAGTGAAGATATTCCACAAAAGAAGAAGCTTATTATTCAATGGTTATTTGATTTTGTGGTAAATTAATGACGCTCAGGGAGAAAATATTATTAATTTTAAATCTAATAGTAATAAAATTTTTTTCTTTTAATCCCATTATATATCTTTGCTCATGTTTTTGAATTAATCATTTAAGTTTTAAATACAATTTTCTAAATAAACACTCTAGTTATGGTCAACAAAAAGTACCTCTTGGTAGCCGGATTATGTTCAGCGTTCGCTCTACAACCCGCATTTGCACAAGAATCGAATCAAAAAGCTTCCTGGTCCGGTAGAGACATGACCTACCGTGGTCAAAGCTATGACGCTTTAGATACTGCTTATATTCCAAAAAGCAGGATGGAGCAACAAACGAAATATTTAAATCACCAAAATGCATTTCCTGCAAAACCACGAAACATGTGGGAAATTGGTGTCTCTGCTGGATTCAATAATGTCATAGGTGATGTTTTACCTAAAACACCGTTTACGGCAGCTAAGCCCTTAGATGCTATGGGATTTAGTGCATGGGTTCGTAAGGCAATTGGATATTCTGTTTCCTGGCGTGTACAATACGAATATGGAAAAGCTACAGGCTTTGACTATGTTGGTAGAAAAGCGAGCAACGAAAAGCCATGGAATACTGTTCCTTATTATGGAGCAAATAATGGTGGTTTGGTTTTCAGTAATTATGTGATGAGTTCACATGAACTAACACTTCAATTAGTTGGAAACATAAATAATATTAAATTTAACAAAGCTAAGAACAGCTTAAGCCTTTATGGTTTCATCGGAGCTGGTGCAATGGCTTGGCATACATCTGTTTCCACTCAGAAAACTGATGGTTCTTATTATGACTTTGCAAGTGCTCCAGATGTTCAGGATGGTCTGTGGAAAAACCGTAAAGATCGTAATGACTGGTATAAGAAGGAATTAAAAGATGCAGACTATACTTATGATGTTACGCATTCTTCCCCATGGTCATTAGGAGATAAAAATGAACTTAGCCCAGTTTTAGTGGCAGGTCTTGGAGTTCAATTTAAATTAGGTAATCGTGTTTCTTTGAATATCGAAGATAAGGTATCTATCTTGGGTAGCGATTTACTTGATGGTGTCCAAAGAGATCCAAGTGGAACATCTTTAGGTTCTAATCCTGATTTATTGAATTATGCCTCAGTTGGTCTTGCTTTCAATTTAGGAAACAAAAAACGCAGTGTATTGCCTTTATGGTGGGTTAATCCAATGGATCATATCTACAATGAATTGGCTGATCCTCGTCATATGAACCTTCCTGATCCAGTTCTTCCTGATACTGATGGTGACGGTGTTACTGATCAATTCGACAAATGTCCTGATACTCCGGCAGGTGTTGCAGTTGATGTAAACGGTTGTCCTTTAGATACTGATGGTGACGGTGTTCCCGATTACAAAGACAAACAATTAATAACTCCTACAGAATGTCAACCAGTTGATGCTGATGGTGTTGGTACTTGTCCTGAACCAGAATGCTGCAAAGGAATGGTAAGCAATGCATGTAATATTAATGCTGGTACAGTTTGTTTTAAATCTAATTCTGCTGCATTGAGCAGTGACGCTAAAAACCAATTAGGTAACTTAGCCGCTCAAATGAAAGCTTCCCCAACTTGTAAAGTTGTAGTAATGGGTAATGCTGGTAGCAGTAAATTACAACAACAACGCTCTTGGGATCGCGTAAATGCAGTAATCACTTATTTAAGTGAAACACAACAAATCAGCCGTGATCAATTCATTTTCCAATACCAAGGTGGTACGGGTGATGTAAATTGCGTAATGTTCCGTACTTCAATGCCTGGTGAAGCTGGTGACTCTAATGTTCAAGCTCCTCATCCTCAATTGGGTACTACTAAATAAGATTTTGTCTTAATATAATATAAAAAGCACCCTTCTTTGGGTGCTTTTTTATATTATTAAGACCAACATTTAAAAAATACGAAAGTTTTATATTATGGATTTCAATATGCTTAAAGAATGTGAAAGGTGTAAGTCCATCTTTAGTTGCCGTTCATTTGACATTGCAAATTGCATCTGTAGAAGCATTGAATTGAATGATAGGATGAAAGAAATACTCCAAATAAAATATAAAGATTGCCTATGCCTGGATTGTCTGTTGTGTTTAAATAAGCTTGATTCAAAGATGGAGTTTAGAAAAAAGTAGTATTTTTTGGAATTATAAATTGAAAATTATATCTTCATTGGCTTATTTGAGATAAATTTAGATTCCGATGAAAATAACCCCCACATTTTTGATTTTGCTGTTTCCTGTATGGGGGTTTTCTAATCCGCCATCTAAAAACTTAGAAGATGATTTTTCGGCTGACATTCATGCAAGCCCCAATATAGCAAAATTCAATCTGACCTCCTTGGCTTTTAAAACCTTTTCTTTTCAATATGAACGGATTGTGGATAGAAAGATGAGTATTGCTTTAGGGTTTAGATTTATGCCAGGTTCAAATTTGCCTTTCAAATCTTCTATACTTAGTTTCGTTGATAAACACGATACTTTTTTAAACACAATGATTAAAGGCACAAAAGTGGGCGGTTATGCATTTACACCCGAGTTTAGATATTATTTAAGCAAAAGCGCAAATCACGGTTTTTACATTGGATCTTTTGTCCGTTATGAAAATTTTAAAATAAACAGTACTTATTTATTAGATGGAAGTGTTGATATAACATCCATACACTTAAAAGGAAATCTCTCCGTCATGGGGATTGGTCTTATGTTGGGTGCTCAATTCAAACTAACTAATAGGATTATGTTAGATTGGTGGATTTTGGGGCCTTATTATACTTCTAATACTTTCAATTTATCCGCTAATAATTTTAAATTAAGTAATAGTGATAGGGATCAATTTCAAGAGACACTTGATGATGCTGAAATTCCAGGTTTAAAGCTATCTTCTATTGTTTCCAATACAGCTGTGCATCTGAAAGCTAATGGTGGATTTGCGGCTATTAGAGGATTAGGAATTTGTTTGGGATATAAATTTTAGAAACCTACTTGAGTGCAAGTGAAATGGTTGAGATAATAATTCGGATCATTAATTAAATTCCATTCTGTTTTATAATTATTGGAATGGTAATGATCACATAGCCGTACTTGCTGTTCATTATTATATCCCAGATGAATTTTTTATTGACTTACTATATTTTTAGATATAGTAACAGAAAATAAATTGTGGATATTATGTCTAAATATTCCAAATAAACCATAAATTTAACTCCATAACGCCAAATTTAAAAATGTCTATGAAAATCCTGGAAATAAAGGTGATGCGGGGTCCTAATTATTGGTCAATAAAACGACATAATTTTATTGTAATGTTGCTGGATTTGGAAGAATTAGAAGAGCGGCCCACGAACGAAATTCCTGGCTTTTATGATCGGTTAAAAGAAATCATGCCATCCTTATATGAACATCGTTGCTCAGAGGAAGTAGTAGGAGGTTTTTTTTCGAGGGTAATCGAAGGAACTTGGATGGGGCATGTAATTGAACATATTGCTTTAGAGTTGCAAACGCTTGCAGATATGGATGTGGGCTTTGGTCGCACAAGGGAAAGTGATAAGAATGGCATATACCATGTTGTTTTTTCTTATGTTGAAGAGGAGGCTGGTATTTATACTGCAAAGGCAGCTGTTGCAATTGCAGAGTCGTTAATTAATGGTACATCTTATGATTTGGAGAAGGATATCCAGAATTTAAGAGAAATCAGGGAAAATACGCGTTTGGGACCAAGTACGGCGGCGATTGTGGCAGAAGCCATGCGCCGTAAAATTCCATGGATTCGATTAAACAAACATTCTTTAGTGCAGTTAGGATATGGCATCAATCAAAAACGGATCCAAGCTACAATTGCAAGTACCACAAGTAGCATTGGAGTAGAATTGGCTTGCAATAAAGAAGACACTAAAAACCTTTTAGAAGCAGCGAGTGTCCCTGTTCCTCGTGGCTATATTGTTTATGATGAAGAAGAGTTAGTGACGATGATTAAAAAATTGGGATTCCCTATAGTATTAAAACCATTAAATGGAAACCATGGTAGAGGGGCGACAATTAATATCAATACTCTTGGAGATGCACAAGCTGGCTTGTTAATGGCTCAGGAGCATTCACAAGCGGTAATTTGTGAGCGTTTTATTGAAGGTCGGGATTTCAGGGCATTGATTATCAATTATAAATTTGTGGCGGCTGCATTGCGTACCCCTGCTGCTGTGGTGGGCGATGGAAAGCATACAATTCTTGAATTAATTGAAATAATTAATAAGGACCCAAGAAGAGGGTATGGACATGAAAAGATCCTCACGCATATTTCTTTAAATCAACAAACTCAAAATACAGTTGAGGCTGCTGGTTATAAAATGGAAGATATTTTATCTACAGGAGAAGAACTTTGGGTGAAGCCAACTGCAAATTTGAGCACAGGCGGCACTAGTGAGGATGTTACGGATTTAGTACATCCCAGCAATATTATTTTGTTTGAAAGAATAGCAAGAATTATCGGACTGGATATTTGTGGGGTAGATATTATTGCCCAAAATCTTACTGTACCTTTAAATGAAAATAATGGAGCTGTAATTGAAGTGAATGCAGCGCCGGGTTTCAGGATGCATTTAGCACCAGCAGCAGGTTTGCCAAGAAATGTGGCAGATCCGGTTTTGGAAATGCTTTATCCAGCAAATCACGAATCCCGCATCCCAATAATTGCAGTTACGGGTACAAATGGCAAGACAACGACAACGAGACTCATTGCACATATTATGCGTCAAAGCGGAAAATGTGTGGGTTTTACCACAACAGAAGGAATTTATGTTAGAAATGAATTAATGCAATCTGGAGATTGTACCGGACCTAAATCAGCGGAATTCATTTTAAAAGATCCAACTGTTGAAGTTGCAGTATTAGAGTGTGCAAGAGGTGGGATTTTAAGGGCTGGGTTAGGGTTTCACAATTGTGATATAGCTGTTGTTACCAATGTTGCCGGCGATCATCTGGGTCTTGGTGGTATTGATACGATTGAAAAGCTTGCAAAAGTGAAAGCGGTGGTGCCCAAAACTGTTTTCCCAAATGGATATGCAATTTTAAACGCTGATGACGATCTTGTTTATGGCATGCGAAAAGATCTAGAATGTAAAATTGCGTTATTTTCTTTAGATGAAAATAGTGTCAGAATTAAAAGGCACTGTGAAAATGGTGGGTTGGCTGCAATTTACGAGAATGGTTGTTTAACTATTTTAAAAGCAGGTTGGAAAATTAGGGTAGAGAAGGTAACTAATGTGCCCATTACTTTTTCTGGAACTGCAGAATTCAATGTTGCCAATGCCTTAGGTGCAATCTTGGCGGCTTATGTAGCACATCAATCCATAGAATCTATCAGACTTGCCTTACAAACATTTGTCCCATCGCCCGCACTAACGCCGGGAAGAATGAATATTTTTAAGTTAAACGAATTTACCGTAATGCTCGATTATGCCCATAATACCCATGGAATGCAAGCAATCGGCAAGTTTTTGGGACAGGTAAATGCTTCTTGGAAAGTAGGTGTTATAGCGGGGGTAGGGGATCGGAGAGATGAAGACACCATGGATTTGGGTGAAGAGGCCGGAAAATCCTTTGATGAAATTATTATCCGACAAGATAAAAATCTAAGAGGAAAGACAGATATTGAAATCATAGATTTAATTACAAGAGGAATCAAAAGAGTGAATCAGGGAATTGTTATACATGTAATCCCTAAACAGGAAGAAGCGATTGACTTTGCTTTGAAGACTGCAAAAAAAGATTCTTTTATAACGATAATTAGTGATGTAATTCCCGATGCCTTGGAACAAGTAAAAGCGTTTAAAGAAGCGGAAGGTTCTATTTTTTAAACGCGAGGGCTGAGATATTAAAAGAGACATAAAAAATTGAAGGAAGGCGATATTTTTTTTGCCAAATAAAAAAAAAGAATTACCTTCGCACTCCTTTTATATGTTCAGCGGGTGTGGTGAAATTGGTAGACACGCTAGACTTAGGATCTAGTGCCGCGAGGTATGGGGGTTCGAGTCCCTCCACCCGCACAAAAACCCTCGCAATTGGCGAGGGTTTTTATTATAAAAGATTTGATTTATTTAATAATAAAAACGAATTAAACAAAACATGGCTACGGTACAACGCGAATCCATCGGAAATTTACACGATAAATTAGTGGTTACGATTTCAAAAGACGATTACTTCCCAGCTTTTGAAAAAACATTAAAACAATACAGCAAGACGGCAAATGTCCCTGGTTTTAGAAAAGGTCATGTGCCAACTGGCATGGTTCGCAAAATGTATGGACAATCCATATTTATTGATGAAGTATTGAAAACTGCCAATAAACAACTGGAAGAGTATTTGACCGAACACAAACCTCAAATTTTTGCACAGCCATTACCATTACCAAATACAGATTTGAGTTTTGATATGAATGATGCGAAAGATTTGAATTTTGAGTTTGAAATCGGACTTAAGCCTGAGTTTGAAATCACCCCTTTAAGTAAAAAAGGAATGATTACCCGTTATGTAATTAAGGTTGATGACGATATGGTGAATCAAGAAATTGAGCACTTGCAACAACGCGGTGGTAAAATAGAAAATCCGGAAGTGTTGGAAAATGATTCAGACCTTGTCTATTTGGATTATGAATTATGTAATGAAGCCGGTGAAGTTGACAAAAGTCAAGAAAAAGTACAAGATGTAAATGCATTGAAAGATTTACCAAAAGCGATTTCTGAACATTTGAAGGGTAAAAATGTCGGCGCAACTTTGGTATTCAAACCTGCTACACTATTGACTGAAGAAGAACTTCCTGATTTTTTCAAGAAAACGCTTCATAAAGAAGAAGTGGAAAAAGACGCGACTTATAAATTGACTTTAACCAAAGTCGGTAAAATAACGCCTAGGGAATTGAATGCTGAGTTTTTTCAGGAAATATTCCCCAATAGCGGAATTGAAGAAGAAACAGCATTCAAAGAAAAACTGAAAGAAGAGTTAGGGAAAGAAATACAAAGATTGGCATCTGACCGTGTTCAAAATGAGCTGTTTGAAACATTGATTCACGAAACACCAATTGAATTACCCATTGATTTCTTGAAAAACTACATCAAGACCAATGGTGAAAAGGTGAAAACTGATGAAGAAGTAGCTCAAGAATACCCTTCATTTGAACATCAATTGCGTTGGACTTTGATTTCCGATAAATTGATCGTTGATAATAAAATCAATGTTTCTTTAGACGAAGTGATGGCCGATGTCAAAACGAAAGTGATGAGTTATTTTGGAATGAGTGCTGATGACAATGCAGAATGGATGGATTCTTATTTAGAAAAAATGTCCAAAGATGAAAAGACAATGGATGAAACTTACCGTCGTTTATTGTTCGACAAATTATTCCTTAAATTAGAAGAGATTATGGAAATTAAAGATAAAGAAGTGAGCCAGGAAGAATATAGCAAATTGCCAACTGCACATCACCACCATTAAAATTTATTTGATAAACGCAAGAAAACCGGCATCATTTGCCGGTTTTCTTGCGTTTATAGAAAAAAAAATTCTTGATTATGCACTTCTTTCTAAATTTTTTGTACCTTAACCCCCGAATTTGTAACCTTAACTTTATTTGAATAAAATTTATTTTTCCTTTATGAAAACTTGGAAACTAACCTTAATTACTATTTTTAGCTTTTTTGCACTTGCAACAGCTATTACGATTACCTCATGTGAAAAAGATCCATGCATTGATTTGGATTGTAAAAATGGCGGCTCTTGTTCTAATGGTTATTGTCAATGTCCCGTGGGTTTTGAGGGTGCGGAATGCGAAATGACTTCTGCCAGTAAATTCATTGGTATTTATGCAGGCTCCACGCGTTGTGGGCAATTCCCAAATCAACCTGATACGGTTACTATCACTCTAGTAAGTGCTCCTAATACTGTTAAATTAATGATTGGGGCAGGCAATACTTCGCTTTTGGGTTTTGAAGGTACGGCACAAACACCCGAAACACATTTTGTAACGCATGTTGATGAATTTGTTGACATTCATGCTTATGTAACAGTAGATGGAGATTTGCTATATGTATATTTGGAAACCATTGATAAGCAATTGGATACCCGACAAATTTGCCGATTTTCTGGCCATAGAATAAGTAATAACTAATTGTTTTATTTCATAACCTATTTTAAAAAGCCGTTTCTTAAGAAGCGGCTTTTTTTTAGTAAATGAGAAAAAAATAATGAATTTCTTTTTTTTAAATAAAAGGTTTTGTACCTTCGCAGCCAATTTCTATTAAAAGGAGGACACAACACTTGGAAGAAAACCAAAACTTACACACACAAACCGCGCATGATGACTTCGATTGGAGCGTCGATAAGCGTAATGTTGCCAATTATTCAAATGAGCAACGCGAAGAACTCGAAAAAGAATACGAGCACACCTTCAAAAACATCGAAGAAGCTGAACTGATTAATGGATCAGTAGTAGGCTTAACTAAAACGGATGCAATTATAAACATCGGTTTTAAGTCAGATGGATTAATTTCTTTGAACGAATTTCGCGACATGCCGGATTTAAAAATCGGGGATGAAGTAGAAGTATTAGTAATTGAAAAAGAAGACCGCGATGGGCAATTGAGCCTTAGCCGTCGTCAAGCGCGCCAAGTGCGTAGCTGGCAGAATGTAGTTGATTATTTCAAGTCGGGAGAAGTCCTTACCGGAACGATCACTTCAAAAACCAAAGGTGGACTTATCGTCGATGTCAATGGTCTTGAGACATTCTTGCCTGGATCTCAAATTGATGTAAAACCGGTTACGGATTACGATCAATATGTAGGTAAAACCATGGATTTCAAAGTTGTGAAAATCAACGAACAAATCCGTAATGCCGTCGTTTCGCATAAAGCACTTATTGAAAGTGATTTGGAACAACAACGCGGAGAAATCATGTCTAAACTTGAGAAAGGTCAAGTATTAGAAGGTATGATCAAAAATGTAACAGACTTTGGCGCATTCGTCGATTTAGGTGGCGTTGATGGTTTATTATATATTACCGACATCAGTTGGGGGCGTATCGCACATCCAAACGAAGTATTGAGCAACGGACAGAAATTGAATGTTGTAGTACTTGATTTCGATGATGAGAAAAAACGAATCAGCTTAGGATTGAAACAACTTACTGCGCATCCTTGGGATAGCTTAAGTGAAGATATTCAAGAAGGTTCTACAGTTAAAGGAAAAGTAGTAAACATCGAAGATTACGGAGCTTTCCTTGAAGTATTGCCAGGAGTAGAAGGATTAGTCCATGTTTCTGAAATTACTTGGAGTTCACAACCAATCAATGCTAAAGAATTCTTCACAATGGGTGATGAATATGAAGCTAAAGTTGTGACTTTGGATAAAGAAGAACGCAAAATGAGTTTGTCCATCAAACAACTTACTGAAGATCCATGGGGTAGCATCGAAGAAAAATTCCCTGAAAACAGCCGGCATAATGGTGTTGTGAAAAACATCACTCCTTATGGCGTATTCGTTGAATTGGAAACAGGAATCGGTGGTATGATCCACATCAGTGATTTAAGTTGGACAAAACGCTATAACCACCCCAGTGAATTTACCAAAGTTGGTGATGAAATTGAAGTGAGCATTTTGAGCATCGATAAAGAAAACCGCAAACTTTCCTTAGGCCACAAACAATTGGAAGATGATCCTTGGAATACTTTCGAAAGTGTGTTCCCTATTGGTTCTACACACGAAGGTACTGTTATCCGTAAGGATGATAAAGGTGCTATCGTTCAATTGGAATACGGTTTAGAAGCATTTGCACCAACTCGCCATCTACGCAAAGAAGATGAAACTGTTGCAGAAGTGGAAGAAGTATTGCCATTCGTAATCATCGAATTTGATAGAAATGACAAACGCATCATGGTTTCTCACAGCAAAGTTTGGGAACAAGTGATTGCTGAAGAAAAAGAAGCAGAAGTTAAATCAAAGAAAGCGGATGTTGACAATACAAAGAAAGCAGTTAAAAACCTACAATCCAAAGTTGAGAAATCAACATTAGGTGACATCGGTGCATTAGCTGATTTGAAAGAAAAATTCAAAAATGACGAAGAAGGAAAAGAAAATAGTTAGTCTTTTTCACCTGAACATTTTCAATGATATAAACCCACACTTAAAATTAAGTGTGGGTTTTGTTTTTGAATACATCTAACCATTGTTCCTTTTAGAAATCATTTCTCCATAATTCCTTAACTTCGGCATCAAATTATTTTGAATGCCTTCAACGCTAAACATTAATTACTCCAATTCTTCCAGCACTTTTCATTTGGATGCCTCCTTTTCTGAATTATTAAATCTGGCACCTGTAAGAAGCAGCTTTATCATTACGGATGAAAATGTTTATGAGCATTATCAAACTATTTTAAAGCCATGGAAGGTTATCCGTATTCCTGCTGGCGAATCTTCAAAATCATTAAGAACTGTCGAACAAATCATAGCTGAATTAATAGCACGGGAAGCAGATCGAGACGCTTTGATTATTGGAATGGGAGGTGGCGTGGTTACAGACATCAGTGGATTCGTTGCCGGAATTTATAAAAGAGGTGTTCGTTGCGCATTTGTCCCTACCACTATTTTGTCGATGGTAGATGCTGCAATCGGAGGTAAAAATGGTTTGGATTTCGGGAATTTCAAAAATATGGTCGGATTGATCCGCCAACCTGAATTCTTATTGTATGATTATCATTTACTGAATACCTTGCCATACGAAGAATGGGTCAACGGCTTTGCCGAGATCATCAAACACGCCTGCATTTTAGATGCCGATATGTTTTCCCATTTAGAAGCGAATTCCTTGGAAATTTTTCAAAATGATCATCTTATTTTAGCAAAACTGATCTATGACAATGTAGCTTTAAAAACTAGAATTGTGCAAGAGGATGAGTTCGAGCAAGGAAAAAGGAAAATATTGAATTTTGGACATACTTTTGGACATGCCATTGAAACTCCCTATAAGCTGACACATGGTCACGCCGTTTCCATAGGTATGAACATGGCGGCGAGAATCTCCACTTTATTTACCGGATTTCAGGAACAAGAGCGATTGGATAGGTTGATTGCCAAATACAAATTGCCTTACAAAATTATATATGACAGAATCAGTACTTTAGAATTCATGTTGCAAGATAAAAAACGAAATGCTGAAGAGGTCAATTATATCCTTTTAAAGAGGATAGGCGAAGCTATAATACAACCTATTTCTTTTGAAAAATTAAAATCAATAATTTAAACACCAAAGTTTGACCATTTACTCATAATATTTTTAAATTTCTCATGCTAAAATCATTCTCAAATGGATACATTCGGTAGATTATTTAAAGTAACTGTTTTCGGTGAATCGCACGGTGCAGGTGTTGGTGTAGTTATTGACGGCGTGCCTCCGGGAATTTCAATCCATGAAACTGATTTTAAGGAAGATTTGGATAAACGAAAAGGAATGGGACAGCGAGGGACTACTCCCCGAAAAGAAACGGATGAGCCAATTTTTCAAAGTGGCATTTTCAATGGGGCATCTACTGGTTCGCCAATCAGCATTTTTTTCGAAAACAAAAATATCCGATCCATGGATTATGAAAAACAAAGAGAAATTCCTCGACCCGGCCATGCAGATTTCGTGGCAAGTATTAAGTTTCGTGGATTTGAAGATTATCGCGGTGGTGGACATTTTAGTGCAAGAATTACGACCGGAATTGTTGCAGCAGGAGTAATTGCACAAAAAGTGTTGAGAAGTTTCCTTTCTTTAGATAAAATAGGCATTACTGCAAAGGTTATTGAAGTCGGTGGTTTTGATAATATAGAAGAGGGATTGGCCAGTGCAATTAATGCCAAAGACAGCGTTGGAGGAATAATTGAAGGTAGGGTTGTAGGATTGCCAATTGGCATTGGTGAACCTTTTTGGGATAGTTTGGAGTCTATATTGGCGCATGCTTTTTTTGCAATCCCAGCTGTAAAAGGTGTAGAATTTGGTTCTGGATTTAATGCTGCCAAAATGTTCGGAACAGCACATAACGATCAGCTTTTAGATAAATCAGGGAAAACACAAAGCAATAATGCCGGGGGAATTGTAGGAGGTATTAGTAATGGAAACGAACTTGTGTTTAGAATTGCGTTCAAACCTACGGCTTCCACACCAAAAGAACAACGCTCTTTAAATACGGAAACGAATGAAATGGAAATGTTTTCCATTAAAGGAAGACACGATTTATGCGTTGCTTTGCGTGCGCCTGTGATTGTGGAAGCTATGACAGCATTGGTTTTAGCAGATCTGGCATTATTAAACCGATAATTAAATGGTGTACATTATTTTCATTTAATTGCATATCCGTACCCATAACTAATTCTCTATAAATTAATTATATAGCTTTATTTCACGATCAAGAACATTTTTCTCTTTGCTTCCTGCGCATGATCCGACATTAATTTAAATCTTTTTCGAGAAACTTAAAAAAAGATTTGTTTATTTAAAATCAAGGGTCTACCTTTGCACTCCGGTCGAAAAAACGGGGATGGGAAAAGTTCTTAAGATATTGGGTTTTAGGGTTTTGAGGCCA
>Ga0160467_100184_pt1 | contig 84526 bp, 65 predicted proteins | sample HID1972I_E11MG_FD_108221 | JGI IMG/M metagenome (GOLD analysis project Ga0160467, IMG submission 108221) | Enriched pill bug-associated microbial communities from UW Madison campus, WI, USA - HID1972I_E11 MG | ecosystem: Host-associated > Arthropoda: Insects > Digestive system > Unclassified ... | reverse complement strand
CACCGGGTTACAGTTCCGATCAACCAACGCTTATCCACTACACCTTAAGCGGAACAGCCGAAGGTGCAGGTAAAGATTATGACGGAACAACATCCGGAACGGTTATCATCCCTGCAAAAGAGACTAGCGCACCCTTAACGCTTCCTGTAAAAGACGATGCTATTGTAGAGGAAACAGAAACGGTTGTTTTAAGTACAGGAACTGTAGATAGTCCGTATGGGTTTACGGTTTCTAATTCGCCGTATAGCCTTAATATTATCGATAACGATGCAGCTGCTTTAACCTTAAGTGATGATGTGGTTATTACTGAAGGAGATAGCGGAACAAAATTGGCAACCTTTACTCTTACATTAAATAAAGCGACTTCAAAAAGTTTTAAAGTCGGGTATTCAACAGCAGATGGCACAGCAACCATAGCAGATAACGATTATATATCGGCTAATGGGGTGTTAGAGTTTTCGGGATTAATTAATGAGAAGAAGACGATAACGATTACCGTAAATGGCGATACAAAAATTGAAGCAAATGAATTATTCAGCCTTAATGTATCCATTTTACCTAATCCATTTGATTCCCGTTTAACAATAGAACCCACTTTAACCAGAACCGTTACCATTCAAAATGATGATACAGGAACTATTGCCATAACTAAGGTTCATGGACATGAAGGCGTACAGGATGGAAATTTTATATTCAGCTTCCCGGCTGGTTTAAGCACTGATATACCTGTTGTTATTAATTATACGCTTACCGGAACTGCAAAAGGGAATGGCGAAGATTATACAAGTTCTAGTCCGGTAAGTATTACGCTTCCTGCAAAAGAGAATAGCGTTACGCTAAAACTTTTGGTAAATGATGATGATATCATTGAAGATACCGAGACCGTGGATATTTTTGCTTCAGCAGCAAGCAATGCTTATGGAATTACTATATCCAATCCTTCTGAAAGTATCAATATTCTCGATAATGATGATGCAACATTAAGCATAAGCTCTGCAAGTATTACTGAAGGGAACACGGGCACTAAAACACTTGATTTTATTGTAACCCTGAACAAAGCTACCGGAAGCGCTTTTGAAGTTGGCTTCAGTACATTGGATGGCACTGCAACCATTGCTGATGAGGATTATAAGCTTCTAACAAATGTGTTAAGCTTTGAAGGTAAGGCAGGAGAAACCCAAACAATTAGTGTAATTATAAACGGCGATAAGAAAATTGAAGCGGATGAAACATTCCAGGTTCGTTTAAATACACTATCAAAAACATTTAATAATCATTTACAGTTTCGGAACGCTGTAGGTACAGGAACTATTTTAAATGATGATTCCGGAATAATAGATATTACTAAGATTGACGGTTCAGAAACCGGGCCAACAGCGGGCAAATTTATTTTTACGTTCCGCGACGGCGTAACTTCCGATCAGCCAACTACAATTGGATATTCGCTTACTGGTACGGCTGGTGGAAACGGACAGGATTATACAGGAGCGACATCCGGTTCGGTAATTATTCCGGAACGGCAAAGCAGCGGTACACTAATGCTTCCTGTAATTGATGATCCAATTATTGAAGGCGATGAAAATGTTACTCTTAGCGTTACATCAATTAATAGTCCTTATGCCATTCGAATCAGTGTAAATCCATTAATTCCAATCTTAAATATAGCCGATAATGATTTTGCCAGCCTTAGTCTGAGCGCTCCTGTTATACTTATGGAAGGCAATACAGGAACTACCGCTTTTAACTTTACAGTAAAACTGGATAAACCTACCAATGCGCCGTTTACCGTAAAATATAGAACACAAGATGGCACAGCTACTGTTTTAGACGGCGATTATATTCAGAATACTGGTACCTTAAATTTTGCAGGTACCGCAGGCGAGACCCAAACTATAACAGTATTAGCCAAAGGCGATTTCAAATTGGAAGCGGATGAAATATTCAGTGTTATTTTAGACGGACTTTCAAATTCATTTGGCGACAGGTTGAAAATTCAAGGTTCGTCGGTTACCGGAACTATTCGGAATGACGATGCTGCTGAAATAAATGTTACCAAAATAGATGGAACCGAAGGTTTGCAGGATGCAAAGTTTATATTCAGTTTCCCTCAGGGAGTAGTATCAGACGCTCCAACAATCATTAATTATAATTTAAGCGGAACGGCTACAAGTGCCGATTATACTCCGCCTCTGTCCAGAACTATAACTATACCTGCAGGTGTAAATAGCTATGAGTTAGTTCTTCCGGTAATAGATGATAATGTGATGGAAGAAACAGAGAGCATAAATATTACAATCGTCAGCATCAATAATATCTATAATAATATCACCTGGAAGCTTCCAATTCCAACACTGTTTATATTCGATAATGATAATGCAACACTAACGTTAAGTAATGTTACGCCGGTTTTAGAACAGAACAGCGGAACAACTGCAGTTACGTTTACTCTTACCTTAGACAAACTGGTGAGTAAATCATTCGATATAGACTACAGCACTTTAAACGGGACAGCTACTGTTGCAGATAAAGATTATGAATTTAAGTCCGGGCGAATAACGTTCGCTGGTTTTGCCGGAGAGACGCATAATATTACCTTGTTGGTGAAAGGTGATATCAAAGTTGAGGAAGATGAAGAATTCACACTTGTTTTAGATGGGCTTAATCCAACTTTTTCAGACCGTTTAACTATAGCCGGCAATCCCGGTGTGATAACCATATTGAACGATGACTTTGTGCCTGTTGCAAATCCGGATTTTATTACCACTCCGGAAGATACGCCGGTAACTTTTTCAATCATTGCGAATGATACAGATGCCAATGGCATTGATCCTAAAACCATAACGCTTACAAGTCTTCCCGCTAAAGGAACACTTAAAGCGAATGATGATGGAACAGTAACCTATACGCCTGCATTAAACGACTTTGGAACGCATCGTTTTACTTATACGGTTAAAGATATTTTAGGACTGGTTTCTAATGAAGCAACCGTTACCATAACCATTACTCCGGTAAATGATGCGCCTGTTGCAGAAGACGATGTGTTTTATGTATTTAAAAATACTTCGATAAGAGAAACGGTATCGAATAATGATAGCGATCCGGATGGTGATGTGCTTCAGTATAAATTATTAAGCTCTACTAAAAATGGTCAGCTTCAATTCTTTAATCCTGCTGATGGTTCATTTATTTACACGCCTCAGAATGGGTTTGTTGGTATCGATGGCTTTACTTATGAAGTAAATGATCCTGCTGGTTTAACAGATCAGGCGAACGTCATTTTAAATGTTCAGCCGAATGTTACGGTTAACCTTACTCCAGTAGATGGAGTTATTACCGAAGGTGACAGCATCAGCATAACGGCACAATTAAACGAGCCTTTATTGCAGGATGTAGCAATTACATTAAGCTATGCCGGTACAGCATTAAATGATAAAGATTATAGCCTTTCTCAAAACTATCAAACCATTACCATTCCTTCAGGAAGTATAACAACCACTCAGAAGCTTATTGTATCAAGCATAAAAGATTACTTAAAAGAAGGCGATGAAGAGATTAATATAAGAATTGCAACAGTTACACCATCGGCTTTTGTAACCATCGGTACAGGCTCTGATATTACAATAAAAGATTATTATCCGGAGGATGAAAATACTGGCCCGGATGAAAACGCCGATATAAGTCCGGATCCATTAACATCACCTAACGGCGATGGTATTGGTAATGAAAAATTTGTCATCCATAACATCGAAAAGTATCCGGATAATGAAGTGATGATTTTCAACCGTTGGGGAAATGAAGTATACCGGATTCAGGGGTATAATAATGACGATAAGTCGTTTAAAGGCATTGCCAATAAAGGCATTTTAGCAAACAGCGCTGCCACTTTGGTAGATGGGGTTTATTATTTCATCATCTATACTAAAGATAGTAATGGTGCAAGAAAAATGAATAAAGGATATGTTATCATTAAGCGATAGTCCGATGAGAAGAATCTTAATTGCATGCAGTATGATATTTTTTACATTATTGAGCTACGGGCAGCAAAACGCCATGTATACACAATATATGTTTAATACTCTTGCAATAAATCCCGCTTATGCAAGTGTCGACGAATCGATGACTGTCACTGCATTATCCCGTCATCAATGGGTGGGATATAAAGGTGCACCCAATACGCAAACCATATCTATACATACTCCCATTGGCGAAACAGATACATTTATTGGTGCTCTCTTAATAAATGATCAAATCGGGGAAGTGTTAAAAGAAACGGGAGGCTATTTCACCTTGTCGCAACGCGTGGAAATAGGAAGCGAAGCCTATCTTGCAGTAGGAGTAAATGCCGGAATGAGCAGCTTCAGAGCAAATTATTCAGAGCTTTACGGACAGAGTCCCGAATCAGGAAACGATCCGGTTTTTCAAAACTCCAGTAACATGCGGGGTAATTTTGGTATTGGAGTAATGTATTTTTCAGAAAAATATTATTTCGGATTATCATCGCCGCACTTTTATCAGAAAGATTTTATGTCTTACAGCAAAGAAACAGCCGGAAGAGATATCAGGCCACATTATTTATTTCAGGCGGGATCTTTGTTCGAAGTTAATTATGATTTTAAATTCAAACCCAATCTGCTGATTAAATATGTCAATGGATCGCCTTTGCAGGTAGATTTAAATGCTAATATTTTACTTAAAGAAAAATTATGGTTAGGCGCATCGTATCGCTCGTTAGATTCCTTTGATGCCCTGGCATCTTATTTTATAACACCCGATGTTCAGTTTGGATACTCATACGATTTTGCGCATACCGAATTATCAAAAGCCCAAAAGGGTTCGCACGAAATTATGTTGAAATTTAGATTCGCCGTGAAAGGAAGAGATCATAAAGCGTGTTATTTTTAATTACAATCAAGCTGAAAAAGACAGGATAATACTTGTATTTTTTGTATACTGTGATGTTTGTGCAATAGATTTGAAAAGATTGTGTTTTTAGTGTTAAATAGTAGTTTGTTAATTAAATATCTCAGGTTTTTTGAGAGCAGGATTTCTTGTGCCATTCTTGTTTTTTTACTATTAAGTCCTTTTAGTGTTTTTGCGGAAGGGAGTAAGGAATTAAATGAGTATGGAGGATCCAGAGCTCATCTTTTGAGTACGAACAATCTTACAGCAAGTAACCCTTTTCCTACAGCTGGTACAATGAAAGTGTATGCCATTAAGGGCGAGAAGCTTTACCTGGGTTCAAGCGCCCAGGGTATTAAGGGCGGACAAATTATTGTCAGAAGTCCGGCAGGAAACGCTTACGCTTCTTCAACTCTTTTATCCACCACAGGTCAAATTAAAAATAGAACCCAGGAAAAAAACGGACCTCTTTTAAGTGGCGGAAGTGTGAATTTTTATATCCCGTTTATTGTCAATATAACAGAAACTGGTGTTTATGAAATAGATTTTATCTCTCCTGTTTTTACGGCTCTCCAGGATCCTGCTGATATTTCAGCTGACGGAAATTGGACTCAGCGAAATGACACTCAGTTTATTGCCGCCTTTGATGTATCGGTAAGAAATGCTGCTGATACCGCATTTATAACAGGAAGAACTTATTGTAATATATTTGGCGGAAACCTTGGCTCAGGAACTGCAGCTTTTAATGGGAGATTTAAAGTTTTAACTAAAGACGGCTATATTTATGATGTAAATGCTAATGGTCAGACTGGCTGGGGATTTGCATTTTTTGTAAATAATAAGGGCTTTAAAGACACAGCAGGAAACTCTGCCTATCAAAGCGTTTACACTTCTGCGGGAACTCCTGTGGTTGTTCCTCCCGTTCATGATCCCCGAGCTGCAGACAGCGGCTCTGACATTACACATAAAATATTTTTTAACGCTCCTGCCGCTGATCTTCCTGCAAAGGATCCTATTTCCGGAAACTGGCTTAAAATAGAACCTGTTAGTCCTCTACCCACTAATTTTTCTTTTACCGGAATAGAAGGTACCCCTGGGAAGTCCGGAACATATCCTTTAGGAAGTATTATTTCCTTTGAGTCTAATATTATCTCCGGATATACTATTTCTATTGATGTAGATAAAAATGGCTCATATACAGATCCCAAAGACAGGGTTTTATCTGAAACAGCTTCTGCAGGAGTTAATAACATTTTCTGGGATGGCCTGGATGGATTAGGAAATCCTGTTGCGGAAAATGTTAGTATAGGCCCTTCTAATATAAACCTTGTACTAAAGGGAGGTGAAGTGCATTTTCCATTAATTGATGTGGAGAGTAATCCTAACGGAATTATTATTAAACGGATAAACGGATTAAACACCAATGATATTGTGTATTGGAATGATAAGAATGTAGGGGGGGCTGATTTCTCAAAGAACGGAGTTTCGAGTACTACTAATGGTCATAAATGGACTGGCAGCTTTGGCGATAATAAAGGTATTGATACATGGGCATATATTCTGAGTGCCCCGATAGCAACTTCAAATAGTATTGAATTCAGACAAGCAGATTTAGAAGTGGTAAGTATTGCTCCTGACAGGAGTATTTTTTGCATTGGTTCTGAAGAAAGTTATAAAGTTGTCGTTCGCAATAACGGGCCTTCGGCTGTAAACGCTGCTAAGTTTAATTTTGCATTTCCTGCCGAATTTAGTTCAGTAACCTTTACATCGCCTGTAATAGCAGGTACAGCAAGTGTAAATGCCGGAAGTATTTCCGGTAATCAATACAATGCTGTATTAAATATGAATAATGGAGCATTTATAACTTTTACTTTTACAGGCATTCCAGCCTCTGCTGCGGCCGATTATAATTTGTCAGTAAATGCAAGTATCATGCGTCCGGCAGATGTAACGGACCCTGATGCAACGAATCCTGATAATGCAGCGCCAACCAATCCCCAAACAGAATGTGATTCTAATCCATCTGGAATTGGGTGTAATAATGTTAAAAGTATTTCAACACTTGTACAGAAGGTTCCTGTACCTCATATCCTCTTATCTAACTAGTAAATAAATTAATTACGCTCGTCGGGATTTGCAATCCCGATGCTATAATAAAAAATTTGTAATCCGATTAAACCAAACTATATCAATTAACCCCTTCCAACCTGGAAGGATATGATTATAAATCCCGCCCAGCGTGAAGGATATTTACACCTCACCTAATCTTCCCTAAAATGACAATATTCCTTGTTGTTCAGCCATTTGTGTCGTATACTTGCTTATTATAAAGTACTAAAGAAGATGAAAACCGGACTCCCTGGGAATGCTTTGTAAAATTTCACCATACAATTCATATTGTAAGTCCACGTTAAGTCCACCTCTACTCCACCTTAAGTCCACGTTTTGTCCATATACTCCGCGGTATTTCGCCGATGCTTCTACCGTGTTGCTTCGTAAATTCCAAGATGTATCGAACCAGTCCCGAAGCGGGTCTTAATTAGAGCAGAAACTTGCCTGGGAATAGGTACTCATTTGGAGTTCCTGCCGATTAAGCGCTATCAGCAAGTTCCTGCCTTTTGTCAGTCCGAAGGTAATTTGAGCGGCAAGAATGGCTTTTAAATTAACTCATCTGCAAAAACAGGAAACAATTTCTCATTATAGAAGTTTATCTTATACATCTTAAAATAAAAATTATGGATAAGCTAGAATTAAAAGGAAAATGGAACGAAATAAAAGGTAAAGTTAAACAAGCTTATGGCGATTTAAGCGATGATGATTTAGCCTATCAGGAAGGCCAGGAAGATGAGCTTTATGGTCGTTTACAAGCCAAAACCGGTAAGACCCGCGAAGGTGTAATCGACTGGTTGAAAAGTTTATAAATTTTTAAAAGCCCGGATTTTCCGGGCTTTTAAAATATAACTATTTCACTTTAATAGAAAAATTATCATGAAAAACTGCCCATCCATTACTCATCATTGCCCGCCACATTTCAACATTAATTTTATTCTGTATCGGGTCCATTCTGGCGTTAAAAGAACTTTTATAAGTACTGGCAGTAAAATCACCAATTGACTTATTTGAAAAAGTAAAATCTTTTCCGTCAGTCGAATAGCCCATAAAGAGTCGTCCGCCACCTCCATATCTATTAAGTCCGGTAGTAGTAACCAGCATCATCCAAATATTTTTCAGCTTTTTAACTTCAATATGCCAGGGCTCCTGTTCATTTCCCCATGGCCGGCCATTAACGTTAATTAAATCAAACCCTTTATCTTTTTCAGGATTAAACTTTATCGGATCGGATGAAACCATTCTTCGTATACTGTATCTATTATAAAAACTTCCAGCTTCATTTTCAACACCACAAACAGAATAACAGTAATAGCTATTGCCATCTTTTAAAAAGGATGGAGCAATAACGTCTACCACTCCATAGGGCATTATGCAAACAGTTTCTTTTTCACCCCAATGCACCCCATCTGCGCTTTTCCTAATATAAATAGCTCTTTGATTGTTTTCGGTTGCCCGCCAATAACAATAGAGAATATTTTTGTCCAGCATCAGATTTACATCAGAATTAAAACCAAATCCAGGCGGACAGGGGTCAATCGGGTTAATTATTCCTTTGGGTTCAATCCATTTTACACCATCATCCGAACAAAAAATATGAGGGTTCTCATATTGACTGTCGGTGTCGGGATAGGGAGTCAGGGCGGCCCAGTAATGATAATTATTCCATTTCTTTTCAAAATAGAGTACAGAAGGATGTGTCCATCCGGAGAAGGTTAATGGTATGGCGGGTCTTACTCCATTAGCTTCGCGTCCAAAAGCTACCGATTTAAACTCTACTAAAGCCGTGGAAGGCGTATATTTAATTTCATCCAGATATAATGCTGTAATATTTAAAATTGAGCCATCTGTATTCGCCGGTGGCGGTTCTTCAGGAGCTACGAATTCTATCTTGTCTTTTTTACACGATGCTATTACAATAACAAAGCTTAGAACACACAGCTTCACAAGGGATTGTCGCCTCATATTAAGGTTTAGGTTTAAAGATTGTTTGATAAGTTTTACGCCGCAATGTAACTAAAAAGTTGCATGGAAGATGCTATTCGAAAATAATGTTGTGTTTCTGTTTCCTATCATTTTTACGGATAGGTATTTTCTTTTTTGTAGTTTTGGAGAGAATCTTTCAGCTCTTGTCATATCATAAAAAAAGCGGTTATTTGTAATGATTAACATGATATCTGATTTAAATTTCTTTCATGAAACAAGATAAGCCTACTATTTTAGTAGTGAACGATGATGGGATCGATGCACCTGGCATTAAAGTTTTAATGGATTCAATGAAAGAGCTGGGACATGTGGTGGTTGTTGCTCCCGATGGGCCGCAATCCGGTACAGGACACGCCATTACAATTGCAAAGCCGTTGCGTTTAGACCGTGTACACATCTATCATAATGTCGAAATGTATAAATGTTCCGGTACTCCTGTAGATTGTGTTAAGCTAGCCGTTAATAAAGTTTTTAAGGGCCGTAAGCCGGATTTATGCGTGTCAGGAATTAATCATGGGCTCAATCATTCCATAAATGTTCTCTATTCCGGCACCATGTCTGCGGCTATGGAAGGAGCTATAGAAAGCATTCCGTCTATCGGTTTTTCATACGACGATTTTTCGTACGATGCAGATTTTGCCCAGTGTGTGCCTTACATAAGCACTATCGCAAAGCAGGTTCTAAAAAACGGATTACCTCCGGCCACATTGTTAAATGTTAATTTCCCAAAGTCAAATCAATTAAAAGGAATCAAAATCTGCAGGCAGGCCAATGCCAAATATGCGGAAGAATTTGACGAGCGCCTCGACCCGCATAATAGAAATTATTATTGGCTTACGGGTGTTTTCCAATCTGGCGATAAAGGCGAAGATACCGATGTGTGGGCTCTGGATAATGAGTATGTTTCGGTTGTTCCGGTGCAGTTCGATTTAACGGCTCATCATGCAATTCCAATTTTAAATAGCTGGCAATTAGATGTTAAAACGAGATAATATTTGGTTAGGTGTTGTTCTTGGATTAGTACTTCCGGGAATAGCATTCTTCTTTGTTGAAGTTCTTAAAAAGAATATAAAAGTCTTAGAAAAAGATGATTTATTGTACATCGGCTGTGTTGCGCTGAATCTCTTGCTGGTTCGTTATTTTCACGGGAAAAATAAAGAAAATACAGCCCGGGGAATTATTGCATCCACCTTTATATGTGCGTTTATTTTCTTCTATCATAAAATGCGACAATGAACTATTACTTAATTGCGGGCGAAGCTTCCGGCGATTTGCATGGCGCAAATTTGATGAAAGCACTAAAGCTTGAAGACGAAAATGCAACATTCAGGTTCCTTGGCGGCGATTTAATGCTTGCGCAAGGCGGCGATTTGGTGCGTCATTATTCCGAAATGGCTTTCATGGGTTTTATTGAAGTGGTTTTAAATCTTCGGACGGTTTTAAAGAATCTTAAACATGCTAAAGCGGATATTCTCGCACATCGTCCGGATGTCCTGATTCTTATTGATTTTCCCGGATTTAATTTAAAAATCGCACAGTTCGCAAAAGAAAATGGTATAAAAGTATTCTATTATATCTCTCCTAAAGTTTGGGCCTGGAATCAAAAACGTGTGCTTAAAATTAAAAAGGTAGTTGATAAAATGTTCTGTATACTTCCGTTTGAAGTAGATTTTTATCGCTCCTGGGGCATGGAAGTTGATTATGTAGGCAATCCTTTGCTTGATGCAATCGCAGCGTTTACACCAGATGAACGATTCCGGCTTGAACATGGTCTGGGCGAAAAAGCTATTGTTGCTTTACTGCCAGGAAGCAGGAAGCAGGAAATAAGTAAAATATTACCTGATATGCTTAGTATTCTGGATGGTTTTCCAACTTACCAATTTGTAATAGCTGGTGCGCCCGGATTTGAAAAGGAATATTATGCGCAGTTTATTGGTGACAAGAATGTGCCGGTAGTCTATAACCAAACGTATAATCTTTTAAAAAACTCTGATGCGGCCATTGTTGCTTCGGGAACTGCTACGCTTGAAACAGCGCTGTTAGATGTTCCACAGGTGGTGGTTTACAAAGGAAACGCTATCAGCATTGCCATAGCGCGTTTAGTGGTTAAAATTAAATTTATATCCTTAGTAAACTTAATTATGAATAAACTGGTGGTGAAAGAATTAATTCAGGAAGAGTGTAATACTGTATCGCTCCGTACAGAGCTTAATTTACTTCTTAATGATCCTCTTTATCGCAGCCAGATGCTTATTAATTATCAGCAACTGGCTGAAAAAATGGGAGAGCCCGGCGCTTCATATAAGGCAGCCAGAATTATTGTAAATGCTCTTAGTGTCTAATTAATCTTTTTTAAAACGTCGCTGCTGATTTCTTATAGGAACCAGGGCAGGTTCTTTTTTCTTTAAATTATTAATGAATTCTGAAACCAGTTCTTTTAATCTTTCAAACATAATATCTTCTCTGTTACAATTGTAATCTATTCTTTTACGCTTAATTCCTTTATTTATTGTTCCAGTTCGCTCCAATCAAATAAAGGGTTTTCTGCCGGACTTTTTGCCTGTTTCATTAATGTAAGCAAGGCGGCTGCTTTGGCTGGGTTTTTAGCAAATAGATTATTTTTTTCTCCAATATCGGATTTTAAATTGTAAAGTTCTAAGACTTCGGTCTTACCTTTTTCTTTATATCTGATAAGTTTCCAATTGTCCTGTAATATCGCTTCCTTAAATTGCCCTTCATTGAATTGCCAGTACAGGTAATCATGCTTTTGTTTCTGAGTTTTGCCCCAAATAGCGTTGGTAAACGATATTCCATCGATGTTTTTTGGAGCGGGCCTTCCTGTTAATTCATTAAATGTTGGCATAATATCCCAAAATGCCCAGATATCTTTCCTTGTTTTTCCGGCCGGGACTTTCCCAGGCGCTCTGACAATCATTGGTACCCTGATTCCTCCTTCGTACATATCTCGTTTTACACCTTTAAAAGGGCCGCTTGAATTAAAAAATACCGGGTCTGCTCCGCCTTCTTCATGAGGGCCATTATCGCTCGTGAAAAAGATATAGGTATTGTCATCCAGGTTTAAATCTTTCACTAATTGTAATACTCTTCCCACATCATAATCCATTTTATCAATCATTGCTGCAAAGGCAGCGTGCGGATATAATTGAGTTTTATAAGTAGTTCCGTTTTGATAAAAAGGTTTCTCTGGCCCGAACTTACTGCTTCCGTCTTCGTTCAGATATTTTTTCATTAAGGCCTCGGGCACTTTTAACTCTGCATGCGGAAGCGTAATAGGTAAATATAAAAAGAAAGGGCCGTCCTTATTCTCCTTAATAAAGCTTAGTGCCTTATCCATAATTAAATCCTGCGTATACTCACTGGAATCAAGAGAAACTCTTTTTAATTCCTTGTTTTTTACCTCGAATAAATGATCGGTAAAATAATGATGTGCGTGTCGTTGAAGCAAATACCCGTAAAAGCTGTCGAAGCCTTTTAATTGTGGAGCTCCCGGCTCATTTTCTAATCCTAATCCCCATTTTCCAAACATTCCGGTTTTGTATCCGGCTTGTTGAAATTCTTGTGCAAGTGTAGTGTCCTGAGCCCGCAAAGAAACGTTCCCGTTTCCGCGGACGTACGCGTGTCCCATGTGTTTTCCCGTCATCAGTGATGCTCTGGAAGGTGCACAGACAGTGTTTCCGGCGTAAAACTGAGTAAACTTAGTTCCTTCAGTTGCCATTTTATCAATGTTGGGTGTAGGAACAGGGCTTTTAGGATTGAAGCTTGTAAGGTTACCATAGCCCAAATCGTCGGCCAGGATAAATATTATATTGGGTTGTTTAGCCGCAGCCTGTGCCAGAAGTTTCTCTGATTGAAGAATTAATGCAAAAAAAACAGTTAGAGAAAAATATGCAATCCATTTCATTGGCTTAAATTATATTAAAGATTTTGATTTTGCCAATGTTTTTTCTCTTTTTGCAGATATATGGCAAAAGCTTTTCTTTTTGATTTAAATGGTACAATGATAGATGATATGGATTATCATACAGATGCCTGGCACGATGTGATTACGAATGATTTTGGTGCGAAGCTGAGTTGGGAGCAAGTGAAAATGGAAATGTACGGAAAAGGCGAGGAAATGTTGGTTCGCGTATTTGGTACGGATAAATTCACGGATGAGGAAATGCATAATATTGTATTTGAAAAGGAGAAGAAATATCAGAAAGCCTTTAAGCCACATCTGAAACTAATAAAGGGCCTTGATAGTTTTCTAGAGAAAGCAGATAAACAAGGCATCAAAATGGCAATTGGAACTGCTGCTATAATGTTTAATGTCGATTTTGTATTGGATGGACTTAATATAAGAAGATATTTTCCGGCAACCATTAGCGCAAATAATGTCGAAAAAAGCAAACCAGACGGCGAGACGTTTTCTAAAGGTGCTGATGCTCTAGGTATAAAACCTGAAGATTGTATTGTATTTGAAGATAATCCTAAAGGGGTTCAGGCCGCGTTAAATGCCGGGATGAAAGCGGTTGTAATTACTACAATGCACGAAGAGCATGAGTTTGAAGGGCTACCTAATATTTTGAAGTTTGTAGAGGATTATGATGATCCGTTTTTAGAGGAATTATTGGCTGTATAACCGGCCAAGGGCTTAATCTATATAAGCGAATGTAAAACAAAAGGCCAGGCAAAATGCCCGGCCTGTTTGTTGGATTTAATTATAAAAATTAACCTTTATTCAATTGATAATAAACTTCGCTCCAGCGAAGCTCATTTTTAAATTGATATAATTCTGTGTTTCTGCCGATTTTCACGAATTCAATTCCAGCCATTTCAGCGAAATCCTGCATATGCTCAGATGTTAAGTTCTGACTGTATCCGGTATGATGCGCACCACCGGCTAAAATCCATGCAGCGCAACCGGTTTTCATATCAGGATATGGTTTCCAAAGTACGCGCGCTACCGGAAGCTTTGGTAAATCATGCTGAGGGGCTACGGCTTCTACTTCGTTAACAAGCATGCGAAAACGATTTCCCATATCGATAATTGAAGCATTTATTGCAGGGCCGGCAGCAACATTAAATACCAAACGAACGGGGTCTGCCTTTCCGCCGATTCCTAGTGGATGAACTTCGCACTTCGCTTTTCCATCTGCAATCGATTCGCAAATTTCGAGCATGTGAGAACCAAGTACCATTGGGTTGGAGGGATCGAAATGGTACGTGTAATCTTCCATAAAGGCATTTCCACCCGGAAGTCCGCTTCCCATAACTTTCATTGCACGAACCAGCGCCGAGGTTTTCCAATCGCCTTCACCTGCAAATCCGTACCCTGCATTCATTAATCGCTGAGCTGCAATTCCTGGTAATTGTACCATTCCGTGCAAGTCTTCAAACGTATCGGTAAAACCTTTAAATCCGCCTTCTTCTAAAAACGATTTAAGGCCCAATTCAATTTTTGCTGCTTCACGCAATGAATTATATTGTGCGCCACCTTTACGTAATAAATCCATAACAGCGTAACGAGCCTCGTACTCATCTGTAAGAGTGTTGATTTCAGTATCGCTTATGTCATTAATAACCGCTACTAAATCTCCGATGCCATAGGTGTTTACCGAGAAACCGAATTTCATTTCTGCTTCAACTTTGTCGCCATCGGTTACTGCAACAAAACGCATATTATCACCAAAACGAGCAAATTTAGCTCCCTGCCAATCGTACCAGCCTGCAGCTGCACGTGTCCATGAATTTAATTGTTCAATAACTTCAGGATCCTGCCAATGCCCAACAATAACTTTGCGGTTTATACGCATTCTCGACATGATAAAGCCAAACTCGCGGTCGCCATGGGCACTTTGGTTCAGGTTCATGAAATCCATATCAATAGAATCCCAAGGAATATCGCGGTTAAACTGGGTATGTAAATGTGCTACTGGTTTTTGCAGGCTTTTTAAGCCGGTAATCCACATTTTAGCCGGGGAAAAGGTGTGCATCCATGTAATGATTCCGATACAATTCGGTGCTACATTTGCCTCCTGGCAGATGGCGTAAATCTCTTCTGTGCTTTTTACTGTAGGTTTAAAAACCACATGTACAGGGATATTACCCGCATTATTTAAAGATTTTGCAATTTCTTCAGAATGTGCCGCTACTTGTTTTAAGGTTTCTTCGCCATATAAATGCTGGCTGCCTGTTACAAACCAGACTTCAAATTTTTTTAAATCAATCATTATATTTTACGATTATGCTTTACGTTATTTATTATTGGCCATAATAAGAATTAGGACCATGCTTTCTTTCGAAATGTTTTCGGATTAGCGAATCTTTTAAACGGGGGGCTTTAGGATTAATCTGCTCTGTTAATAGCGCCATTTTTGCAACCGTTTCCAGTACTGCACTGTTATAAACTGCTTTTTCGGCTGTTTTTCCCCAAGTAAATGGAGCATGATTACCTACAAGTATCATTTCAACTTCTTCGTAGCTTAATCCTTTTTCTTTAAAGCATTCCATAATTTGAAAACCGGTTTGATATTCATAGTCGCCCTCGATCATCGAATCACTCATAGGTGCCGCACATGGAATATCAGCGGTAAGATGATCGGCATGTGTTGTTCCGTAATTAGGAATATCTCTTTGGCTTTGTGCCCAGGCCGTTCCATAAGTAGAATGCGTATGTACCACTCCGCCTATGTTTTCCCAATGTTTGTAAAGTACAGCATGGGTTAATGTATCTGATGAGGGACGAAGGTCGCCCTCAATAATTTTTCCGTCAAAATCTACAATAACTATCTTTTCTGGTGTTAAATCCTCGTAAGGCACACCGCTTGGCTTAATTGCAAACACTCCTAAAGAACGGTCTGCTGCGCTTACATTTCCAAAAGTAAAGAGTACTAAACCCAATTTTGGTAACTGCATATTGGCATCATAAGCAGTTTGTTTTATGTGCTGGTATTTGCTCATTATATCAAATTATAAAAATTGTCTGACTAGTGTGCTTGGCCTGTTCTGGATATAAAGTCTTCAATAAAGCTTCCGACTTCGGTATAATGCTGATAATGTTTTGCGTAGATCTCAACCTTCTCAGCATTTGGATGGTATTCTGCGTCGAAGCCTTGCCCCATTGCCGCCATGGCATCTTCTACTTTCGGATAAATTCCGGCTACCGTAGCGGCAAACATAGCTGCACCAATAGCGCAGGTCTGGTCGGATTTATGAATTTTAATAGGCATATTCATTACGTCGGCCATCATTTGCATAATAAATGGTGATTTTTTGGCAACACCTCCCAATCCTATTAACCCTTTTACAGGAATTCCCTGCCCGTTAAACCTGTCTACAATCTTTTTTGCTCCGAAACAGGTTGCTTCAACTAATGCACGAAACATTCTGACAGCATCACTGCCCAGATCTAATCCTAAAAATGCGCCTTTTAATACCTGGCTTGCATCTGGCGTTCTTCTTCCGTTTAGCCAGTCTATTGCTAATTCGCCATTTTCTTCCAGTGGAAGTTGCGCAGCAAGTTTGCTTAACTCAGGAATGATTTTGCTTTCAGCTTCTTGAATGAGCTTGTCTGCAGTTGCTGCATCAATTAATTGAGATTGAGCTATAATGTTTTTCAATGGCCATGTTAATATGCTTTTATACCAGGCATAAGCATCGCCAAACGCAGATTGTCCGGCTTCCATGCCAATCATTCCAGGTATAATAGAACCATTTACTTGTCCGCATATTCCCTTAACCAAGGTACTGTTAACTTCATCAGCCGGAGCTACCAGCATATCGCAGGTAGAGGTTCCCATTACTTTGCTTAAATAATAAGGCTCAATTTGTCCGCCCACGGCACCCATATGTGCATCAAATGCGCCAATCCCAATTAGCACATCTTCCGGTAATCCTAATTTGGAGGCCCAATCACTGCTGATTTTACCTGCCTGCTGATCTGCAGTATAGGTTTTACTGAACAAACGTGAGGTAAAACCTTTTAAAGCCGGATCTAAGGAATTGAAAAATTCTTCAGGAGGTAATCCGCCGAATTCTTCGGCCCATAAACATTTATGTCCCGCAGAGCAAACGCCTCTTTTAATTTCAGACGCTTTAGTGCCACCGGTTAAAAGAAAAGGAATCCAGTCGCAATGCTCTACCCATGAGTAACATGCATTTTTTACGTTTTCATCTACTCTTAATATATGCAATAATTTAGACCAGAACCATTCGGTTGAATAGATTCCTCCAACAAACTGAAGGTAATTAGTATCAAATTTCCCTGCATGTTTGTTTATTTCGGCTGCTTCTTTTACAGAAGTATGATCCTTCCAAAGCACAAACATTGCGTTGGGGTTATTCTCAAACTCAGGGAGTAAAGAAAGTGGAACTCCATTTTCATTTACAGCAATGGGAGTAGAGCCGGTGGTATCAATAGAAATTGCTTTTACAGATGCAGCAATTTCAGCACCTGCCTGCGCCAGGCATTCCTTTATTGTTTGCTCAAGCCCTTCAACATAATCCAAAGGATGCTGCCTGAATTGATTCTCTGAAGGATTGCAGAATAGTCCCTGCTTCCATCTTGGATAAAAGTATACTGAAGCCGCAATTTCTGCTCCGTTTGCAGCATCTACTATAACAGAGCGTACGGAATCTGTTCCGTAATCTACTCCGATAACATAATTATTAGTATTCATAAATTGGTATTCGTGTCTAAATAACACTTATTTTTTCAAATAATAAAATACTTAGATCATTTATCTGAAAAAAAGTGATTTAAGAAAGAAATCCGTTAGGATTTGGGATAAAATTTAAAAAAGCCTGGAACTTATCTTTGTATATGGAAGGATCTAATTTATAATAATAAGCTCCTTTTTTTGAACTCTCTTTGTCTTTATCCCCTTGGCGGATAAGCAGTCCCGTAGATAATAGCTTTCTGCTAAAATTTCGCTTGTCAAGTACCGTATCGTACACATTCTCATACAACGTTTGGATTTGGGGAATAGTGAATTTTTCTGGTAATAGCTCAAAAAGGAGGGGATGTAAAGCTGCTTTGTATCTTAGCATTTCCTTTGCTTTTTCAACCATCGCATTATGATCAAAAATAAGTTTAGGTGCTTCTTTTAAAGGAAACCATTCTGCATGATACTCATCACTTAGTTGTTGTTCGTATTTATTGATATCAATAAAAGCAAAATAAGCAATACTAATAGTACGTTCAATCGGGTCGCGCTTTGGCTCACCGAAAATATGCATTTGCTCCATGTAAACTCCGCTTAAACCTGTTAGCTGCTTAAGGATTCGCGATGCAGCTTCTTCGGGGCTTTCTTCTGTCCCGATAAATCCACCCATTAAACTCCATTTGTTTTTTTCGGGTTCAAACCCGCGCTGGATAAGCAGGAGTTTGAGGTGTTCTCCATCAAATCCGAAGATAATACAGTCAACTGCAAAAAGAATGCGTGTTTGTTTGGAATACCTAATCATCTATTTATTATACAATGATAAAGTATATCTGTGTAACTGACAATTATCCGATTCATTTTCTTTTGCTGCATGTATTTTTTTACATAAATGGACTTAACCTGTACTGGTAAATTCATAATAAGGTAAACGACTTAAACCAAAAAAGCAATTTAATCCTGAAGGAAGTCAGGTCAAATGTTATTTAAATGGGCCAAACGAGTAAGATAGGCCAGGCCTTTCTGCGGCCTTGAGCGGATAATACACCATATTGTAACTTTCAATTTATTAGGATAAAACCAACTACTAAGTCCCATAATTAATATTATTTTAATTGTAATATTGACATTTAAAAAAAAGCTCTTACCTTAGTTCCATAAATCTTTTGGGAATACAGACCAATTAACCGTTAATCAAACCCAATAATCTAAAATGATGGAGTTATTCAAAAGAAAACAAAAATCTGGCCTACTGGCAGCTTTGTTAGTTGCTTGTTCAGTTACTGCTTTAGCGCAAAGTCCGGTGGTGATTATACCTGATGTAGAAGGTCCGAAACATATTATAAGCAAACACATTTACGGCCATTTTGCCGAACATCTTGGGCAAAGTATTTACGGGGGCTTTTATGTTGGCGAGAACTCAAAAATTCCGAATACAAATGGTGTAAGAAATGATGTGGTAGCGGCATTAAAAACCCTGAAAATACCCAATCTGCGTTGGCCGGGAGGATGTTTTGCAGATACCTATCATTGGAAAGATGGAATTGGTCCTAAAGAAAATCGCCCTACCATTGTAAATACCTGGTGGGGTGGGGTTACCGAAAATAATAGTTTTGGTACGCATGATTTTTTAAATATGTGCGAATTACTGGGAACAGAACCCTATCTGGCTGGTAATATGGCTACTGGCAGCGTTCAGGAGTTAGCGGACTGGGCACAGTATGTTAATTTCGCTGGCGAAAGCCCGATGTCTAAACTGCGACGCGAAAACGGAAGAGATAAGCCATGGAAAGTGAAATACTGGGGAGTAGGAAATGAAGCCTGGGGTTGCGGTGGAAATATGACTCCTGAGTATTATGCGAATGAATTTAGAAAATATTCAACATTTATGAGCGACTGGAGTAATTCAGGCGGACTTTTCAGGATAGCATCTGGTGCTAATTCGGCAGATTACAACTGGACAGAGGTAATCATGAAAAATGTACCCAAAAACTTAATTGAAGGTATGGCGCTTCATCATTATTCTGTTATCGACTGGAATAAAAAAGGACCATCTACTGATTTTACCGAACAACAGTATTTTACTACTATGCAAAGAGCTCTTTTTATGGAAGAACTTGTAACAAAGCATCTGGCCATAATGGATAAATATGATTCAAGGAAAAAGGTAGCATTGGTAGTTGATGAGTGGGGAGGATGGTATGACGTGGAACCCGGTACTAATCCAGGTTTCCTTTACCAGCAAAATACTATAAGAGATGCCATGATTGCAGGTGCAACCCTGAATATCTTTAATAATCATGCAGATCGTATAAAGATGGCTAACCTGGCGCAGGCAATTAATGTATTACAGGCGGTTATACTTACGAAGGATGAAAAAATGATCCTGACTCCGACTTATCATGTAATGGAGATGTATAATGTGCATCAGGATGCTACCTTAATTCCGATGAAGATAAGCAGTGATAATGATTATACAATGGGTACTGAAAAGCTGCCTGCTATATCTGTTTCAGCATCGAAGGATAGTAAAGGGCTCACTCATATTTCTTTAGTAAATATCGATCACAAAAATACAAGAGATGTGGTTTTAGATTTAGCGGAACTAAAATTGACTTCAGTAAATGGCAGAATACTTACATCTAAAAAAGTTCAGGATTATAACTCTTTTGAAAATCCGGATTTTATTAAACCTGCGGCTTTTAAAGGTGCCACCGTCAAAGGCGGAAAATTACAGGTAAAATTGCCTCCGGTTTCCGTGGTTGTACTTGAATTGAAATAGAAAATATTGAAAATTACTCCTGTAAATGCAGGAGTAATTTTTTGGAAAAAAAGTTTAATTGTTATTTTGACAATTGTAGTTTTTTTATTAGTATTGAGTAACTGATTATAAAGGGTTGCAACGTTGCTTTTTTTGTTCTTACTTTTTTAACCCTTCAATCTTGATAGACAATTGTAATGGCATAAGTAAGTAAATAGATATTTACTGCATTGGAAATGAATGTTTTCAATGATAAGTGTAAAAATTACAATTATTATTAATTGTAATTCGGACATTTAATAATAATTATAGTATTATTGTATTAGAGTTTTAAAAACCAGGCTAACCAGCTTAGCTATTATTAACCAATAGTAAACCAATATAAATCAAATGAACAAACCTCATCAACAGATGCCGTTGGGGGCATCGATCCCGATTTTTTGTATATCCTCAGGAATTTTTAGGGTTGCGAGAAAAAGCAGGCCAGAAAGGAGTTGCGGATAATTAGACTTATACAATCAAAAAGTTAATCGTCCGGGCAGCGATTTCTTTATCACAAAATGGAACTTAATATACCGATCTTATTGGAGTGAAATATAATTCAGGCCTCTGAGACGGTATGCTAAAGCTTCTGTCGTTTTCAAAAAATTAATCTAATCAAAATATATAAACGGTTATGAAAAGAAGAAACCTATTACTTATTTTCTTGTGCATGGCTTTTATGCAACTATTTAATTCTGGTTGTAATAAAGAAAATGGGTTCGATGAGCCTGCCGGCAATCAGAAATTACCCCCGCCAAAAGTGGATGCTTCGTTCCTTAGTGTATCTGATCCAACCTTGGGAAAGGAGGGCGATTTTTATTATATCGTTTCCTCAAATGCTGCTATAGAGGGAATTGATTATGCAAAAGGCTTATTAATCCGGAAAACCTCTAATTTGTATGAATTTGAGCCCATGACAACTGCTAACGGATACATTTTAAATGATGTATTGGAAGGTTGGGCAATTGCTCGGTTAAAAGCATTAGATGGTACTATAAACGCAGATTTAATTAAAATTGGGCAACCCTGCCTTCGTAAAATTAATGACGAATGGCGTTTATATTATTCAGTTTCAGCCGGTGGAAAGACTTCCGTAATTGGTTATGCTAGTGCCGCAACTCCTGAAGGCCCCTGGACGGATGAAGGTGAGATTTTATCATCATCAAATACATCTCCATTTGCTGCAAATTCTCCTTCGGTTACTTTATCGTCAGATAATTCTAAGTTATATATGGCTTTTGGAAATAGCGGTGAAGGGATTTTTGCTGTAGAAATAAACTTAACCACCAATCAGCCTATTGGGACCCCCGTTAAGATAGCTTCAAGAGCAGATATTAATGTAATCTCAACTAGTCCGGAATTGTTCTACCACGATGGATATTATCATCTTATGTTCACCCATTACTGGGATGATCGGCCCTTAACATGTCATGTTCTGTCAGCAGATCCATTGTCCGGATATAAAGATATTTCAGGCCGGAATGCAGTCGGAATCGTTGATCCATGGGCATTGACAAGAGTAATGACCAATTTTAAGATTGCCGGAGAAACGGCATGGGAAGGGGTTGGCGGGCTTGGAGTGTATAAAGATGGAAATAAATTTTTTGTAGTACATCATGCAACTGCTGCAGGGGTACCAGCTCCTATTTTGCATATACGTGAAATGAATTGGATTAAAGATCCAAGAAGAGCCACAGGAGCAACATTACCGTTCCCCACAATTTCTCCGGAAAGATATGCAGGCGAAGTCGAAAACAATATAACCGCCGCTGATATAGCTGGCACCATATATTATGGAACATTATGGGGACATGTATTGAGTGGCGTAGACTATGGAATGACATTTAATGCAAATGGAACATATAATGGAGGAACCTGGGATTTTGACCCAAGCTCTAAAATTCTTCGCCTGATTAGTTCTGAATGGGGCGGAGAAAAAGTTTATGTATATCTGATCAAATCCAAGGTTCTTGATAAGCCTGATGCCACAGTAATAGTAGGTGCTGGAATCAACGATACTTTTGGCGACTTTCCGGGTGTATGGATGAAAAAAGCAAACTAATCAGTTCTATGTAATTATTGTTTTATGAAAGATAAACAAAAACATACAAAAAATCTGAGGAAAATAGTTCCTCATGTCTTACTCTTAACTCTTTGTATGCTCTGCACTATAGTTTTTGCACAAACAAAAGCTGTAACAGGTATAGTCAAAGATGCAGATGGATTACCCGTTATTGGCGCTACTGTATCGGAAAGCGGTACAAATAACGCAACAGTTACTGATCAATCGGGCCAGTTTTCAATAAATGTTAATCCAAACGCCGTTCTTGTAATCCGGTTTATTGGCTATAAAGAGGCGCAAATATCTGTCAGAGGTTCTTCTTCAGTCTCGGTAGTATTGAAAGATTCAATGGAAGAGCTGCAGGAAATTATTGTGGTAGGGTACGGTGTACAAAAGAAAGAAAGTGTAGTGGGCGCTATTTCACAAATAAGCTCAAAAGACTTATTAAAATCATCTTCTCCAAATTTAACACAGGCTATTACCGGCCGGCTTCCGGGAGTAATCACATCTCAACCTTCAGGAGCTCCCGGAGCTGATGATGCACAGATTTTTATTCGGGGCCGGGCTTCTTTTGCTGGTGATAACCAGCCTCTGATATTGGTAGATAATATAGAACGTGAGTTCTCGCAGATATCTCCGGATGATGTGGAGTCTATCTCGGTATTGAAAGATGCTTCCGCGACTGCCGTTTATGGTGTGCGCGGTGCAAATGGTGTAATTCTCATTACCACTAAACGTGGCCGCGAAGGAAGAGCACAGGTTGGAGTCTCTGTAAATTATCAAACGCAAAGTCCTACGCGCGGAGATACTTTTCTTGATTCCTACAACTCTGTAGTGCTTTTAGAAGAAGCTTTAAAAAATGACGGGCTCGCATCGCAGTTTTCGGCTTCTGATATAGAGATGTATAGAAAGTCTGTTAATGGAGAGCTATCGCCTGAACAATCACAACTTTATCCTAATGTTAACTGGTATAATTCAGTTTTAAATAATTCGGCACCCGCAGCACGCTATAATGCCACGGTGCGCGGCGGTACCAAGAAAATGAAATACTACACTTCATTAGATTATTACGACCAGGCCGGATTATACAAAAATGTAAGTACGTATGAATACGACCGGAGTTCAAATTCGAAATTTAAACGCTACGGCTTCCGGGCTAACCTGGATTTCGATTTGAATAAACGTCTTTATCTGGGTATTAATTTTGCCACGCGTTTTGAAGAGCGTACAGGTCCTAATATCGGGAATGAAAATACCACAAGTGATAATCCATACAATGAGTTATTTTATGAAGTTAATCATACACCAGGATGGCTCTTTCCAATTCAATACGAAAACGGCTTTTATGGTGGAAACTCTCAAAACCAGAATAATATTGTTGCCCGCCTGGCAAATGGCGGTTTTTATCAAAGAACTAACACGATTAATGAAACGAACTTTAATGTAAAGCATGATCTGGATTTTGTAACTAAAGGGCTTTTAGTAAGAGGCCAGGCTTCATTCGATTATAATACTTACTATAACCGTCGTTTTCAATCAGGCTTTGCAACATACGAGTTAATTAACAGGAGCAATCCCGGAGATGAAAGCAGTTATACCCGTTACAATGAAGACCAGGAGCTGACTTACGCAGGTAATAATCAAACTACGATTATGAAAGTTTATCTGGAAGCAGCTTTAAATTACGACAGAACATTTGCGGATAAACATAATGTAACCGGTTTATTATTGTATAATCAAAACGATTACCGCTTTGAGGCAGATCTCGCCCGCCGTTATCAGGGCTTAGTAGGCCGTGTAACATATAATTATGATACACGCTATTTCGCTGAATTTAATGCTGGTTACAATGGTTCAGAAAATTTCGCTGAAGGCAGAAGATTTGGATTCTTTCCTTCGCTGTCTGCCGGCTGGATGCTAACCAATGAATCTTTCATGAAGGAGACTTCGAAATGGTTAACTAATTTAAAGCTGAGGGCCTCGTATGGTGAAGTTGGGAATGACAGATATGCAGGTTCAAGATTTTTGTATGTTCCAACCTGGATTCAGTTAACTAATGCTTACCGGTTTGGGCAAACGAATACTAAAATGGGTATTTATGAAGGCGCCTATCCCAATACACTTGTAACATGGGAGCGTGCCAAGAAATATAATATTGGTTTGGAATCCAGTTTTTACCGGGGCTTGTTCTCATTTAATATAGATGTGTTTAAAGAAAACCGCGATAATATTCTAACTAACTATTTAAGTAAGCCAACCTGGCTGGGCCAGGCTTTAGTTCCCGGAAATTTAGGAATATCTACAAACAAGGGATATGAACTTGAATTGAAGCATAGTCATACTGTTAGAAACGTAAACTATTTTGCGAACTTATCTTATACACATGCCAGGAATAATATTGTAGATATGGATGAGCCTGCTGGTAAAACTGCCTACAGGAAACAGGAAGGACATGCTATTGAACAATATTTCGGGCTAATTAGCGATGGTTTTGTAACCAGCGCAGATATTGCCAGCGGAAAATTACCTACTTCAACTTTTGGAAACGTATCTGTTGGCGATTTAAAATATCGTGATCAGAACGAAGACGGCTTTATTGATGAGCGCGACCAGACTGCTATCGGATACAGTAATCTGCCAGAGAATACATTCAGTGTTTCGTTGGGAGCCGACTGGAAAGGGTTTGCCATAAGTGCGATGTTCCAGGGAGTTAGTAATGTTTCCAGATATTATGATGCCGAGGCGATGTATGCTTTTGTGAATGGCGGTAAAGTGAAAGAGCATCATTTAGAAAGATGGAATCCGGCGGTATCAGAATCACAAAATCTTGCTAATGCAAAATATCCATTGCTGCATTATGATCAGAATGGAAGTCATAACCAGCGTCTGAATTCATTTTTTCTACAAAACGGAGCATTCGTGAGACTTAGGAATGTTGAGTTGTCATACAGTCTTCCTAAAGATGTGGTTAAAAAGCTTCTTATGTCTAACCTTCGTCTTTATGTTAATGGCAATAACCTGGTGACATGGGATAAGCTGGATGGAAAAATCGATCCTGAAAGCAGCGGGTCAAACAACTACCCGATTGTGAAAGCAATTAATTTCGGACTTAATGCTCAATTCTAAATTTAAGATTATGAGAAAGAATATATTATTCACCTTATTACTGGCAGCAGGCATGGGGCTGTTTAGCTCCTGTGAGAAGATGTTCGGCGATTATCTGGACAAGCAGCCTAGTAACGAATTAACTGAAGAGCAGGTTTTTTCCAGTTTTACAAATCTTGAAGCGTTCCATTACGACACTTATAATTTTTTAAGAAATGGTATCGCAAGGATTAATAACTCGTGGATGGACGCTGCAACAGATTTGGCAACAACTAGTTTTTCATCTGGAGGCACAAGAACTAGTTTTAATATAGGCAATTATTATGCTGCAAGCGGTGCCCCTGAAATAAGAGATACATGGGAACATTATTTCAGAGGAATACGGAAATGTAATACACTTTTACAAAGAATTGATGCAGTTCCAGGCGACCCGGGTAAAACTCCCGAAATAAATGCAGCAAATGTAGTGCGCATGAAAGCGGAATCCCGCTTTCTTAGAGCTTATTTTTTCTGGGAGTTATGTTTACGGTACGGGGCTTTGCCGATTATTGAGGAACCATTAGATCCTGAAAATCCTACTATAAACGATCTCCCCAGGCCATCTTCTGAAAAAGAATGCTTTCAATATATTTTGAAAGAGCTTGAAGAAAGCTATGCAGGGCTTGATGTTACAGTGGAGAATAATGATCTAGGCCGCATTACCAAGCCTGTCAGCCTTGCTTTGCAAAGCAGAATTAAGTTGTATTTGGCTAGTCCTCGTTATAGTAATTTAGGTCTTGCAACCTGGCAGGATGCTGCCAATGCAGCTTTGCTATTTATCAATAATTTCGGCAATGGCAGCCCATTCAAGCTTGTAACAGAAAGTGGTGATCCAACTACAGCTTACTCAAGGGCTCTTTATCAACCCTCTTTTGATGGAAATAAAGAGGTCATATTTTGGAGGAACGATGCGCCAAACCAATGGTGGATAAATGAATCGCCTGTTGGGTATGGGGGAGGAGGAGGTTTGTCTCCTTCACAAAACCTGGTAGATATGTATGATATGGCAAATGGTACATCTCCTTTTGCTTCTTATGACAATACCGGAGCTCCCGTTTATACCGCTGGAAATGGCGTATCTGTTAATCCGGCATCTGGTTATGACGATCAGAAACCATACGAAAACCGCGATCCCCGCTTCTATGGCACAATACTTTATAATGGTGCAATTTGGTGGAACAGGCCAATTGAAACAATTGTAGGTGGAACAGATAATCCCATAGGTAATGCTAATGCTACTCCTACAGGTTATTATAACAAAAAGTATCATAGCGATCAATCCGATCATAGCTTTAATGACGTAAAGCCCTGGAACCGGAACTGGATATTTATCCGTTATGCGGAAATTTTACTGAATTATGCCGAAGCATTAAATGAAGCGGGCGGGCCAGGTGATGAAGTATTTAATGCCCTTCAGCAATTGAGAGACCGTGTTGGAATGACCGCGCTTTTGAAAAACCGCGCTGATTTACAGGACAAGGATGCTTTACGCAAATTCATTCATAAAGAACGTACCGTAGAGCTTGCATTTGAGGATCATCGCTCATGGGATGTAAGACGCTGGAATGTTGCTAAAGAAGCACTTTCAAGGCCAATTTATGGTATGGTAATTACCGGAAGCGGTAGTAATCTGACCTATACCCGCAAGGTTGTCCAAACACGTGTATTTGAGGATAAAATGTATTTATATCCAATACCTGAAGAAGAGATCTGGAAAACGGGCATAAAAAATAATCCAGAATGGTAAACGTAGGTAATCACATTTATATTAAACATAATATGAATATAACCAATTATAACAGGCTGCATTTATATATGAAAGCACTTGCGATCAGTATAATTTTAGGATTCATGTCGCTGACATCAATTGCGCAGCAGGAAGGTACGCCCTTAAAAGGCCGTGTAACAGACAAACAGGGAAATCCTGTTTCCGGTGCTATTCTTAATATCACAGAAGAAAACCGTATTGCCGTGAGTGATAAAAACGGCAATTTTACAATTAAAAGATACAAGGATGGCGATGAATTATTAGTAACAGCCACGGGCTATCTGGATAAAACTTCACAAGTTTTGGATAAAGAGAATTTTACCATTGTGCTTGAACCCGATAGTGAAAAGTATGTACAGTATATCGCTACTCCCTATACGCGCACCCAGAAGCGGTTTACGGTTAACTCGATGTCTACCGTGACCGGCACAGATCTGGAAAAGCATCCCGTTACTGTTTTGCAAAATGCATTGCCCGGAAGCGTTACAGGTATTGCCACACTTGAGGAAAGATCTGAACCGGGATGGTCTGAAACTGCTCTTTTTATAAGGGGCTTAAGAACTATGAATGCAGCGGCAAGAAATCCCTTAATTATAGTAGATAATATTGAAAGGGATTTATCCTTCCTTGATGCTTATCCTATAGAAACCATTACTATTCTCAAAGATGCGGCTGCAACGTCTATTTATGGAATGCGTGGAGCGAATGGGGTTGTGCTTGTAACTACCCGCCGTGGCGAAGCCGGCAAAACAAAAATCAGTTTCAATCAGGAGTATGGATTTCAGACACCATCGGGTATACCGCGTCAGCAAAATTCTTATAACTATGCCTTAACAGTTAATCAGGCCCGTTATCTGGATGGGTTGAAGCCTTTATATACAGATGAAGATATTGAAAATTATAAGCAGGCATCATCCGGAACGCTGGATCCTTCCTTACGTTATAAGTATGTGAGTACAGATTGGTATGATGTGATGCTTAGGGATCTGTCTCCTCAAAATAGGACTAACCTAAGTCTGAGCGGTGGCAACAGAGCTACAAGATATGCTGTGTCTTTAACCTATTTGCGGCAAGAAGGTGTATATAATACAAAATGGACCGATTGGAATGAAGGGTATTCAACCCAGCACGTTCTTAACCGGTTTAATTTAAGATCCAATATTGATATGGATGTGAATAAATTTCTGAATGTATCATTGGATCTTGGAGGACGTATCGATCAGATTAGTCAACCCTTATCTAACACATTTGCTATTTTTACATTTGGTTCTGGAGAGAACCTTCCCATTAATCCGGTTTTTACACCCTTAGGCGATTTTTATTTGCCAAATAACAGCGCTGATAAAAATGCCGGAGCATTAATTTCTTCAACCGGTATTGATTATAACAGACGCAGAAATCTGTATTCAAATTTCACAGCAACCGGTAACCTGGATTTTATTACCCCGGGTTTGAAAGTAAAAGCATTAATCGGGTTCGATGCTTATAATACGTTTCAGTATCAGCAAAGCCAAAACTTCGATGGATTTTATTATGACCCGCTTACAGGTACTCCGGATGATCCATCATCCTATACCTATGTAAGAAAGCGTACGGCAACAGTTTTAGCTAACCCTCTTACAATTGCGAGAGAGATGAGTTATAATATAAATACCCTGGGTTCTGTTAACTATGAGCGGGCGTTTGGCAGACATCAGTTGAATGCCCAGGTAATGATGCGTACTTACCAGAACGTTATTGAAGGATATAATTCATCGACACGCTATCTTACTTATGGTGCCTTGGCTAATTATGTTTATAATAATAAATATATCGCTCAATTTAGCGGGGCGTATTCAGGAAGTGATAACTATGCAAAAGGAGAGAGATTTGGCTTCTTCCCGGGAGGTTCATTGAGCTGGTTGATTTCTGAAGAAAGCTGGCTAAAAAATAAAAACATCAGCATGCTAAAACTAAGGGCATCTTTAGGGCGTAGTGGTCAGGCTGTTACAGGTGTTCGCCGCTATCCTTTTCAGGGCGAGTATGTTGAAGGAAACGGATATAACTTTGGTACAAGTCAGAATTATTCGCAAGGAGCCTATGAGTCTGCAGCAGGCAATTCCAATATAAAATGGGAGTTATCCGATATGCTGAATTTAGGTCTTGACTTTAATTTGTGGAATCAGAAGTTATATGGCCAGGTAGATGTATTTAAAGAATGGAGATCTAATATACTTATTAACCGTTCTACAGTGCCTGATATGTATGGAGTTGCTGTTCCTCAGGATTCTTATGGAAAGGCAGAAACTCAGGGTATAGAAATAACGCTTGGTCACAGAAGCAATATCGGGGCTGTTAAGTTCAATATACAGGGTATGCTTACTTACAACAAAAGTAAGATTACTGAACTGGATGAAATTAACCCGATTGAAGATTATCAGCGACAAACCGGAAATATTATTCAATTTTTTACCGGACAAAATAACCTGTATTACATTAAAGACAAATGGGCCTCAGAAGAAGATTTGATTGCAACTTCTCATCAGGATGCAATCGATAATCCATCTAAATATCCTTATCAGGGGACTATGAAACTGGGTAATGCCGTTTTTAAAGATCAGAATGGCGACCGGATAATAAATGACCAGGATCGTATTCCTTATGGATATACCAGGATTCCCGAACTTGTACCATCCTTAAACTTAGGTTTCGAATGGAAAGGTTTTGATGCCAGTGTGATGCTTACCGCTTTTTTAAACCGTACTGTAGAAACGCGTGAAAATATGGATTATGCAGGTGGATGGGGCGGCGCTTCAACACATGAAGTTACCAAAACCTGGGGTTATTTTAATGACGATCCTACTGATCCAAGAAATATTAACGCATTATATCCAAGACTTTCAACTACTTTCAGTGATATTGACAGAAACTATCCACGAAACCAATCTGATATATGGTTTAGAAACGGGAATTTTCTATCATTAAGGAATGTGGAAGTGGGTTATTCATTGCCAGTACGTGTGATATCTAAAATTAATATGTCCAAGTTCCGTATCTATTTCAGGGGATACAACTTGTATAACTGGAGCGACTTTGATAACGGATTTGATCCGGAATCGCCATTGAATTATATCTGGGCATATCCAAAAACTAAATCTTTTTCACTAGGACTTAATGCAAGTTTCTGATTTTAAATGAAAGATGTTATGAAAAAAACTATTATAAATCTCATGTTTCTCGCAATTGTAATAAGCTTTACTTCCTGCGAAAAATTTTTAGAGAAAGAGTTTGATGCCTCTCTTTCGGAAGAAAAGGTATTTAATAATCCTACACTTACCCGGGAGTTTTTATCGAATATATACACCAATTTACCAGATGGTTTTGGAATATACAATGATCCTCAATTTCTTGGAGCTTCAAGAGATGCCATGACAGATAATGCCGTGTCTTACTGGGGGCTGCATTATTATACAAAAATTGCAACAGACGGGTATACTTCCTCAGATCACCCATTATTAGGGTTTTGGAATACTAACTTTAATGGTATCCGAAAGGCTAATCAATTTTTAAAATATGTCGATCCCAATAATCCTAATAATCCGGATCCTTCACGAAGTGTGATTTCGAATGTAACATTAAGTGGTGACGACAGTAAGTTGCGCGACAGGTATGTTGCAGAAGCAAAGTTTTTACGGGCTTTGTTCCACTTTGAACTGGTGGGATATTTTGGCGCTGCGCCGATTCTGGAAGACAAGGTGTTAGATATGAATGATCAGGCATCGATGAACCTTACGCGCAGCAATCCCGCCGAAGTTTTAAGATGGATTGCAGATCAATGCGATCAGATTAAGGACATACTGCCCTTCCGATATGCTTCTGATGGTAATTGGGGCCGTGTTAACGGAGCGGCAGCGTATGCTTTAAAATCGCGTGCATTACTTTATCGTGCCAGTGCTTTAAATAATCCGGATAACAATAGTGCATGGTGGCAGGAAGCCGCAGTGGCTGCAAAAGATTTTTTAGATAAAAATAATTCGTTTGCAAAGCCTTTTATTTTATATCCTGATTATCAAAAGGCCTTCTATGAAACACCTTATCAAAATAATGAAACTATTCTAAGCCGTTCGGTTTGGTATACAAATGCTATAGAAACGAACTTGCTTCCTTTTGGATTTTCTGGTGCTGCAGGGCGTACAAATCCTACTCAAAATTTTGTAGATAGCTATGAAATGACAAACGGAAAGTTTATTGACGAGGCAGGTTCCGGCTATAATCCTCAAAATCCGTATGCTAACCGCGATCCGAGGCTTGAAGCAACCATATTTCATCATGGTTCTATGTGGGGCCGTGCTGATTATAATGAGCGAAGGGCAATAAATGTATCAGAAGGAGGTACTGATTATCGTGGCGACCATGGCGGAACATTTACGGGTTATTATCTGAAAAAATACGTTAATCCGGAATTAATTATGTCGGATAAAAAGACCTTTGCACATGCCTGGGTGATTTTTCGCTATGCTGAAATTCTTTTGAACTATGCTGAGGCTTTAAATGAAGCGTCTACAAACGGGCCTGAAGATGATGAAGCCTATAAAGCTGTTGACCAAGTACGTAGCAGGGCCGGCGTTGCTATGCCTAACTTACCACGGGGCTTATCAAAAGAGGCTTTTCGCAAACGTGTTAGAAATGAAAGAAGAATTGAGCTGGCTTTTGAAGATCACCGCTTTTTTGACCTCCGCAGATGGAAGGCCTATGAGGGAGTTACTGCAGCTAACGAGAAAACTAAACCGAGATATGAGCAATTGTTAAATATTTATGTTACTTCGGTTGCGGTTGCAGGTGGTATTCCAACGTATACAGGTACTGGTTTAAATTCTAGTCTTCAGGATGATAATATACCTTTACGGGTATTTAATTCTCCAAAAAACTACTATTTCCCAATACCTTATAATGAAACTCAGAAAGCTCCTAATCTGGGTCAAAATACAGATTGGTAATCTTAAATAGATTGGAAAATTAAATTAGAATATTCTGTCCTGTACTTTTATACAGGACAGAATTATTTAGAAAGCTTGTGTTATAGCTTTGTCTCTTTGTAAAAGTCTTATTAGAAACGATAATTGTTTCTTTGACATTTAATAATTTGCTACCTTAGTCAAACCAAATATAAGCGTACTTTTATATGCCTAAGCAATAATTCTTAATATATGAATATGAGATTAAATTTACTTTGCCTGATAGGCTTGATTTTGGGAATAACCATCCAATCCCAGGCCCAATCCCAAACCTTTACTATTAAAGCAAACCAGCTTAAAGCTGAAGTTTCGCCAACCATGTGGGGAGTGTTTTTTGAAGATATCAACATGGGAGCAGATGGTGGAATCTATGCAGAGCTGATTAAAAACCGTTCATTTGAGTTTTATAAACCCTTAATGGGATGGACAATTCAGGGTAAAAAGAACGAAGGCGATATATTGGTTGTTAACCGGCAGGAAGCGAATAGTGCTAACCCGCGTTTTTTACGTGTAAATGTAAAAGATGCAGCTAAGGGACAAATGGGGATAACTAATGAAGGATTTCGCGGTATGGGCATTAAAAGCGGACTCCGTTATGATTTTTCAATCATGTACAGACAAGCAAGGCCCGGTGTTAAAATGCATTTAGAATTGATAAATGCCAAGAATGAAATTATTGGTAAGGGAGAAATAACACCTTCCGGTTCTGGCAGCGATTGGAAAAAGCAATCTGCCAGCTTTAATGCTACAGCAACAGAGCAGAAAGCAAAGCTGAATATTTGGTTTGAAGGTAATGGTGTAATCGATTTGGATATGATTTCCCTGTTTCCGTCCGATACCTGGAAGGGACGGCCAGGCGGAATGCGCGCAGATATGGTACAATTGCTTGCCGATATGAAGCCTGGTTTTATCCGTTTTCCGGGTGGATGTATTGTAGAAGGACACGATCTTTCAGTACGTTACCAATGGAAAAAAACTATCGGACCGGTAGAAAATAGAGAACTGATTGTGAACCGTTGGAATACGGAGTTTGCGCATCGTCCAACGCCGGATTATTATCAAACTTTCGGATTAGGCTTTTTTGAATACTTCCAGTTAGCCGAAGATATTGGTGCAGAAGCTTTGCCTATTCTTAATTGCGGTATGGCTTGCCAGTTTAATACCGCCGAAGTTGTTCCGCTAGACCAGTTGGAGCCTTATGTACAGGATGCCCTGGATTTAATAGAATTTGCTAATGGCGATGTAACTTCCAAATGGGGAAAGGTTCGCGCAGAAATGGGACATCCGAAGCCGTTTAATTTAAAAGCTTTAGGTATTGGGAATGAAAACTGGGGTCCGCAATATATCGAGCGCCTGAAAATTTTCAACAAAGCTGTTAAGGACAAATATCCGAATATAAAACTTGTTACCAGTTCCGGTACGGATCCAAGCGGCGACAGGTTTGATTATCTGAATACCGAGCTTCGTAACATGAACGCTGATATTATTGACGAGCATTATTATCGCCGTCCTGAATGGTTTCTTGAAAATGCGGCCAGATATGATAATTATCCAAGAAATGGTTCAAAAGTTTTTGCAGGCGAGTATGCAGCGCAAAGCGATAAAACAGTTAGTGTAAATAATAAAAATAATTGGCAGACCGCTATCTCAGAAGCAGCATTCCTGACGGGATTGGAACGCAATGCGGATGTAGTTACGATGGCTTCTTATGCACCTTTATTTGCGCATATTGATGGCTGGCAATGGACTCCGGATATGATTTGGGTAGATAACCTTCGTTCTTATGGAACACCAAACTACCATGTTCAAAAGTTATATTCTACCAACAAAGGAACCAATGTGGTGCCTATTACTATTAATAATCAGAATGTAACCGGGCAGGATGGATATTATGCTTCGGCAACCATTGATAAAAATACAAAAGATTTAATTATCAAAATTGTAAATAATTCCGATAAAGCACGAGGAGTAGATTTTGCAGTAGAAGGCGTAAAACTTCAATCAAAAGGAACGATTTCTGTATTAACTACAAGTAGTTTGGAGACTGTAAATTCACTTGATAATCCAATGGAAATAAGTCCTAAACAACACGCTATAGCTCTTAAGAATAAAAAAGTTCAGGCTAATTTGGCGCCTTACTCTTTTAATGTTATCCGGATTAAAATGATTTAAATTAGCATGAAGAAAATACTACTGGCCCTGTTGCTTATCAGCACAGGGCTTTTTGCCCAGGATTTAAGAACCGACATATCTGTACACGATCCGGTTATGGCAAAAGAAGGCGATACTTACTATTTGTTTTGTACAGGAATGGGTATTTCGCAATGGTCATCGAAAGATTTAACGAATTGGAAACGCGAAGAGCCTGTGTTTTCTGAAGCGCCTAAATGGGCGGTGGAAGCAATTCCAACTTTTAAAGGACATATATGGGCGCCCGATATCAGTTTTTACAAAGGGAAATATTATCTGTATTATTCTGTTTCGGCTTTTGGTAAAAATACATCAGCTATCGGACTGGCGACTAATACAACATTGAATCCATCAAACCCGGAATACAAATGGGTAGATCATGGTAATGTTATACAGTCCTTCCCTGGTAAAACAAATTGGAACGCCATTGATCCTAACTTGATAACAGATAATAAAGGAAATCCTTACTTAATGTTTGGCTCTTTTTGGGATGGATTAAAAATTGTAAAACTTAATGCAGACAGGTTAAGCATTGCAGAAAATCCGGACAACCTTCAAACAATTGCCAGTCGGAAAGTAAAATCCTCTGCAGACAATCCTCCGGCAGTTGATGATAATCCTAAAGATGCCGGCGGCAATGCTATAGAAGCGCCTTTTGTCTTTAAAAAAGGAAAGTATTATTATCTTTTTGCTTCAACTGATTACTGCTGCAAAGGCCCAAAAAGTACTTATAAAATGATTGTTGGAAGGTCCGAAAAAGTTACAGGGCCATACCTTGATAAAGATGGGGTTTCTCTGGCCCAGGCCGGAGGTACTTTATTACTTCAGGGAGATAAGGATTGGCATGGAGTGGGCCATAATGCTGTTTATACTTTTGATAATATCGATTACCTGATATTTCACGGGTATGACGCAAAAGATAATGGAAAATCTAAATTAAGAATTGAGAAATTAGGTTGGGAAAAAGGTTGGCCAGTCGTAATTCAGAAATAAATAATTCATATTAATATTAAAACGCGCAATGATATTAAAAAAAGCTGCCAGCCTTATTGCCTTAACCCTGATTATGCAATCTAATAGCTACAGTCAGAATACTCCTTTAAAAACCTTTCCACTCTCTTCAGTAAGGCTTTTAGACGGCCCTTTTAAAGAAGCTCAGCAAACTGATCTGAAATATATTCTTGAATTAGAGCCCGACCGGTTACTCTCGCCTTTTTTACATGAGGCAGGTATTGAGCCCAAAGCTAAAAGTTACGGCAATTGGGAAAATACGGGTTTGGATGGCCATATTGGCGGACATTATCTTTCTGCTTTATCGCTTATGTATGCCTCAACAGGCGATAAGGAATTGAATAGGCGACTAAATTATATGATCGACTGGCTGGAAACCTGTCAGCAGAAAAACGGCAACGGTTATATTGGCGGTATTCCTGGTGGAAAAGCCATGTGGGAAGATATAGCGAAGGGTAAAATAAATGCTGAGAGCTTTGCGCTGAATAAGAAATGGGTTCCCTGGTACAATATTCATAAACTATATGCGGGCCTGGTTGATGCGTATTTAATTGCGGGTAATCAAAAGGCAAAAACGGTTTTAATAAAGCTTTCGGATTGGTGCCTGGATCTTACAGCCAATCTTTCTGAGGCGCAAATGCAAAACATGCTCCGTAGTGAACATGGCGGTATGAATGAGGTTTTTGCTGATGTTGCTTCTATAACCGGCGATAAAAAGTATTTGGAACTGGCTCGTAAATTCTCTCATCAGGCAATTCTTGATCCTCTTCTCGAAAAGAAAGATGCCTTAACAGGTTTGCATGCAAACACACAAATTCCAAAGGTTATTGGTTTTATGCGGGTAGCAGAAGAAGCACATGATACTGCCTGGGAAAATGCTGCAGACTTTTTTTGGGAAACAGTAGTTCAAAACAGAACCATATCCATTGGTGGAAATAGTGTACGCGAGCATTTTAATCCGGTAAATAATTTCTCCACGATGATCGAGTCGAGAGAAGGCCCCGAAACTTGTAATACATACAACATGCTTAAATTAAGCAAGCATTTGTTTTTATCTCATCCGGATGTGAAGTATATGGATTTTTATGAACGGGCCACTTATAATCACATTCTGTCATCGCAGCGCCCGGGTACCGGCGGCTTTGTTTATTTTACCCCGATAAGGCCGCAGCATTATCGTGTTTATTCAAAATATGATGAAGGTTTCTGGTGCTGTGTAGGTTCAGGCTTAGAGAATCATGGAAAATATGGCGAGCTTATTTATTCGCATAGCGATAATGATTTGTATATAAATCTTTTTATCGCGTCTGCTTTAAAGTGGAAGGAAAAGGGGCTTAATCTGGTTCAGAATACAAAATTTCCTTTTCAGGAAACATCAGAAATCAACGTCAGGCTTAATAAGCCTAAAAACCTGGCCATTCATGTGAGATATCCTTCATGGGTAGAAGCGGGACAAATGAAAGTATTTGTAAATAACAAAGCAGTTAGTTTCAACGCCGGCCCGTCATCTTATATTTCCATTAACCGGAAATGGAAAACCGGCGATGTAATTAAAGTTTCCTTGCCCATGGAAACCAAAACCGAAGCGCTTCCTGACAATTCATCCTGGATTTCTTTCGTACATGGCCCGATAGTTTTAGGCGCAAAAACCGGCGGGGAAAATATTGAAGGTTTAATTGCCGATGGCAGCAGAATGGGACATATCGCTAATGGCCCCTTATATTCGTTAGAAGATGCGCCGCTTATTATTTCTGCTCAGAACGAAATTAAACCTGCTTTACAGCCAGTACAGGGGAAACCATTAAGTTATACTGTATCTAATCTTGTTTATCAGGAAAAATACAAAAACCTGGAACTGGTCCCGTTTTTCCAGATTCACGATGCCCGTTATATGTTATACTGGCCGGTTAGCACACTTGATAAATTGGAGGCTTCGCAAAAAGTGTTGCGGGAAAAAGAAGAATTGAAGCTTTCGCTGGAAGCCGGTACCGTGGATCAAATTGCACCTGGAGAGCAGCAGCCAGAATCGGATCACGCTTTTCAGGGAGATAAAACCGAAACAGGAGTTTTTAGGGATAAACACTGGCGACATGCCGAAGGCTGGTTTAGTTATGAATTAAGAAATCCCGAAAAGGCGGCAAAAAAACTGCGCATAACTTATTACGGCGGAGACAGTAACCGGAATTTTGATATTTATGTTAACGAGTTTTTGGTTAAAACTGTAATGTTAGATGGTTCTTTGGGAGATAAATTTATAGATGTGGATTATCCCTTACCTCAGGAACTAGTTAATAAAGCTTCTGCAAATCCCTTAAAACTAAAATTTGTGGCTAAACCCGGCTCAATAGCGGGAGGCATTTATTATATCCGCTTGTTAAAGTAACCATAGTCTTAAAAAAAGATATGATAGGCAATGCAAATAAATAATTGTAATCTTGACAGTTTTAGAAATAATCATTTAATTTAGCTTTTTGTCAAAAACCGAAAATAAACTAATGAATGTCAGTGGCTCAGTATCGAAATCAGAATAGGGGCCGCGAGTTCAACACCATTAAACTCAATTATTCAAATGAAAACTAACTTATTTCTATTTTTAGCTGCTGGAATTATGTCGCTTTCGGCATGCGATTCTTCGCAGAAGCAAGCTTCTGTAAACTCCGACTCTACAAGTACAGACTCAATTTCAAATATGATTCCAAGTAAATCCAACTATCAGGATACCATTGATGGCAAAGCAACAGATTTGTTTGTTTTAAAAAATGATAATAATATGCAATTAGCTATCACCAATTATGGCGGTAGAATTGTGAGTATAATAGTTCCTGATAAGGAAGGGAAAATGATTGATGTGGCATTGGGAACAGACAAAGTATCATCGTATACACGTGATGAGAACCTGTATTTCGGCGCCATTATCGGCCGGTACGGAAACCGTATTGGCAATGCACAATTTAAACTGGATGGAAAAACGTATAAGCTTGCTGCAAATAATGGTCCCGCATCATTGCATGGTGGCCCAACCGGCTTTCATACCAAAGTTTGGGAGGCTAAGCAAATAAACGATTATACACTCGAGCTATCTTACCTTTCTAAAGATGGCGAAGAGGGCTTCCCGGGGAATTTAACCGTTAAAGTGGTGTATTCTTTAACTAACGATAATGGAATTAAAATAGATTATACAGCTACAACGGATAAATCTACTGTGGTTAATTTGACCAATCACACCTATTTTAACCTGAACGGTGAAGGAAATGGCGATATTAATGACCATCTTTTAAAGATTAATGCCGATAAATACACCCCGGTTGATGTTGCTTTAATTCCGACAGGCGAACATAAGGATGTTGCAGGAACACCTTTCGATTTTAGAAATCCAACTGCTATTGGTGATAGAGTAAATACTGAAGATGCACAATTGAAACTTGGTAACGGATACGACCATAACTTTGTATTAACCAATGGCGATACCAGCATGAAACAGGCTGCAACTATAACTGGTCCTAAAACAGGCATAAGCATGGAAGTTCTAACTACAGAACCAGGTATTCAATTTTATGGAGGTAACTTTATGGAGGGTAAAGAAAAAGACGGAAAAGGCGGTAAGGCATATCCTTTCCGTACCGGATTTTGTCTTGAAACACAACATTTTCCAGATTCTCCTAATAAACCAGCGTACCCAACTACGACTTTAAAACCAGGTGAAACATATAAAACTACAACTGTTTATAAATTCACTGCCGGGTAAACCATAAGTAAACTATATAAAAACCTTCCTGGCTATTCCGGGAAGGTTTTTAGTTTGTATACATAGTGATTTCTATCAGTACCGGATTTATTATCACTTTTAAACCTACATAAACCTTAATTTCATGAACAGATTTTCACTTTTAGCTTTTTTACTCTGTGCCCTTAGCTTTTCCTGCCTTGCGCAAAAAAGTTATACTCTTCAAAGTCCCGATAAAACGCTTTCTGTTAATTTCTGGATAACCAAGAATGGCGATGCGATGTATTCTGTTAGCTCGAAAAAGAAAACCGTGCTCGAAAATTCTAAGCTGGGTTTGCTACGGGAAGATGAAGATTTTAGTAAAGAACTTTCTTTAGTATCTGCATCTGCGGCATATCCGGTAACAGACAGTTACGAACTTCTGACCTCTAAAAGAAGATTTAATACTTATAAAGCCAATAAACAAGTATTCAGAGTAAAAAATGCCAACAGGCAGTTAATGGATGTAATTTTTCAGGTTTCTAATGATGGCTTAGCTTTCCGTTATTATTTCCCTGAGGTTTCTTCAGACATAAAGAAAATCAGTAAAGAAATCACAACGTTTAATTTCCCAAAGAGTGCAAAGGCTTGGCTGCAGCCTATGTCTGATGCAAAAACAGGTTGGGAACAAACCAATCCATCGTATGAAGAATATTATCAAAAAGGAATTGCGGTAGGTAAGCCTGCTCCGACAAGCGCCGGCTGGGTTTATCCAGCCTTATTCAGTTCAGGCGATAATTGGGTGTTAATCACAGAAGCTGGTTTAGAAAGAGACTATTGCGGAACCCGTTTAGAGCAGCAATCGCCGGAAGGCGAGTACAAAGTAGGCTTTCCTGATCAACGGGAAAAGTTTACTGGCGGAGTAGTTAACCCTGAATCGGCATTGCCCTGGTTTACTCCATGGCGTGTGCTAGCGGTAGGTTCCTTAAAAACAATTGTGGAATCTACGCTGGGTACAGATTTGGCTAAACCGACCATTGACACCAACAAATCATATATAAAGCCAGGTATTTCTTCCTGGAGCTGGGTATTATTAAAAGATGATTCAACCGTTTATAATGTTCAAAGGCGTTTTATTGATTACGCTGCGGATATGAACTGGAAATACTGTTTAATAGATGCCGACTGGGATAGAAAAATTGGGTATGATAAAATACAGGAGCTCGCAGATTATGCAAAAACTAAAAATGTAGATTTAATTTTATGGTACAATTCTGCAGGCGAATGGAATACTGTAAAATACTCTCCCAGAAATAGAATCTTAACTGCAGAAAGCCGGGCAGAAGAATTTAGCAGACTGCAGAAAATGGGAATCAAGGGAATGAAAATTGATTTCTTTGGCGGCGATGGGCAGTCGATGATTGCTTATTACCATGACATCTTGCAGGATGCAGCCAAACACAAATTATTGGTGAATTTTCATGGAGCTACCATCCCGCGCGGCTGGCAAAGAACTTATCCGAACCTGATGACGATGGAATCTATTAAAGGCATGGAGTTTATAACTTTTGAGCAGACAAATGCGAATGAAGCAGCTACTCATGGAGCTACTATTCCTTTTACGCGGAATGCATTTGATCCGATGGATTTTACCCCAATGGCATTGTATAAAATCCCAAGAATAAAGAGAGTAACAACCAGTGCATTTGAGTTAGCAACGGCGGTGATTTATTTATCGGGTGTTCAGCACATGGCAGAAACTCCCGAGGGAATGAGTCACGTTCCTGATTATATAAAAGGGTTCCTGCGTGCTTTACCGGTAAATTGGGATGACGTAAGATTTATAGAGGGCTATCCTGGGAAGCTTGCTGTAATTGCGCGTAAATCCGGCGATAAATGGTATGTCGCTGCTCTGAACGGAGAAAATAAAGCAAAAGATTTAAATCTCGATTTATCATTTATAAAAGGCACCGGAAGTATAATTAATGATGGAACAGAAGAATTATCTTTCAAACAAACTTCAATAACACCACAAAAAAATACCAAAGTAAGTGTTAAAGGAAATGGTGGTTTTGTAATGGTTTTTAATGCGAAATAAATAAGAGTCTACATAAAATGGTAACGCTGGCGGGTAAATCCGTCAGCGTTTTTTACTTATCGCCAGGTTCTCCAGGAGATATTTACCTGTTTGTTTCTGTATGCTACAGTAGTAACTATACACATTACATAATAATACTAAATTATTATAGTAAATCTGCTAATAACTCTTAACTTAGAGATATAAACCGACTGGATTTCTTATTCCCGTTTCTAATGAGATTTATATTCTTTTTAACGCTGAACCTGCTTTTATGGGTGCCGGTTAAGGCATTTGATATACCCCCTTTAGATTACTTGGGGATAGAAAATGGATTGTCTAACAATGCCGTTACTTCAATTTATCAGGATAAGTATGGTTTTATGTGGTTTGGCACTTACGAGGGTCTTAATCGCTACGATGGCTATAACTTTAAAGTTTTTCGCAATAGAATTAATGATTCCACATCCTTAATCCATAATTGGGTAGTAGCCATCCAGGAAGATTTAAAAAAGAATATCTGGGTAGGAACCAAGCAGGGAGCGTCTGTATACAGCACCCTTAACGGGAAATTTTCGGCGGTTTATTATATGCCTTTTAAAGGTTCTAAACGCGTAAAACTTACTTCCGCGGTAAATGATTTAGCTTTAGATCCACAAGGCAATATGTTTATTGCCACCGGGGGAACCGGAATGATAATTTACGATAAAAAGAAAGGTAGTGCCAGTCAGGTTTCTTTTAAAAGTAAAACTGGTGTTTCTGACAATTATCATGTTCAGGCAATCGAGATAGACAAAAATAAACAGGTTTGGATATTTATTCAAGGCGAAGGGCTTGCAAAGCTTGATTGTAAAAAACGGGAAATAACGCTGGTAAATAAAGCTGTTACAGATGCAAAATGCCTTCTTGCAGATAACGATGGAAATATCTGGATTGGTAACGAAAATGGCCTTTATAAATATACAGTTAAGACAAAATACATCAGGTCCTTTCGCGAGGGAAGAGGTTCTATTTCTAATGAAAATATACACGGATTAGATTTAGACAGTCAGGGGAATATCTGGGCTTCAACCGATGGCGGCGGAATAAATATTCTGAACAATCACACGGATGAAATTCAATACATTCTCGCAGCGCAGGAAACAGGCTCATTAAAAAGCGGAGCAGTAAATGCAGTTTTTGAAGATAAAGACAAGCGCATTTGGATAGGAACACTTCGTGGCGGTATCAATATCCTTGACTCTCACAAAAATCGCTTTAAAACCATCAGCCATGTTCCGTTTAATAAAAATAGCCTGATAAATAATTTCATCTTATCTTTTTGCGAAGGTGATTCAGGAAATATCTGGATTGGTACAGACGGTGCCGGAATCAGTTACTGGGACAGGAAGAAGAATGGTTTTATCAATTATTCGCATTCCATAGGCGATCCTAATTCTCTGGCTAATAATAATGTTTCCAGAATTGTTAAAGATTATAAAGGCGATATCTGGGTAGCTACTTATGGTGGCGGTATTGATAAATTTAATCCCAGTACAAAGTCTTTCTTAAGTTATACCTGTTATAATTCTGCGTTTAAGTATGCCGATAGAAATGTCTGGAGTTTATTTGAGGATAGTAAAAAGAATCTGTGGGCGGGCACCTGTACCAATGGCGGCTTTTATGTGCTGAACAGGTCAAAAAGTAGCTTCGACCTGTTTGATAAGAATCTGCGGGACGTAATAACCATTGCAGAAGATAAACAGGGACAGTTATGGGCCGGAACTTTTTATCAGCTTATTAAGGTAGATCAAAAATCTAAAAAGCATACAAGAATTGAAATAGGCCATTCAGTACGGGCGATTTATGAAGATGCCGGAGGAAGGTTCTGGGTAGGTACAGAGGGCGGCGGCTTATTGCTATTTAATAAAACTGCCGGAACGTTTATAAGCTATACCGAAAGTGAAGGTTTGCCCAGTAATACTATTTTAAATATTCTGGAAGATAAAACCGGAAATTTATGGCTAAGCACATTTAACGGTCTTTCGGTTTTTAATCCCAAAACCAAAAAGTTTAAGAATTTTTATGAATCTGATGGCTTACAAAGTAACCAGTTCAATTTTAATGCAGCATTAAAGCTAAGTACCGGAGAATTCTTTTTTGGCGGAATAAAAGGGTTTAATGTTTTCTATCCTGAACAAATAAAGCCCTATAATAGGGTTCCTGAATTATTGATAACCGGATTGAGGATTAATAACGTGCCTTACGAGTCGGATGAAACATTCGAGAAAAAGAAGAGTATTTATATGCTCGATGCGCTTACGCTGCCTTACGACAGAGCTGTTATTTCCGTTGATTTTGCCGCTTTAGATTATTCCGGCTCGGATAAAATTTCTTATGCCTACTTTATGGATGGCTGGGATAACGATTGGAACAATGCCGGAAAATCACGAATTGCCAATTACTCCAAATTAAGAGAAGGAACTTATCATTTAAGAATAAAATCTACCAATACCGAAGGTGTTTGGGTGCCTAACGAACGGGTTATTCAATTAACTATTCTGCCGCCATGGTGGCGTTCATGGTGGGCGTATGCTTTTTATACAGCAATAGGTTTATTTGCCTTATATGCCCACAATATTTACCAAAGAAGGCAGGAGCGGTTAAAATATCAGATTCAGCTTGCGAATGTCAAAATGGAGCAGGAAAAGGATTTGAATGAAAAGAAGCTGTCTTTCTTTACTCACGTTTCACATGAATTCCGCACACCGTTAACGTTAATCATAAGCCCGATAGAAGAGTTTTTAAACAGCAAGAATAGTCAGGTAGATTCTAAAGAACTAATAGTAGTGTATAGAAATGCCCGGCGGTTACTGAGTCTGGTAGATCAGCTTTTACATTTCAGAAAATCGGATGTTGAGGATTTAAAAGTCACCAAATTTAACCTGGTAACTTTTTGCAAGGAGATTTATTTATGCTTTATACAACAGGCAAAATTAAAAGAATTAACCTTCGAGTTTATTTGTGATAAGGACGAAATAGAGATTTACGCCGATAAGGAAAAAATAGAAATTGCCCTGTTTAATCTGATTTCAAATGCTTTTAAGTATACGCCTGCCGGTGGAAGTATTCAATTCTGTGTTGATCAGCAGGAAGCCGTAGTACAATTAACAGTCAGGGATACAGGAACAGGCATTTCAGAAAAAGAAGGCGAAAAATTATTTAATAAATTTTATCAGGCTGCAGATAAAAGTAGCACTAAGGCCGGTTTCGGCATAGGCTTGTACCTGGTTAAAAAGTTTATTGAAGGTCATTCTGGTAACGTTTCTTATTCGAGTACAATAGGCAAGGGAACGGAGTTTAAAATTGAGTTGTTGAAAGGGAAAGAGCATTTTGACTCCACTATAGTTTATGAAAATGTAGGTGAAATGCCTGTTTTTCTGGATGAACTGGTGGAAGAATTTGTACCTGTTGTTCAACAAAGTTATGATGAATCGGATATAGAAATAATTTCTGAAAAGCCTTCCATGCTGATTGTGGATGATAATGATGAAATACGGAACTATGTAAAACGAATATTCCAGTCGGCCTATATACTTTACGAAGCTAATTCGGGCGAACAGGGATACGAGCTGATTACAAAACACCTGCCCGATATTGTTATTACTGATGTGGTAATGGGCCAGATGAGCGGCGTAGAATTGTGCCTGAAAGTGAAGGAAGATGCGGCTTTGAGTCATATCCCGGTTATTCTTTTAACTTCAAGTTCTTCTGCCGAAATAAAGTTAAAAGGAATAGAAGGTGGTGCAGATGACTATATAACCAAGCCTTTCGATAAAGATATTTTGATTGCCAGGGTAAGTAATCTTCTGAAGAGCCGCAATAATCTGCAGCGGTTTTTCTATAATCAAATCACGTTTAAATCAGACGATCTGAAAGTCTCTCCCGAATACAAAGATTTTCTGGAGAAATGTATTGCCATTACAGAGCGCCATCTGGATAATCCTGATTTTAATATTCAAATTTTAGCCGACGAAGTAGGTATGAGTCATTCGGCATTGTATAAAAAAGTAAAGTCTATTTCGGGACGTTCCATTAATGAGTTTATACGCTTTATCCGGCTAAGAAAAGCAGCTGGATTATTCATAAATACAGATTGCAATGTAAACGAATGTGCCTTCCAGTCAGGTTTTAACGATATAAAATACTTCCGGGAACAGTTCAGTAAATTGTTTGGAATGAAACCTTCTGAGTATATAAAGAAATACAGGAAGCCCTTTAACAAATCATATAAACTGAATGATAAGATTGGAAAAGGATAATACTTCAACGATTGCTTTCTGTTCGTCATCTTTGCAAAGCTTATACCCGCTGTAAAAAGACTAATCATTTATCATAAAAAAGATATTATATCGACATTGAAAGAGATATGGATGTAGTGAGTTTTTATATTTTAATTATTACTTTCATAGCTACTTTAGTTCGTTCCACTTTCGGTTTTGGTGAGTCTTTAATAGCCGTTCCTTTGCTTACATTATTCATTCCAATTGAAATTGCCGTACCGCTTTCTGTGCTTGTATCGATAGCTATTGCAGCAGTTGTTGTGGTACAAGATCGAAAACAAATACATTTTAACAGCGCAAAATGGCTGATAATTTTTGCAGCCTTAGGCATACCGCTTGGATTATTTATACTTGTTTATGCGAATGAAAATGTTATAAAATCAGGATTGGGCTTACTTATTGTTTTATACTCAGTCTATTCGTTAATCGCAAAGCGAAACCTTCGATTGAAAGCAGATAATATGGGATGGCTTTTCGTTTGCGGCTTTTTTTCAGGAGTATTTGGTGGGGCGTACGGGCTTAATGGGCCTCCTCTTGTTATTTATGGCAATATGCGCAGCTGGACTGCTAAGTATTTCAGAGCTACCTTACAGGCATATTTTTTACCGGTAAGTATTATTGGAATGTTTGGTTATTGGTATAAAGGCCTTTGGACCCCAATTGTAACGCATTATTTTCTTATTTCTATACCAGTTATAATCCCTGCCATTTTTTTAGGCAGATTCCTAAACCACCGGTTAAAAGACGGAACCTTTTTAAACTATATCTATCTTGGATTAATTTGTATTGGCGTATTGCTATTAACACAATCCTTGGTTAAGTAAAATAGGAGAGATGCTAAAATAAAAACCCTCAAAGGAAGTACTTGAGGGTTTTTATTAACAGCTTTATAGTGCTCCCGAAGGGATTCGAACCCCTATCTCTGGTACCGGAAACCAGAATTCTATCCATTGAACTACGGGAGCGGAAGCCCGCAAAGATATAAATCCTGTGGCGATTTTTGTGCTTTTTGTTTAAATAAGCATTAGCTATTATTCTGATTATGCAAGACAAGATAATGCCGGCCATCTTTCTATAGCGATGCCTGATTACAGATAGAAATATTGTAATTCCGGATGAACGGTGCCGAATCCAACTCTTTAGAACACTCTTAATTGCAAATCCTGACGGGCGGTGAGCCCAGAGAAAGGGAAATCAGCACATCCATTTCTGGATTTCATCTCTCATCCTGTCACTGCAACCTTGTAAGTATCCCTTCCGGTACTGCTCAGATTCGTGTGAAGAATCGGCCAATACATAATTAATACCGTCTTCCCAGGTATAATCCTTGCTATGATAGCCTTTTTCATAACCCTGTGCGAAATCATAAGAGCTTAGGGTAGTATTTTCTTTTATTACCATAAATCTTAATTAATGTGCTAAATTTCAGGTGTTTATACTTCAATAAGACTAAATTATGTGAAAGCTTTGGCGGAAGCAATGATTTGAAACGTGTGTATATAGGATTTTGGTTAGTAGTATATAATTCTGCGTTGGTTTGCCACCTCGTCCTTCTTCGCAGGCGGGAATCTAATGCAGTGCTAAAAAAAACTATCTCATTCATTACGATTGCCAGTCAAGCTGACATGACGATCGTGTTAGCCTACACGTCTTTCCTGCAGAAGCAGGAATCTTAATGCGGTGCAAAGTAAAACTTATTCCATGCTTTACGATTATCTTCGAACTGGTAATGACGACAATGTTGAGCGACCAACAATGATGAACCACTTACCTCCGGTCATTCCAGGCGGAGGCAGGAATCTTTGCGTGACGTAAAGTATTTATGATGTTTAATCCGCACAAGGCAAGCTCCCGGCCCGCCGTTTTGCTTAGGCCGGCGCTACTGCATAGTAATTCGATAATTTGTGGCAGGAATAATGGTTGCCTCTCAAGATGCATTTAACCGTTATACTTTAATCCCTGCTATTTCCTTTCGTCATTTTATATTGAAGAGATTTTTTTATCACCGGCCACTCTTCTCTCAGAATTGAAAAAACAACCGTATCTCTAAGCCTTCCCTCGGCGTCGATCTGATGATTTCTTAATATTCCATCTTGCTTTGCACCTAATCTTGCTATAGCGTTTCTGGAAACTATATTATGCCAATGTGTTCTAAACTCTACCGCAATACAATTTAAACTTTCGAATGCATGTGTTAACAGTAAATATTTGCATTCTGTGTTAACACCAGTCTTCTGATACGTTTTACCATACCAGGTATAACCAATCTCCAAACGATTATGCTTTGGCGTAGCATTACAAAAGCGCGTGGAGCCAATTATTGTATCCGTACTCTTATTAATTACAACAAAAGGAAGCGCCCGGTCATTTTTCGCTTCCTCCAGGGCAAAATCAACATAGCTGTCTACGGTTTCTTTAGAAGGCACAGAAGTAAACCACAGATCCCATAAATTACCATCAGAAGCAGCGTTTATAAGCGCTGCTTGATGCTGTTTTTGAAGAGGTATCAACCGGACCAGTTCTCCCTCTAGTTCTGTTTCGTTTAACCATTTATTCATAATGTATACTTGTTCGCTAAAGGTACGGGTTATGGTAATAAATGTACTCACTATGTTAAACTATGGGAACCTGGGTTATGGATATTGGTGGCGGAAATAGACTTTCCCCCTCGAGGTGCATTCGGTGTGTTATTCGTTTGCGGTTTAGCCCACCGCCGTCATTCCTGCGGAGGCAGGAATTTTAATGAATATTGTCCTTTTTATATAACTTGGGTGCTCACTAAACCTATTGACAAGACAAGAGGGCCAGATAATTTCAGCCGTCTACGCCAACCCAACCCCGGAGCCACATGTTCCAAAATTGAAGACAATACATGCACATTGTAATTCACACCCAGGGTATTGGGAATGGTCAACAATAAGGTATCCGCTTCCTGTATAGCTTCATCCTTTGCCAGTTCCTCAATAAGCTTATCCGGCTCCGCTGCATAGCTTTTACCAAAAACGGCCCGTTTATCACGCTCTATGTAGCCGAAACTATCGGACGATTTACCTTGCCCGCCGAAGTAAAGCCTGTCCTCATCTGTTACCAGTGCAAAAATAGAGCGGCTCACCGAAACCCTTGGCTCCCGTTGGTGTCCTGCTTTTTTCCAGGCATCTTTAAATAAGCGGATTTGTTCTGCCTGCTGCACATGCAAAGGTTTGCCGCTTTCATCGAACTTTAAGGTAGAGCTTTGAAGGTGCATTCCATTTTCGGCCGCCCAAACAGCTGTAGCATTAGATGCGGCTCCCCACCAGATACGATCCCGCAATCCCTCAGAGTGGGGCTCTACCCGCAGCAAGCCCGGCGGATTAGGAAACATAGGGTAGGGATTAGGTTCAGCAAATCCGATGCCTTTTAATTTATCCAGAAACTCCAGGGCTTTCTTGCGGCCCATATCAGCGTCCGTTTCACCTTCCGCAGGTTCATACCCAAAATGGCGCCAGCCTTCGATGACCTGTTCCGGCGAACCCCTGCTGATTCCTAATTGTAATCGTCCGCCTGAGATAAGGTCGGCGGCACCGGCATCTTCCACCATATACAGCGGGTTCTCATACCGCATGTCAATTACACCGGTTCCGATTTCTATGCTGCTTGTTTTAGCGCCTATGGCAGATAGCAAAGGAAATGGCGATGCCAGTTGGGCCGCAAAATGGTGTACCCGAAAATAGGCGCCATCTAAACCGAGCTGCTCGGCTGCAACAGCCAGGTCTATCGACTGAAGCAAGGTGTCAGTTGCTGTACGGGTTTTATAGGAAGGATGGTCGGACCAATGTCCGAACGATAGAAATCCAATTTTTTTCATTAGAAAATAGATGTGAGATATGAGACATTAGATATGAGAGCCTTACAGTTTTCATATCGGTTAGTGTAAAATATACATGTCAGTTTCATTTAAACAAATTTAAGAAATGAGGCGGCTTGTTTCTGCGCGGAATGGAATTTGATATTAATATGGCAGTGTGATGGTCTGACTCTAACTCTCTGGTCGTAACATCCCCACTCGACTAAGAGAGTGACCTCGGCCCCGAAACCGTAATCCCACGAGTACAAATTAAGCCTGCTTTTCTTTCAATAATTTGTGATGATAACTATACGAGCCGAATACAAGCACCAGGCCCACGAGCATAAATGCCAGGTCGGCAATTGGAGTGCCCACCATATAGAACGCATATATTGCGCCAATCAGATCGAAAGTGAATCCGGCATAGGCCCATTCCTTCAGACGGGAGAAGCCCGGCACCAGCAGCGTAATGATACCCAGTATTTTCGCGATGGCCAGCAGATGCAGTACATTGTATGGATAGCCAATAGCCTTCATCATAGATTCGCCCTGGGGATTAGGCATAAAACTGGTTACTGCAGACATGAGCATCATCGCGATTAGCAGCACGGTGAAAATCCAGTAAATGACTTTAGTTTTTTTCATAATATGGTCGTTTTATTTATGTAAAGCAGGATTTATATGAATTATACTAACAAATATACAGGTCTTTAATCATACGCAGGGGTGGTAATGCGACAAGTTTAGGGGTATAAGCCGGCATATCACGGTATATAATTACCTCCTGTACTAGTACTATCCTCATTTCTAAACCTCAAACCCCCAAAACACCTCCCTAACCTCCTTCATCAAATTAAATATAAAAGTAACATTTTGATCGGCCAGATCCATGGGAGCTAATAATTCCGGCTGTTCGTTCCATGGGTCGAAATCTATATCATGAAGTTCGGACGTGGCATTGCTAAGCATATACGCATAGTGGAATAGGGAAAGTTGGATGGAAAACAGAAAAACGTACGTTTGCTCAAGCACATTCAGTTCGCTTTCTATTGGTTTCTCTTCGCTATATGACCAGTATTCAGAATTCTCCGCATTATCATAGGCTTCGTCAAGTTCGTCCTGACTCAGCGCATTGATATTGCTTAAACGATTATAAAACTCCTGTAGCATACGCGAAACACGCAGGATGTCTTTAATCTGCGGATGCTCAGAATCCTCGATCAGGGAAACAGGCAAGTAGAATTGGTCGTCTTCTTCAAAAAGTTCAAAAACTTCTTTTAGCTCGCCAAAGCTGGAAATATCCAGGCCTAATCTCCAAAGGTCCCTTTTGAGCAACCCGACAGGCATTGTAAAGGCTGATGAGGAATTGGCGATAGTTGAAAATAGGATAAGATGTCATAGATACCTCTAATTTAGGAATATAGTTTTTAAAAAGCATATGATTATACATCCTGTTTTCGGGCGATTACGATATTGCCTGAGCTGAATTTTATCTCGCAGGCACCTGTTGTGATGAGCAGATTCCACATCTGCTATTATAAAATTTCGGGATGCGCTGCGCTTAACATCCCGAACAGTGGAGAGGTGCCGAAACAAGTTCAGCATGACTGTTGCTGGTTCGGGATTTGCAAACAGATCTTATAATTATATTATCAGATACGGGCTACAAGATCGCTGTTGCTGGTTCGAGTTTGTAAACGCATCTTTTAAACTAATACCTATAGATACGAGCTACAAACTCGCACCGAATGTCGTTATTTAAGGTAAAGTGTCAGACAATTTAGAGTTGTCAGACACGATACAGCCGTGATGCAAGGTACTTATCCGGCAGAACATCTTTTAGAATCGTTTAAATAACGACATTGAGCTCGCATCGGCGAGGTACTTTACTGTCCCTCAAGAGTAATCCCACGGGCTTTAAGCATTCCCTCGCTTTTTATTTTTAAAAGGTCTTCGGGATAAGTTCCAACAAGCGGGCGGGCTATAGAGTTCTCTACCTGATAGTAAGGGGCTGTATATACCGGGCGAGGATTTAAATAATAAAACTTCTTCGTATCGAACCGGAGATCGTCCCTGAACGCTACCGGCACAGGTTTTACAATTTTATCTTTTATCCGTTGGTCATACAGATAAGGATCTCCCGGGAAGGCCCATCTGTTATCAACTGTTGGATAAACCTCAAAAAACTGATACTTCTCGTGTATCATTTTTCCACAGTAGTCGGTAACGAACAACATGACGTATTTATAATCGAAGAATATAGGACCGTCATGAACGAACACGCTAAACCGTGCCGTGTCTCCGGGAAACTTCCCGTGGATATTCTGGAGCACCTTATACTCTGCTACCGATTCGGCATCAAACTTTATGATATTGCAATAATATATATCAGGAGCAGATTTTACGCTCACTTTTTGGCCGATGAAGACATAGGTCTTTCGGGGAATACTGTCCGGACAGGTTTCAGGTTTATATTCAAGACAAGGTTCGGGAGTAAGAATAATACGTAAGGGCTTCATTTTCACGAGGTCCCTAACGGCATATTTACTGGTATAATACAGGGTTTTCTTAAAGTATAGCGTATCCTTCATGTCTGCCAGGATGCTAAAATGCCCTGAACCATGTACCGAAAGTACTAAGTTAGAATCTTTGGTAAGTCGTTCGTATATACCAGAGGCTTCAGTGTTCCATCCTCCATTTTTTATAACCTGGTTCTGGAACTGTGTAAGAGTATCGTTCACGGATATCTGAACAAAGCTGTTATTCTTGCTGGTATCGCGTGCGATGCCTTCAATAAGTATTTTTTGTGCAGAAAGCACCAAAGGAAATGAGCATAGGAAAATGAGGAGAAGAGGTTTCATCGGATAGTGATCGGGTTTTCGTTAGACTAAATTAAGATAATTTTGGCAAATGCGGGATATTACCCCCCACGCTGGTCTAAACAAAAACTCCGCATACTTGTCTTCTATAAGGTTGTGATGATGAGGGAAGTGCCATTTTTAAACAATACTAACCACAGATTTATGAAAGTAATAATCCTAACGCTGGTATCGGGATGTATTTTATTTGCCGGCTGTAATCCTAAATTTTATTCTCCTAATTCCCATAATTTGCCTTTAATTACTTCCAAGGGAGAGAAAAGCCTGGGCGTTTCAGGAAACGGCGACCGGGTAGAAGTCCAGGGAGCCTATGGCGTATCAAAAAACTTTGCTGTAAAAGCAGATGGGAGTTTCTTTATCCCGAAAGATCTGGATAATGGCAATGGAGGTTCAGGTAAGTATTTTGAAATTGGGGGAGGTTATTTTAAGCCTCTGGCAGGTGATTTTGTTTTTGAAACCTACGGTCTGTTAGGCTTTGGAGATATGGAAAACCACTTGCCCTCAACAGTATCAGATAACCCTTCCACTACGGGAGACATTTCAGCAAATGTGCTCAGATACGGGATACAGCCTGGCTTTGGTTACAAGAGACCTAATTTCTCTATCGCGCTATCCTCCAGGTTCGTCAATCTTAACTATAGCAATATCAAGGGTGATTTGATCTTTAATGGTGAAAATCAGGCTGATTATCTCAATGCTAATAAATCGAATTTCTTAATAGAGCCTGCGTTAACCCTGAGGGGCGGATTGGAAAACATTAAGTTGCAACTTCAGTTTGGCTATAGCTTAAATGCTTCTAACAGCGAGTTCAGACAGGATGATTCTTTCTTAACCTTCGGACTTAATTTTAATTTGAAATAAGCCTCCGGGTTCAAATGCAAATGCTCTATGGAAGATCCAAAGTATACCGAAGCGGCTTCTATTCTAATAAATAAGCATGAATCAGAAGTAAGATACTAGGGAGTACTTTTATTCCTGTTCGCCCATCCCTTTAGTTCCTCTATTTGCTTCATTTTTCGGGGAATAATTTCCTTAGCTTGTTGGGTAAGCCATGCATCTTTGCCGTACTTCAAGAAGCCTTCTGCAAGGTATACAGCGCTTTGAAGATGTGGGATCATCACGGCCACGAATTGTTGATCAGCAACCATATTGGTATCCATCTTAGACATGTCCCACATCATCATTTTATATGTTTTGATCACTCTATTGAACCCGGTGTTTTCATCTCTCTTATTTAAACTAACTCTAAGAGGTCCTTTTTTAATGCTGTCTACAAAGTTTTCCAAAGCAGTGATCTCCGTTTTCTGGACCCCGGCAATACGTTGTGCCATTTGTTTAAGTGTATTATCCTTGCCGGTTCTCGACTCAGCCTGAGCAAGGTCAACAGCGCCCTGATGGTGACTTTTCAACATGATTGCAAAATCCCGGTCTGCATTCCCGGTGATAGGTACCTGATTCAAATCGTTCGTAATTTGGTGTATCGCCGTGCTAAAAGTAGTTGCATGCTGAGTAACCGTATCTCCAGCCACAGAAGAATTGTAGGCTTGTTCAGCACTGCTGTTGTTTGGGTCGGAGGCGGAATTATTGCAGCAGGAAAAGCCGGCAGACGCTGAAATTAACACTCCAAAAAAGAATACTTTTCTCATAAAAACAGTACAACTATTTTTGCTGTTTGTTTGATTTTATGCTCGCTTCTTATATTTAAAGGATGGGTGCTATTAAGCAACCGAACAAGTTTACAAGTTGTTAGTGACAATGCAGGACCGGCCTCAGAGGATTTAGTGTTAGAAAAGGATTAAAGAAGGCATGATGAAATTATCATAATAAGCCGTAAGAAAGCAATCCGGAAAAGCGTTGCAGAAAACTTGCATAATCCAATAACCCAGAGCCGCGGTTTGGATTTGCAGATAGCCTTCTTTAATGCTTTGTCGTTGATTCGAGTTTGCAACCCGGACCTTTATGAAGTATAAACAAACTGATATAAGCTACAAGTTCGTATCTGTAAGTAGAATAAACAACAGGGGTCAATATTTCGTTGACCCTTGTTTGCTTATCAGATGCCTGTTAAAGATCAGATACCTCTTCAATCCGGATTGTCGCGACGCCTTCCGGCATTTCCCATTCTAATTCAGCGCCTTCCGAATGCCCGATAGTGGCGATTCCTATCGGGGTAAGAATGGATGTGGTATTGTTTTTACGCTTTGCTTTTGTGGCACCCACGAAGTTGTAAACCAATTCTTCGCCGGTGTTGATCAGTTTTACGCGGACTTTTTTATTTACCGTTACCACATCGGGTGGTAATTCCCTTTTCAATACCTGTTGCGCTGCCCGGAGCTCGAGGGCGAGCTTTTCTTCGTTGTATTTACTCAGTTTATGTGTTCGTAAATGTTCTTTTAACAGGTCATAAAGGCCTGTGGTTAATATAATAGGCTTAATTTCGTGAACGACTGATGCAGTATTCATATATGTATGTTGAGATTTTATTAATAAATGATTCTTGTATTTTTACCTGATTATGCGGCCTCAGCGTGTTCTTCCGCTGAGGCGGAATCATGGGTGTCCTTCTTGTTCGGAAGATTAATTTCCATACGGTGTTCTTTAAAGATGAAATAAATCGATGAATGCGCTCAAAACAAGTTAAAGGCAGGAGAATACGCATGAAGGTACACTGATACCATTAACACTATGAGAAAGAGATGATGTCCCCCAAACCCCGGGATGGGGAGGGGCTTACTTTATGAAATCCTTGCTGCTTTTGAGCACTGTATCTTCTAAGCTGAATCTACGAGATAAAAAGTGGCTGGCGCTTGCTTCCACGGCCAATTTCTTTAAAAATTGATGCTGATCAATATTGTTCTGAAAAAGTAATGCCATAATTCAAAGATAGCCATTCGGCGAAGGAAAGAAAATTTACCTGCTTATTATGACGCGATTATGCCGAACCCTTATTATCAGGTCTTTTTAACGCGAGTATGAACTTCTTTTTTGATTCGCAGACCTTGTTGGCACTTTGGTTAGGGAAAGCTTAACGCAGACTGGGTCCAAAACCCTGTCTGTTTTTTTTGTAATCGTTAGCTTTATATTGAGGCCTGTCGAAGTATAATCCGGTTTACGCACAGCATTCTCCCAACTACGTGACTCCTTCGACAAATCAGTGTGACTGGCATTGCACCACGATAACTAAATGTAGCATCGAACCACATTAAAGCGCCATCCTGAGAAGGTAGTTTTTTTCAAACACTGAAAGCGAAATGACATGCTAAATCAAGCAGGCGTTAAGAACTCGCTTTGGCATCTCATCGGCAGGGTCATGCTGAACTCGTTTCAGCATCCCGCATTAGCCTTTCTCTTGAGAGATCCTGAAATAAATTCAGGAGAACGTACGCTTTATAACGACTTGTCATGGGTAGCCAATTATCGCCTTGTCGACGATAGAACATCAGACAGGCAAAGGTTTGCTTTAATTATGCCATTATTTGTGTGAGCTCTCATGCCCGGGGTAATGCAAACGCACTTCTGTGCTGAGCCTGCCCGAAGTATAAGCGGGTATAATTTCACACAATATAAACCATAAACGTTCTGCGTCAGAAAAGCGTCTCATTTTTAATAGAATATCCTTTTAAGCTGTTGGCATAAGGTTTGTTTACATCTCCGTATGATCAGTAAATTTATGTTCGCCACGGGGATTGAAAACAGTGTACCGGTGATAGATAATGGGCGTAAAAGGATCGATGAATTGGAGAAATGCGGGCATTATAAATACTGGCAAAAAGATATTGATCTCGTAAAGGAGATGGATATTCAATTTTTACGTTACGGTCCGCCTATACATAAAACTTTTACTGCTGCTGATAAGTTTGACTGGGAATTTACTGATACAGTTTTCAGCTATATCAAACATCAAAAAATTATTCCTATAGTAGATCTATGTCATTTCGGAGTTCCTGATTGGATCGGCAGTTTTCAAAACCCGGACTTTCCTGATTTGTTTGCTAAATATGCCGCAGCCTTCGCAAGCCGGTTCCCTTGGGTGCAATTGTATACCCCCGTCAATGAAATGTACATTTGTGCACTGTTTTCCGCCTACTACGGCTGGTGGAATGAACAGCTGACAACAGACAGAGGATTTGTTACAGCGCTAAAACATATCGTAAAGGCCAATGTACTTGCTATGCAGGCAATTTTAGAAGTACGGCCAGACGCTATTTTTATTCAAAGTGAATCATCTGAATATTATCACGCGGAGAATCCCAAAGCAATCAAGCCAGCTGAATTAATGAATGCAAGAAGGTTTTTATCGCTGGATCTCAATTATGGAAAACGTATTGAATCAGAAATGTATGAATATCTTATGGATAATGGAATGACAAAAGATGAGTATCATTTTTTTCTGAATAACCAATTGAGGCGTTACTGCATTATGGGAAACGATTATTATGTGACTAATGAACATCGTGTATCAGCGAATGGCAGTACTCGTTCATCGGGAGAAATATTCGGATATTATGTGATTACCTCTCAGTATTATGAACGCTATAAAATTCCGGTAATGCATACAGAAACAAATTTCAGGCAAGGACAGGATGGTGATGAAGCGGTCAACTGGTTATGGAAAGAATGGGCAAACGTACTTAGAGTACGTAATGACGGCGTGCCAATTGTAGGTTTTACCTGGTATTCGCTAACCGATCAGGTTGATTGGGATACGGCCTTGCGCGAGGAGAATAATAATGTGAATCCCCTTGGTCTATATGATCTCAACAGAAATATACGGCCTGTAGGCGAAGCATACAAACAACTGATAAAAGAATGGCGAGAAGTACTGCCTACTCAAAGTGTCTGTCTTTATGTGCCTATTGCCGGCCCCAGCGACCTTAGCGTAACAAAACAAGCTAATATCAAAGTGCAGCAGGATATCAGGAATGAACAAAATACAAATACGCTTTTACAGGCATCAAAGAAATAAAAAATGAGGTTTAATAATAAAACAGTAATCGTTACCGGAGGTGGGGGAGGTATTGGACTGGCAATCGCTCAAAGGTTTAGTGATGAAGGAGCGAATATTGTGTTGGCCGATATTAATATGGAACAATTGCAAAAAGCAGCTGCTCAAATCCGACCGGCTAATAACTCAGCACCATTATTGCAAAAATGTGATGTAAGCCAGGAAGAACAAGTAAAATCGACAGTTAAGGCAGCTATTAGTCATTTTGGAACTATCGACATTATAGTAAATAACGCAGGGCTAATGATATTTAAAAAACTGGAAGAGCATACTGCTGATGATTGGTTCCGTGTATTAAATGTTGATTTGATGGGTGCTTTTTATTTTACCAAGTGTGCTTTTCTTAATATGAAAAAAGGGGGAGCTATTATTAATATATCCAGTATTCACGCCATCGAAACAACCCCAATGGTGTCTACCTATGCCGCAGCTAAAGCCGCACTTCTTTCGCTTACGCGATCTTCCGCTATTGAAGGAAAAGAAAAAGGTATCCGGGTAAATGCAATTTTGCCGGGAGCAATTGACACGCCCATGCTGTGGCAGAATCCAAATATAAAAGCCGGCCTTGAACAAGTAAGTAAAGACAGCGTAGGTAAGCCGGAAGATATAGCCGCTGTTGCAGCTTTTCTGGCTTCTGACGATGCTGCTTTCGTGCAGGGAGCCATGATAGAAGTAGATGGTGGAAGATTAAATCGATTATAGTGTCTCCTACACAACCTTCAGGCCGAAATTGGAATTAAACAATAAGCCCCAAAAGCTTTACGCTTTTGGGGCTTATTGATAGCTTAAGAAAAATCTACACATTAAACCTGAAATGCATAATATCACCGTCTTCCACCACATAGGTTTTTCCTTCAACGCTCAGCTTCCCATTTTCTTTACAGGCAGCTTCAGAACCGTATTTTACAAAGTCTTCATATTTAATAACTTCGGCGCGGATAAATCCTTTCTCAAAATCGGAGTGGATTACACCGGCGGCCTGCGGAGCAGTGAAGCCCTTGGTAATGGTCCATGCACGCACTTCCTGAACACCGGCAGTGAAATAAGTATATAAGTCGAGTAAGGTATAAGCAGAGCGAATTAAGCGGCTTACACCAGATTCTTGCAGTCCCAGGTCAGTCAGGAACATTTCGCGTTCTTCATAGCTTTCCAGTTCTGCAATCTCTGATTCTATTTTGGCCGAAATAATTAATACTTCAGCATTTTCTTCTTTTACGGCTTCTTTTACCTGTTCAACATAAGCATTGCCATTTATGGCAGATGCTTCATCTACATTGCATACGTACATCACAGGTTTTTGTGTAAGCAGCCATAAATCGGCCAGTACTTCTTTATCTTCTTCGCTGATTGGCGCTGTACGAACTGACTTTCCAGCTTCTAAATGAGCCTTTACAATGGTGCAAACCTCAAACGCTTTTTTTGCGTCTTTGTCGCCGCCCGTTCTGGCCATCTTTTCAACCTTCTGGATTTTCTTTGTAACCGCATCCAGATCCTTTAGCTGAAGTTCGGTATCTATAATTTCCTTATCTCTTATCGGATTAACAGAACCGTCTACATGCACTACATTTCCATCATCAAAGCAGCGTAAAACATGAATTATGGCATTGGTTGCACGTATATTACCTAAAAATTGATTGCCTAAGCCTTCGCCTTTGCTGGCGCCTTTAACCAGGCCGGCTATATCTACAATTTCGATGGTATTTGGAACTATTTTATTCGGAACTACCAATTCCGCAAGCTTATTCAGCCTGTCGTCTGGTACAGTAATTACTCCAACATTGGGTTCGATAGTACAGAATGGAAAATTTGCCGCCTGTGCTTTTGCGTTCGACAGGCAATTAAAGAGGGTAGATTTTCCGACGTTGGGTAAACCAACAATGCCACATTGTAAAGCCATTAATTATGTTTGTATTTTGTATTGCTACGTGTTATGATTCTTCTGTTTTAAGCGGGCGAAATTACGCTTTAATATCCAATTTCGTTGCTCTTTTCAATTTTCCTTTATGAATAGCCTTGAACTATGTCCTTCACCCCACAACCCACAACCCACTCTACCCAAACTTATACCCAATCAGCTTATACGCCAATTTAGCCAAAGTATATTCAGATAAGATAGAACCCTCTATTGGCGCACATTCTACAATGTCGAATCCAACCACATTGCGTTCTTTGAAAACCCTCTTTAAAAAGTCGAGCGTTTCGGTCCAGAATAAACCGTTAGGTTCCGCTGTTCCAACGGCAGGCATTATGGATGGATCAAAACCATCTGCATCTATTGTAATGTAAACATCGTTACCCATAGGCGCGATAAGCTCTTCCATCCATAATGGATTACTTCTTATCTGATGGGCATAAAACGTATGAATATTATCAGAAGATTTGATTAATTGGGCTTCCTCAATACATTGCGCGCGTATTCCAGCCTGACAAATAGTTAATCCCAATTCATTTATTCTGGCCATAACTGATGCATGAGAATAGATATTATCGTGGTAGCTATACCTTAAATCAGAGTGTGCATCTAATTGCAATACTGTTAAATCAGGATATTTCTTAATGAAAGATTTTACAAAACCGTAAGTAACAGTGTGTTCTGCACCTAAAGACACCACAAATTTATCGTCGTTAAGAAGTTTGTCGGTTTCTTGTTCTATCAGCGCAACTGCATCTGCGTCAACTTTATTGCCAAATTCCGTGGGTGGGATGGTGCAAATTCCAATCTCATTTACAATTTCCTTGTCCAGTTCTTCATCATAAAACTCTACAAAATGTGATGCCTGGATAATTGCTTCCGGGCCTTTTGCAGAGCCTTCCAGATAAGATGAAGTGTATTCGTAGGGCGCCTGTTGAATTACAACTTTACTGCTTTGGTAAGCGTAATTTTTTTCGTCGGATAAACTAAGGAAGTTTTTATCAGGTGTTAAAGCTATCATGGTCAAAGTTAAATGGTTTTTGCAGACAAATAAAGTTTAATTTTTTTCTGCCGTTTTTACATAAAAAAACCACTCCGGGCTTTCCCGGAATGGTTGAATATTTTGAGATGAATTATATTATATATTAGCTATCGAAAGAGAAGTCGTCCGCAGTTTTAGGGGCTTCAATGCCGTTCTCAATAAACTCATATCTTTTTTCTATAACATCCTGGTTAGATTTGATATACTCCACAGTATCTCTTAAACCTTCAGAGAATTTTTCGAAATCTTCTTTGTAAAGGAAAATTTTGTGCTTAACAAAGACCCCGTCTTCCAGGCGTTTTTTGCTTTCTGTTATGGTAACGTAATAGTCGTTAGAACGTGTTGCCTTTACATCGAAAAAGTATGTACGCTTTCCGGCTCTTACTTTTTTAGAAAAAACCTCTTCTCTCTCTTTATTGTCAAAATCTCCCATTAGCTGTTATAAAGTTTAGTTCGGTAAATATAAACGATTAATTATTAAAGTTCAAAACACAAAATATAGTATTTTTTTTTTGTTATATAGGCAATTCCTGGCCTTCCAGTAGCTGTTTTTCATATAATTCCTTATAAATGCCATTTGCTTCTATTAAGCTTTCATGGTTTCCTGCTTCAATAATTTCACCATTATCGAGAACCAGTATTTTATTGGCGTTTTTTATGGTGGAAACACGGTGGGCGATAATAATACTGGTTTTACCTTCCATGTTTTTTCCAAGGTTGTTAAGAATTTCCTCTTCTGTTTTGGTGTCAATGGCTGAAAGGCAATCATCGAATATTAAAAGCCGAGGTTTCTTAATTAGGGCTCTGGCAATAGATACACGCTGTTTTTGTCCGCCAGAGAGGGTTATGCCACGTTCGCCAATCAGGGTTTCAAAGCCTTTATCAAATTCTATAATGTTATTATAAACTGCAGCATCTTTAGCCGCTTGCTCTATTTTTCCGGTTTCGGTTTTTAAGGATTCGCCAAAAGCAATGTTATTGGCAATAGAATCAGAAAACAGGAAAACCTCTTGCGGCACAAATCCAGCCTGACTGCGGTAATCGCTTAGATTAAGTTTGTTTATTGCTTGTCCGTCTATTAAAATTGTTCCCTGTGTCGTGTCGTACATGCGCAATAAGAGATTCGCGAGTGTAGATTTGCCGGAACCTGTTCGGCCGATTATGGCTAAAAACTCTCCGGGCAATACTTCAAAAGAAATGTTATTCAATGCTTTAATTCCTGTATCCGGGTACGTGAAGCTTACATTTTTAAATTCAATATGCCCCTTTAGATTAAACTTTTCGGTGTTGGTGGAAACGATTTCTGATTGGGTGTCTAAAAATTCATTAATTCGCTTTTGAGATGCGGCAGCTCGCTGAATCAGAGAGGTAATCCAGCCCAGCGACATCACCGGAAAAGTTAATTGGTTAACGTATACTATAAATTCGGCAATGTTTCCGGAAGTAATGGTGCCGTTCATTACCTCAATTCCACCAATATATATGGTAACGATGGTGCTCAAACCTATCAGCAACAGTATGGCAGGATAAAAAGTTGCCTGTACTTGTGCCAGGGCCAAAGAATCATCCTTGTATTTGTTGCTTTCTGCAGCAAACCGTTCTTTAATGCTTCCTTCTCTTACGTAAGATTTTATAACGCGTATTCCGGAAAAGTTCTCCTGAACGAAGCCGGATAGTTTGGAAAGCCGTTGCTGTATCCTTTCGCTTCGCTGGTTAATGATATTATGAACATAATAAATAGTAATTGCCAGGATGGGCAGAGGCAGCAAACTGTAAATAGCAAGCTTTAGATTTACATTTACCATGAAAATGGTGACTAATACGAAAAGTACGATGGTATTGATGGCATACATAATGGCGGGGCCCACATACATTCTAACCCTGCTTACATCTTCTGTAACCCTGTTCATTAAATCGCCGGTATTGTTCCGGCGAAAAAAGCTTATAGAGAGTTCCTGATAATGCTGGTATATTTCGTTCTTTAAATCATACTCGATATGCCGCGACATAAGAATAATGGTTTGCCGCATAAAAAAAAGGAATATTCCTCTTAAAAGGGCCAGAGTCAATACAATTGCACCAAATAATAACAAGCTGTACCCAAAAATCTGGTATACCAGCGTTTGGCGCTCAAAGCCGTCAAACATTCTGTAGGTGCTGATATTCTCAGTTACAAGATTAAATGCAATGCTGATTACTTTAGCGGGCAATACACCAAAAATATTCGAAATAATAACGAAAATGATGCCCGGGATAAGTCGCCAGCGGTATTTATAAAAAAACTTATTTAAATAGGCCAGGTGCTTCATGTTACAATATTTACAAAAGTAGTAATCCTAAAATAGCTTTAAGCTTATATTATAGGGAAATTTTACTAATTTTGCCCCTCAGAGTCGCATCTCAAATATGGTATCAGGAATTTTGGAAGAGGGTTCATTATTTAACGAGCTTAGCAAATGTAATCATCAGCGGGTTGTTTTCTGCAATGATGAAGATACCGGCTTAAAAGCAATTATTGCTATTCATGATACTACACTTGGTCCGGCATTTGGCGGTACCCGGATGTGGAATTACAAAACGGAATCCGATGCTTTGCGTGATGTTTTGCGGCTTTCCAGGGCAATGACCTATAAAGCTGCCATCAGCGGTTTAAATCTGGGTGGTGGTAATGCTGTAATTCTGGGCGATAGCCGGGTGAATAAAACAGAAACATTGATGCGGCGGTTTGGCCAGTTTGTACGCCATATGAATGGTAGTTTTATTACTGCTGAGGATTTGGGGACAAACAGCCGGGATATGGAATATATTCGTATGGAAACCGAGCATGTAATTGGTGCCCATGAAGCTTCTACCAGTGCAAACCCATCGCCTATTACTGCAAAAGGTGTGTTTATGGGCATAAAAGCTTGTTTAAAAGAGTTTTACGGAAGCGATAGTTTAGCTGGCAGATCGGTGGCTGTGCAGGGAATTGGCCATGTTGGAGAAAGCCTGGTGCATCTGCTGCGCGAAGAAAATGCTAAAGTATATGTGAGTGATATTGATGAAGACCGGGTAAGACAGGTAGCTAAAAAATCGGGTGCAGATCCTATTTCCAATAATAATATTCTGGATTTGGAATTTGATGTGTACTCTCCCTGTGCATTGGGCGGAATCATTAATTCTTCCACAATTCCTAAAATGAAATGCGCTATTATTGCAGGTTCGGCAAATAATCAATTGGCTGATGAGGATTTACACGGCCGGATGCTTCTTGAAAAAGGAATTATCTTTGCTCCGGATTATTTAATCAATGCCGGAAGTATGATAAACTCTTATGCTGAATTATCAGGCTACAGCAAAAAAAGAGCGTTACAGCTTGCAGAAAACATATACGAAGTAACGCGTGGCGTATTACAAAAATCCAAAGCAGAAAATATTCCTACGAATAAAGCGGCAGACATCATCGCTGAAAAGCGGATATCAGATATTAAAAAAATAAAAACATCCTATTAACTTAGGCTTATATAATTAAAATCGTTCTTATACATGTTAAATAGAAGGCAGCTTAGGGTAAAGGTGTTACAAATGTTGTACGCTTACCATTTATCCGAAAATAAAATAGTAAAGGTTTTTGAAAACAAACTTCTGGATAGCATTGATGATGTATATGAAATGTACATCTGGCTTCTGGCACTTGTTTCCGAGGTTGCAGATTATGTTTTAGTAGATGCCAGCGAACGGGCAAATAAATACCTACCCACCGAAACAGATTTAAATACAAACTTAAAACTGAGCACCAATAAGTTCATTTTAGCATTAAAGCAAAATCCGGCTTATACTACTAATATTAAAAAGTATAATGCTTCATGGAACTTTGACCCCGAAATTGTTAAAACAATCTTCGATCAGTTAAAAGGTTCTGAACAATACGCTGCTTATCTGGAATCCGATGATCTTTCTATGCGCGCCGAAAAAGATATCATTAAGTATATCTTTAAAAAAATCATTCTGGTAGTTCCATCTGTAGAACAGGTTTTTGAAGAGAAGTTTATCAACTGGCAGGTAGACCGGCCCGTATTGGAAGCAATGGTAGCTAAAACATTCAGCAACTTTCAGAGCGAAGATGGTACAGAGAATAAATTGGCGCAGATCAGTCCGGTGTGGAGTGAAGATCGTGAGTTTATTATAAATTTGTTTCAAAAAACAATTGCTTTTGATTCGGAATATCAAAAGCTGATATCAGATAAGACCAAAAACTGGGAAGCAGATCGTATTGCTTTGATAGATATTCTTTTAATGAAATTGGCGTTAACAGAATTAATTCATTTCTCCGGAATCCCTGTAAAGGTTTCTATGAATGAATATATTGAAATTGCAAAAGAGTTTAGTACACCTAAAAGTAATTTGTTCATAAATGGTATTTTAGACAAAATTTTAGCTGAATTAAAAACGGGCGGAAAAGTTCGTAAAGCCGGAAGAGGATTAATTGAATAATAAATATATGAGAAAAGTAATTTTAGCGTTAATGGTTACCTCATTTTTAGCTGTTTCTTGTAATAATGAGAATAAGCCTGCAGAAAACACTGTAAATGCGGCAGAAATTTATTTTGAAAAAAGTAGTTATGATTTCGGTAAGATCCATGAAGGAGACAAGGTTGCTCACGATTTTGAATTTACCAATAAAGGAACAGAGCCTCTGATTATTTCCGATGCCAGTGCAAGCTGCGGATGTACAGTGCCTGAGTATCCAAAAGAGCCAATAGCACCTGGAAAAGATGGAATAATTAAAGTGGTTTTCAATAGCGAAGGCAAACCAGGAATGCAGCACAAAGTGGTTACTTTAACATCAAACAGTAATCCTGCAACAACCGAAATATATATAACAGGTGAAGTGAAGGCGAAAGAAGAAAAAAGTAATTAAACACAAACAGTAATACTAAATTAAGAATAATGATAGCGAATATTTTATTGCAGGTAAGTAGTTCAGGGATTGCAAGCTTTATCCCAATGATATTAATTGTCATTGTGTTCTATTTTTTTATGATCCGTCCGCAAATGAAAAAAGCGAAAGAGCAGAAGAAATTTGTTGAGGAATTAAAAAAGGGAGATAAGGTTATTACATCTGCAGGTATACACGGAAGAATTATTGATATGAATGAAGCAACCGTAGTTCTTGAAGTAGAAGGTGGTTCTAAAATTCGCTTTGATAAATCGGCGATTTCTTTAGATGCATCAAAACCATTAGCTGCAAAATAGACTTAAATGCTTTCTATAAAATGCCGCTCCCCCAAAGAGCGGCATTTTTCTTGTTTAGATATTGTATTTTAGTTCAAAATTAGAAGATGCCTGTAATTTTACTTAACCGGATAGAGAAGCGAAAAGTATCAGTGTTTTTAAGCTGTTTGCTTATTGCTGTTTGCAGTTGGTTGTTTTTTGCATTGTCTAATAATTATGTTTACGAAGTAAATTCAAAGCTTAATTTTATAAATCCTCCCCTAAATAAAGCCTACCATCCTTTACAAGACGACACGGTTACCTTAAAAGTACGTGGTACCGGCTGGCAGTTATTGTTTTCTAAATTAAAGTTAAAGCCCAGAATAGTAGATGTAAGTCTGCAGTCTTTAAACTCTGGTCAGTATGTTACTATTTCCAAGCAGCTAAATAATATTAATCTTCAGTTTGAGTCTAATCAGAAGGTCATCTCCGTGACGCCCGATACTTTATTTTTTGATTTTACAAAGAGGATAACCAAGCGTGTCCCGATTAAACTGGTAAGCAGGCTTACGTTTCAGAAAGCTTATGGGGTATCCGGCGCGGTAAAGCTGGAACCTGCAACTGTGGTGATTACAGGAGCAGCAGAGGATTTGAAAGGAATAAAATTTTGGCAAACCGATAGCCTGTCCTTAGAAAATGTAAATAGTACAATTAATACGAAAATAGGCTTTCAAAAAGGGCTCAGGAATAATGTAAATGTTTATCCAAACGTTATAAAGGTCGAAATTCCGGTAGATGAGTTTACCGAAAAGACGCTTGAAATTCCTATCGAAGTAGAAAACAATCCTGGCAGAGAAATTAAAATTATTCCTGAAAGGGCCAAAATTACCTTACTTACAGCCTTGAGTAATTATCCCGGAATTGAACGTGAATCTATAAAAGTATCTGTAGATTATGATGATTGGGCAAAACATAAATATCCGCAGTTACCTATTCGCATTACAAAGTTTCCGCCGTTTTGTAAACTTGTAAAAACCGACCCGCAAATCGTAGATTTCCTTATTAAATAGCCATGCTTAAAATTGGAATAACCGGCGGCATGGGAAGCGGAAAGACTACCATCTGCAGATTTTTCGAACTCCAAAAGATACCTGTTTTTTACGCCGATACCCAGGCAAAAGAAATTATGCATCGCGATGAGCAGCTTATCTATGGAATTAAGCATGCATTCGGGAATGAGATGTATTCTGGTGGAATATTACAAAAAAGTAAACTGGCGGCTGTGGTATTTAATGATGAGGAAAAACTAAAACTGCTTAATTCATTGGTGCATCCGGCTGTTTTCAGGGCCTTCGATAATTGGGTAGAGCAGCAAAAGGCTCCTTATGTTCTGAAAGAAGCTGCATTGCTTTTTGAAAGCGGATCGTATAGGGATTGCAAGTATACCATTCTTGTAAAGTCTCCGCATACGCTCAAAATTTCAAGAATAATGGAGCGCGATTCCATTAGCGAATCAGAAATTATTAAGCGCATGGATAAGCAGTTACCTGATGAAGAAAAGGAAAGGCTTGCAGATTTCATCATCCATAATAATGAACAGGAATTGTTAATTCCGCAATTACTAGCACTTCATCAGGAATTTTTAAAAGAGAGATAAGAGCAAATGATACTTGATGATTTTTTGACCTTTAATGATAAGGGTTTATATTGTGTTTATGGTGATTTCTATCTGGATCCCAAGCAGCCGGCAAATATTGCTGTAATTTCTCATGCGCATGGCGATCATGCGGCAGGGGGAAGCAATACCATTTATTGCACTGCAGCAACAGCAGCAATTATGAAGCTTCGCTTAAAAAAGAATGCTGGAAAGGAATTTATTACACCTGATTTTAAATTGTCTTTTAAAATCAATGATGTTACTATAACATTTTATCCTGCCGGGCATATTCTGGGTTCTGCACTGGTATTAATGGAGTATAGAGGGGTAAGATATTTGTATACCGGCGACTTTAAATTACAGGAAGATGAAACCTGCGAGCCATTGGAACTGGTTAAGGCAGATGTGTTGATTACTGAAACAACCTTTGCAGATCCCGAAGTTATTCATCCGGATGTGGAAGCCGAAATCAGGCAATTAAACAATTCGAATCATAACATTTTACTGGGAGCTTATTCATTAGGAAAGAGCCAGCGGCTGGTTAATCTGCTCAATAAATATTGCCCGCAACGCTTAGTATTCCTTCATCATTCGATGTTGCCAATAACTAAGATTTATGAAAATTTCTCCTATCATCCTGGCAAATATGAACCATACAACAGAAAGTTAATGAAATCGCCTAACCAGGGATTTGTATATATTGTTCCTCCGCTTACTTTTGAAAGTTATTTCCGTGCGAAGAATGTTTTAAGAGTTTTTGCTTCGGGATGGAAGAGATTACAACATCAGAATGATTTATCGCTGTATATTTCTGATCATGCCGATTGGAATGATATTTTGCATAGTATTACCGCTGTTAATCCTACAGAGGTCTGGACTCTGCATGGCGATGGTACGCATTTAAAAAGCTATTTTGAAGGAAAATTACGGGTGAAAATATTAAATTAATGCCAGAAGAAGAGACTGACTATTATTTCGAAGGAGGATATCTGGTATTCACCAAAGAGTACCATTTAAAGCGGGGCCACTGTTGTAAAAATGATTGCAGGCATTGTCCATGGAAAAAGCCTGCAGGAGATGATCAATTGCAAACAAAACCGGAGAAAAGCAATTATAAGTAGGAACATCTGAATGGAACTGGAAAAGGAAATACAAACCAAGTTTGAAAACGACTATCACAAAATAGTTGTCAATATTATTTATACCTACGGATGGATGAGTAATATCATCAGAAAGCGTATTGGCAAAGATGAAATCACTATTCAACAGTTTAATATTTTAAGAATTCTGCGTGGACAATATCCAGGTGCGGCTACAATAAATCTTTTAAAGGAACGCATGCTCGATAAGATGTCCGACGCATCGCGCATTGTGGAACGTTTGGTTCAAAAAGATTTAGTAACGCGTACTGTAAATCTAAAAGACAGAAGAGCTGTAGACATTGTTATTAGCGATAAGGGATTAGAGCTTCTGAAAAAGTTGGATCCAATAATCAACCCGATTGATGTATTAAAAACAAATCTTACAGAAGCCGAAGCAAAGCAGCTAAATGCCCTGTTAGATAAAATACGCGGATAAACAGTATTATTAGCATTATTAGATCTTATAATGATAATATCTAGTGGATTAAAAAGCCAAGTAATGCAATTCCGGTACCAGCTAATACAGCTATTGTTTTACGGGTATTAAAATGATGATCTACGCTCGATTCAAATAGGATGGTAGTAGAAATATGTAAAAATATACCAATTACAACTCCCATAATCCTGTCGAAATATTTATCGATATTACCAATAGAACCATTACTTAATCCTTCGCTTAGTAGATATCCCATAGGAGACATCAGCGAGAAAAGTATCAGTAATATGATGATTGGCTTTTTCGAAATTTTATTTTGCATAAGCACGCTGGCCAATGCAAAAGATGCCGGAATATGATGCAATCCGATACCAAATAAGAGCTGGTTTTGATGCCCCTGTGCCAATGGCATACCTTCCAGAAATGCGTGCAGACATAAGCTAATCATGATTCCATAAGGGAAGGCCGAATGGCCCTGGGCATGTTTATGGATATGTCCGTGTTCTATACCTTCAGAAAATTGTTCTAACAGTATCTGGAATAAAAATCCGCCCAATACAAATAGTCCGATGCTATGGTCGCCTTCATGGTAAACCTCAGGAATAAGATGGAGAACAGTAATAGCAAACAGATACGCTCCGCTGAATGAAAGGATAAGCTTTAGTCGCTGTGTATTATCTTTTTTGAAGAAGAAGATTGCCATTCCACCCGAAAAGCAACTTAAAAATAATAAGATCAATTTCCAGGCTGCCACTTGTTGTTGGGTTTAATAGTTAAAAAAACAGAACTGATAATATAGCCAATAATACAACCTAGTAGTGCGCCGCTAAGTACGTCTATAGGATAATGAACGCCAATGTATACTTGTGCAAATGAAATGCTGAATGCCCATAGAAATGCCAGTGGAGCGATCCACTTCCATCTCGAATAAAAAGTTCCAAATAAAAACATCGCTATTCCGAAGTGATTGGTAGCATGGGTGGAGGGAAAGCTGAATCCCTTTCCGCAGGATACAAGCGAGTTTATTTCGTCTTTAAGCGTAACATCATTGCATGGCCGCAATCGTTCAAAAGCAGGCTTAACTACCGATGCTGAAAAATAATCACAAAGACCGAAAGTTATTAAAATAAAAGCCAGGCAAAACCACCCCCATTTACCATAATTACGAGGCAGAAAAATGATTAAGAACAAATACAGCGGAGCCCAAAAATACCGGTTTCTCAACAAAGGCATGATCCAATCAAAGAAAGGGTTTGACATGCCTTTATTTATAGCAATAAAGAGTTGCTGATCAAATTGAATTAAATGTTCAAACATCGGCTTTACCACAAATAAAAATTAAACGATCCGATTGTCTTTCATCAAATGGATTAAGGGAATAGTCGCCAAAATATTCAATTATCTTAAATCCGCTAAGCTTAAATAAACGTTCAAAATCCGCATAAAAATAGGCTTTTACATCTTCCTGGAAAGTGTGTTTTTGATTTCTGTCATCAAATTTGATGGTTTTAACAATACGGCCTTTTTCTATCTTTTTACTGATATTAAAATTGATATCTTTTATGTTTTTTTCTTCATGTTCCACCAGGTTATTAATAATCTTCTGACTGTTAAAATAATCTAATACTAAGATTCCATCCTTTTTTAGAGATTTTCTAAAAGATTTCAACGCATTAATATTATCCCTGTCGCTTTCAAAATAACCAAAGCTTGTAAACAGGTTTAAGGCATAATCAAAGTAATTAATAAAAAGCAACTTTCTCATATCGTGTTCAAAAAATCTGAGCGTGTCATTCTCAAACTGCTTAGCATATTGAATACTTGAATGCGAGAGGTCGATACCCGTTACGTTGTACCCTTTTTTATTTAAATAAATAGAATGCCGGCCTTTTCCGCAGGCAATGTCCAGTAGTTTGGCATCTTGTTGCGGTTGAAGATGCTGACAAAGATTATCTATAAAAAACTCGGCTTCGGCATTATTTCTTTGATGATATAATATATGATAGTAAGGAGAGTTGAACCAGTTTTGGTACCATTTAGCCATATTTAGAAATTAAAAGCTTGCAAATATATGTAAATAAGCCATTGCCTCCATTTAATGGTTGGGTGTTCTTCTTTATATTCTTACTTTTGACCTCCAAAACACAAAAACGTGACTCTCATAAAATCGATTTCAGGAATCAGAGGAACAATTGGAGGTACTCCCGGCAAGGGATTAACTCCGGTTGATATATTAAAATTTACAGCAGCGTTCGGAAAATGGACAATGCAGAAGAGCGGTAAAAAGAAATTAGTAATAGGCCGCGATGCTCGTATTTCGGGAGAAATGGTGCGGAATTTAATTGTGGGCACTCTTCAAAGCATTGGTGCAGACGTAATCGACTTAGGGCTTTCTACTACACCGACCGTAGAGCTTGCCGTACCCGATGAAAAAGCTGGCGGCGGAATTATCATTACAGCCAGTCATAACCCAAAACAATGGAATGCTCTGAAATTGCTTAACGAGAATGGCGAGTTTATTAGCGAAGCAGACGGGAATGAAGTATTGGAACTGGCAGAACAGCTTGATATGTCTTTTGCTGATGTAAGTGAGTTGGGAAAGGTTACGCTGGATGATAGTTATCTTGAAAAGCATATCAGCAAAGTTTTGGCATTGCCATTGGTTGATGCAGAGGCTATCCGTAATGCTAAATTTAAAATAGCGATAGATTGTGTGAATTCCAGCGGTGGCATATTTGTTCCGGCATTATTAAAAGCCCTGGGCGTTGAAACCGTGCACGAATTATATTGTATACCTGATGGGCACTTCCCGCATAACCCTGAACCATTACCGGAGAATTTAGTCGCATTATCTCAGGAAGTAATCCGTAAAAAAGCAGATTTAGGTATCGCCGTAGATCCCGATGTTGACCGTCTATGTTTTGTATGCGAAGACGGAACTATGTTTGGAGAAGAATATACCTTAGTAGCTGTAGCCGATTATGTGTTGCAGAACACTCCTGGCAATACGGTTTCTAATCTTTCCTCAACCCGTGCCCTACGCGATGTTACAGAAGCAAGTGGGAATATCTACAATGCTGCTGCGGTTGGTGAGGTAAATGTGGTAAATAAGATGAAAGAAAGCAATGCTGTTATTGGCGGAGAAGGCAATGGGGGCGTCATTTATCCGGAATCTCATTACGGTCGTGACGCATTGGTAGGTATAGGTTTGTTTTTAAGTCATCTGGCTAAATTTGGTAAGCCGGTTTCTGTTTTAAAAAAATCTTATCCTGCTTATTTTATATCTAAGAATAAAATTACACTTACACCAGATATGGATATAGATGCTTTACTTTTAAAAGTTGAGCAGAAATATGCCAGTCAGCCTTATTCTACTATTGATGGCTTGAAGATTGAATTCGACAAACAGTGGGTTCATTTACGCCGTTCGAATACAGAGCCAATTATTCGTATTTATTCTGAAGGAAGCTCTGAAGCAGAAGCTGCAGATTTAGCTGATAAGATCATTTCGGATATTAACGAAATATTGCAGGTAAAAGGATAGAAATCATGAGAGTGTACCTTGATAATGCAGCTACAACTCCCTTAGAACCAGAAGTTTTAAAGGTAATGCTTGCCACGATGGAGAGTCATTACGGCAATCCTTCGTCTATACACTCTCACGGACGTGAAACCCGCACGGTTATTGAAAAAGCAAGAAAAACCGTCGCGGCCTGTTTAAATACTTCACCGTCAGAGATTTTTTTTACCTCAGGTGGTACCGAAGCGGATAATACAGCCATTCGCTGCGGAATAATCGATAATCAGATAAAGCATGCAATAACAACCAGAATAGAGCATCATGCGGTTCTCCATACCCTGGAAGCGATGCAAAAAAGTGGTTTAATTGAATTAAGTTTTGTTGATATAGATAATAAAGGAAATATTAGCCTGAATCATCTGGATGAACTTCTGGCTGGACGTGATCGTAGCTTTGTATCCTTAATGCATGCTAATAATGAACTTGGCACACTTACTGATATTGAGGCTGTTGGCGAAATATGCGAAAAGTATAATGCGATATTTCATTGCGATACGGTACAGACCATCGGTCATTATCCCATCGACCTTCAAAAGATTAAAGTAAATTTTATTACCTGTGCGGCACATAAAATACATGGGCCCAAAGGAGCCGGATTTCTGTATATCAATCATGATATTAAGATTAATCCCATGATTTACGGCGGTTCGCAGGAGCGCAATATGCGTGGCGGAACCGAAAATGTGTACGGTATTGCCGGATTAGCGAAAGCGTTGGAAATTGCTTCAAGAGAGATGGAAAGTCATCATCAGTATATCCAGGGTTTGAAATCATATATGATTGATGAACTCGTTTCAAATATTCCGGGTATAGAATTTAATGGGGAAATAACACCGGATAAAAGCCTGTATACCGTTTTAAATGTATTGTTCCCGGAAACTGACATGGCAGATATGCTTCTTTTTAATTTGGATATTTCAGGTATTTCGGTGTCTGGCGGTAGTGCCTGCAGTTCTGGCACTGATATCGGTTCGCATGTGTTAGAAGGTATTGGTTCAAACCCGAACCGTCCCGCAATTCGGTTTTCTTTTAGTAAGCTAAATACTAAAGAAGAAATTGATTTTGTGATAACCAAGCTGAAGAGCCTGTTTTAGGCTATTCTTTCAATAAAAACCTTCGAATTTATTTTTTTAAACTTTTTATAAAACAAACAGGGTAAGCCCGGGTGTTTTACTACTATAAGTTTACCTAAAAGAATAAAGAAATGGAACTATTTCGCGAAGAGTACTTAAGTATTCAGGATGATTATTTAAGTGTAGATCCTTCAAGGGAAGAATCTGATGAGAACAATGATGTGGATGTGAGTAATGATGATTTGGGTGAAAACACCGAAGTGACACCATTAGGAGATGCCATAGAAGAAGATGAAACAGATAATTTAGCAGTTGACCCTGATGATGAAGATGATATTGAAGGAGACGATGAAGATATTGATGTGGAGGAAGTTGATGATGACGGCTTTGTCGATATTTCAGGTCAGGTAGATCCGTTGGATGAAGAGGACGATTTGGACGAAGAAGATGATCTGGATGATGATTTATTAGATGATGATGATGACCTGGACCCGGTAATAACCCCCGATCCGGACGACGATGATGACTTATTGGATGATGATGACGATGCAGTGCTGGACAAAACAATTGAATCGCCATTAACAGCTGAGACCGACTTCGTGAGCCGTCATTCTGAACGTACTACCGGACGGATGGTTAGTCATGAGCCGGGAGTAACCGGATTTAATAAGGAGATATAGTAATGTCTTCCGAAAAAGAAAAGCATAATCATACAGGACAAACTCCTTCTGATGTTCCGTCTGAAAAGTTAAAACATCCGCCAGAAGAAAACGAAACAAAGAAAACTGTTTCAAAAAGTGATTTTAATACTACTGCGAAAGATCCAAATCTGGGAAGCAGGAATACTACCGGCAGATAAAGAAAAATCCCCGTTATGCGGGGATTCTTCTTTATATAAATTCAGAAATGGAAGTTAGTTCTTCATCATTTTTAAAAATGTAGAAAGCTTTTCTTTCATCTGTCTTCTATCTACAATAAAATCGAGGAAGCCATGTTCCAAAACAAATTCAGACGTTTGAAAGCCTTTAGGCAAGTCTCTTTTTATGGTTTCTTTAATAACCCTTGGTCCGGCAAAGCCGATTAAGGCACCTGGTTCAGCAATATTAATATCACCAAGCATAGCATAAGATGCAGTTACCCCACCAGTTGTAGGATCGGTTAATAAAGAAATGTACGGGATTTTAGCTTTACTTAACAGTGCAAGTTTTGCTGACGTTTTAGCCATTTGCATTAAAGAAAAGGCAGCTTCCATCATTCTTGCGCCGCCAGATTTTGAAATAAGCAGGAAAGGGATTTTATGTTCGATACAATAATCAATCGAGCGGGCGATTTTCTCTCCCACTACCGAGCCCATAGAACCGCCAATAAACGTGAAATCCATACAGGCAATAACCAGGTCGTGGCCGTTCATTTTCCCATGTGCAGAGCGGATTGCATCTACCAGGCCGGTTTTTTTATTGCTTTCTTCCAGTCTTTCTGTGTATTTTTTATTATCGTTAAAATTAAGCGGATCTCCTGAACGCAGTGTAGGAAAAAGCTCTGTAAAAGTATTATCATCAAATAAAACAGAAAAGTATTCTTTAGAACCTATCCGCAAGTGGTAATTGCAGTAATGACACACGTAATTATATTCCACTTGTTCGGCATAGTGCAACGGTTTTTTACATTCGGGGCACTTGTTCCATATCCCATCGGGAGCTTCTTTTTTATCTTCGGTAGAAGTGATAATTCCTTTTTTTTCTCTTTTGAACCAAGCCATATATCTTTTGGAATAAACGCTACAAATAAACGAATTTTTTAATATAACCTCGTATTTAGCACTTACTAATGAAATGAATAATTATCATATCATCATTAAGGTTAAATAATTTTTTTAAATTCGGGAATTATTAATATTGCATAAATATGAATCTTAAAAATTACAAAGGTGTTTTATACGGCGAGGCTGTTCAGGAATTATTTGAACAAGCTAAAAAGCATCAATTTGCATTGCCTGCGGTAAATGTGATTAATACCAACTCGATAAATGCGGTAATGGAAACCGCTAAAGCTGTTAACTCTCCTGTTATAATTCAGCTTTCTAATGGAGGTGCACAGTTTTATGCCGGAAAATCACTTAATAATGAGAAACTGGAAGCATGCATTTTAGGTGCTGTTTCTGCAGCGCGACACGTTCATTTATTAGCAGAACATTATGGCGTTGCTGTTATTTTACATACTGACCATGCTGCTAAGAAATTATTACCATGGATTGATGGTTTGTTAGCTCATGGCGAACGTTTTCACCAATCTACCGGTAAGCCCTTGTTTTCATCGCATATGCTCGATCTTTCGGAAGAGTCTATCGAAGAAAATATTGAAATATCTAAAACATATCTTGAGCGTATGAAAAAACTGGGTATGACACTTGAAATTGAATTAGGCGTAACTGGTGGTGAAGAGGATGGTGTTGATAACTCGGATATAGACAGCTCTAAATTATACACTCAGCCATCTGAAGTAGCTTACGCTTATAAAGAATTGAGTTCTATAAGTCCCAGATTTACTATCGCTGCCGCATTTGGAAATGTTCACGGTGTTTATAAACCAGGAAACGTAAAGCTTCAGCCGGTAATTCTTAAAAACTCCCAGGAGCATATTCGTCAGGAGTTTAATATAGAAGAAGAAAAACCTATCAATTTTGTATTTCACGGTGGCTCTGGCTCATCTAAAGAAGAAATCAGAGAGGCGATATCCTATGGTGCTATAAAAATGAATATTGATACAGATATGCAATGGGCATTCTGGGAAGGAATTAAAGATTTCTATCAGTCTAAAGAAGCGTATCTTCAATCTCAAATTGGAAATCCTGAAGGTGCAGATTCTCCAAATAAAAAATATTACGATCCCCGGGTTTGGTTGCGCAAGGGAGAAGAGAATTTTGTTAAGCGCTTAACGCAAGCTTTTGAAGATTTAAATTGTATCAATGCGAATGATAAACTTTAATTTTTAGATATAAACTTTTTTTAGTTATAATCTTTTTCGAAGCGCCAGGATAAAACAAACCTGGCGCTTTTGTTATATATATTTTAAGGATATATAGCAATGACACAAAATAAGGGAATTAATTTTTTTGAGCGGTTTGCCAATGCCGCAACGCATTTTACCGGAAGTTCTACCGCTTTTATTATAGCAGGACTGATTGTAATTGCCTGGGGTATTACAGGGCCTATATTTCATTATTCTGAAACCTGGCAATTAATTATTAATACCGGCACTACCATCGTTACCTTTTTAATGGTTTTTTTGATACAGAAGTCCCAAAATAAAGATTCAAAAGCGATTCATTTGAAGTTAAACGAATTGCTTGCTTCAATTCCTAAAGCCCAGAACAGGATGGTTGATATAGAAGATTTATCAGAAATAGAATTAGACGGATTACATGATTTTTATTTTAAAATTGCAGAGTTAGCAAAAGTTGAAGAAAAATTAAAAAGGACAACTATTAAAGAAAAAGCACTAAGATCTCCTACTGTAAAGTTAGGAAAAGCGCAACGTTCTAAACCGGCTACAGGTAATGATAAAAGTAAGAAAAGCGACTCAAAGTAATGAATTGGCGGATGTTTATCGCATACGAAGAAAAGTATTTATTGATGAACAGCATTGTCCGCCGGATCTTGAATGGGAAAACGAGGAAGAAGCTGTACATTTTTTGGCTACAATAAATGGTAATGCAGCAGGAACAGCCAGATGGTTGCAAACAGAAAAAGGATATAAATTGCAGCGCTTCGCGGTTTTAAAGGAATTTAGAGGTATGGGAGTGGGCCAGGCTCTTGTTAAAAGTATCCTGGAGGATTTACCTGCTGAAGCAAATTATGTTTATCTGCACGGGCAGATTCATGCTTGTGGCTTATATAAGAAGTTTGGTTTTGCAGTTGTAGGAGAGGAGTTTATGGAAGCAGGAATAAGGCATTATAAAATGGTGCTTAAAAGGTGATTTAAGAAACTTGGTGAGTAGATAGTATTTAGTTAGACACGTTGTATGAACTAAGTATCATTACTCAACATTGCTAAAATAGAAAAGCATCCACCGGGGTACGATGGATGCTTTTTTAATATATAAACCGGAGTATTATTTTAATTCTGCTTGTGCAGTAGCCGGTTTGTTTTTGTTTTTAATCATTTCTACCACAAATGGCGTTGCAACGAATAATGAAGAGGAAGTCCCAAACACAACACCAATAAGCATTGCGAAAGAGAATCCTCTTAAAATTTCTCCACCGAAAATAAATATCACTACCAGCACGGCAATTGGTAATGTACGGTGCGACTAGCAGTCAGTAATTGTTCTTTCCCTGTCTTGTCAGGTACGTTTGTGGCGGTAATAATTATCTTATCGCCTTCTAAAGAGCTGGTTAATTCTGTTGCTGTAAATACCCGGTATAGGCTGTTGAATCCTGCACCGCAACTCCGGGTGGCGATAAACCGGGGCGTTCCTTCTTAAAATACACTTAGAACCTTAGAGTTTGTAAAAGCTTAAAAGCGATGCTTATGAAATTGGAAAGCCATGCTTATGAAATTGGAAAGCCATGCCTATCGCTTTATGGACGTGTTGCATAAGTAAATCCAGAAGGACTGCAAAGGCTGAATAATTAGAAACATTATTCCCCATATACCTTTGCTCGGTTCACATCCTTGAACCGAAAAGTACACATCTGTTTTGCTACGACACGAACCAGAGGTTGTTCAATCTGCCCTTGCACCATCAATGAATCTTCAGGAAGCCGTTGAATGAGATACCTCCCCAACCCTTATTAAAGTATGCGAAGTCTTCCGCTGAATTAAGCGCCCTAAACAGAGGTTTTGATTGGAGTGTTTTACAAATATCTGATTATCAATTAGAAAAATTTTCAAAAAAATTTACACTGCGATATAACCGCAGTGTGGGTATTTAATTTGGCTCCTGTTAATCACCTTAAAAGTAAAATAAGGAGAGAAATTTTCTTCGGTTCGTGTCACATGCATCGGAAAATGGAACTAAATAATTAATGAATAAACTTAAAAGATCAATTTATGTCTATCAAATTCAATGTAATTGAGCGCGGCGAACCCGGAGTAGTTGGCGGCGGCACAAAGAAGTTCTATGCTGCCGCAAAGCTTCAGGGCGAAGAGACACTCGATAGTTTAACCAGAAGCATCGAGAAAATAAGTACCGTTAGCGGTGCAGATATACGGGGTGTTCTTTACGCCCTGGTGGATGTTATCAGTGATGACCTTGCTGCCGGACGCGTGGTAAGGCTGGGTGATTTGGGGCATTTAAGAATCAGCCTGAGCAGCGAGGGCAAAGCTACCGCCGAAGAGATATCGGCAGCTTCGATAAAAGAAGGGAGATATATTTTTACACCGGGTGTTCGGCTTAAACAGACGCTAAAGACCTTGCAATTTGTAAAGGCTTAGAAAGCGGTGCTTATCCTATTCTGCCCTGGCCTTGGTTCGCGTAGTCACGTGTCGTCACGAATCGAAAATTGTACTTATGGTTCGTGAAGACACGAACTAGGGCGGTGGGCGGTGACAACAAAACAATAGCCTCCTTTGAACGATAATATATGAAAAATTCAATTATTTCACTGATCGCATTTTTTGCTACCATCACGAATTTACATTCACAGAGTCAAGATATAGCCTATCCTCACGTTGTTCCGATGACTCCAAATTCGGCTGAATTTGCTAAATATGGCGATAATCCTGTTTCTTATTCTACTGGTACACCGAATATAAGCATTCCTCTTTATGAAATAGATGTTGACGGATTTAAACTTCCTATAGCACTTAATTATCATGCGTCTGGGATCAGAGTAGATCAGGAAGCTACATGGGTGGGTTTAGGCTGGACACTTAATGTAGGTAGTAGAATCTCCAGAGTTGTGAAGAGTGCTGACGATTTTTTAATGGAATGGGATCGGAATTATCCCTATTGTACCACGGGTTATTACGATGCTCCTGATATAACTAATAACCTCGATAACAATTATCAAATGGCTGCCTTCAACAACTGTGCATTGGGAGAAGGATGGAGCTTTCAGAATCAATTAATACATGATCCTGAGCCAGACCTTTTTTACTATAACTTACCAAATTTGAATGGGAAATTTCTACTCGACAAATCACGAGGCGCGGTATTGTTTGATAAATCTCACAATTTGAAAATAGAAGTGATTAGAAGCTCTAATCCAGTCATGGTCAGATTTAAAATTACCGACATCGATGGAGTTCAATTCTTCTATAATCAATTTGAAACCACCAAAAATTACGCGGCAAGTGGTTCGTTAAACAAAAATGTAGAAACATTTAATACAGTTTATGATAGTGAGCCCTCGAGTTTTACTGAATGGACTCACATCCGTATGCCTGATTGCAGCCAGGACGCGAGCCCAGCGTCGCAGACACCTGTGCCCATGGTAACAAGTTGGTGTTTAAGTAAAATAATTACAAAAAATTCCCGGGAGATAAACTTTGTTTATGATTCAGAAATACAGTATTTGCCTACACAAGAATCTTGTGAAAGATATAATTTTAACGGACAGAGTTTGGTTTACTACAACAAATCAAAAGTTGTAAATAATGGGTTGCGGCTGAAAGCTATTGATGGTGATTTTGGGCGTGTGGATTTTAATTCTACTCCAAGATATGACATAAAGGGAGACAGCAAGAAGTTAGAATCGGTTATCATTAAAAACGGAGTAAATGAATTGATAAAAGCCTACAAATTTAATCACACATATTTTAATGATAACTATTCCGGAAACTGGGAGTACGAGCATGTCTTTAAACGACTAAAGTTAGATAAGGTGATAGAATACTCGGCTACAAATGTGCCATTAAATGGAGGGTATGTCTTCAATTATTTTGAAGGAGATTTTCCTGCTAAAAACTCAAAGAACGTTGATTATTGGGGATTTCAGAATGGACAAAACTATGGGCAGGACTACTATATAGGAATCTATTTGCCAAATAGCAGGAAATATTTAGGAGTGAAAAAGGATGCGAATTTTACAAAAGCTATAATAGGGACATTGAAAAAAATAACATATCCAACTGGAGGAATAGAGGAGTTTACGTATGAGAGTAATACAATGCCTCCAGGATACTTTCGAGCTTCGACTGCCGACCGCTCATCTTCAACTGCAACCGTTTATCTACCAGTATATAACGGATATGTTTTGCATGAATATCCTGAAGTTCCCTCCCAGAGGGTTTATGCTTTTGAACTTCAAGGAAAAACTACAATAACAATAACATGTAGGTTAGAAAATGGTTGGGGTCAAAACGATCCAAATTATAATTACAATTCCCCTTTAGGACGACTCCGAAAAATAGGTTCATCACCTATTACTTATTACTCGTCTACATGGCCTTTCGTATACAGTGAATCCATATATCAGGGTGAGGGAACTGAAATAACATTGAATGATCGTCAATTTACATTGGAAGCAGGGTCATATGAATTTGAAGCTTATACTCCTCCTAAAGAAGTGTTCGTAGAATGGCACTTATATTTTGACTATTTATATGGACCGGTAATAACTCCTGGCACACCACAAGTGTCCTTTGACGCCGGTGGAATAAGGATAAGTGAAATAAAGAATGATGCAAAAATCAGAAAATTTAAATATCCTATTGGGAATATGATGTTTGAGCCAGTTTTATATTATTTGGGAAGACGAACAGGGATTCCTGATTATATTGCCAGCTGCGTTGTACAAGTGTCAGAATCTAAAATGCCTTTGTCAACATTTAATCGGGGGAACTTTATTGGATATGATTGGGTAGAAGAATATATTTCAGATGGATCTAACAATGTTTCGAAAATTAAATATGCTTTCTATAACGACACGGAAACAGAAGTGTTTGATGATAGCTTTCCCGAATCCCCCCGATATATAAATTATAGAAATGGATTAGTTAAATCCATTGAAAAATATAAAAACTCAATCTGTATAGAAAAGGATGTCTTTTCTTACAATTCAACTTATAGCAGTGTTATAAAAGCGTTTAAAGACAGAGGTCAGCATAAATTTGATAGCGATATTTTGGGTTATCATTATGAAATTGAATGGCCGTTAAAATCTCAGGTAGTAAATACTCTAAATACAGACGAAGGCAAAAGCATCGTTACCGAAACTAACTACAGTTATAATTCAAAAGATTTAATACAATTTCTTGCTAAAAAATCAAGTGATGAATCACTGCTTATCACTGAATATAAATACCCCCATGATTTTGTAGGGCAGCAACCCTATACGGATATGGTTAATGTAAAGCATATCTGGTCGCCAGTAATTGAGCAATCGAGCTATAAGAACAGTGTTGCATCCTCGAACCTTTTACAATCATCAAAAACTAATTACACGTTTTGGAACAGCAATAGCAATCAAATTTACCCCAAATCAGTTGAGAATAAAGGCCTGTTAACCAATTATGAGACCAAGCTGCGATTTCATTCGTACGACAATCAAGGTAATATTAAAACAGTCTCTATAGAGAATGGTCTTAAAGTAAACTACTTGTATAGCTACAAGGGCCAATATCCGATTGCTAAGATTGAGAACGCCGAATACAATGCAGTGGAGTCGGCCCTGGGCGGAGCGGCCGCCGTAGAGGCCCTGAGAAATACTGTTTCTCCGACAGACACTTACTTAGCAGGCATATTTACCACCCTAAGAAACAGCCTGTTTAATGCACAGGTAACGGGTTATAGCTATAAGCCGTTAGTAGGAATAACCAGTTTAACAGACCCACGGGGCCAGAAGACCACTTATGAATACGACAGCTTCCAGCGCCTTTCGACGGTTAAGGACCATGCCGGCAACATCGTAAAACAATATTGTTATAACTATGCCGGTCAGCAGACAACTTGTTATAACGTTGGACGCCCGGCGGCGCTTGTTATTCCTAACCCCGGAGGGGGAGGCAGTGGTACGCAGACTATCTATGTACGTGCAGAGTATGAGAACCCCTTTATTTATAATGGGTATAACGGCCCTTATCGAATCATTCAAGAGTCCCGGGATGTGTATTTAAGATTTTACACGGATGCTGCCTGTACACAACCCTCCGTATTAACCAGTAGTCTGAATATTTCCAGTTATCTTGAAACAACTCACTCCTACAATGGGGGAGTGGATGCTCCTTCCTACGATTCATATAGTCTTCTCATTGCTGCTGGGTGGGGGGGAAATAGCTACGATAATGGCAGTATAGATACTTATTATTATGGAGAATATGGTTATGATCCGGTTTGGGGGTATTTGTATGATTGCTGGACGTATGATTATCAAGTGTCACAAGGAACAGGCTATCAGGCCGTATCTACTCTATAATAAACACTAAAGAAATAGCACCATGAAAAAGACACTACTTATACTTTTAACCTTATTCTTGTCTCTAAGCAATAAGGCCCAGGAGCCCAGGAAGCCATCGAAAGAAGAGCGGGTGAATAATCTATCCAGAACCCTTTCAGTAGATAAGCAGAAAGCCGAAGAGATAGCAGCGGCACTGGATTATAATGTGGAGCAGATACGCGCTACGGCCAGGGATACCAGCCTGAAGCCCCAGGCCAGACAGGAGCTGATGAGAAAGCTTCATGAAGAGCGCCAGGCCAAGATTACCGCCACACTCACATCAGAGCAACTGGCTGCCATGCAGGCAAAAATAGCGCCGCAACTGCAGGCACAGAGAGACAAGATGGAGCTGCGCAGAAAAGAACAGTTAAAGAAATTAGAAGAGCGAGGGATAAAGCAGGAAGAAAAGAAAGCAGACAAGAAACCATAAGCTAAGCCTATCACGATGAAAAAAATAATAGGGATCTTTTTAATTACGTTTCTAACAGCAGAAACGGGCTACGGTCAGAACAGCAGCCTGAGTAACGACAAGAATTATGTGGTTACCTATACGCCTAGGATACCAGGTCTTACTCAGCCTTCCCAACTGAGTTGGAAGGCAGCCAATGAAGTGAACGAAACGGTGGAATACTTCGACGGATTAGGCAGGCCAATGCAAACAGTACAGGTTTTTGCCAGTCCGGGAAGAATGGATATAATACAACATATCGAGTATGATGCCTTCGGCAGAGAAGTAAAGAGGTATCTTCCTTACACCGAAGGAGCAAACTACGGAAAATATAGAAGCAATGCACTAAGCAGCCAGAGTACGTTCTATATGAATGGTACGGCTAATGGCGTAGTACATACACCCTTTCCTTTTGCAGAGACGAAGTTGGAGCCCTCACCGCTCAATAGAGTTATAGAGCAAGGAGCACCAGGGGACGCATGGCAGTTAGGAGGAACGTCGGGTGCAATAAACGCGGGACATACAGTAAAGACGGTATACAGTACCAATACCACCAGCGAAGTTCCTCTCTGGAGTATCAATAGTATAAACAACGGCGCCGCCACTAACAGTGCTTTCTATCAGCCAAACCAGCTCTATAAAACTATCATCAAAGACGAAAACTGGAACTCAACCCAGACCATTCACCAGGCAGGAACAACCGAAGAGTTCAAAGACAAAGAGGGAAGGGTGGTATTGAAACGGACGTTTAATGAAAAGAACAGTGCTCTGGAAATCCTGTCCACCTATTACGTGTACGATGACTTCGGAAACCTGCGGTATGTGATCCCGCCGGGAGTAACAGTGAGCAGTTTTACCGAAGCGGTCACCGACGACCCGTTTAACCAATTCATGTATGCCTACCATTACGACCACCGGAACCGGTTAACGGAAAAGAAGATACCCGGAAAAGGCTGGGAGTATATGGTGTACAATAAACTTGACCAGGTGGTATATTATACCGATCAGCGCCTGCAGCAAGTCTATAGGTGGAACTTTATTAAGTATGATGCATTTGGGAGAGTAGTGATGACCGGAATACATGAACCATACGAGAATGACTGGGCTCTTCTTCAAACCTTTGCAGATAACTTTACCTTGCTTTGGGAAACACGGGATAATAACAGTGCAACAGGCTATACCGATAATACAAATGTGGCCTTAAATAATCCAGGCTTCCAGGCCT